>Ga0208193_1000022_pt1 | contig 108835 bp, 93 predicted proteins | sample June2015DPH_17_2_FD_184716 | JGI IMG/M metagenome (GOLD analysis project Ga0208193, IMG submission 184716) | Peatland microbial communities from SPRUCE experiment site at the Marcell Experimental Forest, Minnesota, USA - June2015DPH_17_10... | ecosystem: Environmental > Terrestrial > Soil >...
CGATATGCGAACTGGCAGCCGTGCTGGAAAGTTTGACGGATGCCGATTCGAATGTCTGGCCGAAAGCGGCGAACGAGAGCGAGATGAGGATGGCCAGTTTGCGCATGGTCTAACCTTTTGACGACGGTTCGCCTTCCGCTGTGCAGGATAATCCTCCTGATGAGAGCCGTTCGGATTCGCAGGCACGTGCCGGCAAACCCTTGGGAAGTTGGAAGATGCAGTTCGTGGGCAGCCGGAACATCCTGAACAGAGCTGCCTTTTTCTCAAGCGTGATACTCAAAACATGATCGCGGCAACAGCAACACAGGCGAAATTTACGGCATTGATCCTCCCCGACGCGTAGTGTAGATCGGAAGTAGGTCAAGGGTCAGATTGTCGGCTACTCGTACAGAGCTCAGATCGATCCCGCCGCCCCGGCGACCTCGTAATTGGTCCCAAACGGGGTTATGGGACCTTACCCCGCGATAAGTCGCGCAGCGTTGCCTATCGCCAATATGCGACATAAGATAGCCCCTTTTATGTCCGATGATCGATGTAAATGATTGCCATAGACATTTTGCCATTACGCCGCCAACATGCGTCGGGCCAGCCGCGCGGACGACGTTTTCGGACTGCCGAACCGTTTTGCGACGAACGCCTTTTTTTCCGGGATCGAGGGTAGCTCCGGGATCCTCGGGCCGTGCGGTAAAAACTACCCGCCGCCTACTCTCGGCGACGGAGAAAATCTTTCGCTTCAAACGCACCTCACGCGCTCTCAGCTCCAACATCCGCAAGAAACTGAGCCCGGCTGGGTTGCCGGGAGATTTGGGTCGCCATCTGCTCCATCAGGAGCGATGACGAGCCACCTTCGATTCCTTCCACAAGCTTTGCGGAGGAACGAAGAATACCGACGGCCCCCACGCCGCCGCCAACATCAACGACACAAAAAGTACGCGCAAGCGAGGAGAGCCGTTTCAACGGGAACCGGGCCGGTAGCAGCGGGTCCACCGCGGCCAAACCGTAGAATATCGCCTGGCCCCCCAATAGGAACCACCGCCAGGGCGCCGGCAGAAAGCAACTGCTCGCGAACAAGACGACCAGCACCCATGGAAGCATCAGCCGCCCCAGCTTGTACGATGCAAAGTGGAACCACATACGGTTCGCGGGACCCAGCAATGCCGGGTAAGAGCGCAGAATCTGGTAGTTTCCCGCCAGCGTGCGAGCCTTCCGCGCAAACTCCGTCCCGCGCGAGGTGGGGTAATCGAACGCCAGCGCGCGCGGCTCCACAATCAGGCGGTGTCCGCGAAAGAACGCCGCCAGTGGAAGATACATGTCGTCCAGAAGCTGGTCAGGCGGAATGGGCACGGCCAGCTCACGGCGCAATGCATAAAACGAGCCCAGGGCCCCGAAGATGGAATCCACATCGCTCAACTGGTTCCGTATCCAGTTCTCGTAACGCCGGTACAGGCCGAGATCCTCTTCGCCGTGGCTCGCGCCCTTACGAATGATCAGCTCGCCGCTGACACGCCCACCGCGGAATCGGCGAAGCAATCCATTAGCGCCTGGAGACTATCCGCGGCCACGGTCTGGCTATATCGGTGAGCAGAAGAATCTCATTGCGGGCTTGCGGGATAGCGGCGTTGAGCGCCGCGCATTTGCCGCCGCGGGGAACCCGCAGCAGGCGCACTCCTCGCGCGGCGAATTCCTGCACAATGGCATCGGGCGGCCGGTGGAGCCATCGGAGACCACCAGGATTTCCATCAGCTCGCGCGGATAATCGAGGGCCAGCACGGAATCGAGCTTGGCGCCGATGAATCGCTCCCCATCGTGGACGGCGATCACCCACCGACACGGTTTTCCGCTGCCTGCTCTTGAACACCGGCTTCGGCCACAGACGCGCCATCAGGCCGAGCAGCAGGGGATAGCCGGCCACGATGTACAGCCCCAGCGCGGCGGACGCGCAGAATAGGACGATCGGGAGCATGAGCTTTTTACTGGAACAATAACTGTTCCATGCTGCGGGCGACAACATCCCAGGAGTACTTCGACGCCACCAGATTCCAGGCCGCGGCGGACAGGCGTTCCCGCTCCGCGGCGCTGTCGAGCACTGCCAGGCAGCGCTCGGCGAAACGCTGCGGCGAATCCGCGATGTAAATATTCTCGCCGTCCGCGACATCCAGGCCCTCGGCTCCGATGGCCGTCGAGACCACCGGGGCTTTGGCCGCCATGGCTTCGTAGATTTTCAGCCGTGTACCGCCGCCAACCCGCAGCGGCACAATCGAAACCAGCGATCCGAACAGCCACGGCCGCACATCGGGAATAGTGCCCGTGACCTCGATCCGCTTATCGGACTCCGCCAGTCGGGTCACCTCGGCGGACGGACGCCGGCCGGCGATGGCTAGCGTGCAATCCGGCCGTTGCCGATGGATGAGGGGAAGCACTTCGCGGACAAACCAGACGGCGCCGTCGATATTCGGCATCCAGTCCATCGAGCCCAGAAACACCAGATCGGCCAGTTTCCGGTTGGTGTCCGGGCGCGCGAAGTAGTCCAGGTCGACGCCGGTCGGCGTGGCGTACGCGCGCGCGACGCCATAGATGCGGCGCATGGTCTCGGCATCGCCTTCCGAGACGGCGACCACCTTGCGAACCGACCTGCAGACCCAGCCTTCATACGCCAGCATGCGTTTTGCCTGCAGCGCGAAGTATAGCTTTTTCAGGCCGGCGGCGTGTTCCACATAGCGCTTCCAGATCATGGATTCGACGTTGTGCTGGAATAGCACGCAGGCATCGAGCCGCGGTATATTCAAGGCTGGAAATAGAAAATCGCAAACCACGCTGTCGAACTTGTGTTGCCCGAGCAGAGTTTCCACCTGCCGGAGCATGGCGGCGGACCGGTAGCGGCTCACGGCCACCGGAAAGCGGGAAAACAGCCCGGCGGTTAGTTGCAGCGCGAACGCGGGAGAAGTCTTGTTCGAAATCCGGTGCGGCACCGGGTACGCCTTGGTGCAGTACTCGGAGCTGCGCGCCAACCCCTCCGGCTGCGCGGGATCTTCGAAGGCGACGTAATGCACCTCATGATTCCGGTGCAGGCGGCGCAGCGTCTCCAGCGTACGGATCTGTCCGCCGCGCGTAGTGGGGTGCAGGAAATCGGTCTTCACCCACAGCAGTTTCATACTATCGATGAACGCCGGGTTGACAGACGAAAGCGTCTGTCCCACATCTCCGCGCCGCTACTTCTGGCATACGAACGTAGTCGCCGGCATGACGAACGTCAACAGCAGCGCGCGGACCGGTGGAAGTTTCCGGCTGGCCAGGGTCACGATCCGCTTGAGAGGCGACATCCGGTCCGAATCCACCAAATCCACCACATCGAGCACTTTCCGGAAACCCAATTTCTTGAACTCGCGGCGCAGCAACCCATGCCGGAACTGGTTAAAATCGATTCCCAGCTTCATGATGTCTTTGCCATGCGTCACCATGCGCAGACGATAGCGCGCGAAGTCGGGCAACCAGCCGTAAAGCGGAAACTTGCCATATTCTCCACTTTTGGCGAACGAGAATTTGTTGGTGGATTCGAAAAACATCACTCCGCTCGGCTTGAGCGCCTGGTAGAGCTTCGCCAGCCCGGAGCGCCAATGCTCGACATGCTCGAAGACATTGGAGGCGATAATCACGTCGTATTGCTCCAGTCCGATATCGTTGTCTTCCACGTTGCCCAGCTCGATATCGGGAACGATGCCGTTGCGCTTACCGACTTGCATCGCGAAATCCACCAGTTGCGGACTGATTTCGAGCCCCTTGCATTGCAGCCCATTGGCCTTGCAGAGTAAGGGAAACCATCCGGTACCGGTTCCCACTTCCAGGATTCGCATGCTCGCGTCAATCTTGCGCACTCTGCCCACATACAACAGGTACCGCTCGTACTCCGGAGTCTTGTCCTTTAACTCATACGAGCCGTAGTTGGCAAGATAGCGGTCGATTTCGGGTATGGCTTCCTGATAAACCCGCAATTAGATCTCCGTGGTCAGTTTAACATCCGGCGCGGCGGAAGGCCGGTTAATAGCCTAGAGAGAGGTGCTGAATGAAACAGAGACGAAGAGCCGGCTGAAAGCCGGCTGCAGCCAGGATTGGCTGCCCCACAAGATTACTTGTCGCCGGTGCCTAACACCGTTTCAAAGTAGGGCGCTTCGGTTTCCCTGTAGACTACGGCGGTTTCCGCATTCCTGAAACCGGCGCCTTTGATCATCCGCTCCATTTCGAGCTCGGTAAAGCCTAGCCAAAGGTCGGCGTACATCTCGCGCGCTTCTTCGAAGTTATGGCGGTTCAGATCGAGAATGGCGATGCGGCCGCCGGGCTTCAAGATGCGCCAGGCTTCGCCCAAAGCGCGCTCGGGATGCCGCGCGTGGTGCAGCGCCTGGCTCAGGAATGCCAGGTCGACCGTCCCGGTGCGGATGGGGACGTCTTCCAGGTCGCCCAGCCGGTATTCCAGGTTCGTGATGCCGTGCTTTTTCGCCAGATCGCCGCCGAATTCCACCATTTTCTCGGAGTTGTCGATGGCGATGACCCGCTTCGCGCGTTCGGCCATCAATTGCGAGATAGTGCCGTCGCCGGCGCCCAAATCCGCGATGATCATCGGCGGCATCAGCCGGATCAGCGCTTCGGCAATGCCTTTCCACGAACGTCCAGGCACATATTGTCGGCCGAATTTGCCCGCCAGTTCGTCGAAATAGCGGCGCATCTTGTCCTGGCGCTTGCGCAAAGCCAGACGCAATGCCTGCCGGTCTTCCACCGCCTCGGGCACTTCCGCGGCGCCTTTGCGCAGCAGCTCCATCAACTCCGCGGGGGCTTTCAACCGGTAGAAGGCGTTCTTGCCGGTGCGCCGGTCGTCCACCAGCCCGGCCTGTTTGAGCTGCGCCAGGTGCGTGGATATCTGGCTCTGGCCTTTGGAGAGGATTTCCTGCAACTCGGCGACCGAAAGCTCCTCCTGTTCCAACAGAAGCAGCAGCCGCAGCCGGTTCGGGTCGGCCGCCAACCGCAGCGATTTTAGGATTGACGCCATGCCTTAAAGTATTGTAACATCAACTTATCAAGATTTGTTGATGCGATCATGTTGTTGCTGCGCTAATATCGATACGAGGACTGGAAACGAATGGGAACCGCCACGCTGAACCAAACCGATTTCAAGGTCGCCGACCTTTCACTGGCCGAATGGGGGCGCAAGGAAATCTCCATCGCCGAGCAGGAAATGCCGGGCCTGATGTCCATCCGCCGCAAGTATGCCAAGGAAAAACCGCTTGCCGGCATCCGCGTCACCGGGTCGCTGCACATGACCATCCAGACCGCGGTGCTGATCGAGACGCTGGCCGATCTGGGCGCGTCGGTCCGCTGGGCGAGCTGCAACATCTTCTCCACGCAGGATCACGCCGCCGCCGGCATCGCGGCCGCGGGCGTTCCGGTTTTCGCGTGGAAAGGCGAATCGCTCGAGGATTACTGGTGGTGCACCAATCAGGCGCTCAGCCATCCGGACGGCAAGGGACCGCAGCTCATCGTCGACGACGGCGGCGATGCGACTCTGCTCATCCACAAAGGCTACGAGCTGGAAAACGGCAGCGATTGGGTCAACAGCCCGTCGGAAAGCCACGAAGAGAAGGTCATCAAAGACCTGCTGAAACAGGTTCACGCGGAAGAGCCGCGGCGCTGGCACAACGTGGTGAAGGAATGGCGCGGCGTCTCCGAAGAGACCACCACCGGCGTGCATCGCTTATATAAGATGCACGAAGCGGGCTTGCTGCTGGTGCCCGCCATCAACGTCAACGACTCGGTGACCAAGTCCAAGTTCGATAATCTCTACGGCTGCCGCGAGTCGCTGGCCGACGGCATCAAGCGCGCCACCGACGTGATGGTGGCGGGCAAGGTCGCGGTGGTTTGCGGGTACGGCGATGTGGGCAAGGGCTCGGCGCATTCGCTGCGCGGCATGGGCGCGCGCGTGATTGTCACCGAAATCGACCCCATCAACGCGCTGCAGGCCGCCATGGAAGGCTTCGAAGTCACCACCGTCGAAGATACGCTGGGCCGCGGCGATATCTACGTCACCTGCACCGGCAACACCGACATCATCACGCTCGATCACATGCAGCGGATGAAGGACCAGGCCATTGTGTGTAACATCGGCCACTTCGATAACGAAATTCAGGTGGACCGTCTTAACACTTCGGGCGCCAAGCGGACTAACATCAAGCCGCAGGTGGATATGTACACGTTCGGCGAGGGCCGCAGCATTTTCCTGCTGGCCGAAGGCCGCCTGGTTAACCTGGGATGCGCCACCGGCCACCCCAGCTTCGTGATGAGCAACAGCTTTGCCAACCAGACGCTGGCGCAGCTGGATTTGTGGAAGAACCGCGATACGTACAAGCCCGGCGTCTACACGCTCTCGAAGAAGCTGGACGAGGAAGTGGCGCGGCTGCACCTGGAAAAGATCGGCGTGAAGCTGACCACGCTTTCGGCTAAGCAGGCCGAGTATCTGGGCGTGTCCGTGGACGGGCCGTACAAACCCGATCACTACCGTTACTAATACCGTTACTAATATAGGTGCTACATTGAGAATTCCCGCAGGAGAACATAAACTTGGCAACTAATCAGAGACATCTTTTCACTTCGGAATCCGTGACCGAAGGCCATCCCGATAAGATCGCGGATCAGATATCGGACGCGGTGCTGGACGCCGTTCTTACGGACGACCCCACCGGCCGCGTGGCCTGCGAGGTTCTGGTCACTACCGGCACGTGCATCGTAGCCGGTGAGATCACCACCAAGACTTACGTGGACGTTCCGCGCATCGCGCGCGGCACCATTGAATACGTGGGATACAACGACGCCACCTACGGATTCGATTCCAATACCTGCGGCGTGCATAATCTGATTCAATCGCAATCGCCCGATATCTCGATGGGCGTGGATACCGGCGGCGCGGGCGATCAGGGCATGATGTTCGGCTTTGCCTGCGACGAAACGCCGGAACTGATGCCGCTGCCGATCATGATGGCGCACAAGCTGGTGCGGCGCCTCTCTGAAGCGCGGCGCGAAGGCGTGCTGAACTTCCTGCGTCCCGACGGCAAGAGCCAGGTGAGCGTGGAGTATGTTGACAATAAGCCGGTGCGCATTGAAGCGGTGGTAATTTCGACGCAGCACAGCGACGATATCTCCATCGACGATCTGCGCCGGGATGTGAAGAAGCACATCATCGACGCGGTGATTCCGTCGAATATGGTGGATTCGCAGACCAAGTACCACATCAATCCAACCGGCCGCTTCGTGGTGGGCGGACCGCACGGCGACACCGGCCTCACGGGCCGCAAAATCATCGTCGATACCTACGGCGGCATGGGCCGTCACGGCGGCGGCGCATTTTCCGGCAAGGACCCGACGAAGGTAGACCGCTCAGCCTGCTACATGGCGCGCTACATCGCCAAGAACATTGTCGCCTCCAGGCTGGCGACGCGCTGCGAAGTGCAGCTGGCCTACGCCATCGGCGTCGCCGAGCCGGTTTCGGTAATGGTGGACACGTTCGGCACAGGCTCAATTCCCGACGAGCGCTTCACCGATCTGGTGCGCGAGAATTTCTCGCTGACGCCTCGCGGCATCATCGAAACGCTCAAGCTGCGCCGTCCGATTTATCGCAAGACGGCCGCGTTCGGCCACTTCGGACGCACGGAAGATACGTTCTCCTGGGAAGCCACGGATAAGGCCGAAGCGCTCAGCGAGCAAGCCGGCGTGGCGCAAGCAGCCGCGCGGTAGAGCAGCGACGTGGGGGAGTTCATTTCCCCTCGCCTAAGGGCAATAAGCGGGGGCCTGCCAAGCGTGGAAACGCTTCCGCCGGCGCCTCGACGTCTTTGACTCCAGCGGCTGCGTTGACTCCGCCGGCGAAGTTTGCCACGCTTTCCACGACGTTCAGGGGTATAGCGCCCGAATCGGCCTAAACGTGCCTGGAATCGCCGCGGCGGGCGAACCGCTACAATGAGTTCAGTGTCCGATAAGACTTTCTACCTTGAGACGTTCGGCTGCCAGATGAATGCGCACGACTCTGAAAAAGTCGTCGGCACGCTGCTGGAAAAAGGCTACTCGCAGGTCGCGCAGCCCGAAGACGCCGGGCTGGTCCTTTACAACACGTGCAGCATCCGCGATAAGGCTGAGCAAAAGGTTTTCAACCGCCTGCAGCAGTTCAAGCGCGGCGGCAAGGGCAAGATCATCGGCGTGCTGGGATGCGTGGCGCAGCAGGAAGGCGAAAAGATCTTCGAGCGTGCGCCGCACGTCAGCCTGGTTTGCGGATCGGCAAGCTACACGCGCCTCGGCGAGATGCTGGTGCAGCTTGAGGCCGGCTCCCGCCGCGTCACCGGGCTGAGCCTCGATACCGATGAGACGTTCGACACGCCGTTCACCCGCCGCGACAACCCGCACCGCGCCTACATCACCATCATCGAAGGCTGCGACAAGCACTGCGCCTATTGCGTGGTGCCGTTCACGCGCGGGCCTGAGCGCAGCCGCACCGGCGAGAGCGTCATGGCCGAAGCGCGGCGTCTCGCGGAGCAAGGCTATACCGAAATCCAGCTCCTCGGCCAAAACGTCAACAGCTTCCGCGACCCTTCGCCGGCCGCGTGGGATTTCGCCACCCTGCTCGCCCGCGTCAGCGAGATTCCCGGCATCCGCCGCGTCCGCTACACCACGTCGCACCCGCGCGATTTCGTCAAAGCCATTGTGGACGCCATGGACGCGAACCCCGTGCTCTGCGATCACATCCACTTGCCCGTGCAGTCCGGTTCGTCGAGGGTTCTCGCGGCCATGGACCGCCTGTACACGCGCGACGAATACATGCGCCGCATCGAGTGGATCAGGGGCGCAAAGCGGAAGTATTCCATCACCACGGATATTATCGTCGGCTTCCCGGGCGAGACCGAGCGCGATTTCGAGGAGACGCTGGGGCTGCTCGAAGAGGTCCAATACGATTCGCTGTTCAGCTTCAAATATTCGCCGCGCCCCAACACGGCCGCGCTGGCGATGGAAGACCATATCCCCGAGGATGAGAAACAGCGGCGCCTGGTGATTGTGCAGGAGAAGCAGCGCGCGATTCAGATCCGCCGCAACGCCGAGCTGATCGGCGGAATTGAAGAGGTGATGGTGGAAGGCCGCCATCCGGCGCTGGGGCAGTGGATTGGCCGCACATCCTCCAACCGCACGCTCAACTTCACTCACCCGGAGACCGGCGCCGCGCCGCTGGCGGGCCAATACCTGCCCGTGCGCGTGACGCGCTCCGGACCCAACTCGCTGGTGGGTGAAAGCGTGGGGGAACAGCGGTGGCGCAATTGAACTACCATGGTCTAATTGAACGGAGGAAGAAGCGATGGAAGTGGAAATGAAAATTCGCGGTTTGATGATGGATCCTGTATCCAATATGCCCATCGTCATCCTCAAGGACATCAATGGGGCCACGGTGCTGCCGATCTGGGTGGGCGTCTTCGAAGCTAATGCCATCGCCCTCGAAATCGAAAAGGTTTCGACGCCGCGCCCCATGACGCACGATCTCATGAAGAGCCTGCTGCTGGGCCTCAACACAGGCTTGCGCAAAGTGGTGGTAAGCGAATTGAAGGACGACACCTTCTACGCCGTGATCTGGCTCGACCGCGAGGGCGAACTGATCAGCGTGGATTCGCGCCCCAGCGATGCGCTGGCTCTGGCGCTGCGCCTCGACTGCCCCATCTACGTCGAAGAGAGCGTGCTGAAATCGTCGAAGGTGGCCTCTTCGATGTCCGACAAAGTGAACGACGCCGAACTGCGCCGGTGGCTGGAAGGCTTGAACGACGAAGACCTCGGCCGCTACAAGATGTGAAATAGTGGGGCGGACCCCCTGGTCCGCACGGGTCCCCCCGGACCCGTTCTTCGGCGACAAGGTCTGCAAGCCGGCCAGGGGGCCGGCTGCGGACCAGGGGGTCCGCCCCACAATCATGCGAAAAACCCTTTTCTGGAAACTCAAGCGTCGGGAAATCCTGCTTGGTGAGCGCACCGCCGTGATGGGCGTACTCAATGTGACGCCCGATTCTTTCTCCGACGGCGGCCGTTATTCCGACCCGGACCGCGCCTTTGCGCGCGCCATCGAAATAGAAGAGCAGGGCGCGGATATCATCGATATCGGCGCCGAATCCACCCGTCCGGGCGCGGCGCGCATTTCCGCCGACGAAGAGTGGCATCGCCTTGGCCCCGTGCTGAAACGCCTCAAGGACCGGCTGACGATTCCCATCTCGGTGGATACCTACAAGGCGGAAGTGGCCGAGCGCGCCCTGGAACTTGGGGTTGAAATTATCAACGACCCTTCGGGCTTGACCTTCGAGCCGAACCTCGCGCGCATAGCATCGAATCACGACGCGGGCCTGGTGGTGAACCACATGCGCGGCCGCCCCGAAACCTGGGCGAAGCTTGGCCCCTTGAAGGACCCGGTCGCGTCCATTCGCCGCGATCTGGACGCGGCAGTCAGCCGTGCGCGCCACGTGGGCATCGACAAGGCGCGCATCGCCATCGATCCGGGCCTTGGCTTCGGGAAGCGCGGGGAGCAGAATTCGCTCATCCTCGGCAAGCTGCGCGAGCTCGCGGATCTGGATCTGGCGGTGATGATCGGCCCCTCGCGCAAGCAGTTTCTGGCGCATGGCACGTTCCAGGAAACGGCGTTTGCCACCGCGGCGGCCGTCACTGCGGGCATCCTCGCCGGGGCTCACATCGTGCGTGTACACGACGTGCGGGAGATGCGCGCGGCGGCGGATGTGGCCGACGAGATTCTGAAAGCGTGCGCGGAGACTTAGAGCGCGCCTGTGGGACCGGCCTCCAGGCCCGTCGGTCGAAAGTGGGCGTCGCGGGTCGACCGGCCAGGAGGCCGGTCCAAGGCAGCCCAGGAGGCCGGTCACACCGAGCTACTCGGCGCGCAAGGCCTCAACCGGATTGACCGAGGCGGCGCGGCGCGCGGGGATATAGCAGGCCAGCAGCGCCGCAACGCCGAGTACGCCAGCGACCGCGGCCAGCGTGGGCATATCCCAGGAATTAACGCCGAAGAGCACGCCGCGCATCAGAGCGCCCACCGCTAACGAACCGGCGAGACCCAGAACGATGCCACCGGCGGTCAGCCATCCCGCCTCCTTTAAGATGAGGCGATACACCGCGCCGGGTTCGGCCCCGAGCGCCATGCGCACCCCGATCTCGCGCGTTCTCTGCCCTACGGAATAGGCCACCACGCTGTAGAGACCTACTACGCTCAGCAGCAGCGCCAGCGCGGCGAAGCCTCCTACCAGCCACGCCGTGGAGCGGTGCAGATAGGCCGACTGAGAATCGCCGATCCGGGCAGTCATCATCATCCCGCCTTCCGTGACCACGCCGGGATCGATCGCATGAATCGCGCCGGCCAACGTGGAAAGCAGCGACTCTCCGTCCACTGACGTGCGGACAACCACGGCGAATCCGTTGTCGGCGTTTTGGTTGAAGGGGACATACATCGCCGGGAACGTGGCTATATCGAGCGGACCTTCCTTGATGTCTTCCACCAAGCCGACAATCTCCATGGGGACCGGCGGATCCGAGGAAAATGAGATCTGCTTTCCGAGGGGGTCTTCGCCGGGAAAAAATCGTTTCGCCATCGCCTGGTTGACTATGACCACGTGCGGCTTGGAACTATCCTCGGCGTCGGTAAAGTAGCGTCCGCGCAGCAGCCTCGCCCCAATCGTTGCGAGATAACCCGAGCTGACATCGCGGTCGAGCACATCGTTGTGATCCCCGAGCCGGGGCTTGCCCATCACCCGGATCCACGTGCCCTGGTCGTTGCTGCGCACAGGGAGGGCGCTGGTGATGCCGACGGATTTCACGCCGGGCAGATTGGCAATGTCACTGACGATCCGCCGCTCCAATGCCACGCACTGCCGCACCAGCGAATATCGGGAAGCCGGGGCCATGACATAAACACTCGCCAGGCGATCGGGCCGCAGGCCGATCTCCACATGCAGCAGACGGTAGAGACTCTGGCCGAGCAAGCCGGCGCCCGCCAGCAGCGCCACGGCGGTAGCCAGTTCGAGAATTACCAGTTTGGAGCCGAGATTTCTCCACGTGGTTCCGGCGGAGCCGCGGCTGCCTTCGGCGAGCCCGGCCCGCATTTCCGGCAGGCGGAGACGCAAGGCGGGAGTGAGAGAGAACAGAAGCGCCGCCAGCAGCGAAATAGCGGCGGCGAAGAGCACGACGCGGAGGTTCAAGCCAAGGTCGTGCAGGAACGGCATCCCGTCCAGCCGGTTCGGCGGGATGAGCTTCTTCAGGAGCTGCATTACCCAACCGGCCGACGTCAAACCGATCGCGCCCCCGGCAGCGACCAGCACCAGGGCCTCCGCGACGAACTGGCGAATCAGGCGCGCGCGCGATGCGCCCAGCGAACTGCGGACGGCCATCTCGCGCCGGCGGCTTTCGGAGCGGACCAGCAACAGGCTGGCAATATTTACAGTCGCGATCAGGAGCAGGAGCCCGGCGCCGCTCAGCAGCACCAGCAGTACCGCGCGGAGATTGCCCACCACCGCTTCAGTCAGAGGCACGGCCATGGCGCTGAAGCCGTGATTGCTGTCGGGATACTGCTTTTCCAGTTGCTGCGCAATCAACACCACGTCGGCCAGGGCGGTTGAAACCGAGACGCCATCCTTGAGGCGCGCTATTCCGAACATGCCGTGGCAGCCGCGATGCAAATCGCAGCCGGGGGCGGGGTGCAGCGTGGTCCAATAGTCCGATGGCTCAGCGGGCGCGAAATGAAACTCGCGCGGCAGCACGCCAATGACAGTGTGCAGCTCTCCATTCAGAGTGACCGTCTGCCCGATAACGTCCGGTTTTCCGCGGTAGCGCTTTTGCCAGACGGCATAGCTCAGAATCACGGTGCGAGGCGCGGCCGGCAGATCTTCACCCGCATAGAAATCGCGACCCAGCACGGGGAGAACACCCAGGGTACGGAAGAATCCGCCGCTGACCCGCGTGCCATTCGCGGCCTCCGTTCCGAGGGGCGTACTGAGCATGAACAGGGGATGGTTGTAAGCCTCCAGCGAGCGGAATACTTTGTTGAGCCTTTTCCAGTCGAGGTAGTCGAGATAGGAAAGATTGCACGGCGTGCAGGCTGGGGCCTTCGCAAACAAGCCCACTAACCGTTCCGGATTGCGGTAAGGCAACGGCTTGATCAGAGCCGCATCTACAAAAGCGAAGATGGAAACGCTGGCGCACAATCCGAGAGCCAGCATGAGGATGGCGGTCGCGGTGAATCCTGGATTCTTCCGCAACTGGCGAAGGGCGAAGCGAACGTCCAGCAGCAGGTTTTCCACCAGCGGGATGCCGCGCCGCTCGCGGTAAGCCTGCGCCGTGGCGGCGACTCCGCCCAACTTCAGCATCGCGACCCGCCGCGCCTGGTCCGGTGTCATTCCGGCGCGGAGGTTGTCGTCGATGTGCATCTGAAGATGACTCTCGATCTCGTCGGCAAGCTCGCGCTCCCGCCGCTCGCCAGGCAAAATGCCGGCCAGTCTGAAGATCCACGCGCGCAATTGCTTCATGCCGGCCCCTTCGAAGGATCCAGGAAGCGCGCCAGGATCGCGGTGGTCTGTTCCCAATCGCGCGTTTCCTTCTGAAGTTGTTTCCGGCCGGCACGCGTCAGTTTATAGAACTTCGCCTTGCGATTATTCTCCGACAGGCCCCATTCGGAGACGATCGAGCCTTCCTGCTCTAACCTCAGCAATGCCGGATATAACGTTCCATAGTTCAAGGAGAGAAGATTGCCGCTGGTCTGCTCGATGCGGCGGGCAATCCCATATCCATGCAGCGGCCCCATCGCCTCGATGGTCTTCAACGTCATTAACGCGAGGGTCCCTTGCCATACGTCCGCTTTATCGCCCATGATAGTCTCCTCTGCCGTCTCCTATTATGTGGCCATAGGAAGAGTAGCATGTTCTCTATGGGAAAACAATAGAAGGCCGGGCGAGCGCGGACGGGCGTGGAGACTTCAAGCGCTTTGCGATTTGCTCCGGCGCCGATGCAGGAACGCGAGCCGGCGGTTGACCTCGTCGACCGAGAAAGCCTCGGGGTCGAAAGGGCCGCCCAGCCAATCCATCATCTCCTGGTATTCGGGGTGCTCGGGGTCGCGGATCGTTTCCAGAAGGGTGTAGAAACCGTCGATGCCGCCGCAGTCCTCGGGCGGACAGCGGCGTTTGCCGTCTACGCAGGCCGGATAGGCGCTTCCCGGTTCGGGCGCCAGCACTTTCTCGACGGTAATCCGATGCTGCCAGTTGTCGCCGAAGTCGTAGGCGTACACTGCCTTTGCGCCGGCTTTGCCAAGTACGCGCGACAGCCGTGCGGCGCTTTCGCTGGCAGTGGTTGGCGCGCCCGTGAAACCCTCGTCCGGGTCGGGTTTCCCAAAAGTCTGCTGACCGATTTGGAAGTCGTGCATATGGCAGTTGCGCCACCCCATGGCCAGTTGCAGCACGTGGTGTAACTGCTCCAGGGTCAGATCCGCGGGCACAAGCAACCGCCGCCAGATGGGTGGCGCGCGCCGAGCAGAGTCACTTTGATCCGATAGATTTCCCGCGGAATCTCAAGCTTTTTCGTCGGCAGGTTTGAGCCCTCTTCGATTTTAAGATACGCGCACCCGGCATCGCGACCCCAAGATTAGACGCTGGAAACCGCTTGCCGACGGGGCGAAGCCAGTGCGGCGGCGGCAATACTGAAGGCGGCGCGGCGGTTATTACCATCGCCATTGCCGGACGACGAAAGCGCCGCTGGGGGACCGCTCTTGTATAATGACAACCGTGGGAAGCGTCGCCACTGAATGATCGATATTAAGAAAAAGCTGCAGGATGAAATCGCCGTCCTGGAACATGAGTTCCACGTCGAGCTGCCCAAGGAGATTCTCAAGGCCCGTGCGCACGGCGATTTGAGCGAGAACGCCGAATACCACGCGGCCAAGGATCGCCAGGGGTTCGTCAATGCCCGCCTGGGGCAATTGCGGAAGCGTCTGTCGGAACTCTCGATGGTGGATTTCACTAAGATCCCGATCGACAAAGTTGGCTTAGGCTCGACCGTGGTGGTGCTCGACACCAAACGCGATGAAGAGATCACCTACTACCTGGTGACGAGCGAAGAGGCCGATGCCGCCAACGGCAGAATCTCCACCACTTCGCCCATTGGCCGCGCGCTGCTGGGCAAGGAAGAGGGCGATGTGGTCAAGGTGACCAGCCCCGGCGGATCGAAGGAGCTCGAGATCCGGAAGCTGACTACCATTCACGATGCGGTGAAGTAGGTCATGACTTATACCCGCGCCATTGGCCTGGTATTTGGCGCAGTCATCGATCGCATCGTACGCTGGCTGGCGCTCTCGCGCATTCACCCCAACGTTCTTACGTTTCTGGGCCTGCTGATTAACGTCTGGGCGGCGTTTCTGTTTGCGCAGGGAAGCTTCGTCTGGGCGGGAATCGTGGTGATTGGCGCCGGCCTGTTCGATATGGTGGATGGCCGCGTGGCGCGCGCCACCAAACAGGTGACGCGCTTCGGCGGCTTCTTCGATTCGGTGCTGGACCGCTATTCGGACCTGGCGCTCTTCATGGGCCTGCTGGTTTACTATGCGTCCATCAATCGGTTTTTTTATATTGTACTGACGGCGATTGTGATGACCGGCTCGGTGATGGTGAGTTATGCGCGCGCGCGGGCGGAATGCACCATCCCCAAATGCAAAGTAGGTTTTCTGGAGCGGCCGGAGAGAGTGGTGCTGATTATCATCGGCGCGCTATTCAATCGCATGGCGCCGGTCTTGTGGGTGATCGCGGTGTTATCGAACCTGACCGTGATCCACCGCATGATCTATACCTTCCAGGTGTGCAACCAACAGGAAGATGGACCGGCTTCCAAAGTTCAGAAAATGTAGGGCCGACCCCCTGGTCCGCGATGTCAAGCCAACGCGCCTCGATCACGGTTTATAGCCCAAAGTCCGAGCGCTATGAGCGACTCGGGGACAGGGCAGGCCATGGGCCCGCCCTACAAGTTTCTTACTGGTTGCCGCCTAATCCAGAGAGCGCCGTATGGTCGCGATCGAGGAACGGCACGCCCTTTTCCATCCAATCGGGCGCCGGCGCACCCTTCAAATAGTGGTCGAAATACTGCTGCAGGCGGATGGTGTAATCCTTCTGATCCGCCCTGTCGCTCAATCCGTGCGGCTGGCCGTTGTAGTTGAATAAGTAGACTTCCTTGCCCAGCCGGCGCAGCGCCAGGAAAAACTCCAGGCCCTGGTACCATGGCACGGCGGTATCGCCGTCGTTCTGCAGGATCATCACCGGAGTGGCCACGCGGTCGGCCCAGAAGATGGGCGAATTCTCGATGAATCGCGTCGGGTATTGCCAGATGGACCCGCCAATGCGGCTCTGCGTGCGCTCATACTGGAACTGTCGCGTAATGCCCGTGCCCCAGCGGATGCCGTCGTAGGCGCTGATCATATCCACCACCGGCGCGCCCGCGGCTACCGCGCGGAACCGGTTGGTCTGCGTCACCATGTAGGCGATCTGGTAGCCGCCCCAACTGTGACCCTGGATGCCGATCGCTTTCTCATCCACAAACCCCTGATCCACCACCGCCTGAATAGCCGGCAGCACGCATTTCAACGCGCTCTGTCCGGGATAGCCGGTGGTGTAAACGATGTCCGGTTCCAGCACTAAGTAGCCGTTGCTCACGTAGTAAGTCTTGTTGATACTGGTGCCGGGAGCCGGATTCACGAAGTGATTCACGTTTTGCGTGAGTTTCTCGTAGATATAAACCATCATCGGGTACTTCTTCTTCGGGTCGAAGTTCTCCGGTTTGTAGAGGGAGCCAGAGAGCGCGACGCCATCGGCGTTCTTGAAATGCACCAGTTCGGACGTTCCCCAAAGCAACTGCGCCTTTTGCGGATTGGCGTTGCTGACTTTGCGCAATTCCTTGAACGTACCGTCCGACGTAATCAAGTCTGGAAACTCGTTGAAAGTCTGCTCGGTGAGTAAGTAAACATCGGCGTCCTTCGCCTTCACCGGCAGCGAGAGATCCTTCGCCTCCATGATCAGCTGCTTGGGCTCGGCGCCGTCGAAGCCGGCGCGGAAGAAGCCCGTGTCTCGGGTCTTCACGTTGGCCGCGTGCAGCAGCAGCGGCGTGGTGGGGTCGATCCAGCGCTCGTGCAGGTCGGTGTCGGTGCGCACATAGCGGAACTGCAAATCGTGCGCGCGTCCGTATCCGGCGGTGATATTCTTCGCGACCGATCCATCCGGCGAAACCTGCCAGATATCGTAATGATCGTAGAGCAGCACCGACTTTCCGTCCTTAGTCCAACCGGCTACGCCGTACGAACCGGGAAGGCTCGGCGTGTCGGTTTCTTCGTTGAAGAACTTCACCGGCAGCTTCGCGGTGAGGTTTGCAATCTTGCCGTCGGGGACCGAAGCTGTGGTCCAATCCTTGCCGTCGAACATCAGCATATAGCGTCCGTTCGGCGAAAACGATACCTGCCCGGTATGTTTCTTCGCCAGCAGTTTGCGCGTGCCCGTGGCCGTATCGATGAGATAGGTGTCCGAGTAATGCTCATCGTAGTCGTTGGCCTTGCGGTAATCGCGGTCGTCGGTGCCCAGCACCCATTGGGTGTTTTCCGAAGGCGTGACTGCTTCCAGTTGCTCGTCGGCAAGTTGGATCAGCTTGTGCTCGGGAATGGAGTAAGCGGCGATGAAGGTACGGTTGCGATCGCGCGCGGCGCGCAGCTTCTGCGCCGGCTGCAGGTAATCGTCTTTGTAAGACCACAGATCGACGACGGCCTTTTCCTCGTCCGGATCGGCCGCGGCATCATCCTTCTTTTCGGGCGGGGGAAGCGCGCAACCGAAATACACATGCTTGCCATCTATCGAAAAGCTGAGATTGCCGTTCTCACTAATTACGAAGTCTTTGTGGAAGCCGGGCGTCGCGGCGGAAACCAATTCCGTTGCCGTTGGCGCGTGCCGGTCCCAGCGGTACAGCTTGAATTTCGACGGCTTGGATGCGGCATCGTCTTTATCGCTGAGGAATGCCAGCTCAGTCTGTTTCTCATCCCACGTCAGCTTCAGATACTTGCCCTTGCCATCCAGCAGCGCGACCGGCGCGTTGTTGGTTCCGATAGCGACCATGAACACGCCGTTCTTCGCCGTATCGCGTGCGGAAACGGCGTACACCAGTTGCTTCCCGTCGTCGGTGAGCGAGAATTCGGCCGTGTCCGGGAAGGTGCGCTCGGCTGCATCCGTCAAGCTGCGCAGCACCAGGTCGGTTCCGAATTGCAAGCGCGCGCCGTTACGCCCGCCGCCACCCGCGCCGCCGCGTCCGCCACCGCGTCCACCGCGCCCGGCCTGTTGGTCGCCGGCGAAGTCGCCGTTATCCGGCGGCTTGGTGGCGTCCGCCCCTTGACCTTCGGGAGCTTCGCGCAAGTACGCCAGATACCCGTCGCCCTTTACCGGCATGGCGAAACGCCTCACGCGTTCGATGCGCGTCTGGCGCCCGGAGGCCAGGTCCACAATCATCATGGCATCCTTGGGCATCTGGTCGGCCGTTTTCTTGTCTTTCCTGGCTTTAGCGGTTTCGGCCTTTGAGGGGAAGGTGGAAAATACGACTGTCTTGCTGTCGGCCGAGAACTCGATGGTCACGCCGCGCTGCACCGGTGGACCTTCCTCTTCTTCGGTCGCGGCCGGCGCCGCCACGGGCCGCGCTCCCGCCGGGATGCGCGTCTCCTGACCCGTGACCAGATTGCGAATCACCACTTCGCCGTCGCCTTCTTCCGGGAAGAGGCTATAGGCGAGAAACTTACCGTCGTTAGTTAGGCGCTGGCCCGCGACAGTGCGCCAGCTATCGTAATCGTGATGGTTGATGGGTCGCTTGGCGGTCTGGGCCAAGGCCATGGATAGCGTCAGCGTGAGGCACGCGGACGCCAAGGCAAGGCGTTGCAAAGTACGGCTGAGATACATAGATGGTATTGTATGCCGGAACGGGGTCGTCTGGTAGACCCAGGCGTACCGGCGATCACCGGAGGCAAGGTCAGTCGCCCTTCAGAGCCTTAGCGCTTTCATAGCGAGTTTGTCAGTTACCCGGCGGAACCTCTTCCACCGGGCCGAACTTCTTCAGCGAGCTGCGAATCTTGTCCCCATCGCCCACGGCGACAATCTGCACATTGTCGTAAGGCACGTACTTCTTCGCGACGCGCTGCACGTCGGCCGCCGTGATCGCGGCGATTTTCTCGGTGTACGTATCCCAGTAATCCTCCGGCAGCCCGTATTCGCGCTGTTGCATCCACCGGTTGAGCACGCCCGCGGGGTTCTCAAGCCCCACGGCGAAACTGGCCGCCAGCGCGCGCTTCGCGCCTTCCAGCTCTTCCTTCGGGACCGGCACATCGCGAATCTCATGGAACTCCTTCAGCAGATCCGCCAGCGCGGGCTCGGTGACTTCCGTGCGCACCGACATGGAAGACGTAAAGTGCGCCGTAAATTTGGTGGCCGCGAAGCTCGAGCTGACGCCATAGGTGTAGCCCTTTTCCTCGCGAATGATGCGGAACAGGCGCGCCGCCGGACCGCTTCCCAGCACCTGGTTCATCACCATGCAAGCGATGTAATCCGGATTGGTGCGCGCGATGGCGCGGTTGGCCAGCGTCAATTCGGTCTGCACCGAGCCTGGCCGCGAGACCAGATAGACTTTCTTTTCCGCGATGGGCGGATCGATGGGCAGCGAGATGGCTTCCACCGGACCGCCCTTCCAGTTACCCAGCGCTTTTTCCAATTTGGCTACGGCGTCGCGCGGCGCGATGTCGCCCACCATGCCCCCCCAATCGCCCGACGGAACGTAATACTTCTTGTAATGCTCGATGAGGTTTTCGCGCGTAATCTTGTCGAGCGAGGCCGCGGTAATGCGCGTAAAGCGCCGCGCATCGTTGGGATAAAGCACCCTCATCAAGACTTCGCTCGATAGCGCCGCAGGTTGAGTGCGCGACTGCTCAATGGTTCCGCGCTGGCGCGCCTTCCACTTCTCGAATTCATCCGCCGGGAATGCAGGATGCAGCACCACGTCGGTCATGATCGCCAGCGCCTGATCGAAATACTCGTCGAGCGAATTCAGCGCGATGGTTCCGGTTGCGCCATCACCGCCCGCCGCGCCGCCTCCGCCGCGTCCGCCGCCTCCACCGCCAGCGCCGATGCTCAGCGTCGCGCCGATCTCCGCCAGCGATTCCGCAAGCTGCCGCGACGAGCGCGTGGCGGTCCCCATCATCATCATGGCCGCAGTGGCTTCGGCCACTCCCGGCAAGCCCTGCGGGTCGCGCAGCGGCGAGGAGGGAATCTGGATGGTCAGCGAGACGGTGGGTGTGCGGTTCGTCTCAAGAATCACCAGCTTCATGCCGTTCGAAAGCTGGCGCTCCACCGGCCGCGGCAGTTTGACCTTCAGCACTTCATTCGATACCGGCGCGCGGTTCAGCCGGACCATGCCGCGGAAGCTCTCGGGGCCGGCAGGCTCCTGTGCCATCGCAGCCGTGGCTAACGCCGTCGAGAGCAGTGCCGCCATCCACCCCGATTTCATGCTTGTCTCACGAATCATTACTGGCCTCCCCGCCTGCCGCCGCGTCCGCCGCCCGTCGGCATGGTAACTACCACCACGCGGTTTTGCTGCACCAGCAGGTCTTTCGCGGCCTTCTGGATATCCGCCGCCGTAACCGCCAGTTCCGCGGGAATTTCGGTGTTGACGCGGTTCGGATCGTTGTAGACCGCCGCCGCATCCGCCAGAGCCTGCGCGCGGCTCAGAGCGGTGAGCCGGTTCTCCGCGCTGCGGCGAATCGCGATGCGCGCGCGCTGCAGTTCCTTATCGCTCACAGGCTGAGAGTACAGTTTGGAGATCTCTTCTTCGATCAAGCCTTCCACTTCCTGCGGGGTCTTGCCCTGGCGGATGGTAGCGGTGACGTGGAAGATGCCGGGGCCGCCGCGCCGCTCCGCGCCCGCCGAAACATTCAGCGCCACTTCTTTATCCTGCACCAGCAGGTTGTAGAGCCGCGATGTGTTCCCGCCGCCTCCGCCGCCGCGCCCGCCGCGTCCGCCGCCGCCCAGAATGGAAGCCGCCACGCCCAGAGCCTGCGTTTCCGGCGACGTCGCATCCGGAATTCGATACGCAATATCCACCTCGGCCAGACGGGCCAGCGGATCTTGCAGCGTGGCGCGCCGCTCGGCTTTCAACGGTTGCTCGCTGAGATCCACCGGCTTGGGCGGCGTCTGCCGCGGGATGGCGCCGAAGTATTTCTTCACCTTCGCCAGAGTTTCGGCGGTGTTCAAATCGCCCACCAGCGCCAGCACGGCGTTGTTGGGCGCGTAATAGGTCTTGAAGAATTGCTTCACGTCGTCCACGGAGGCCGCGTCCAAATCTTCCATGGAGCCCACCACCGGGTGATGGTAGGCGAAATTATCGTAGATCAGCTCTTCCACCTTCTCGGACGTTTGGCCGTAAGCCTGATTGTCCACGCGCAGGCGGCGCTCTTCCTTCACGGCCTGGCGCTGGTTCTCGAGATTCTCCTGCGTGATCACCAGGCCGTGCATGCGGTCGGCTTCGAGATAGAGGCCCAGATCCACCTGGTTCTTCGGCAGCACTTCGTAATAGGAAGTGCGATCGGTATTGGTGGTGCCGTTGGAATTGCCGCCGTTGTTGTAGATGAGGAAATCCAGCTCGCCCGTGCCCACGTTTTCCGAGCCTTTGAACATCATGTGCTCGAAGAGATGAGCGAATCCGGTGCGGCCTGGGCGCTCATCGCGGGAGCCCACCTTGTAAGAGATGCAGATGGCGTAGACCGGCGCGTAGTGGTCTTCGGAGATGAGCACGCGGAGCCCGTTATCTAGCGTGGTGTCGGTAAACTTGATCTTCGGAATTCCCGGCGACGGCTGCTGGGCAATCGCAACGCCGACGAGAGTTAACGCGATGACGAACGGTTTCACAAGACCTCCCGGGTGCTACAGGCGCCGCTGACGGCGCAGATACCCTTGCGACACATTTAACACAAATGAGATGCCGGCAACCTAATTCTCCGTCGGCATCTTAGAAAGATTATCAATCACGAGCGTGTCGACAAGCGCTTTGCGCGGTTCCAGCTTCATCCCGAGCTTCGCCACGCATTCGAAGATTGTAACGCCGGGGTCTTCCATGCCCGAGGCTGGGTCCACATGCGGCGGAGAGGTTTCCAAAGCTACGTCGTACTTGCCGTCGAGCCCCGTCATGTCAGTCACGGGGACATCGGCGTAGCTCGAAAGGGCTTCGGCCAGCCGGGCGGTGGTTATGCCCTTGAATTGCCAGGATCGCCCGCCAGACTTTCCTTGCGCCTGCCGGTCTTTCATCGCCTGAAACATCATCGCCAGCGGCGCCTCTTTCCTACCGTCGCCGGATCCGGCGGTACTTGGAGGATTGGCAGGAGTAACCGAAACTTCGAGTTTTGGCCCGTTCTTTCCCACCACCAATGCGTAGCCCGTCTGACTCCTGCTCTCGGTGTGCAGCCGGAGCGCGAACCGCTCCGCGAGCAGCGCCTGCAGCATCTCATTGACTTGGCCAGGCGGCGCATCCTCGGGAATCCTGGCATCGACGTCGAACCGTTGCTCCGACATCCAAGCGGGGCCTGAGATGTGGCTCATCCTCACGCGGTAAGCGGCGGCAACCAAGTTAAGCAACGATTGATTCCGTATCGTAACGCGCGCGCGATCCATTTTAATGAAGCCGGCCGGCATGTAATTCTGCAATTCATCCTGCACGACGCCCATCCCAGGGCCTTTGCCCGGCGGCGCCAACTTAATCGATGCCACTTCGAATGCCGGCCCATGATTGTCGGGTGAGGCGCCTGTGGGTTTGGTCTGCGGAGCGGGCGGCGACGCTTGCTGCGCAAAGGCAGCTCCGGCGAGAGACAGCGCAATAACGGAGAGGTTCACATGACTTCCTGCTGCTTCGACACTTTTAGCACAACTTTGAGGCGATACGGACACCCATCTGAAGAATACAAGTAGGATAGGGTTAGATGAACATCAACGTCGCTACCCGCAACGCATAGCGACGACATTACTGGATCGCGAAGGGCGTATTTTCATGGATCCCGCCATTCACAAGCAGCACGCTCACCATCTGCTCGACCAACTCGACCGCGGACAACTCGCCGCCGTCGTTCGACTGCTCGAAGTGATGGCCGACCCTGTCGCGCGCGCCATCGCCAACGCGCCAATCGACGACGAGCCTGTCACTGAAGAAGAAGAGCAGGCGCTCAATGAAGCCCGCACGTGGCTTCAACACAATGAGCCGATCCCTCATGAACAGGTGCTGGCCGAACTCGGCTTCGCGCAGGAAGAGATCGAGAGTACCCGGGCTCCGGTGTGAAGCGGATCGTCTGGACCGATCAGGCCAAGGCCGATATCCGATCTCTCGACAAAACCACCGCGATGCGGATTCTATCCGCCTTGCATCGCTTCGTTCACACGGACGACGACACTATTGAGATTCGCCGCGTTCGCCATCGCAGTGCAGCTTACCGTTGAGCCGCGTGATGGATGACTTGGACACCTTCGGCGCAATTTGAGATACTGGCGTCACTGGAGTACCTATGTTTCGGAAAGCCTTCTTCGGCCTCCTGGCAGCGACTTTCGCGCTCACTGCGCAACCGACGCAGCGCACGCGGCCGGACGCATCCGCCGACGCCAACGATGAGGCCAATGCCACCGCCAACGGCGGCCGCGGCCAAACCATGAAGCAGCTCGTACGCGGCACGGATTACGCCGCCGCCTCCATGGCGCCGCTGCCCACGCTCACCGCCGAGCACATTCTGCAAGCCGGCGGCAACGCTTTCGACGCTATTGTCGCTGGGCAAGCCGTGCTGGGACTGGTGCAGCCGAACCTGAACGGCCTGGGCAGCGACGCCACGCTGCTGATCTACAGCGCCAAAGACAACAAGGTCTATTCGCTGAACGCCGAAGGCACTGCGCCGAAACTCGCCACCATCGAGTGGTACAAGACGCACCAGGGCGGCAAGATTCCGGTCAACGATTCGCTGCTCTCCGGCACCGTGCCCGGCGCCGTGGATGCCTGGTACATCATGCTCTCGAAGTGGGGCACGAAGACATTCGCGGAGGTGCTCCAGCCCGCCATCGAAATGGCCGAGCGCGGCGTTCCCATCGGCGGCCGCGGGTTAAGCTCGCAGGCGCTGCAGAAATATCCCACCAGCGTCAAACTTTTCGCGCCGCCGAATGGGCAGCGCTGGAGCGAGGGCGAAGTGTGGAAGAATCCCGATCTCGCCCGCACCCTGCGCCGCCTGGTAGAGGCCGAAAAGCAGGCGTCAGGACAAGGCCGCCTGGCCGGATTGAAGGCCGCACGCGACCGCTTTTATAAGGGCGATATCGCGCGCGAAATGGGGAAATTCTCCGAAGAGAACGGCGGCCTGTTCCGCTATGAGGATTTCGCCAGCTACACCGCCAAGCTCGAAGAGCCGGTCTCCACCAACTATCGCGGATACACCGTTTACAAGAATGCATCGTCGAGTCAGGGGCCAGCCGAGTTATTCGCGCTCAACATTCTTGAAGGCTACGACCTGAAGAAGATGGGGCTCAATTCGGCGGATTACATCCACACTTCAGTCGAAGCCATCAAGCTGGCCATGGCTGACCGTGACACCTATCTGGGCGATATGGATTTCATTAAGATTCCATATAGCGGTTTGCTCTCTAAGGACTACGCCGCGGCGCGCCGCGCCTTGATCGATCCGGCTAAGTCGTCACTCGAGTTCCGTCCCGGCGATGTCACCAGTTATGCCGGTCAGGACTACAAGCCCGCCACTTACCCGCAGGATGTGGATATGCACGGCGGCGCGAGCCATGACGGCGACACCAGTTACATCGCCGTAGTGGATAAAGCCCGCAATCTGATTTCCTTTACGCCCAGTTTGCATAGCGGGTTCGGCACTAAGGTAGTGATGGGTAACCTCGGCTTCATTCTGAACTGCCGCGGCGATTACTATTCGCTGGTGGAAGGCCACGCCAACGCCCTGGCGCCCGGCAAGCGTCCGCGCAGCACGCTGCAAGGCACGCTGGTGATGAAGGACGGCAAGCCGTACATGGTGACCGGCAGCCCCGGGGCGGACGATCAAGTTATGCGCACCATCCAGACGCTGCTCAACATGGTGGATTTCGGCATGAACATGCAGCAGGCCATCGAGGCGCCGCGCTGGTCGACGCGCAGCTTCCCCGCGTCGCCGTTCCCACACACCATGTATCCGGGAGACCTGCTGCTGGAGGGCCGCATTCCCGATTCAGTCAAGGCCGACCTGGAAAAGCGCGGGCACAAGGTGACGATGCGCGGGCCCTGGTCGATGAACGACAGCGCCGGCATCGTGATCGATTGGGCCACCGGCACAGTGAGTGCGGCGGCCGATCCGCGCACCACGGCAGCAGCGCTGGCTTGGTAGAAGCATCATGATCGCCGCGTAATAATAGTCGAACGCGATCGCCGTACGGAACGTGCTTTCTTGACTGTGCCGCCGGTCTGGCTGCTTCGTTAGGACTGGCCCGTGCGCGCGGGTACTTCTCTAAATCCTCACAAACATCGAGCTTGGCTGTACTAAAAGTAACCCGGTCTGGTTGCTTGGCCGTTTCATTTGATTCCCACTTAGACGACACTAATGGCTAATAGGACATTAATGCCAATAAATATAAAGAAACTAGCTTCGCTGACGGCTGTGGGCGCTGGCGCGCTGGCGCTTACCTCGGGAAAAGCTGAGGCAAGTACCATTTTCTTTTCCGGTGTGTTGGACCGAACTATCGGATTCGGTACGGGTGATTTGGCCCAGGCGGCATTCAAAACTTTTACGAACATGGGCGGGCCGTCGTTCTCCTTTAAAACTGCCGTATCTTCCAACAATGCGCCCCGCTACGCCCGCTCTCTGATCGCATTAGGCGGCAGCAACGTACTTTTCGGATTCGCCGAAACCCCTCCGAACGACACTCAGTTCGCCACGTTCACCGCGGGGGCGGTATGGAAGCATAGTTTTGTCGGCGGAGACGGGACAAGGACGCTTGCGGACCGTGCATGGGGCTCCGGCTCCACTCGTATCTTCGGCAGCGCATTCACCGACAAATACCTGTTGTTTCAATTCGAGACAAATGGTCTGCTTCAGTACGGGTGGGCTGAGGTTACCCTTCAACTCGTAGACGCGGATTCCAGCGCGGCCGCCGACGGCCCCAATCTGACGTTGATCAGTTACGCTTACGATTCCAGCGGCGCGCTCCTGCCCGCCGGCGACACTGGCGCTACCCCGGAACCATCTTCGTTGGCGGAGAGCGGGATTGCCGCATTGATACTGGGCGCCGAAGGCCTTCGCCGTTGGCGCAAAGCGCGCGGTATCAAAAGAGGCGAATAGCGGCCGTCCGGCGCAGAATCTATTGCGCCTTGACTACCGAGACTTCGCCGAACTTCTTGAGCGCGTCGCCGATCTTCGAAGCGTCGCCTACCACCACAATCGCCGCTTGCCCCGACGAGATATATTTCTTCGCCGCGGCTTGTATCTGGTCCGGCTCCACGGAGCGCACGCGAGTCACGTAAGTCTCCAGATAGTTTTCCGGCAATCCCAGCGTCCTCATGCCGTTCAACTGGTTCGCCACGCCTTCCTGCGTTTCGAGGCGTAGAAGATATAAGCCGGACATATAGTTCTTCACGTTGGCCAGTTCCTCTTTGCTCACGGGCTGGTTGGCCATGCGGTCCATCTCTTCCAGCACCTCTTTGAGCGCGGGCTCGATCACTTCGTTGCGGACCTCAGTGACGGCGGCGAACGACGCGGCATCGCGGCTGGTGACGTACTCGGAATGCGCATCGTAGGCGAAGCCGTCGCGCTCGCGGATATCGGTGAACATGCGCGAGCTGGCGCCGGCGCCCAGGATGTTATTGCCCACTGCCATCGGGAAGAATTCGGAGGTCAACCGCGTCGGCGCCAGCCGGCCCACGTGGATATCGGCCTGCACCGAGCCCGGCCGGTCCACCAGCACGATCTGGCGCTTCGGCGCGGGCGGGTCCACTTTGGGCGAAGCCGGCGCATCCTTGCGCTGCCAGGAACCGAAGCTGCCGGTAATGGTCTTCATGACTTCCTCGCGCGCGGGCAGCCGGCCAAGCACGATCAGCGTGGCATTGTTCGGAATCAGATACGCGTCGCGGAAGCTGGCGAGCGCCTTTACATCCACCTTTTGGATGGACTCCATGGTGGGCCCGATATGCGCATAGGGCGACGAGCCGTAGACCGCCTGCGCAAACTTCTCCTGGGCGAGAAAGCTCGGCTGCGAACGTTCAGACATCAGATTCTGCACGCGGTTTCGCTTCTCCAAATCGACTTCGCCGGCGGGAAACGAAGCGTTGATTGCCACGTCCGCCATCAGCGCCATCAACTTCGCGAGGTTTTCGGAAAGCGCGCTGCCAGACACTGTCAAACTATCAGGTCCGGAAGAACCGTTGAGCGATCCGCCGATGGCGTCGGCCTCTTCGGAAATCTGGCGCGAGGTGCGCGTTTTGGTGCCCTCGATCAGAAGCGTCGCTACGGCCTCGGAAAGGCCTGGCAGTTCCTGCGGATCGAACTTCGACCCCGCCGGGAAGTTCAACCGCGCCGTGACCAGCGGAAAGCGCGCATCCTGAATCAGGATCACGTTGAGGCCATTGGCCAGCGTGACCGTGGAGATGGGAGGCAGCTTGTAACTCGGAATAGGCGGCGTCTCGGGCGGCTTGGTGCGGTCGACTGTCTGGGCCGTCAGCGCCAGGGCGGCCAAGGTGAAAAGCGCGACCGGCTTGCTCAACGTAACTTTGGGGCGCATCAATCTGGGGCACATCAATCTGGAGCGCATCTAGTTGTCTCCTTTCGCCGGGGCCGGCGCCGGCTGGACGGCGAGCACCGTGCGTTTGTCGGCCGTGAGATACTTCTTCGCCGCCGCCTGTATCTGCGCGGCCGAAACGTTCAGCAGCTTCTCGAACTCGGTATTGATCAGCGCGGCATCGCCATCGGCTAGCTCATACTGCCCCAACTGTTGCGCGCGGCTCAGTGAGCTTTGCAACTGCTTGATCATGGTGGCGCGAAGCTGCGTCCTGGCGCGCTCCAGCTCTTGCGCATCGATAGGCGCATTTTGCAGCTTGGCGAACTCGTCCTGCACTTGAGCGACAACCTGATCCGCCGTGAAATTCGGCTTGTAGAGCAGGAACATGCCGTAGATGCCGGGGTCGCGATAATCCAGATAGCTGCAGAACGGCCAGCCCAGATTCGATTCGTATTGCACGATGGATTCCTTGCCCTTCAACAAGTCCATGCGAAAGCGCGCGCTGTTGCCATTGGTGAGGATGGCGTCGATCATGTTGAGGGCGTAGTAATCGGGCGTGCGGCGCTTGGGCCCCGGGTAGCCGATCATCAGCGCGGGGACGCGTGCCAGCGGGTCCTTGTAGGTTTCCATATGCGCCGTGATGCCGGCCGGCTCGGTGAGATCGGGGCGCTTGGGCAGCGGCTGCGCGGGGATGTCGCCGAAGTAAGTCTCGATCAGCTTCTTAGCCCCGGGTATCTCGATATCGCCGACGATCACCAGGGCGGCGTTATCGGGCGCGTAATAGGTCTTGAAGAATTTAGAGACATCGGCGACGCTGGCGGCGTTAAGGTCCTCAAACGACCCAATGAGCGAGTGTGAGCTCTGCCAGTTGTGAAACGCCAGAGTGGGCCAGAGGTCCACTTCGGCGGTGGCGTACGGCTGGTTATCGAAACTGAGGCGCCGCTCCTGCTTCACCGCCTCTTTCTGGTTGGTGAGCTTCTCGTCGGTGATGGTGAGGCTGCGCATGCGGTCCGATTCCAGCCAGAGCGCGGTGGCCAGTTTGTTAGAGGGCAGAACCTCGTAGTAGTCGGTGAAGTCGGGATGCGTTGAGCCGTTTTCGACGCCGCCGTTCGACTCCACCATGGTATCCTGCACGCCTTTGGGCGCATTGGCGGAGCCCTCGAACATCATGTGCTCGAAGAGATGCGCGAAGCCGGTGCGGCCCTTCTCTTCGGAGCGCGCGCCGACATCGTAAATCATGTAGACGGTGACTACCGGGACGGCGTTGTCCTTGGAGAGGATGACGCGCAGGCCGTTTTTCAGCTTATAGGTTTCCACGGGAATGCTGAATTCGGCGGGGAAGGCCAGGGCAGCGCCTGAGATTGCCAGGCAGCAGGCAAGAATCAGTTGTTTCATACGGTTGCTTTCGTGGGGCCGATATTGAAAGGGTAGCATCGCGGGCACGGTGCAGCCCTTCCTTGAAAGACGGATCTGGGGGCATTTGGTGAGATTTAGACCGGCGGCAGCGCAAATTTGCAAAGGGTTATCATCAGGTGATAACATGGGTAGTGTACGGTCAACGCGACGCCAGCCTGGATACGCTCCTCGATCTCGATGGTCAGGTGCTGGTGCTCGATGAAAGAGGCGGATACTGGGTCAAGTTTGAGGCGAAGCGGGTCTTGGCGACCAAGCATCGGCCGCACGGGCTCGATTATTCGATAACATTGCACGGAAACGACAACGAGCGGCTGGTAGGCTTCGATAACGCGCATCCGGTGCGGCAGTCGGCTGGTCCGGGTGGCAAAGGAAAGACGGCTTACGATCACAAGCACAGAATACGCACAATCCGTCCATATGAGTACCGGGACGCGGCAACTTTGCTGGCGGACTTCTGGGCGGAAGTGGACGCGGTTCTGAAAGAGAGAGGAGTTGAGTTATGAAGATTCTAAAAGTGGGAATTGCATCTTACGCCGACATGAAAGCTCGCACGATGGCCATCGCCCGCGGAGAATTGAAACCTGGTCCGGGCGATCCAAAGATCTGGTTTCCTTCAACCGAAAGCCTCGTCCGGGTGTTGTCCGAAAAGAATCGGCTGTTGCTGGGCACCATCAGGAAGTCCGAGCCAAAGTCGCTCGCCGAACTCGCTGAATTGACGGGCCGTAAGAAGTCGAATTTGTCGCGAACGCTGAAAACCATGCAGCGCTATGGGATCGTGACGCTGAAGCGCGAAGCCCAGGGACGCTTAGTGCCGCACGTTCCCTACCAGCGGGTAACGGTGGATCTGCAACTCGGCGCCTGAAAACAAGCTACAGCGCCGCCAGCACTTCCGCCGCGTGCCCCTTAGCCTTCACCTTGCCGTAGATCCTCTCGATCTTGCCGTCCGGTCCGATTACGAAGGTGCTGCGCTCGATGCCCATCACCTTCTTGCCGTACATGTTCTTCTCTTTCCACACGCCGTAGGTCTTGGCGGCGGCCTTTTCTTCGTCGGCCAGCAGCGTGAATGGCAGCTCGTACTTCTGCTTGAACTTGGCTTGCGCCGCGGGCTTGTCGGGCGAAATGCCCACCACCACCGCGCCCTTCTTGGCGAAGGCCTTCACATCGTCGCGGAACTCGCACGATTCCGTTGTGCAGCCGGGCGTATCGGCCTTCGGATAGAAATACAGCACCACCCGCTTGCCCTTCAGATCGGATAGTTTAAACGGCTCGCCTGCGTCAGTCGCCAGCCGGATGTCGGGAGCTTTGTCGCCTTCGTTGAGCATCAATCACCCCAGTTTCTGCTTTAGCAAATCGGTCACCGCCGCCACGTTCGCTTGCCCGCGCGTGGCCTTCATCGCCTGCCCCACCAGGTAGTTGATCACGGTGGTCTTGCCGCTTTTGTACTGCTCCACCTGCTTGGGATTGGCGAGGATCACATCCGCGATAATCCGCTCCAGCGCGCCCGTATCGCTGATTTGCTTCAGCCCTTCCCGCTCCATGATGGCCGCGGGCGCATCGCCGGTGGAAAACATCTTCGGGAAAATCTCCTTGGCCAGTTTCCCAGAGAGCTCGCCTTGCGCCAGCAGCTTCACCAATGCGCCAAGACTCTCCGGGCCGATAGGGCTCTCGCCAATCTCCTTGCCCTCGGCTTTGAGCATTCCCATCAGGTCGCCCATCACCCAGTTGGCGGTGGTTTTCGGATCGCCCGAAATCTTGGCGGCGGTTTCGAAATAATCGCTGGCGGCGCGCGTTTGCGTGAGCACATCCGCGTCATATTCGCGCAGCCCGTACTCCGCCATGAAGCGCGCGCGCTTGAGCGGTGGCAGCTCGGGCATGGCGGAACGCACGTCCGCGATCCACTGCTCGCCGATCCGCAGCGGCACAAGATCGGGCTCGGGGAAATAGCGGTAATCGTGCGCGTCTTCCTTGCTGCGCATGCTGAACGTCTCGCCGCGGTCGGGATTGTATAGCCGCGTCTCCTGCACCACCCGGCCGCCGCCTTCGAGCACCGCGACCTGACGCGCGATTTCGAAATCGAGCGCCTGCTTGAGAAAGCGGAATGAGTTCAGGTTTTTCACTTCCGCCTTCGTGCCGAATTTCTCCGCGCCCTTGAGACGCACGGAAACGTTGGCATCGCAGCGCAGATGGCCCTTTTCCATGTCGCAGGTGGAGACTTCGATGAATTGCAGCGCCTGCTTGATCTCGCTCAGGTAAGCGTAGGCTTCGTCCGAATTGCGCATATCCGGCTCGCTGACAATTTCGATCAGCGGCGTGCCGGAGCGGTTGAGGTCCACATAGGAATAGCGGCCGGAATCGGGGAAGCCGTCGTGCACGCTCTTGCCGGCGTCGTCTTCCATGTGGACGCGCGTCACGCCGATGCGCCTGGCCGCGCCGTCGACCGCGATATCCACGTAGCCGCGCTCAGCCAGGGGCTCGTCGTACTGCGAAATCTGATAGCCCTTGGGAAGATCGGGATAGAAGTAGTTCTTGCGCGCGAACCGCGATTGTGCGCGGATCTGGCAGTTGAGCGCCAGCGCGCCGCGGATCGCCAGTTCCACGGCCTGGCGGCTGAGCACCGGCAGCGCGCCAGGCATTCCGAGGCAAACCGGGCAAACGTTGGTGTTAGGCGAGGCCCCGAATCCGGTGGGGCATCCGCAGAAAATCTTGGTGGCCGTGGCGAGCTGGACGTGGACTTCAAGGCCGATCACAGGCTCATAGCGCGCAATGAGTTCCGGAGCGGCGAGATCGAGAATGGTGGAGGACACGGTGAGTCCATTATATGTGGGGCGCGGCCCGGTTTTGCGTCAGGGCTGGACTATCCTGGACTACTATGCTGGACTACCATGGTGGACTATGGTCCGATGCACGCTCATCATCGAATAAGCAAGTTCTACCCGGTACTTTTTACAAAGTTTTTACAAGTCAACCATCACCTTTGTGGCGCTGGTCCGTAGGATCTAAGTAGACACTCAAAGGAGAGGTTATGGGACCGCATCTCACCAGTAATAATCGAATTCCGACTTATCATGACGAACACCTTTCGATCGATTTCGATCAGCAGGCCGCCATACTAGACAACCAACGCATGACGCTGACCCGCAAGGAGTACGACCTGCTTGCCCTTCTGGTGCAGCACGCTGGAGAGATTATCCCGCGGGAAGCCCTGCTGATGAGGGTCTGGGGATATGGCGCGGAGATTCGCACGCGCACGCTGGACGTCCACGTGCGCAGGCTGCGCAAAAAGTTGGGCGGATTCGCCGACCAGTACATCGAGACGATTTTCGGCATTGGCTACCGCTTCCAGCCATTCCACGCACCGCGCTTTTTTCAGACCACCCTCAGTAAGCCCGCTATTGCCATAGGCGCATAGAAATCGTTCTATCCAGGCGGGCGCATCGGGGCAATGGCGGGTAGGATTAGCTTACCCGCCTATCGCTTTACCGCCGCCGCCCCCAACTTCTTCTGGAGTTCCGCCACAAATTCCTGCAGGGACTTACGATCCGGCGATTGCCACTTGATCACCACAAAGTAAGGCCCGTGATTGAAAAACACCGTATCCGCCGACGGCCTCCAGCGCGTGCCAAACGCGGCTCCGACTTCAGAGGAATCCAGCAAATAAACGCGCGCTTCCAGTTCGCCCGGCCCCTTGTACGCCGCGGTTCGGATTTGCACCACGCTGTTGCGCGGCACCGGGTCGGGCGATTCGTCCACGGGCAGATCACGCAACTCGGTCCGGCTCCACACGCCGCTCACGGTTTGCGGAAACAGATCGGGCGGCAGAGTGGCTCTCTCGCCACAAGCGGCGAGTGTGGCGGCAAGCGTTATCAGGAGGCGGCGCGTCATTCCATTCGATTCTCACACGGGGAGCGTCCCGAAGGTGCGCCGATCCAGGTGGAAGCCCTGGTGGAACCCGTGGCGAGCGGGCGGCCCTTCGGTAAGAAGCGGGGGTACCGCAGGCTGCGTACTACTTCGCTTGGCCCCACCCTGGTCACAGGACCATGCGCGTTACACCCGCGACGACGCAGCATCCAACATACCGGCCGGCGATCTGGTCCCCGTTCGCGCTCCAGTAACAAAACGGACTCGGGCAAAGCCCGATGGCGCGACGCACGATGATTGCGGCCGAATCAGTGGCAGTTCCTCTGGGAGCGAATTCCGCTGCCCGATGTTAGACTCGTATTTCCATGTCGAAAGCTACGCATCTGGAATGCAGTCTGTGTAACCAGCGGTTTGACGCCGGGACTGTGCAGAATCTTTGCGCTTGCGGTGGACCGTTGCTGGTCCGCTACGATCTCGATCTCATCCGCACGCGCTGGCGCCGGCGCGACGTGCCGAACGGCGTCTCCAGCATGTGGCGGTACGCGCCGGTTCTGCCGCCCGCCGATCAGGCTATCGTCTCCCTGGGTGAAGGCTGGACGCCGCTCATCCGCACGCGGCGCCTCGGTGCGCGGCTGGGCGCCGAATGGCTGTGGGTGAAAGACGAAGGGCTGAACCCGACCGGAAGCTTCAAGGCGCGCGGGCTCTCCTGCGCGATCTCGATGTGCGTCGAGCTGGGCGTGCGCAAAGTGGCGATTCCCTCGGCCGGAAACGCGGCCAGCGCGCTTGCCGCCTATGCGGCTGCGGCCGGAATTGAATCGCACATTTTTATGCCGCGCGACGTCCCCCAGGCGAACTACCTGGAATGCAAGGCGTATGGCGCGAACGTGACGCTGGTCGATGGGCTGATCAGCGATTGCGGGAAGATTGTCGCCGAGCGCGGGCCCAAAGAAGGCTGGTACGACGTCAGCACGCTCAAGGAGCCGTACCGCATCGAGGGTAAAAAGACGATGGGCTACGAAGTGGCCGAGCAGATGGATTGGGAACTGCCCGATGCCATTTTCTACCCGACGGGCGGCGGCGTGGGACTGATCGGCATGTGGAAGGCCTTCGAGGAAATGGAGAAGCTCGGCTGGATTGGCGCGCGGCGTCCCAAAATGGTCGCGGTGCAGGCGGAAGGGTGCGCGCCCATTATCCGCGCGTTCGAAGAGGGCGAGCCGCGCAGCCGTTTCTTCGAGAACGCGCATACCGTCGCGAGCGGGCTGCGCGTGCCCAAAGCGCTGGGCGATTTTCTGGTGCTGGACGCCGTGCGGGCGTCGGGCGGCACGGCGATTGCGGTGAGCGACGATGAGATGCTGGATGCCGGAATCCGGATGGCGTCCGATGAAGGGATCTACGCGGCGCCCGAAGGCGCGGCTTGCGTGGCGGCGCTGGAGAAGCTGCTGGCTTCGGGATTCTTGAAGGCGATGGACCGGATCGTGATCTACAATACAGGGTCGGGAATTAAGTATCCCGAGGCTTATTCTACAAGGTTCCCGCGGGATGCCGGCGGAGAGCAGGATAAGCTGGGCGGATTGATCACGCCGCGGTGACTCGGGGCGGCTGACTCGGGCCGCTAAAATTCTCGCGTTCCCATGACCGTGAACACTGCACAAACACGATACCGGCACAACGGTCACGCCTGTCAAAGCCGCTGAAGTGGCGTAAAATCAGCCGTCACGGTAACCTGAAAACAGGAGCAAGCCCATGATCGAAATTTCCAGCGAAACCGAAGCCCGCATCAATGACGAGGCACGGCGGCAGGGTGTTTCCGTGGATGCATTGTTGGCACGGCTCATGAGCGAACGCGCGGCCCACATCGCCGGCGGTGGCGCAGCCCCCAAGCTGCCACGGTTGCATCTGGGAGTGATGGGAGCTCTTCACCGGCGCGAAATTTACGACGATGTCCGTTGATCCGGGTGTCCTCGACGCGAACGTTCTGGCCTATGCCGTGGACGTAGACGCCCCGCAGCACGCGGCCTCACGCGCTTTACTGGAAGCAGCCAGCGACCCTTCGGTAACACTTTATGTCACGTCGTAAATACTGTGTGAGCTTTATTCGGTCATCACCAACCCGCGCCGGGTTGTTTTGGTTTCGTCTCCAACGGAAGCATTGAGCATAATTTCGGCTATGCTGGCGCTTCCCGGCCTGCAAGTGTGGCCGACCCCGGCCCGCGCGGTTGCCGGATGGATGCAACTGTTGCAGCGTCACCCCGTCACCGGCGCAAATGTATTCGATTTGCAAATCGTCGCCACCATGCAAGCCAACGGGATCAACCGGATTTACACCTTCAACAGCGATGACTTCAACGTGTTTCCCGAACTCGTGGTGTTGACCCCGTAAAGACCCCCCCGTGTTTCTCTGCGGCGATAGCGCCGCCGAAAATTCTTGACCAAGCCCTTAATCGACCCGCTGCCGGGGGCTGTCCGGTATAACTCGGGGGAGACGCAAGGCAATTAACGCTGTTCCATAAAGGGTCTTTGCGCAACGCCCAGAGCCGTCTTTGAGTGGGGGAACGTACCACCAGTCACGCGTCAGTTTCGCTAAGGCTCCGAAACCAGCATCGCCATCCCTCTGCGTGGAATTCGTACTTGCGCTCGGAGTCATTCCAGCCTTTCCAGGTAGGCGCGGGCGAACCGAACAAGTACTCCCAAACCTCACACGCGTGCGGCACAGCTGCCTGCCAAGTTGCTTTGCCTGTAATGGTCCACCGAAGCAACTTCTCAACGGTTGCCGAGACCAGGCGCGTGCGATGGCAGTTGTCGGCCCAAGCGTTTCAGAAGGGGTAGAACCTGAAACAGGTAGCGATGCCCTGTAAACAGCGGGCTTGAATATCTCAGGTTTGATGTTTCATAGTCGGCGCTGTCCGCCCTCCAAAACTCAAGCCGGGTAAGAGCAAGAGCCCGTCGAACAGGCCGGGAGGCCTGTCCTACTAAGTCCAGCGGCCGGCCAGCGGCGCGGGCGGCTCCGCCACCGATTGAAAACGGACAAGGCGCACGCGGTCCGTACCCTTTATGGATGCCAGCGGCATGAATCCGCGGTCCAGCAGCACCTCGGCGGCGTCTTCGGTGAGCAGCACTTCCGCACACGGTTTCAACTGCATTTCGCCGTCTTCGCGGTAAGTGTGCGCGGGAAGGCCGTCGATTTCCTGCACGGAGCCGGGCCGCATGCGCCAACCGAATCGCGTGAATGCCTCGCCTAGCAGATACGCGCAGGCAATGGCTGGGTGGCCCCAGAGATAACGCTCGTGCTCGGGTACTTTGGATAGCTCGCCCTCATTGGACAACTCTTCGAAAGCGAACGATTCGGTTTCCGAGGCATTTTTTCCGTAGGGCAGGCGCAGCAGAAACCGCGGCATCGCCAGGCCGATCCATCGCGCGTACGCCGATTGGCGCAGCTCGCCGAACGCCTGCGTGAGCCCGACCACATCCGGCGCCAGACCGGAAAGGAATGGGGCGCCGGCGATTCGCGCCACAAAGGAGATCTCTTTCAGCGCGTCTTCGTCCGCCGGGCCGAAGTAGTAGAGGCCGGCCAGCAAGCCCCATTCGTCGTCACCGGTGGCGCTACGCAGTCCGGCGCTGGTGAGTTCGGCTTGCGGCAGGTCGAGGAGAAAGATGCGCAGATTTTCGCCGGTTTCCAGCCGCCGCGTCAGGAAATAGAGGCCGCGCCATGCGGCTTCCAGCGATTGAAATTGCGCGTGGTGAAGAATCGCGCGCATCTCGCCGGCGATGGCGCGATCGGTCTGCGCGATCATTTCCGCTTTGCGAGGGTCGTCGCCCGGCGCGGCGTACGGGGCCACCAGGTCGTGCAGCATCTGGTCCCAGTCGCTCCGTTTCGGAGCTGCGGCGGCAGCCGGCGTTTCACCCATCATTTGGCGCAAGAGATCGGCTCCGCTCGCGGGCGGGGCGTTAGCGGACTGCGGATTCGCGCGCGGCAAAGCGGAGCCGTCTTCAATGCGCGCACGCAGATCGCGCAGGGCTTGAAACGGGGCAAGATTCTCGAACAGGCGATCGGGGTGGAAATCGTCGATCTCGCGGAATGCCAGGGCTACTTCGGCGCTGCCGAAAGGCAGGCCCAGCGCGGGCCCCACGCGCTCCATCACGGCGTCGAAATTGTCGCGATCGACCTCAATTGGCCGCCGGTAACGTCCCGCGCCGCCGCTGAAATTGCCCGCCACCAAGATGCGGAATGGCGTTTCGGGCTCAGGGTGGGCGATCTCTCGCGGCTCTTCGGCGACGTCGATTTCCACCGATGCTAAAGTGCTGTTGCGTGGCATACCGTCCTCAAGACTTTATCTCAAGCGGGATACCCGCGGCAACGATACAATAACAGATCGTGACCAAATACACGCGCTATTCTACCGGCTCCGCCCCTTCCTACGGGACTCTGGATGGGGAAACCATTCGCGAAATTGCGGGCGATCTCTTCGGCGGCCATTCCGAAACCGGAGCCACCTACAAGCTGGCGGACGTCAAACTGCTGCATCCGTGCCAGCCCACCAAGATTCTTTGCGTGGGGTTGAATTATAAGAGCCATCTGGGCGGCCGGCCACAGCCTTCCCGGCCGGAGATTTTCTACAAGCCGTTGAGCGCTCTGCAAGATCCAGGCGGCCCGATAGAAATTCCCCGGGACGCCACCGATCTGCATTACGAAGGCGAGCTGGTGGTGGTAATTGGTAAGCCGGCCAAGAACCTCACCGTGGACGAAGCGCGCGACGCTATCTTCGGCGTCACCTGCGGCAACGATGTCAGTGAGCGGAACTGGCAGCACGGGCCGGGGAAAGATCTGCAATGGTGGCGGGCCAAGGGCTCGGACACCTTTGCCCCGTTCGGACCGGCTATAGTCACCGGCATCGACTATTCCAATTTGTTGCTGACTACGCGGCTGAACGGAGAGGTGGTGCAGCAGCAGTACACGTCCGACTTGATCTTCGACTGCCCGACGATTGTGAGCTGGATCAGCGGGTGGGTAACGCTGATGCCGGGGGATGTGATCTACACGGGGACTCCGGGAAGCACGCGCAAGATGGCGAAGGGCGATGTGGTGCAGGTGGAGATTCAGGATATCGGCGTACTGGAAAATCCAGTGGCCTGAGACGTGCCAAGTTCAGAGCGAGGGCTCTGAACTACCATGAAGTATCTTCTGCTCGCGCTCACCCTTAGTGGCGCTTTGCTCACTGGCTGCCGGACCAACGAAACCCCGGCGAACCAGGTCAACGATATGGAAATCACCGCCAAAGTGAAATCCAAACTGGCGTCGGACGTCGGACTTTCGACAGTCCCCGACATCGCTGTGAACTCCACCAACGGCGTGGTGACGCTATCCGGCGCGGTGGATAACGCCGGAACAAAGGCGAGAGCCGAGACGATCGCGCAGAGCGTCCCGAAAGTGGTGCGCGTGGTGGACAATCTGCAGGTCACTCCGAAGACGCAGTAGGACGGGCCTCCTGGCCGGTCCAGCCAGCAGGGCGGGCCTCCGGCGCATCGACCGGCCGGAGACCGGGCGCCATTCGAAGCAAAGCTCTGCAGACGCTGTAGAGAGTGGCCGCGCAAATGTGGCAGCGAAATAAGAGGGCAGGATCGGACCTACGGATCGAACCTGCCCGTGCGGTGCTCATTGCCGGGGAAGGCAACTGAACATAGCTGAACGGTCTGAAACGGTCCCTGCGCCATTGCGGGACGGTTCGGACTAATTATTTCGATGATAAGATGCTCAGCGCTTTCGAGCCATACGGCATAAGTCGTATTCTGAAGTGCCGGACCGGCGGCAAGACCGCCGGCGCGTACGGCATAAGTCGTATTCTGAAGTGCCGGACCGGCGGCAAGACCGCCGGCGCGTACGACATAAGCTGTATTCTCCCGCACGGGGTACACGGCGATACCATAGAGTTAGAGTGACCGCGGCTCTAAGTAAACGCGCCGTATTGAGAGCAGGCTATGCCGCGGTGATTGTTGTGCTCGGGCTTTCCGCAGTGGAAGCTTACCGCATTCAAATCTCCGTATCCGAGCAGCATCTCGATATTTATCGCCGCTATGCCGGCGAGGAAGCCCAGTTGAGCACGCTGCGCCGCAATCTCTGGCTGGCCGGCAACGACATCCGCGATTTCTTTATCCATTGCACTTCCATTCACTGCACCACGGATCAGGCGGGCGTGCTGCAAGCCCAACTGGCCGGTCTGCGGCGCGAGGATGCGCGGGCGCTGGCGGAGATGGCCCCGCTTCCCGAGTTGAACCGCAAGCTGGACGATTTTTGGGCGGCCGCGGAGCCGGTGCCTGCATCCATGCTCCACGCTACTAGTGCGCAGCAGTTCGATTTTTTGCAGCGCACCATTGTTCCCAAACGGGAAGAGCTTTACAGCCAGCTGCTGAACCTGGCCGCGGCCGGGCAAAAGCGCTTGCAGCGGCAGGAGACCGAGTTCGCCGAGACGCGCCGGGAAGCGGCCGGGCGCTTGTCCGCCTTGCTCGCGCTGGGGGTGCTGCTAAGCTTCGTGGTCGCGCTTCTGAGCATTCGCCACGCGGAAAATCTGGAGCGCGAGGCCGAGCGCCACTACGCCAAAGTGGAGCAGACCAAGCGCGAATTGCAGCAGCTTTCCGCGCGGCTGCTGGAGGTGGAAGAAGATGGGCGACGCAAGCTTTCCCGCGAGCTGCACGACGAGATCGGTCAGACGCTGGCGCTGCTGCAGATAGAAATCTCGCACGCCGCGGGCACGCCCACGCCCTCGCCAGAGCGCCTGGAACGGGCGCGTACGTTGGCGGAGCGATCGGTGCAAACCGTGCGCAACATCTCCGTGATGCTGCGGCCGGCGCTACTGGACGATCTGGGGCTCGTTCCAGCGCTGCAATTTCTGCTCGAGGGTTTTCTGCGGCGCAGCGGCATCGCCTGCGAATTCACGGAGCAAGGCGTGGAAGATTTGCTCGCGGATTCCGTCAAGACCTGCGTCTACCGTGTGGTGCAGGAAGCCCTGCACAACTGCGAGAAACACTCCGGAGCTTCGAAGGTGCGCGTGAGCGTGCGGCAGTTTCCCGACTGGCTGGTGGCTGAGGTGGAGGACGATGGGCGCGGCTTTCGCAACGGCGGCGAGCGCGTCCCGGAACGCAATACCGGCCTGGGCCTGCTGGGAATGCGCGAGCGCGCCAGCATTGCCGGAGGTTCTCTGATGGTGGATTCGGCGCCGGGCGCGGGCACGCGTGTTGCGCTTCGCATTCCGTTGTCTGGGGCTGATCGGTCAAACCACGCGGCCGGTCACGCAGCCGGCCGCGCAGTCCCCAATGAGGTTGTTGCGTAATGGCGCTCCGTCTGTTGCTGGCCGACGATCATACGCTGATGCGGCAGGGGCTGCGCCACATTTTGGAGAGCAATTCCGAGTTCGATATCGTCGCCGAAGCCAGCTCCGGCATTGAAGCCGTGGAGGCGGCGCGCGCGCATAAGCCGGATGTGGCCATCGTCGACGTGGCGATGAAGGAGCTGAACGGCATCGAGACCACGTCGCAGATTCTCAAACACTCGCCGCATACGGCGGTGCTGATTCTCAGCATGTATAGCGACGAGCGCTACGTGTTGCGCGCGGTGAAGGCGGGGGCGCGCGGGTATGTACTGAAGAATTCCGCGGGCGAGGAGCTGATCCGCGCGATCTATGCGGTGCAGCGAGGGACGGCGTTTTTCAGCCCGGCGGTGGCGCGTATTTTTCAGGACGGATTCGCGCGGCTGAAGGATGCGAGCGAGGTCAACGACCGGTTTGAGCTGCTGACGAATCGGGAGCGGCAGATTTACCAATTGCTGGCGGAGGGGAACAGCAATAAGGAGATTGCCAACAGGTTGAATCTGAGCTTGCATACGGTGGAGACGCACCGCTGGCGGATCATGGAGAAGCTGGATCTGCACAGCACGGCGGAGCTGGTGTTGAGCGCGGTGCGGCGCGGCATGGTGACGTAGGCCTTGACGGGCGTGTCCCGCTAACGCCGGCGGATCGTGCGGCGTTCGGCCGCGCTGATCCACGCTAAAGTTCAAGCCCATTCAGCCGATCAGTAAGTTGTGAAGTGGATCGTCTTCTTTTTCGCCGCGGCCGCCGTGGCCCAAGTGCCGGCCGAACAGCAGCCCGCCGCCGTCGCCCAAACTCCCGCCGAACTGCAGCGCGCCGCCATGGCCAAGCAGCGTGCCGCCGCGCAAACGCAGGCCGAATCCGTGGGCGCGCGCCTCAAGCCGTGGGGCGCTACCATTACCGAATCGGGTCCGGCATTCGAGTCCGAAAAACCCGCGTGCGATCCGTTGGCCGATGCCGTCTCCACGCCCCTCATCGATGGGGCAGCTCAGCAGCAAGGCGTCGACACCAAACTCCTGCGCGCGGTGATCGATCAGGAATCCGGCTTCCGCCCTTGCGCAGTCTCGTCAAAAGGCGCACAAGGCCTGATGCAGCTCATGCCCGCCACCGCCGAAGAGTTGAAGGTGGATGACCCATTCGACCCCAAACAGAGCATCGACGCCGGCGCCAAATACCTTAAGCAACTGCTCGACAAATACAAAGGCGATATCCCGCAGACGTTAGCGGCATACAACGCCGGTCCCGGCGCCACGGACCAGGCCAAAGGCGTACCCGACATCCCCGAAACGCGCGCCTACGTCGACGCCATTTTGCAAAAGCTCGGCATCAAACGTACTGACCAGCCGAGTATCCAGACGCCCAAGCCCATTGAAAATTGAAGCCGCCCAGGTGGCCCGTCACATCCACCACTTCGCCGATGAAATAGAGCCCCGCCGCTTTCCGCGCTTCGAAGGTTTTCGACGATAGCTCGGCCGTATCCACGCCACCCGCGGTCACTTCGGCCTTGTCGTATCCCGCGTCGCCCGCCGGCGCCACGCGCCATGCGTGCAGCGCCGTGGAAGCGGCGTCAATCTCACGGTCGCTCAACATGGCCACGGGCTTGGATTTTTCGATAGTCGCCGCGCCAGGCGCCTCACACCAACGGTCCGCCAGCCTCTTCGGGAGGAATCGCGCCAGCACGGTCCGTACTTCGGCCCGTTCGCCTTGCGCGCGCCCTTCGCGCAATGCCGCGATCAGGTCCACATCCGGCAGCAGGTCGATTTCCACCGAAGCGCCGGGCGTCCAATACGACGACGCTTGCAAGATTGCGGGTCCGCTGAGGCCTTGGTGCGTGAACAGCATTTTTTCGCGAAAACCGAAGCCCCCGGCAGCGGCCGCAACTTCCGTGGAAACCCCGGCCAGGCCCGCGAACTTTGCCAGATCGTCCGGCCCGAACAGCAATGGAACCAGCGCCGGCCGCAGCTCTGCGATTCCCAATCCGAACTGCTTCGCGATGGTATAGCCAAACGGCGTCGCGCCGATTTTCGGGATGGAGAGGCCGCCCGTCGCGATCACTAGCGAAGACGGGGTATAGGTCCCCCAGTTGGTTTCCACCTGGAACACCCCCTTGAATACCCCGTCGCGTACGCCCTCGGAAGTCTCGTTCTTCGACACCCTGCTCACAGTGCACGACGGAATAATTCGCGCGCCCACCGCCGCGCACTCCCGCTCCAGCATGTCGACAATCTCGGACGCCGACCGGTCGCAGAACAATTGTCCCAGCTTTTTTTCGTGATAGCGGATTCCGTGCCGTTCCACCATGCGCACAAAGTCGCGCGGCCCATAGCGGGCCAGCGCCGATTTCGCGAAGTGCGGATTCCGCGAGAGGAAGTGCTCCGGCCGCGTATCGAGATTAGTGAAATTGCATCGCCCGCCGCCCGAAATCAGGATCTTTCGCCCAACCTGCGCATTGCGCTCCAACACCGTCACTTTGCGCCCGCGCCGGGCCGCCTCAATGGCGCAGATCAGCCCGGCGGCGCCGCCTCCAATCACCAGAACATCCACGTTTTACATTCTGGCAGGCTCGCGGGGCTGTTATGCTGGCCTTGGGCGGACTACTTCCATGAGCAAGAAGGTCCTGATCGTTACCGGCGATGGAGGCGATAGCTACGAAGCGCTCTACGCCTATCACCGCTTCCTCGAAGCGCAATACCAAGCGGTGATCGCGGCCCCCACGCGCCGCCGGTTGCACATGGTGATCCACGATGCCGAGCCCGGATGGGAAACCTACATCGAGCGGCAGGGCTACTCCATCGAGCCCGATGTCGCCATCACCGCGGTAGCCGCGCGCGATTTCGCCGCCATCATTATCCTGGGCGGACGCGCGCCCGAATATCTGCGCAACGACCCCAGCGTGCTATCCCTGGTGTGCGAATTCGCCCGGCAGGATAAATGCATCTGCGCCATCGGCCACGGCATTCAGGTGTTGACCGCCGCGGGGCTCACCAAGGGCCGCACCATGACCTGTCACGCGCACGTGCGCATCGAAGTGGAGCGGACCGGCGGCATCTACAGTCCCAAACCGGCGGTGCGCGACGGCAATCTGGTCACCGCGCAGACATGGACCGCGCACCCGGAGTTTTATCGCGAAATCTTTTCGTGCCTGGGGCAATAGAGGCAGGTAATAGAGAGCCGCCCACCGGCGCCGATTCCGGGTTGCCCACCGCCGCTGACACCGTCTCCGGCGAGCCGCGATAATTGACTCGGGGGTCGGTGTTCCCGATACGTTTCCCGCATCCCGGCTGGTTCCGGTGCCACCATCGCCATAGTACTGGATTGTCACCGGAAAATGAGCTTTGGCCGGTCCTGGTGTGGCAATATGTGATCTAATCACTCCAATGTCGATCATCCCAGTGCGACTCGGGATCGCCTGCCTGCTCTTGGCGGCGGGGTCGGCCTGCTCCGTCAAGCGGATGGCAATCAACCAGGTGGGCAACGCGCTGGCCTCGGGCGGCTCGACGTACGAGACCGACGACGATCCGGACCTGGTGTCGGCCGCCATTCCGTTCGGCTTGAAAATGTATGAGAGCCTGCTCGAGGAAGTACCCAAACACACCGGCCTGCTGCTGGCGGCGGCCAGCGGCTTTACGGAATATTCCTACGCCTTCGTGGACGCGCGCATCGACGAAGTGAAGGAGGAGAGTCTGGAGCGCGCCGACGCATTGCGGGAGCGGGCGCGCAGGCTCTACCTGCGGGCCAACCGCTATGGTATGCGCGGCCTGGAAACGCTGCATCCGGGCTTCGGAACCGCGCTCGATAACGATGCCGATGCGGCCCTCAAGAAAACCGCGAAGCGCGACGTGCCGCTGCTCTATTGGACCGCAGCCTCGCGCGGCTTGGCGATTTCGCTGTCGAAGACCAGTCCGGAAATGATTGCCGAGCTGCCGCTGGTCGAAACGATTGTGCGCCGCGTGGCGGATCTGGACGAGGGTTTCAACGCGGGAGCCGTGCCGGAGTTTCTGATCACGCTCGAAGCGGCCCACAGCGGCGTGAAGGTGGAAGAGCAGCAGAAGCTCATGCGGCAGCACTTCGATCGCGCCATCGAGCTTTCGAAAGGCAAGCGGGCCGGAACGTATGTATCCTTTGCGGAGAATGCCTGCATACCGGCGCAGAACCAGGCCGAATTCCAGTCCATGCTGCAGAAAGCCCTGGCGGTGGATGCGGACGCCGATCCGCCCAACCGGCTGGCGAACCTCGTGGCGCAACGGCGCGCGCGGTGGCTGTTGAAGCATACCAATGAATTGTTTCTCGAAGCTGCGCCGAAGGCACAGTAACGGAGGATCGAATGTTGAGGAAGATCGTAGCATGCGTGATCCAAATTGGGGCAACGCTAATTTGGGCAAACCTTGGCGGCTTGGCGCCGGCGGCTTACGCCCAAAAGGTGGACATCATCATGGCCACGCTAGCTCCGGCGGATTCGGCGTGGTTCAAGGTGATGGAGAACATGGGCGCGGAATGGAAGCGGATCTCGGGCGGCAATGTCACGCTGTCCATTCGCGCCGGAGGCGTGGTGGGCGATGAGCCCGACAGCGTCAGGCGCCTGCGCCTCGGGTCCATTCAGGCGGCGGCGCTTTCCGGCGCAGGGCTGGGCGACGTCGATCAGGGAGTGGCGTGTCTCCAGATCCCCATGATGTTCGACACGTACGAGGAGCTGGATTACGTGCGCGACCGCATCGGTCCCAAGCTGGAAAAGCGCATCGAGGACAAGGGATTCGTATTGCTCAACTGGGGCGATGCGGGTTGGGTGCAGTTCTTCTCCAACAAGCCGGTGCAGAAGCTGGACGACCTGCGCAAGCTGCGGCTGTTTACCTGGGCGGGCGATCCTACCGAAGAGCAGCTATGGAAAGCCGCCGGCTTTCACGTGGTGCCGCTGGCGGCGACCGACATCGTGCAACAACTGGAGACGCATGGCATCGACGCCGTGCCCACCACCGCGCTCTACGCGGAAACTACCGACCTCTACAAACTGGCCAACTACATGTGCGATGTCAAATGGGCTCCGCTGATTGGAGCGACCATCGTTTCGAAAGTCACATGGGAAAAGATTCCCGCGGCGCAACGCGAGCCGATGCTGGCGGCGGCGCGCAAATCCGGCGATGCGCTGAAAGGCGATATTCGCGCGCAGGGTACGCGGGCCATCGCGGCCATGGCTGCCGGCCAGCCGGGCCGGCGGGCGAGCAAGCTCACCATCACGACGCCTGACGCCGCGGCGCTGGCCGACTGGCGCAAGCAGACCGTAGCTGTGTATCCCAAGATGAAGGGCAACATAGTGCCGGCGGATTTGTTCGACGAAGTGCAGCGCTTGCGAGACGAGTATCGGGCTCACCCCCAGGCCGCAAAATGACGCGCGTGTGGCGCGCGCTGGGAGGTTGGGAAAGGGCCCTCGCAATCGGGGCAATCTCAGTGATGTCGCTGCTGCCGGTGGTGGAGATGGTGGCGCGGCTGCTGGGGCTGAGCGGAATTCCCGGGTCGGTGGTTTTCGTGCAGCAGCTTACGCTGTGGGTGGCGTTTCTGGGAGCGGCGCTGGCGGCTACCGGCGACCGGCTGCTTTCGCTCTCCGCCAACACGTTTCTTCCGGAGAAATGGAGCGGCGCCGCGCGCGCGTTCGCCTGCGGCTTGACGGCGGCCATTGCCGCCAGCCTGTGCTGGGCCAGTTGGCAGTTTGTGGTATCGGAGCGCACCGGCGGAAAAATGCTGGCGATGGGAGTGCCCAGTTGGGCGCCGGCAGTAGTGATGCCCGTGGGCCTTCTGCTGGTGACCGTCCGCGCAATCCGCGGCGCCGGGCCGCGCAACTCGCATCGCCTGGCCGCCGCATTGTTTTTGCTGATTCCGCTGGCGTTCGCCTGGGCGCCGCAGCCCCAAGGCACGCTGGTGGTGTGGATGGGCATCCCGGTGATATTGGCCGGCGCGGTGCTGGGAGCGCCCATCTTTGCCACCCTGGGCGGAATTGCCCTGCTGCTCTTGTGGAGCGTGGGACAGCCGGCGGCCACCGTGCCGGACAACGCATACTCGCTGATGATCTCGGAAGTGCTGCCCTCGCTCCCGCTATTTACGCTGGCCGGGTATCTGCTTGTGGAAGGCGGCGCCAGCGTGCGCCTGCTGCGCGTCTACACCGCCCTCTTCGGCTGGCTGCCGGGCGGCCTCGCCATCACCACGGCGGTGGGCTGCGCCATCTTCACGTGGGCCGGAAGTGGAGTGACCATTGTTTCGATGGGCGGATTGCTGCTGCCGATGCTGGTGAAGGCGCGGTATCCGGAGCGCTTTTCCATCGGGCTCATCAACGGCTCGGGCTCGCTCGGTCTGCTGTTTCCACCCAGCCTGCCGGTGATCCTTTACGCGGTCTACGCCAAGAATGTGCACATCGACGCGCTGTTTGTAGGCGGCTTTGTTCCCGGCCTGCTGATGGTATCGATGGTTTCGGCCTGGGGCGTTTTGCAAGGCCTGCGCAGCGGCGTGGAGCGGGCGAAGTTCTCACTTACTGAAGCGCGCCGCGCGGTGTGGGAGGCCAAGTGGGAATTGGCCGTTCCGGTGATTGTTCTGGCCGGACTGTTTGGCGGCATCGGCACCATGGTGGAAGCCGGCGCCATCACTGTAGTCTATTGCTTCATCGTGGAGTGTCTGGTGGCGCGAGGTTTCTCGGTGCGGCGCGATTATCCGCACGTGGCGCTGGAGTGCGTGACAGTGATGGGCGGCGTGCTGTTGATCATCGGGGTAGCAAAGGGGCTCACTTACTACCTCTCGATCATGGACGTTCCCGCCACGTTAACCAATTGGGTGGACGCGCATATCCATTCCAAGTATGTCTTCCTGATCTTGCTGAATCTGGTATTGCTGGTGAAGGGCTCCTTCATGGACGTATTTTCGGCCATCATCGTGATGGTGCCGTTGATCCAGCCGATCGCCGCGCGGTTTGGCATTAACCCGGTGCAAATGGGCGTGATCTTTCTGGCGAATCTGGAACTGGGGTATCTGACGCCGCCGATCGGAATGAACCTGTGTCTCTCGGCGTATCGCTTCCGGCAGCCATTGACCACCATCTATCGCGCGACGCTGCCGTTCTATCTCATCCTGCTGGTGGGCGTGCTGTTGATCACTTACCTGCCTCAGCTCACAACCTGGCCTGTCGAATGGCTGGGATTCTGACTTAGTCCAGTAACAATAAGAAGCCCGAGACACGATGCCGAGAGTTCGGCTTCGACGCGACGGAGCTGTGCGGAAGCGTCAAGTTTCTTCGAGGCCCGAATCCGAGACGGCTCGGTTACTGAAGCGACGGCTATTCCAGCGAAGCGTCCGCGGCTTGCGCCTTCAACTTGCCGATGGCTTCCACCGTCTTTTGCCACTCTTGCGGTTCGCGCTTAGTGGCGAACGGCAGGTCCAGGTCCCGATAGAAGGCGAGGATGTTGTCCCGTATCTTGGCGTCAACCGTCCCAGCATCGCGACCGGCCAGCTTCACCGCCAGCTTGGAATAGGCATTGTCAGCCAGTTTGTACGTGGCGGGTTTCTCCGGCTCGCCGGTATCGAGATTCATGTTGGCAAGCCGCAACTGCCCGTTGCCCACTTCCGCCAGCAAACCGCGATATTCGGCGAGCGTTTTATCGAAGCTATCCTCAAACCACTTGGTTGTCTGTGGCGTGGGCGCCTTGAATGCCGCGGCCTTGAACGGCCCGACTTTCGGTACGATGCGAATGAAGAATGCTAAGATCCGCGCGCCGATTCCGGGCTTCTGATAGGTGCGGCCCCAGGACTTTTCGTAGCTCGTGCGAGAGAGATTGTAGACAAACTTGGCGCGGTCGATATGTGGCGACGCCTTGGCCAGTTCCTTCTTGTTCAGATTCCACGCCACCCTGGTCATTTCCGGAATTATGGCGCTCACTGCGCGACGGTAGGCGCCGAGCGCTAGATCGACATTGGTGAACACATCTTTCAGCTGCAGTCCGTAGGTATCGTGAAACGCCCGATCGAGCAGTTCCTTAGAGACCTGGAATCCGATGAAATCGCGGTACGACTGCGACGCATAGTTTCCCCGAGACACTTGGAGCACGTCGAATCCAAATTCCACCTTGAGGTGCGCGGTGGGATTGTCCGCATAGGTCACGTCGCGTCCGAATTGGCTCTCCAGCTTAGGATATTCGGCGCCGACGGCCGGGTTCACTGCGACGCTGTGGCCTTCGTTGTCGGCCGCGTAGTGCGCCAGTGATCCGAGCGCAAAAGCATATTCGTTCAGGTCTTGCGATTCCGCGATCTCATTGGCGATGAAGTCACCGCTGCGCACGTAGTGCAGCAGATCGCTGAAGAACTTGCTGCCGAACGGGTAGTAACCCATGTCTTGAATGATGCAACCGCCGTAAGCGTAGGCGTGCGCCTGGCGTAGATCGTCAGGGGTAGCGTCCGGAAACCGCTTCAGCAGCAGAGGTTTAATGTTTTGGTCCCACGCGCTGTCGATGATCGCTTCGTGCGTGAGGACCGAATAGCCTTGGAGATTCGGCGCGATCAGGAGCGTGAGAGCTACACACACGGCGCGATACACACCATTTGCTATGCAATCCGAGGGCTCCGGCGACGAGCAAACCGTGATGAACCGTACCAGTCTTAATTTTAGAACTTGGCTGATCGGCTATATCTTGACAGGATTCGCGCGGACAAATTCGAGGTCACATTTTGCAAGTATGCGGCGGAGCGCCCAGGCTATTGCAACGAAATCACAGCGCCCGAAGGCGTCAGCATGCCGCCCACGAAAACCCACAGCGGAGTGTCGCCGGATCCCAAACCCGCGGGCACTGTGAAGTTGAGTTGATACAAACCTGCGCCGGATAAGCCTGCAAAAGCCAGGGTCACGCTCACGCCGTTCACGAGGAGCGTCACTGGATTGGTGGTAGGCGCGGAACTGGAAAATGGCTGGCCGGCAGAAACCGAGGGATTGGTTGGTCCAAGGCCCAAGGCGAAAAGGGCAACCGAATCTCCCGCTTTCGCGGCGACCGTTGGATACCCGAGCGATGTTCCGGTGGGACCAACGATATCGTAGGCCCCGCCGCCGTAAGCGCCGGATCCGTTGGACCTGAAGATGATGGCGGCCACGTGCTTACTATCCAGCAACGGGAGTGAAGGCGCGAACGGAGCCAGAGTGACCGTGGAGGTTGCGGATCCACTGCTATTAGTGACCACTACGGGAACCGGACCAGTTGTAGTGTCATTGGGGACCTGCAGGTTAATCTGCGCGGGGCTTACGTATGACAGATAAGCCGCCTTGCCGTCAACCGTCACGCTGGAGCCGCCGAGCGACGTCGGAAAGTTGCCGTTCCAACTGACAGAGCTACTCGCCAGATTCGACCCGTAAATCGAAACCCATTCGCCGGGCTGAACGATGTTCGACGAACTACCCACGGGTGCAACTCCACTGGCGGCGATGGCCGGCATAGCGCCGGAAGGGGGGCTCACAAAAGAGCCGGAAAGAATATAAACCGCGCTACCCTGTGTCCCGATGACGCTATTGGTTGTGGTGAATGCAAGACCGTTCGATCCCCAGCGAATCAAGTGTGTCGGCGATCCTATTACGTTCGAGATTGTGACCGTTGCGATCGGCGTCAATCTCTGCATATTAAACGAAGTCACCGTATATGTTCCGCTTCCATACGCCTCGAAGCTCTGTCCCAGGAAGAACGCCGTTCCCAGAGAGCCATCCGGCGTCATAAGTCCGGAAGCATCGAACACTCCGACTTTCGCCCCGGCGACAGGGTCGATAATTGCTCCGTTATCGTCATAGACATACTTAGTGACGCGGTCGAAGTGGATAGCGGAACCGAAACCGCCGGCGAGTCCGCCGTAGTCGGTGACTTTCCCGAATCCGGATGCCGTTACGGGTATTGTATAGAAGTCGAAGCCGGTATCTTCGTTATTGGCCGCGAACATGACGCTCGCGTCTGAATTCCACTGTATTGAGTCAAACAGAAATCCACCGGTGTTGCCTACGCATCCGATTTGAATGAATCCGCACAGGGCATTGGAGCGAGCGGCTCCATTGTCATAGATCACCACGCCGCCTTCCTCCGCGGGGCTTTCGCCGGTGACGCTTCTGACGACGGCCACGGTCCCATCCGACGTCGGCGATGCTTGTAGGTCGGAAGCAAAGTAGGCGCCATCGTTTGAGCCGCTCCCGAGCTCGATCTTGATGTCTGTTGCAAGATTCGGCAGTGTCAATCTCTGCACGGACGAGGAACCGTCAAGTCCGACGTAGAGATACTGACTGGTCGAAGAGACCGCCAGCAGATCCGGCTCGCTGCCGGCAAAAATATTGGCGCTCAGCACGCCGGTCACAGGGTCCATCACTTGGATGGCGTTGCCATTCGCGCCGTCCGCACTCGGAAGCGACAGATAGATTTTCTGATATACGGGGTCCCACGCAAGGCTGTTTGCCGGGATGTTGACCGCAGTCACCGCGAGAGTTGGCGACGAGCTGACAGGCGCGGAATCGGAATGGGTCGCACCGGCCAACGCAGAGGCGGCGCGAGTCTGACATGTCGCTGCCGGGTCGCACAATGGCAGAGACCACAACACCGCAAACAAGAATCGCATAGAGTTACCAGCAGGCCAATCAGGATTGTACAGCAAGGCCCGCGCGCACGCACGCTCTTTTCAGGGATTCCACCGGCAGACGCAATCCGGATCGGTCAGGGCACGGGAGGTCCATGTAGGCATCATTGCGGGCGGTCCCTTTTTGCCGGGCACGTTTTTGGGATGCGCGCGCGCAGCCGTGGATGGACTTGCTCGTGCGCGATAACGGCGTGATCCCGACTAAGGCTACGCGCGAGCCCAACGGAACCCATCAGTTCGCGCCGTTTGATATGCTCAACAGCTAAGCCTATGTCAAGAAAAACTATAGTCATCGCTTTACTTTTTCTACTCGTTCCTCTGCTGATTGTCGCCCAGCAATTGCAAGAGCGAGTGGACCTCAACGTCATGCATAAGATTAAGACCGCCGAATTCGGCGGCGGCGGAGGCTTCGGCGGAGGAGGCGGCGGTGGCCGCGGTGCGGGCGGCGGCGGTAGCCAGATCATGACCACCATGTATTATCTGTCCGACCGTTATGGCCCGCGTCTGACCAATTCGCCGCAGTTCCGCGCGGCCGGCGACTGGGCTGTGAGCCAACTGAAAGAGTGGGGCATGAGCAATGTCCACCTGGAAAAGTGGGAAACCGCAACCACCGGCGGACGCGGCGGCGCGAGTTCCATTCCGAGCTGGGAGATCAAAGGATACAGCGGCGCCATGGTCGAGCCGACCTACATGTCGCTGATTGGTTATCCGCAGGCGTGGAGCGGCAGCACCAATGGCATGGTCACCGGCGAAGCCATTCAGGCCATGGTGCAGACTCCCGCCGATATGGAAAAATACAAAGGCAAATTGAAGGGCAAGATCGTTCTATTGGCGACGACGCCCGGGCCGCTCGATCTGGCATTCCCCACAACTCCGTTAGCGAGTCGCTACACAGACGACCAACTGCTGGCGCTGGTTCCGGATGTTATTCCCGGCGCGGCCGCGGGAGGACGCGGCGGTCGTGGAGGGCGCGGAGGACGCGGCGGCGGAGATGCGCTGGCGGCGATGACGCCCGAAGAGCGACAGGCCTTTACCGAGAAGCAGCGGACATTCTGGCAGGACGAAGGCGTTTTGCTGACCATTTCGGCCAACGCACGCGGCGAAAGCGGCACCGTCTTCGCCAGCAATGGCTCGCCGCGGACCGGCGACCCCACGAAGAATATGCCTTCTGTGGCGATCACCGCGGAAAACTATAACCGCATCGCGCGCCTGCTGGAGCATAACGTTCCGGTGAAGCTGTCATTCGATATCAAGACGGAGTTCGATACCAGCAAAACCACCGCGTTCAACGTGATCGCCGAGATTCCGGGCGCCACCAAACCGAATGAGCTGGTGATGGTGGGCGGCCACTTCGATTCGTGGCACATGGGTACCGGCGCCACCGACAATGCAGCCGGCAGCGCAGTCGCCATGGAAGTGATGCGCATTCTGAAATCGCTCAACCTCAAGATGGACCGCACCGTGCGCATGGCTCTCTGGTCCGGCGAGGAAGAGGGACTGTTGGGATCGGCCGCGTACGTGAAGGAGCACTTCGCCGATCGCGCCACTATGAAAACCACGGCCGAGCACGACGGCTTTGCCGGCTACTTCAATATCGACAACGGAACCGGGCGGATCCGCGGCATCTATCTGCAAGGCAACGAAATGGTCCGGCCGATTTTCGAGCAGTGGTTCGCGGCTTTGAAGGACATTACTCCCGGCGTGATTACTATCCGGAATACGGGCGGGACCGATCACCAGTCGTATGACGCGGTCGGGCTGCCCGGCTTCCAGTTCATCCAGGATCCGATGGACTACGATACCCGTACGCATCACTCGAACATGGATGTGTACGATCGTATTCAGCCACAGGACATGGAGCAAATGGCTGTGATTGAAGCTGCGTTTGTGTACAACGCGGCGACGCGGCCGGAGAAGCTGCCGCGGAAGGAACTGCCAGCGGCGCAGCCTGCCGGACGCGGCCGCGGCAATTAGTATTCGCTTCGCCACAGGTGGCCTTGTGGGGCAGCTTGTCAAGCTGCGGCCGATTGGCAATCGGCCTCCTCGGACCTTGCTGTGCATCCACTCGAAGAGCGGCGATTGCCAACCGCCGCGCAGGATGCCATCCTGCCCCACAGGCCGGTCCCACTAGCTTTCGAGCAATCGCTTTAACCGGGCCATTCCTTCGCGAAATGGCCCGGGTTCCGTCAACAAACTCAGCACCAGGAACGCTTCGCTTTCGAAATCGTAGAAGAATCCCGGCTGAACCAGCACGTCTTCCCTCTCTAACAATTCCAGCGTCCACTCTTCTTCGCTGCGAATTCTCGGCATCTGCAAAGTGGCGTACCAGCCGCCTTCCACTTCCAGGATGTTCGCGGCGGAGCCCGCCAGACACTCTCGCGCAAACTTCAGATTCTGCGCTGTGCGGTCGCGAATCTGACGCTGCACCTGCTCGCCCGCGCGCAGCAGGCGTTCCGCAGCGCACTGCACCGGCGCGCTGACGGATAGGTAGGTATCGGCGATCCATTCCAGCTTTTCCAGCGCTTCGCGCCGCTGCGGCTCCGGGCCGCTCACTACAATCCATCCCAGCTTCATCTGCGGCAGGCCGGCGACTTTCGAGAGGCCGCTCAACGAAAACGCCAGACACTCGTCTACGTCCACCAGGGTCGTCGCGCGATCGGGATCGGGCGCGAATGCATAATCGGCGAACACCTCGTCGGAAATCAACGGCGCGCCCAGTTTGATCAGCCGCTCCAACTCGCCGCGCTTCACGAACGATCCGGTAGGATTGTTCGGATTCACCAGCACCATGGCGCGCGTGTCGGGCGGCATCGCGTCTACATCCATCGACCATCCGGTATCGTAACGCAGCGGGTATTGCTCCACGCACACGGAGTCCATGGTGGCCAGGTACTCAAACAGCGGATAGGAAGGCCGCGGGACCAGCACGCGTCCGCCGGGGTCGGTGAGCAGTTTGAAGAGGTAGGAATAGGCCTCGCTGGTGCTGGCGGTGAGCAGAATGCGCTCGGGCGAAATGTCATGCCCGCGCGTTGAATAATACTGCGCCACCGCTTCGCGCGCGCTCAACGAACCCTTCGGTGAAGGCTCGTACGCCAGCATGCGAGAATCTTGAAAGGCGGCGATAACATCCAACGAGTAGTTCAGGCCAGCGCGTGTGGGATTCGATTCGGTTAGATCGAGCACGCGCGCGCCCTGGCTCCGCTTTCGAGCGAGCAGCTCCGACAAACGGTTGGTGCGGAAGTCCCAATGGAATCGTTTGGAAAACATGAATAGGACACAATCATAATGGAAAAGCGACGGATTGGATCTTTAGAAGTCTCGCTGGTAGGGCTCGGCTGTAACAATTTTGGATGGCGCATCGACGCGGCGGCGTCGGAGCGCGTGGTTCATGCGGCGCTCGACGCCGGCATCGATTTCTTCGATACGGCCGATTTTTACGACACGGGTAAGAGCGAAGAATTTTTGGGGCGCGCGCTTAAGAGTCATCACGGCGCGTCGGGCGGCGCGTCGGGCAAGCAGGCCATTATCGCGACCAAGTTCGGCATGAAGCTGGACGAACAGCGGCACGGCGCGCATCCGGACTACGTGCGCCGGGCGGCCGAAGACAGCTTGCGCCGGCTGGGGGTGGAGCGGATCGATCTATACCAGTTGCATCAGCCGGACCCGGCGACGCCCATTGCGGATACGCTGGGCGCTTTGAACGATTTGGTCCGTGCCGGCAAGGTGCGGGAAATCGGCTGCTCGAACTTCTCCGCGGCGCACCTGCGGGAAGCGCGCAAGGCGGCGGGCACGGGAGCGCGCTTCGTGAGCGTGCAGAACCAATACAGCCTGTTTCACCGCGAGCCGGAGGCGGAGGTGATACCCGAGTGCCAGAAGGAAGGGCTGGCGTTTCTGCCGTTCTTTCCACTCGCCAACGGACTGCTGACCGGCAAGTATCGCCGCGGCGAGGCTGCTCCCAAGGGCAGCCGCGGCGACGCCGGATTCGGACCGAAGGTATTCACCGAGGAGAATCTTGCCAAAGTGGAAAAGCTGACGGCATTCGCGGAAAAGCGCGGGCACACGCTGCTGGAACTGGCGTTTTCCTGGCTGGCCGCGCAGCCTACGATAGCCTCCGTGATCGCGGGGGCCACTTCGCCCGAACAGGTGAAAGCGAACGCTGCGGCGGCGGACTGGAAGCTGACCGCGGCCGATCTGGCAGAGATCGCAGCGGCACTCTAGCCCAATGTGGGACAGACGCTTTCGTCTGTCAATCCGACCATACGAACCGCCCGCCCGAGTGCTAAGCTTGCATTCATGTTACGCATTGCGCGGCCCGTTATTTTCGCTTTCCTGTCCGCCGCTCTCATTGCGCCTCTTTCCGCCATCGATCCCGAGCGGGATTTCTCGGGAAAATGGCTTCTCGATGCGCGCCGCAGCAAGACTGAGGCGCTGCCTATGCCGCCGGAACAGATTCTGACCGTCGTGCAGCAGGATGTCGCCGTGCGCTGCTCTTCGAACACGGCGGATGGCGCCGCGGTTCAGTGGTCGTATCTGCTCGATGGCACGGAAACCCGGTCCCGGGTCGGCGACGAGACGCGAAGCAGCGTCGCGAAGTGGGAAGGCGCCGCGCTCCTCATCAATACCCAGGTGCTGGGGTCGCAAGACTATACGGTGATGGACCGTTGGAAACTCTCGGGCGACCGCTCCGTTCTCACCATCACGCGCCAGGTGGTGCGCCGCAGCGGAGAAGTGGAAGGCGTGTTGGTCTACGCCAAGGAAGTGCCAATCAGGGACGCCCGACTAGCCGACCCGGAGCCTTCGGAGCGAGCGGCGCCGGCCCTGCTCGATCCCGTACAACCTTCGGAGGCGGCGCTGATGAAGCAGCCGGACCGGCCAGGCAGCGGAGAACTTACGGTCCTCACGGGGACCCGGATCGCTCTCTCCCTGCGCAATGGTCTCGACACCAAACATACTCATGAAGGCGATCGCGTGTATCTCGAAACCATCCAACCCATCGCCGTCGATGGCCGTATTGTGATACCGCGCGGCAGCTACGTGAACGGAACCGTGACTGAGAGCAAGCCGGCGCACGGGGTGAAAGGGAAAGGCGAAATATATATTCGTTTCGATTCCCTGATGCTGCCGAACGGAGTCGCGCGCGATTTTCACTCACGGCTGGTTTCCGCCGATTCCAGCGCGCGCGGCCAGGTCGATTCCAACGAAGGTAAAGTCACCGGTGAGCGCGATGGCTCCGGCGACGCTCGAACCGTCGCCACCGGCGGAGGGATCGGCGCCGGGGTGGGTGGAATCGCCGGATCGGCAGCGGGTCACCCGCTCGGCGGCGTCGGCATCGGGGCGGGGGCCGGAGTAGGCGCCGGTCTCGCCACAATTCTGCACGACAAACGGCCGGAGGCGGTTCTGCCGCGCGGCACGATTGTGGAGATGATTCTCGACCGCGACCTTCGCTTCAGCCCCAACGAACTCTGGTAAGCGAAAATCGGCGCCGCGACCGTTTTGGGGAATTGCGAATCGGAGCGCTTAGAGATTCGCCAAGGCCTCGATGGCTGTGTCCACTTTGGAATCGGCTTGTTCCGTCTGGGCCTGAACCAGCGCAAACAACTCATCCATTTCCCCTTGGCTCACGTCGCTGACGCTGACAACGGTAAGCAGCGTCTGACCGAGCTCGACTAGAGTCAACGCCAGGCGCTTGACGCCGCCAATATCGGCCGACGCCAGCCCGACTGCGTAACCGCCGGGAATGATCGCACAGAACGCGGACTCGTTCGCGGTCGGTTGCCAGCGAATTCGGCCAGCACTAGTTTTCGATAAGACTTCTCGAAAAAAGGTCTCTTTTCGTTCCTTCATCGTCTTAAACCTTGCGCTCCGCCTCCGCCGTCGCGGCTCCACGCTCACTACTAAAGATTGTACTGACTTCGTGACATGCTCGGGTGAGCAGCGTTCTGGCGCGTGGCGTCATCGCCGTAACCGGAACTCGCGACATCTCCTTGTGAATGTGCTCCAGTTGCTCGTGGCCATCAAAAGGTTGCTCCTGGACTGTTGCGGCAACTTCATCTCCCATCTGGCATCCAGGAACGCAATCTGATGCATGAGATCCCGGGCTCTCATACTGGCGCAATCGCTCTGTCCGAGCGCGACGAATGCCTCTATATCCGCGGCCAAACGTCCGCACGCCTCCATGTCTTGCCTGAGGGTCTGACGCAGCACGAAATCCCGAGCCTCTTCGGCTGCCTTCGACGCGCGCCTGGCGAATATAAGTGTAAACAAGCTGATGACCAACCCCACCAGGTTAGGCCATGTCGCCCCAATGCCGGATCAGAGAATCGAGCATCGACTCTCCGGATCATATCATTGCTCGCTGCCGAGGATGCCGCCAGCTTCAGCCTTGCAGGTAGCCGATTTCTCGGCGGAATGCCGGACCTTCCATGCTAGCTGAGCGGCTCCAGAGCGAAGCGTTGTCGAACAAAAGACACCGGCGCGCCGGCAGTCCGATCCCGTCGCCAAACTCAATGGAACCGGTAGACGGTGAAAATATCCCGCCCATATCCATCCGCAATCGTACTTACTATTTCCTGCCGGTAACCTAGTTTCTCCGCGGCCGCGACCACTTGCTCGTTGACGCCGGCGAGTGCCTCGACCGCTTTGACGTGACCCACGAATACGCTGGTCGGGTCGTTCAACGCCCACTTGAGATCGGTCGGGTCCTTCTCCGCGCCGATGGCATTCCGCACCGGCGGCCGGTTCCGGTCGAGCAGAGCAATGGAATCGAAAATCCCCCAATCGGTGCAGAACACATACGCGGCGCCGGTGTGCCGCAACTGCTCAGCCAGCGGAAACACCGCCGCACTCCAGACCGGCGCGCCGCCATTGCGCACTATCTTGGCGTAGTATTCGTTGGTTACCAGCAGACAGGACGCACAGGTTAGCGCGACCACCACTGCCACCGCCGGCACGCCGAACCGGCCCATCCGCCGGGAGACGCCCGCGAACGAAACCGCGATCACGGCTTGCGGCCACGGCCACAGCAGGATGGTGTGATGTGCGCTGCCGCCCGTATGCGGGTTGAGCACCATCTGAATCCAGGCGACGGCCATCGCGATCAGAAAGAACGCCACGGCTCGAGTCGCGTTCCATCCGCCTAGTGGAGCCAGCAGCACCGCCGCGAAGAAGATGTAGAGCATCCAGCCCGACGACTGGTCGCCGTCAAACTCGGCCAATGCGGCGGAGGCTTTCTCGATCGCTCCGGAAGGCTGCTTCGGGACGGGAGTATCCCTGTCTTCAGCGTTGAAATAGCCCAAGAGGATTCCGCCGCGCGCAGTTTCCGCCAGAATGCGCGTCTTGTTGGGTAGGTTGCGCGTATCCCAGCCGGTGTTCTCCCGGAGTGTAGCTAAGCTGGTATGCACATTGTAAACAATCAGTGGCAGTGCCCCCAGCGCCAGAGCGGCTACGGAGATGAGGACTCGCCGAACCCCGGTCACAGCCCATATTTGGCGCGGAAAGATCAGGATTCCAGCGACCCCGAGTCCGCCTAACATCCATATCGCCAAGGCTTTATCCCACAACGCCAAGCCCAATAGGAAGAACCCCGCAGCCAGCGAAAGGCTTGACATGGTCTGGTAGAACCGCATCAGTAATAGAACTCCGCCCACGATCAGCAAATGCTGAAGCGCCACCGGCCCCCAGTCGAAGCAGGTCGTGAGCAGATAAACTGAATCCACCGCCAGCAGGCAGCATCCTATACTGGCCGCGCGCACGCCGGCAATCCGGCGCAGCAGCAGGAAAAACAGCCAGACGCTGGCCGCTCCCATCAACAGGGCCGGTTCGCGCACCGCGTAGGCTCCGGTACCGAACAGGCGGAAAATCGGCCGGTATAGCAGTGTTTTGACGCATCCCAGGTAGCTCATCAGCATCAAGGAAATCTGGGAATGGCCGATAGTAAAGGAATACAACGCGGCGCGCGGCTCAAAAACCGGAACGGCAAACAGCGCCTCGTCGGTTTGGATGCCCAGGGCGCCGATGAATGGTTGGCCGGCGAGAAAGAAAAAAATACTTGCGAACATCCCGGCCCAGTTGCACCGTTTAACCGTAGGTGTTTGTATGCACCGATTAAGTTGGCCTTCCAAGAATCAGATGGTATCATCTGCCGGAAAGGGAAGGATGGTTCCGCCGTGCCAGGGAAAACGCGGAACGGGCAGTGCAGTGATTTGGCACGAGGATTGCTTTACTTCAGCGCGTGAAGGACGCCGGACAACGGGTAAAGAATCGTAAATAGCTCGAATGGGGCAACCCGGAACCTGCAACCTTTAGCGAAAAACGTCGTCTATATGGTTGCGGTAAATAGAACAAGTTAAAAAATTACCGGCTCAAGAGGAGATGGACCAATGAATCAAACCGAACTCAACAAGTATAGAGCGGTGCTCGAAGCCAAGCAGACGGAACTTTCCGCCGGACTGCGTAACCGGGAAGACATCGCAATTGAAAAGACCCCGGACGCCTTGGATGAAGTGCAGCTCGCTGGAGAGCGGGAACTGGCCATCCGTAATCTCGACCGGGAATCGAACCTGTTGCGCAACGTGAAGGGCGCACTGGGGCGGATCACAGACGGCAGCTACGGGGTGTGCCTCCATTGCGAGGAAGACATCAAGCCGAAGCGTCTCGAAGCGGTGCCGTGGACGAAGTATTGCATCCGCTGCCAGGAAGCCTCCGACCGCCATGAGTTCGTGGCCGATACCAGCGACGGCAGGGACGAGTTGCTGCTCAACGCGGCCTAAGAATCTTTGAAGGGCGAAGGGCGCGGGGGAAGTCCCGCGCCCTTTGTGTGTCAGAGGCCCTTGGTGTATCGGAGCGGCCGGACCTTGGTGTATCAAACGACCCTTGGTGTATCGAACGATGGAGTTCTTTCGCCGCGCCGGCGGGCAGTCGCAGTCGGGGGCGCTCGTGGCTGCAACTGCAGCGCCGCGGCGCATCGGCATCCTTGCTGGCGCGTTCAATCCGGTAACGGTGGCGCATCTGGCCCTCGCTCGCGCGGCGCTTTCACAATCCGGATCACAGGGCGGCTCACCCGTTGGCGAGGTGGTCTTCGTTTTACCGAGGACCTTCCCGCATAAGGCATATCATGGCGCGCCATTCGCGGCACGGGTGCAGATGTTGCACGCCGCTCTGGCGGATGAGCCGGCATTTTCGATTGCGGCGGCGGATGGCGGTTTGTTCGTCGAAATCGCGGCGGAGTGTCGCGAGGCTTACGGCGAAGACGTCCGGCCGACATTCCTATGCGGCCGCGACGCCGCCGAGCGCATTCTCAACTGGGACTACGGCGAGCCGGAAGCCGTGAGCAAAATGCTCCATCAGTTCGATCTGCTCGTGGCCGCGCGGCGCGGCGAGTTCGAAATAGTGGCGAATGCTCGTCACAGTGTCAGGATCTTGGCACTGGACGGCGAATTCGATCATGTTTCATCGACCGAGGTACGGGAGCGGATCGCGCACGGGATGCCGTGGGAGCATCTGGCGCCGGAGGGGGCCCGGGAACTGGTGAGGCGGGCGTACGCGTGCTAACCAGGTGCTAGTGGAATGCCTGCTGATCGCCGACGACCTGACCGGGGCGTGCGACGCCGCGGTCCAGTTCGCGGTGAACGGGCGCCGGACCGCGGTGGCGCTGGAATTGGGAGCCGGAGTTCCGAATCCCGATGTGCTAGCCGTCAGCACGGATAGCCGCGGCTTGAGCGTGGACGATTCGCGGCGTGCCATCTTGGACACGGCGCGACGGCTTGCCGACACAAAGGCGCGCATCCTGTTCAAGAAGATCGATTCGACGTTGCGCGGCAACGCGGGCGCGGAAATCGCCGCCACGGTATCGGCGTTCGGCTGCGACGCGGCGGTGATTACGCCGGCGTTTCCGGCTATGAAGCGAATTGTGGCGGACGGCTGGCTACGAGTGGCTGATCGAGTGGATGATCTCTTGACTGGCCCCGCCGAGTTTGAAGCGGTCGAGATCGGCGCTTACTTTCAGGCGCAGGGGCTCGCCTCGCATCGGCATATCCGCGCCGGCGGCGTCACAGTAGCGATCGGTGGCGGTGTCCGCTACGTCTCGGTGGACGCGGTCTGCGATGCGGATCTCGATGCGGTAGTGGAAGCCATGACGGAATGGAAGGGCCGAATTCTGTGGGCCGGATCGGCTGGCTTGGCGGCTGCGCTGGCGCGAAGCATTTCCGCGGGCCGTGAGAGAATTGCGCGCCAGGCGAGCCGCTTCGGGCCGGTACTGTTCTGCATTGGATCGACTCATCCGGCGACGCTGGCGCAGCAAAGCCGCCTGTTGGCCGAGCGGCCTGTATGCGCCCTCTTCGCGGAAGTTGCGGCGCCCGGCGAGATCGTGGATGCTTTGCGCGACGGCCGCAACGTGATGCTCGAAATACCGCGCGGGCGCATTCCGGAGAAGCGTATCGCCGAATTGCTGCGAGGGGCCTGCGAAGTGGCCGGGGCACTGGCGCTCTCTGGCGGCGATACGGCCGCGCACGTTTGCCGCGCCTTGCGCGCGCGGGGCATCGAGCTTCATGATGAAGTGGAGGCTGGAATTCCCTGGGGAACTCTCCGCGGCGGCACATTTGACGGCGTCGCGGTTGCCACCAAATCCGGGGCCTTCGGCGATTCCGGCGCTCTGATTGCGATAACGGACTTCTTCACATGCCCGAAAGCTTAAGCCACCTACCTGCGATTGCACTCACGATGGGCGACCCGGCCGGCATCGGGCCTGAGATCGTCTTGAAAGCTCTAGCCGACCCTGAGGTAGCAGCGCTGGCGCGGTGGATCGTGGTGGGCGACGGACGCGTGCTCCAGATGGCGGAGCAATTCACGGGCTTGAAGCTCGCGATATCCGGACTAGGCACGACATCCGAGCTCCGCAACACCGGAACGCTGGGCGATCTCGGCGGCTTCGCCTTCGGTAGACTGGACGCGCGATGCGGTGCTGCGGCGGTGGAATACGTCCGCGTCGCAACGCAATTGTGCATGAGTGGAGAGGCGGACGCCATGGTCACCGCGCCGCTCAATAAGGAAGCCGTGATGATGTCGGGACAGCCGTCGGGGCAGCCGTTTTCCGGACACACGGAGTACATCGCGGCCCTGTGCGGCGCAACCGAATCGCGCATGCTGCTGGCCAGCGAGCGGCTGTGCACGGTCCACGTGAGCACGCACGTGGCGCTGCGCGCGGCCTGCGATCTCAACACCGCGCGTATTGCGCGCACCATTGAACTGGGCTACGATGCGATGCGATTGCTGGGATTCGAGCGGCCGCGCATTGCCGTTTGCGGGCTCAATCCGCACGCCGGCGAGCACGGCCTGTTCGGACAGGAAGACGAATCGCTGATCGCGCCCGCGGTGGAGGCCGCGCGCGCCAAAGGCATCGCGTGCAGCGGGCCGCACGCGGGAGACACGATATTCCTGCAGGCGTCGCGCGGCGCTTACGATCTGGTGGTGGCGATGTACCACGATCAGGGCCACATTCCCATGAAGCTGATCGATTTCGAGGGCACGGTGAATGTCTCGCTGGGCATCCCGATCATACGGACTTCGGTGGACCATGGCACGGCATTCGACATCGCGGGAAAGAATCAGGGCGACGCGCGCAGCATGAAGCAGGCGATGCGGATGGCGGTGAAGATGGCGGCTACACGTCGGATGCAAAGGTCATAAGCCTGGCGTAACAGCCCAGCAGGTCATTATCGACATCCGTGCTCGCTGTGAGCTTTACGTCGAGATGCCAGCGGGTCTTTAGATACGTGTTCGGCTTTGGCGATCTCGCGGGGATGCACCCCGGCGAATGCCGCGCGGCGCACCAGGTGGATGGTGGTCGTGGATGAGGCGCGGTCTAGAAACTAGATGCGAGCGGTCGCACGGGCTGCGGTCGCCCGGTTATAGGTCTCGCCGGTTACAAAACATAGTCGCGGAAGAATGTAGAAAATTCAAGCAGGCGGATTGACAATCCGCCGCAGGTTAACAACCTGCCCCACAACCTCAGCCAACGCTTCGGTATACTTCGCTGAGCCGTTTAACGACTCCGGCCGCAGCAAAGCGATGCCGCGCTCCGCGGCGTAACCCTTGAACAATATGTCCACGTCGAAGAGCACTTCCACGTGGTCGCAGACGAAGCCGATGGGGTGCAGCACCACCTCGCGAATGCCTTCCGCGGCATAGCGGTCTAGCGTCGCTTCGACGGTCGGACCCAGCCAGCGGTCCTCGGTCATGCCCTGGCTTTGGAAGGCGAAGTCCCAATCGGCGACGCCGGCGGACGCGGCTACTAACGCCGCGGTGGCGCGGCATTCGCGCTCATAGGGGTCGCCTTCGGCCAGCGCCTTTTCAGGCAGGCTGTGCGCAGTGAAAAGTACTTTGCGGCCAGGGGCCATGGGACGCAGCTTTTCGGTGAAGGCTAGCTCTTCTGCAAAGGCTTCGATAAGCAGCGGCGAATCGTGATAGCTCTTGGCCCATACGATCTCGACGCTCGCGCCGGCATCCACCTTGGCTTCCTGCGTACGGCGGAAATAAAAGCCCACCGACATCTTCGAATACTGCGGGGCCAGGCAAATGGCGGCGAGGCGTTCCGCGCCGGAATCGCGGATGCGGTCCATGGTCTCGCGGATGAAGGGATGCCAGTTCCGCATGCCATAGAACACTGGTATGCCGAGCCGCTTTTCAAGCGCTTCGGCTTGCGCTTGCGTCCACTGGCGAAGGGGCGAAGAGCCGCCAATTGCGGCGTAGCGGTGGCTTATCTCTTCGATGAGCTGAGCGGAAACCGGCCGGCCGCTGCGTACAAACTTCAGGTACTCCGGTACATCCTCGACGCGCTCTGGCGCGCCGTGGGCGAGCAGGAGGACCGCCTGCTTCACGGACGGTATTCCCGCACCATTTCCACCACGGCCTTCACGTTCTCCACCGGAGTTTCGGGCAGGATGCCATGGCCCAGATTGAAAATATGGCCGGGCCGCGTGCCGGTGCGCTTGAGCAGCTCGTGAACCTTGGCGCGCAGCTCAGGCAGCGGGGCGAACAGCGCCACGGGGTCGAGGTTGCCTTGAATGGCGGAGCGGTAGCTGATGTCCATCCACGCCTGGTCGATGTTGATGCGCCAATCGACGCCCATCACGTCGCCGCCGGCCGCGTGCAGCTCGCGGAAGAAGCCGGAAGCGCCGGTGCCGAAGTGGATCACGGGGACCCCCGTGGAGCGTATGCGCTCGATCAGCGCGCGCGAATAGGGCGCGGCGTAGCGGACGTAGTCGTCCGAGCCCAGCGCGCCCACCCAGCTGTCGAATACCTGGATCGCGCGGGCGCCGGAGCTGACCTGCATGTGCGCGAACGGCGCGAGCACATCCACAATCTTGCCCATCAAGCGGCGCCACAGGGTCTCGTCGCTATACATGAGCTTTTTGGTGCGGATGAAGTTGCGCGAGGCGCCGCCCTCGATCATGTAACTCGCCATGGTGAAGGGCGCGCCGACGAAACCGATCACCGGCACTTTGCCGCCGAGCGCGCGCACCACCTGCTGAATGGCCTCGCCCACATAGCCCAGATCGTCCGTGTCGCCGGTGGAGAGCGAATCCACGTCGTCGGTGTTCCGGACCGGGTTGCCGATTTTCGGGCCTTCACCCTTTTCATAGCGCAACTTCAAGCCCATGGGTTCTACAGGCAGCAGCAAGTCGGCGAAGATGATGGCGGCGTCCACGTCGAGCGTCTCCACCGGCTGCAGGGTGACGGTGGCAGCCAGGTCGGGGCGCTTGCAGATTTCGAGGATGCCGTGGCGCTCGCGGATCTGGCGGTATTCCTTCATGTAGCGTCCGGCCTGCCGCATGAACCACACCGGCCGTACGTCGGTGGGACGCCGGCGGCAAGCATCTAGGAAACGGCTGGTCATTGGAGCCACGCGCATGGTCGATCCGTCCTGTCTTCGCAGAAGTACACGCGAAAATCCTTTGGCTTGCGCCGCGCCGCCCATTGGCGGCCATTCACGAAATACGGTTTGGCCCACGCCTCGCTATCGATGGTGCGTGGAGCGATCACCGAAACCGATACGCTGCCCTGCGCCGGATAGCCCGTGCGCGGGTCCATTATATGGGCGTAGACCTTGCCTTCCGCCCGGAAAAACTTCTCGTAACTGCCGGACGTGGACATCGACATATCTTTCAGGAAAACCACCGCCGCCGTCTTTTCGTGGTTCCACGGATCGCGTATATCCACGGGCCAGCCTCTGGCCTCGCCGGGCGGCGCCCCCATTCCAAAGATACTGCTGCCGGAACCCGCTACCAGAGCGATCTTGACGCCCATTTGTTTCAAAACATCCACCATCCGGTCCACGGCATAGCCCTTGCCGATGCCGCCCGGGTCCATCTCCACACCGGGGCGGTCGAACCATACGGTCTGCGCCGCGGCGTCCAGGTGGATATGCCGGTAACCCACCTTGGTCAGGGCCGCCGCCACCTCGGCACGGTGCGGCAAGTGGCCCGTCCCTTTGTAAAACCCCCAGACCTTCATCAGCGGCCCGACGGTTATGTCGAACGCGCCCTCGCCTTCGATGCTATATTCCACACACGCCGAAAGCAGGCGGAACATCTCGGGCGAAATCCGCATGGGCCCTTTGGCGGCATGCTGGTTGATCCGGCTCCACTCGCTTTCGGCCTTGTAATTCGAAAGCAGGCCGTCCAGCCGCTGGGCCTCTTCCAAGGCGGCGTCCGCAGCCTCCGTCAACCTGGCCTGTTCGTAGCCGTACAACTCCACCGAATACGTTGAACCCATGGCGTCGGCGGTCTTTACCAGGCGCAGCAACTCCGGCGGCGCGTCCGAGTAAGTCGCCGCCGCCGCGGCCAGCCTCGCCAAAGCCCCCGACAGAAACAAAACTAACACAATTTGTTTGATTTTAGGGCCCTTTTTCCGTGCGTCCACGAGATTTTTTCGCCCGTCTTAACAGGAAGTCGATGCGCGTTTCCACGTCCTGATTGCGATCGTGCCCAAAGTGCAGCTCCGGAACGTGCCGGAGACTGAGCCGCAGCGCCAGCTCGTGACGCAAATAACCCCGGGCATGTTCGAGGGCGGCCAAGGATTCCTTCTGCTCGCGCTCGCTGCCCCGCAAGCCGACGCGGATGGTGGCATGGCGGCCGTCCGGGCTGACGTGCACCGCCTGTACGTCGACGGCGAGCAGCCGCGGGTCGTCGGTTTCAAACCCGATAATCTCGGCGAGTTCCTCGCGGATGGTCTCGGAGACGCGCAGGCTGCGCCGTTCGTCCATCTTAGCCGAGGCTTTCTTTTCGACGCAGAGACGCAGAGACGCTGAGATAAGCGCAGAGAACGCATTTAATGTCTGCTCCGCGCCGATCTCTGCGCCTCTGCGTCTCTGCGTCAAGTCTAAGGCCCCAGGATGCCTCTGCTACGCCAGCCATTCGACGGTCGCCTCCGCCAGTTCCGATCCTAGAAGCGCGGCGGCCTCGTCTTCCACCGATTGCAAAACTTTTTCGGCGTGGGCGTGGTCGGATGATACGGTCACCGCCGCGATGGCGGCGCGCTGCCATAAATCCTGATAATCGATTTCGGCTACGGCCACGTTGAACTTGTGGCGCAGGCGGTCTTTCAGGCTCTGGACTACGTGGCGCTTCTCCTTCAGAGAGTGCGAATTCTGGAGCCTGAGCTCGAGCGTAAGTACGCCGACGGAGGCCATGGCATTATAAGAATCCCTCGGTGGGCACCCTCTCGGTGACGAATGCCTCGATGATGTCGTTCTGTTTCATATCGCCATAATTCTCGAGTGTGATGCCGCATTCCTGACCGCTCTTCACCTCGGACACGTCGTCCTTGAATCGGCGTAGCGAGGAGATTTTGCCGGTATGCACCACCACGTTATCGCGCAGCAGCCGGATTTCGCACTTGTTGTTGATGGTCCCATCGACCACGATGCAGCCGGCCACGGCGCCGACCTTGGTAATACGGAAAGTCTCGCGGACTTCCGCCTTGCCCTTGTAGACTTCGCGGAAGACGGGCGAGAGCAGGCCGGTCATGGCGCGCTTGATCTCGTCGGTGAGGTTGTAAATGATGGTGTGAAGGCGAATATCCACCTTCTCCTGCTCGGCCACGGCGGCGGCGTTGCGCTCCGGCCGCACGTTGAAGCCAACCACGATGGCGTTGGACGCCGACGCCAGCAGCACATCCGATTCGTTGATGGCGCCCACGCCCGAGTGCAGAACGCGGACCTTGACCTTGTCGTTAGAGAGCTTCTGCAGGGCTTCGCCGATGACTTCGGCCGAGCCGCCCACGTCCGCTTTCAGAATAATGGGAAGCTCTTTGACTTCGCCGGCCTGCAACTGCTTGTGAAGCTGTTCCAGGGTGAGACGGCTGTTCTTGGCCAGCGCGACTTCGCGGGCCTTGAGGTCGCGGAAATTGACGATCTGCTTGGCTTTAGCGGTATCGGTGACCACCTGGAAATCGTCGCCGGCTTCGGGGAGCGATTCGAGGCCAAGAACCTCGACGGGCGTGGAGGGCTCGGCTTTGCGAATCTGCGTGCCGCGGTCGCTGATCATCGCGCGCACCTTGCCGAAGACCGATCCGCAGATGAAGAAATCGCCCACGCTCAGCGTGCCGTTGCGCACCAGCACGGTGGCTACGGGGCCGCGTCCACGATCAAGCTGCGCTTCGAGCACGGTGCCCATGGCGGGGCGCGCGGGGTTGCACTTGAGGTCCTGCAGCTCGGCGACCAGGAGGATCATTTCGAGCAGCAGAGGGATGCCGACCTGAGTCCTGGCGGAAACCGGCACCATGACGGTATCGCCGCCCCAGTCTTCCGCCAGCAGTCCGCGGTCGGAAAGCTGCTGCTTGACGCGGTCGGGTTGGGAATCCGGCTTATCGATCTTATTGATGGCGACGATGATGGGAACTTTGGCCGCGCGGGCGTGATCGATGGCTTCGAGGGTCTGCGGCATCACGCCGTCGTCGGCCGCTACCACCAGCACCACGATATCGGTCACTTTGGCGCCGCGGGCGCGCATGCGGGTGAAGGCTTCGTGGCCAGGCGTATCGATGAAGACGATCTTCTTGCCGCTCATCTCCACCTGATAGGCGCCGATGTGCTGGGTGATGCCGCCGGCTTCGCGGCCGGCGACGTTGGCCGTGCGGATGGCGTCGAGCAGCGAGGTTTTGCCGTGATCGACGTGGCCCATGATGGTGACCACGGGCGCGCGCCTTACGACGTCCTTCGCCTCCTGGGCTTCTTCCACGCCCGCCATGGCTTCGATTTCGTAGCTGACGGTGGCGGTGGAAGCGCCGAAATCGCGGGAGATTTCGGTGGCGAGCTTGGAATCGAGCGTCTGGTTGATGGCCACGAAGATGCCGCGGTCCATCAACTTTTTCATGATGAGCGCGGCCTTGACGTCGAGTTTTTCGGAAAGCTCCTTAACGGTGATGCCTTCGGAGATCGTAATCTCGCGATTGATGGGCGGAGGACCGGCTTCCACGTGCCGCCGCTGCGGCCGGAGCGTTCGCTCTTCTTCCACACGCTCGCGCTGCTGGCGAACCGGGCGCTTATCGCCTGGGCGGCCGCGCGCCGGCTCGACGGGCGGGGGCGCCAGTCCGGGTTCGATGCGTCCACGGGAAGTGGGATGCTGCGGACGCGGACCGCTGCCGGGCCGGACGCCGGGACGAGCGGGACCGGGGGCAGGGCCGCCTGGGCCCTGGCGCGTAACCATTGGCTGGCCGGGGCGGATAGGGCCGCGATAAATCGGCTGACCCGGAACCGGAGCACTGGCCGCTCTGGGAGCACCGGGATGCGGCGAGGAAGGCGCCGCAGGCATTGTGGGGCGAGGCGCGCTGAGCTTAGCGGCGAGATCGGGACGCGGCGGCACCACCGGTCGCGCGATGGGTTGGCCGGCCAAGGGGCGATGGGCGCTCGATGGAAGCGCGCCGGCTGGCGGCCGCGGCGCGGGTGGGCGCGGCATTGCCGGCGCGCCGGAGCGTGCGGTTTCCGACGGCGGCAGCGGAGCGCGCGGGCCCGACAAAACCTGCCCGGGACGCGGCGCGGCCGGACCGGGGGCCGAGGGAATGGGCCGCGGCGGCGGCGCGGTTGGGCGTCCGGGCGCGATCACCGCCGCGGGTGGCGTGCTGGGCGCCGGCGCGCTGGGCGGTGGCGCACTGGGGGCCGGCGCGCTGACATGCTGCGGCGGGGCTGGAGCTCTGGCCTGAACCGGCATCGGCGAGCGAGGCGGCCCCGAATGAGATCCGATGGGCGGATGAATGGGCCGGCCCGTGGCGATGGGCGGCCGAATGGGCATCGCGGGAGCGGCCGGTCTTTCCGGCTCTGCGGCCGGTGGCTCGGCGCGGGGCGTTTCCTGGAGCCTGGCGGAAGGCGCGGCGTGGGTAGCCGGGGCTGCCGGCGCGGGTTCGACATCCACAACAGGCTGAAACTTGGGCTGTCCGTTAGAGACGGGGGCCGGTTCGGCATGGGCGTGGGCGCGGTCCTGGGGCGTGGTTTCGTGCTCGGCGGCGGAGGGAGGCTCGGCATCCTCATGCCCGTAGTAGCGGCGCAGCTTGTACACTACGTCGTCGTCCAGCGAGCTGGAGTGCGTCTTTTTATCCGCGACGCCCAGTTCGGGGAGCTTCTCCAGTATTTCGTGAGCCTTAACTTCCAACTCCCGCGCCAGCTCGTTAATTCGGATCTTTCCCATAGATAAAGCTATCTTCTTCTGCTTGTGAAACCGATGTCACTCGCCAATATGTTCTTCCGTGGCCTCGGTTTCGGACTGATTGTGACCGGGGAAACCAGCGTTTTCTATCGTACCAGACTCTTCCGTTTCAATCGCTTCGGATTCGGAGGCGGGACCGGCGGCTAGTTCACCGGCGCTACCTGCCGACTCGCCGGCGGCGTTACCGGGGGCGGCCAAATCACCGGCGGCAAGACCGCCGGCGCTACCGGGCGCCGGCATTCCTTCTTCTTCGGCGTCGGCTACCGCAGCTTCGATCTCGGCCGGCTCCGCTTCGAGGACAGGCCGGGAGGCCTGTCCTACGTCTTCGTCTTCGAATTGGCCGTAGTAGGCGTTCACGTACTGCTGAATGCTCTCCACCATGTCGGGCCCGAAGCCCGGGATCTCTTCGATCTGCTCAGGCGTCATGCTGCCGAGCTGGTCGATGGTGCCTACGCCCGCCGCTACCAGCGTCTCGACGATATTCTCGGGCAGGCCGTAATCGATGAGCACGGAAACGGGCGCGCCGGGCGAAACCAGCGCGGCCATCTGCGATTCCACTTCCTGGCGCTTTTCCTCTTCGCTCTTGATATCGATCTTCCACCCGAGCAGTTTGGCGGCCAAGCGCACGTTCTGGCCCTTCTTGCCTATGGCCAGCGACAATTGCGAATCGTCGACAATGACTTCCATGTGGCGTTCCGCCGCTTCGACGATGCTGATGCGGCTGACTTTGGCGGGGCTGAGCGCGTGGGTGGCGAAGACCACCGGATCTTCGGAGAACTCGATGATATCGATCTTCTCGCCGCGCAGCTCGCGAATGATGGACTGCACGCGCATGCCCTTCATGCCGACGCAGGCGCCGACGCTATCCACATCGCGGTCGCGGCTCTGTACGGCGATCTTGGTACGCTCGCCGGCCTCGCGGGCGCAGCCGCGGATCTGCACGGTGCCATCGTAGATCTCCGGAACTTCCTGCTCAAACAGGCGCATCACCAACTCGGGCGCGGCGCGCGAGACCAGGACGCCGGGGCCTTTGCTGGCCTTATCCACCAGCTTGATGACGCAGCGGATGCGGTCGCCCGCGCTGTAGCTTTCGAGGCGCGACTGCTCCTTCTTAGGAAGGCGGGCTTCGGTCTTGCCGAGGTCGAGCACGTAATCGGGGCCTTCTACGCGCTTGATGGTGCAGTTGACCAGCTCGCCGGCGCGGCCGGAATATTCGTTGTAAACGGTCTCTCGCTCAGCCTCGCGGACCTTTTGAAAAATCACCTGCTTGGCGGTCTGCGCGGAGATGCGGCCCAGGGCGTCGGTGTTCTTGGGGATGCGAATTTCCGTGCCGGGCTCGGCCGCGGGATCGATGCGGCGCGCCTCGGCGAGCGTCATTTCATGCGCAGGATCTTCCACTGCTTCGACGGCCTTTTTCAGCGCGTAGAGCTTGATGGCGCCGGTCTTGGCGTCCATCTCGGCAAGATAATCTTCAGTATTGCGATAGTGCTTGCGCGCGGCGATCAGCATGGCGTCTTTGACGGCGTCGAAGACGATTTGCGGATCGATGCCTTTCTCTTTGCTGAGTATCTCGATGGATTGAACGATGGTTTCCAAAGCGCCCTCTTCTGTGTCTTTTCCTTGAATTATGTCCCGGCGGGCTTTACCACTCGAACTTCAAATTGGCCTTCTGAACGTTGTCGAACGGCACCCGCAGCGTCTGCCCCGGCGCGGTTTCGAGCGCGATGGCGCCATCCTCGAAGCCGGCGAGCTTGCCCTCGAAGCTGCGTCTCTGGTCGATGGGTTCCCTGAGCGTGATTTTGGCCTTCTTGCCTGCGAACCTGGTGTAATCCTGCGGTTTGACCAGCTTGCGCTCGACGCCAGGGGAGCTGACTTCGAGCGTATAACTGCCGCCGGGGATGACGTCTTCGACGTCGAGAATGGTTCCTACCTGGTGCGAAACCAACTCGCAATCGCCGTGGGTGACGCCGTCGGGCTTGTCGATGGAAATGCGCACGAGGCGGTTGTTGCCACCACCCTTGACTTCCACCTCGACGATTTCCATACCCTCGGACTCCGCCACTCTGCGCGCGATCTCTTCGATTTTCGACGTTACCGGCGACTGCATCGTTGCTAATGTGCCCGAACCAACAAAAAAGTGGGCTTTCGCCCACTGGGTTGATTCGACCTCAAACTACAGTGTAGCACCAGGGTGCAAGTGGTGGGTAATCCGGCTGCGAACGAAGGTTGGAGAGGAGACAGACGGCCGAGGCGGCCCGGCTACGGACGATGGAATTCGCGGGGGCAGCGGGAACGGGGGTGGAAGCGGGGGGCGGGTTTTGACGGAACGAACCCAAATTCGTGCAACTGGTGTGGATTGTTGGGGTTGCGGGGGTCAGGCGGCTGGTTCCAGGAGCTTGGCGACCGTCTGTTCCAGCTTTTCCAGGCGGGATGCGAAGTCGGCCTTCTGCCTCGATTGCTCCAACAGGAGTTGAGAGCAGAAGGCCCCGGTTTCGATCACCGATTTAGTAAGGGCGGGGAGCCTGGAGTCGATACCGGTCAGCACCGTGGAAAGAACGTCCATGCGGCTACTGAGAGCCTGCATGCCGGTTCTGGTTTCCTCCCTGAGATCGAGGATGTATCCGGAAAGACGCTCCGCCAACCGTTCTATCGATGCGTCGATGCGATCAAAGCGTTCGTCTGTATTCGTCATTGCGTAAACGTTTCCGGTTTATTAAGTCTTCGCTTGGCGACGCACTTCGATTATAGGCCATCCGTGCTCAAGTGAAAACGATACGTTCGATTTTGCTTGCCATCAAGACGATCACGCTCGCCTCTGAATCCTGACCGGGCCGGCCGCGCCGCGGGACCCGCGCCGGCGGATTTCCGGCGCTTCCGTTTCCCCTGTTGCCTCAATGCCGGTTTTCCCGTATCTTAAGGGGCATGGATGTGCGTCTCACCAATCCCGATCTACAGGCGAAGCTCGACCGCTGGGTAACGGAAACCGGACGCGGCCCCGATGAGCTGGTTGAGGACGCCATGGCCGGTTATTTCGACGAACTGGCCCGCACTCGCAAAATGCTCGACAGCCGTTACGACGACCTGAAAAGCGGCAGAGTGAAGCCCATCGACGGCGAGGAATTTTTTGAAAACCTTCATCGCCGTGAGGACGAATCGGTCAAGAAGCATCCGCCTCAATGACCGCGGAGCAGGGCTTTCGGCTTCATCCGCTTGCGGCGCAGGACATAACCGAGATTTGGGAATACATCGCGGAAGATAACCCGCTTGCCGCCCGCCGTGTGCGCGAGGAAATCCTTAGCAGGATTCGCGCTGTGGTTCCATTTCCCAATCAGGGCCACAAGCGCCCGGACCTCACGTCGCGGCCTCTCCGCTTCATTCTGGTGCGTGAATACCCGATTGCCTACACGCACGGACGGCGCAGCCCGCGCGTAATGGCGGAAGCCCCTTTGGGCCGGTGCAACTAAGAGAGGGGGATGCAAACACACTGAAAAAGCCTCCCACTCTGTGCTTTCCGCTATTTGCCCATGACCGGCCAAGCTTTCCGGCGGAATCCCCGCCGCCATAATGAATATGACTCAGCTCGTCTTCCGAGCCAATGACGCTGCGCATGAGCGCGGGTTTTCATGCGTGCAGCGTTCACAGTCGCGTGATCTCGACTTTTTCGTAGCCTGACGAAATTCTGTGGCGCCGGCTCAGCCGTCCCCACGCGATCCTTGACATCTGAATAATCAATCAGCCGAGGTGGGACAAGCCATCGCATTTCGCGGCCGGTCACCCCTCGTCTGCCCCGCCCCCTTTCCAAATGTGGGGCGGGCCCAAACCCGACAGGCGAAAGCGCCTGTCCCACTTTGCATTGCGGTTGCCGTTGCATAGTAGAAAAAAGGCGACAGGCGGGTACTTCCAGGCGCCGGCCATGCTGCCATCCGGGCCGTTTCCACCTTCGCTGAGTCACTGCGGCGAGGTTCTGAGAAATGGCAGGATGATGCGATCGAGTTCGGCGTCGGTGAAATCGGAGAGTTGGACGCCGCGGTGTAAAGTCCAGGTTTCTATGTGCTCCGCGGCTTGATCCGGAAGGACCTTCGTCAGCGGGCTCAGGGTTTCGATTTCGAGAAATTCGTTGTTGGTGAAGGTTTCGAAGGCGCAGCCGAAATCGGGATAGGTCCTGGCGGCGTCGGCCCGCGCCTGCTTCACAAACGCTTCGCCGTTCAGGACGTATGCTACCCAGGTGTTCGGGTTGAAAAGGCCGATTTTCTGAGCCTCGGCATTGTTCGGGTCCTGGCGAAGCATGAGGTACTTCTTAGTAAACTTCCAGCGCTTGTCCGAGAGATCGGTGTAGGCCCACATTACCAGCGGATTGGTGGCCGCCAGGTCGGCCGGGTGATGGCCTCGCGGGGGAAATCCGGTGATGGCCATGCCGCCCTGAGCCATCATGCTCATGGCCCATACGGAAAATTCCAGGGGGAATAGCGAGCGGTTGGCGATGCGGTGAATCACTGTAACCTGAGTGCCGGAGGAGGCCAGATGAATGGCGATCTCTTTTTGCAGCCGGGTGAGGGGCTCGACCGGCTCGCGCGCGATGAGTCCGTCGGAGGTAATCTCAATCTGGACGGGCACATTGTCAGGGGCCCAGGTGGCGACCGGATCTTCAGGAGCTTTCCACACACGGTGTCCGCCGCGCAATTGGAACTGCGCCTCGCCGGTTTTGCCGAGCTGCTCGGGGAACTCCTTAAACAGATTTTGCCCGCCTACAAATCCGAAGCGAATGATGCGCGGACCCACGTCGGAGGTGACCAACAATTCCACTTCGCCATTGGTCACGCGGTAGCAATTCGCCCAACCGTTGTAGGCGGTCTTTTCCACCTTGACTGCCGACTGGGCCATGATGGAACAGGCTAACAGGAGTATAAGGATTCGCATAGACTTTTCATCCGGGGCGAGAGTGCAAACGCTACTATATACCGGGGCGGGCGGATGGGCAACGGGTTATCGGGGCGAGCAGCGGGCCGATTCACAATCATCGGAAAAAGCTGTCCTTGGTGTGCACCGGGGTTCATTTATTAAGATGGAAAAACCATGCTCACAGCCTTCTTGGGAGATCTACGCTACGGGTTGCGGACTCTTGGGCGCAATCCTGGATTCACTTGCGTCGCCGTACTGGCGCTGGCGCTGGGCATCGGCGCCGTCAGCGCGATATTCACCGTGGTCAACTCAGTCTTGCTCCAGCCGCTGCATTTCTATAGACCCGAGCAGCTGGTAGTAGTGAACGAACGAAATCTGAAAAATGGATTCCCCGAGTTCCCACTCTCGCCCGGCGATTACCTGGATTTCCGCGACCACAACCACAGCTTTTCCGGCGTTTCCGCAATTGAGACAACGGCTGTCAATCTGACCGGATTTGCGGAACCGGAACGCGTGCCCACCGCGGGCGTCACTCCCGAGTTCTTCCAGGTGATGGGGACCCGGCCCATCCTGGGCCGCAGCTTCACCACGCAGGAGGCACGCGTGGAATCGGAACACGTGGTGATCGTCGGCTATCGCCTCTGGCAGCGGCGATTCGGAGGCCGGCGCGACATTCTGGGCCGCAAGCTCAAGCTGGACGCGGAATCTTACACCGTGGTGGGAGTTATGCCTGCCGGTTTCGAATTCCCCGGCAAAACGCAGTGCTGGGCTCCGTACACGTTAAAACCGGAGGATTGGCAGGATCGCGGGGACCACGGCCTGGCAGGAATCGGCCGTCTAAAGAATGGCGTAACTATCGAGGCCGCGCAAGCCGACCTCAACGCCATCGCGGCTCGCGCCGAGCACGCGTATCCGGAGACCAATTCCGGCTGGGACACCAATTTGAAAAGCCTCCAGGAAGACACAGTCGGCGACACTCGCCTCGCGATAATTACCTTGGCGGCGGCTGTAGGCTTCGTCCTGCTGATCGCGTGCGTAAACCTGGCGAACCTGCTGCTATCCCGCTCGGCGGCGCGGCGGCACGAGATCGGAATCCGCGGCGCGCTGGGCGCCGGACGAGCGAGGTTGGTGCGGCAGTTACTCACGGAGAGCATGTTACTGGCAGCGCTGGGCGCATTGGGCGGCCTGGCACTAGCATGGGCCGGAACCCGCGTCCTGTCGAATCTGAGCAACGATATTCTGCCGCGAGCCAGCGAGATCGCCGTCGACTGGCGCGTACTCGCCTTCACCGCCGCCATAGCTCTGTTCACGGTGGCCCTTTTCGGCCTGGCGCCGGCTGTTCTCATGGCGAAGACCGATGTGAACTCGGCTCTGCGCGCCGGCGGCCGCGGCAGCTCTATCGGTTTCCGCCGGAACCGTCTGCGTAGCGCGCTGGTGGTCGGCGAGGTGGCGCTCTCGATTGTCCTGCTGTCGGGCGCCGGCCTGATGATGCGCAGCTTCTACCACCTGCGCAGTATCGATCCCGGTTTCGACCCGCACGGCGTCTTGACTTTCAGTACGGATTTGCCCGACGCCCAATATAAGACCGATAAACTGCAAACCGAATTCTACGATCGGGCGTTGGAAACAATTCGCGCTTTGCCGGGAGTCTCCGCCGCCGGCGCCGGGCAGATTTTCCCGCTCGCGGGGACCACACTCATTCTCACTTTCGTCCAGATCGGCAAGCCGCCGGTTGCGGTGGGCCACGAGCCCTCGGCAGGTATTAGCGCAGTGACGCCGGAATATTTCGCCGCGCTACGGATTCCGCTGAAGGCGGGCCGCTACTTTACGCAGCGCGACAACGCCGCTGCGGCGCGGGTCGCAATCGTCAGTGAAGCCATGGCGCGGCAATTCTATCCGAACGAGAACCCATTGGGTCAACGGGTTCAGATCGGTAGAATGAAGCCCGCGGAGATCGTAGGAGTGGTCGGCGATGTTCGCGACCAACAATTGGAATCGAAAGGCCGCGCCACCGTTTACCAACCGGCGGCGCAGTACCCGAGCACCTCAATGTACTTTGCGGTGCGGACCGCGGGCAATCCTGTGGACCTGATTCCGCCGGTGCGCGCTGCTATTCGGCAATTGGATCCCGACCTGGTTTTGGATGCTGTGGGAACGGTGGAGCATCTGGTGGATACGTCGCTATCCGGCCGCCGCTTTGCGATGTTGCTGATGGTGATTTTCGCCGGCCTCGCGTTGACGCTCGCGATGGTGGGAATCTACGGCGTGATGTCCTACTCAGTCACGCAGGCCACGCAGGAAATCGGCATCCGCGTGGCGCTTGGCGCCGGCAGCGGCGATGTGCTGCGGATGGTGCTGGGTTACGGCGGCATGCTGATGGCGGTGGGCTTGCTGATCGGCGTCCCGATGGCGCTCGGGGCCGGCCAGTTGCTGGCTTCGCAACTTTTCGAGACCCCATCCAGCGACCCGATTACCTACGCGGTGGTATCGGTGGCGCTGCTGGTTACCGGCCTGGCGGCTTGTGCGATTCCGGCATTCCGCGCCACCGGCGTGGACCCCATGGTGGCGCTGCGAAACGAGTGACTACTCCGCGCGCAACGCGGTAATGGGATCGACTCTTACCGCGCGCCACGCCGGCAGCAGGCTGCCGAATAGAGTCATGGCCACGCACAGTGCGGCGGCAGCGAGATACGTAGCCGGATCGTCGGGCTTCACTCCGGCCAGCAGCGCCTGCATCGCCAGCCCGGCTTGATATGCCAGTATGGCGCCCGGCAAAACGCCGGCCAGAGCGACGAACGCAGCTTGACGCAGCACCATGCTCAGAATGTCGCGTGGTGTGGCGCCCAATGCCACGCGCACGCCAATCTCGCGCGAGCGCTGCGACACCGCGAACGATAGCAGGCCATGAATCCCCACCGCCGCCAGAAGGAAAGCTAACGCGGCGAAACCGCCCAGCAGACGCGCCTGCACTGTGCGTGACGCGGTTTGCTCCTCGACAATCTTTGCCATGGTGCGCACGTTCGAGACCGGCTGTTCCGGGTCGGCGGCGCGGATGATGCGTTGCACCGCGGGCGCCAGCGCTTCGGGAGTCCCCATGGTTAGAATCGCCAGATCTTTGGGCACATAGAACGGATAGTTGCCGTCGCCCTGCTGCTTGTAGGGGAGATAGACTTGCGGCTCGCTATCCTGCTCAAGCCCGCGAACGCGGATGTCTGCCGCCACGCCCACAATCACCCGGTCGCTAAACGCGAATTGAAAGTGGCGGCCGATGGCGTTGCCGTCGGGCCAATATTTGCGCACGAACGATTGGCTGACCGCGGCCACAAGAGGCGTGGACGATGTGTCCGAATCCGCCGGTTCGCGACCTTGCAGCAGCGGGATGCGCAACGTCTTGAAGAAGCCGGGCGTGGTGAAGCGCATGCTGGCCACGTCGCCTCCGGCCCGTTGCAAATTCTGGCCTTTGATGGACACCGGCCAGATGCCGCCACCCATCGTCATCGGCAGAAAGCTGGTGTACGCCGCGCTCTGCACTCCCGGCAGACGCCGCACTTCTGAGAGTACGCTGGCGTAGAATTGGTCGCGCGCCGCTTCCGTGATGTACTTTGGCGTAGGCAACGCGGTGCGCATTGTCAGTACGCCATCGGCGCGAAATCCGGGGTCGGTGGCCTGCACTCTCCACAAGGCGCGCATCAGCATGCCGGCCGAAACCAGCAGCACAACCGACGCCATTATTTCCGCCATTACCAGCGCCGAACGGAGCCGCTCTTTGCGCCCACCGCCCGCACGGGAGCCTTCGCGCAGGCCGCTCAGATCTGCGCCGCGCCCCATCCGCCATGCCGGTCCCACGCCGAAAGCGATTCCCGTGCCGAGTGTCAGCAGCCCCGCGAAAAGCAGCACGCGCGCGTCTATGGCGGGCATTCCGGCCATGGGCAGAGTATTGGGAACCAGGCGCGCCATTAAGGGCAGAGCGGCCATGGCGACTAATACGCCCAGCCCGCCGCCGGCGAATGCCAGTAACAAGCTTTCGGTAATCATCTGCCTCGCCAGCCGCTCCCGGCCGGCGCCGATCGCGGTACGCACCGCCAGCTCCTTCTGACGCGCTATGCCGCGCGCCAACAGGAGATTCGCGAGGTTGGTGCAGGCGATCAGCAAGACGCAAATCGCGGCCCCGCTAAGGGCCCACAGCAGCCCGCGCGATTTCTGAGAAAGCTCGTCGCGCATCCGGTTGACGGTGGCGGCGGTGTGCAGATTCTCTTTCGGAAACTGGCGCTCCAGCTGCCCGGCAATCACGTTCATTTCGGCCCTGGCTTGTTCCATGGAGACGCCCGGCTTAAGCCGTCCGACGCCTTCGATGAAATTGTTATTCCGGTCCTGGTAGAGCGCCTCCGGAAGCGCAGCGGGAATCCAAAGCCGGGTATCGCTCACGGGGAAGCTGAACTCGCGCGGCATCACGCCGATCACGGTGGAAGGCGACCCGTCGAGGTTCAACCTTCGGCCCACAATTTCCGCATCGCCGCCGAATTCGGACTGCCACATCCGATAGCTCAGGATCACCGTTCCGGCGGCGCCCGGCTGGTCTTCGGCAGCCGTGAAGAGCCGCCCCATGAGCGGTTGGACGCCGAGGGTAGGCAACAGGTCCGCAGTCACCGCAGCCGCATCGATCCGCTCCGGTTCGCCTTGCCCGACCAGATTCACCGGCTGCGTGGTGAAGGCGCCCATGCTCTCAAACGACCTGCTCATGCGCTTCCAATCGCGATAATTCGCGGGCGAAAGCTCCATGCGCGAATACTGCGGCACGTTCTCCCATAGCATGACCAAACGGTCCGGCTCGGGAAATGCCAGCGGACGGATCAACACAAAATCGGTAACCGAAAATGCTGCCGTATTCGCGCCGACGCCCAGCGCGATCACCAGAATCGCGGTCAGTGTGAACCCGGGCGTGCGGCCGAGCGTGCGCGCGGTGTAGCGGAGATCCTGCCGCAGGATGTCCGAATGCACGGCGGCAGCGTCCCACAGCGTTTCGAAGAAGGCCGCGATCCACAACCATGCGACGCCTGGCAGACCCGCGGCGTCGCGCAGGCGGCGGGCGAAAACGGCGCGCATCTCTTCGCCGTATTCGGCGCGAAAAGAGGCGGGGTAAAGCAGCAGCAGCATCTGGTAATAACGAGGCACGTTGTGACCCTGCACGTTGCGCGCCACGTTGTACGCCACGTCGCCACACGGCATGTTGTCACTCATCAAGCCCTTCCCGGAGCGAACCCGCACGCGCGCGCCAGCTTCACCAGGTGACTGAGGCGCGTCACTTCCGCCCGCGCCGTAGCCGCGCCGAAGGGAGTGATGCGATAGTAGCGGCGGCGCTCGTCGTCCAGCTCAGGCGCGGGGCGCTCCAGCGTTTCCACCAGCAAGCCCTGTTCGAGCATGCGCTGAATGGACCGGTACAGCGTGCCGGCGCTCAGTTTGAGCTCGCCGCCGGTGCGGGCGGCCACGTCCTGAATGATGGCGTAACCGTGCCGGTCTTCATCGGCCACCGCCATGAGAATGTGAAACGTGGCGGGCGGCAACGGCAGCAGGTCTTCGGGTTTCTCCATAGAACCATGATATACCCACTGTGGTTATATTTCCGATGGCTATACGGAAAAACCATTTACAATAAGGGACATGTCGAAATCGCTGTTTGCAGTTATGGCGGCCGCGCTGCTGCTGGCATTGGCGGGCACTGCCCAGAGCCCGGCGAAGAAATCCGCGCTGGATAAAGCCACGCTGGAAGCTTATATCCGGCATCTCTATGTGATGGATTCGCGCATCGTAGTCAAGATCTCCGATCCGGTTCCATCGGACGTGGCGGGTTTCCTGGACGTGAGCGCGCATTGCTCCATGGGCGCGCAGTCGCAGGACTTCAAGTTTCTGATTTCGAAGGACGGCTCGAAGATTCTCCAAGCCAGCGTCTTCGATATCGACAAGAACCCGTTCAAGCCCGATCTGGACAAGCTGAAAACCGCCGGAGAGCCCAGCTTCGGAACCCCCGGCGCGCCCGTAGTGCTGGTGGAATTCAGCGATTTCCAGTGTCCGTATTGCAAGGCGGAGGCGCAGGATCTCCGCAAGAACCTGCTCGCCGCTTTCCCTACGCAAGTGCGGCTCTACTTCAAGACTTTTCCGTTGGAATCGCTGCATCCGTGGGCGAAATCTGCGGCCATCGCCGGCCGCTGCGCGTACAAGCAAAACTCCGATGCCTTCTGGGCCTATCACGATTGGGTTTTCGAACACCAGGCGGACATCACTCCCGAGAATCTCAAGGAGAAAGTGCTCGGCTGGGCCAAGGAGGTGAAAGACCTCGACTCGCTGCAGCTTAGCCAGTGCATGGATAGCAAGGCTACCGAGGCCGACGTGAAGCAGGACGAGGCCGAGGGGCAGGCTTTGGAGATCAACGGCACTCCGACGCTCTTCATCAACGGCCGGCGCATCGCGCAGACCATCGATTGGCCGAATTTGAAGGCGATTATCGATTACGAAATCGAGTATCAGAAGACGGCCAAGAATGCGGGCGACGATTGCGGCTGCGATTTGAAATTGAATTTGCCCGGATTGCCGCAAACTACAAAAAAGTAATCGATGCGAGTTAGCGCTCGATTGCCGCCGCGGCCATCGCCATGAAGCTGTTGATCTCGTCCGCGACATCGCCGCCGCCATTGGTGCGCTGCATGAAAATGATGCCGACCAGGTCTTTGGCAGGGTCCACCCACCCATAGGTGCGATAGGCGCCGCCCTTCACGAAACTGCCGATCGAGTTATAGCGGAACGTGCCGAGCGTCTCGCGCACCACCTCGAATCCGAAGCCATGCCCCACTCCGGGAGCAAAACCCGCCTTCATGGATCCGGTCTGCGACGTAGTCATCGCTTCCACGGCGGCCGCCGAGAGAATGCGATGCCCGTCCAGCGTTCCTTTGTTCAACAACATCTGGTGGAACCGCGCCATGTCGCCGGCGGTGCTGAAGAGGCCGCCCTCGGGCGCGGGAAACTTCGGCTGCGGCATGGGCACAAGATGCAGCCCATCGGTCTCATAGCGGTAAACTGACGCGACGCGACTTGCCTTGTCCGGCGGAACAAAGAAGAAGGTATCCTTCATGGCGAGCGGCTGGAAGATTCTTTCGGCCAGAAAGCGATCGTAAGGCTGCCCGGCGACCACTTCAATGATGCGGCCCAGCGCGGCGATTCCGATATTGCTATAGTTCCAGGCCGTGCCCGGCTCGAACAGCAAAGTTGCCCCGTGGACGGAAGCGACGCGCTCGGCCAGCGTGTTGGGCGGCTCACCGCTTGCCGGCGCACCGCCGGGCAAACCCGAGGTGTGCGTCATCAGATCGAGGATGTTGACCGGCCGGGAAGGCGTGACCAGTTCGCAGTTGTAGCCCGCGCGCGTTCCACAGGGATTTAGCTTCAGGCCCTTGAACTCGGGCAGGAATTTCTCGACGGGATCGATCACCGAGAGGCGGCCCTCGTCCACCAACATCATAATGCCGGCGCACGTGACTGGCTTGGTGACCGACGCCAGCCGGAAGACGGTGTCGGTACGCATGGGAGTCTTGGTTTCGAGGTCCCGATACCCGACCGCTTCGAGGCTGGCGACGTGACCATGCCGGGCGACCAGAGTCACTACCCCGGCTGTCTTGCCGGCGGCAACGAACTCTTTCATCCGGACGGGAATCAGGGCCAGGCGCGCGGGATTCATGCCGGCCGCCTCCGGATCGATTTTGTCGACCGCGAAGGAATCTGCCGCCAGCGCCGCCAGCGTGCAGCCAAGCGCAAGGGAAATGGCTGTCTTCATAGTTCTCACTTTCTGAAACTTGATACTAAACCATGAGGGCGCCGATGTGCAGGGGACTCTTCCGGCAACGCGCTCACGAAGCACTGGGGTTTGAGGTGGTGGACCGCTGCTTGAACTATCGAAAGCATCTATAGCTCCGGTGCCGCGTCCGAAATCCACGAGTATCGACGCTTGGGGACTCGCAAGCCGCCATCAAATCCCGTACGCTTCGGCCGCGGTCCCGCCCATGATGCGATCCTGTTCCGCTTTCGACAGTTTCGCTATGGCATTGGTTGCGGTGCCGTACCAGCGCGCGTAATCGGCGGCCAGCAGCATCACCGGCCAATCCGATCCGTACATCAGCCGGCGGGGCCCAAAGGCGCCGAGAGCGACGTCGATATACGGCTGCAAGTCGGCAGGCGTCCAATGTTGCGGATCGGCTTCCGTTACCATGCCGGAAAGTTTGCAATAGACGTTTTGCCGCTTGGCGAGTTCACGCATATTGCGGTCCCACGGCGACATGATCTTGTCCTTGATGCGCGGCTTGGCGACGTGGTCCAGGATGAACGTCTGGTCGGGATGCCGGTCGACAAATTCGATGGCGGCGGGGAGATGCCGCTCGAAAATCAGGATGTCGTACCGCAGCCCGAATTCGCGCAGCGCGCTCACGCCTTCGTTGAAATCGTTGCGCAGAATATAGCGCGGATCGGATTCGTCCTGGATCAAATGGCGTACGCCGCGCAGCCTGCGGTTCCCGGCAAATCGCTCGAGGCTCCGCTTCACGCCGGCGCCGTCCGTAAGCGGGACCCATCCCACCACGCCGCGAATCAGCGGGTGCTTTTCGCTAAGGCCGAGCAGCCAGGTGGTTTCCTCCAACGTCTGGCGGGCCTGCACCGCCACTGTGGCTTCGATGCCGAAATGGTGCATCAGCGGTTCCAGATCTTCGGGCAGGAAATCGCGGCGGATAGCCCGCTGCTCCGGCGTGATCCAGCCATACTCGGCGGCGCTATACTTCCACAGATGGTGGTGGGCGTCGATGGTCATAGAGGTTTATTGCCGATGCAAATAGCTTCCTTCAGAGTGCGGTGGTACAGGCGTCCATCGGAAAAACTGGGCGTGTTCAGCGTCCAGGTGTCGCCCGACGGCCCCAGGTCATTGATCGCCACAATGGCGCGTTCGTCGAGTATCTTGGCTTTGGCATTCACAACATAAGTAATGCCAGGCATAGTGGTGAAGTAGATGTTGTCATTGACGGCGATCGGGCTGCCCCAAAAGGCCGGGATCTCCCAACCGTCAGTGCGCGAGCGGTCTTCCGCGCCGACATCCTGACCGCGCGAATTGACTGTGCTGGTGGCGACGGCAACGCCATACGCGCGCTTCTCAGGAACTCCCGGGCGGCGCAGCACAGTGACTGGTACTTCGAGATACTCCGCCTTGCCAGTTTCCACATTCACGCGCGCGATGCAGTGCGACGGTCCCGCTCTGCCTTTGGGAGGCACGTTGTTGCGGCGGTGCCCGACGGTAGTCAGGAAGTAATGATAGCCGTCAACCACCATGTTAGCGTGCCATGCCGGCATAACTCGAATGACTTCTCCCGGCGCCAGCCGATTTCGCGGCGATAGCTCCGTCATCTCCCGCAGGTTGACCCCGTGGTGGACGATATACGCCGCGTGCGCGGGATCCCACTGTCGATAATCCACGTTGCGGATCAGCGACTGTTCGCGCAGCAACTGTCCCGTATTGGCGTCGAACACCAGATGCGATTCTTCGGGATTGAGTTTGAACCAATAGGCATACCGCTGGTCCCAATGCATAGTGTAGAGAGCCTGCCACGTGGGCGCGGCGAGAGACCCTGGTTCGGCGAGCGGCTTGCCGTTCTGATCGGTAGGGGCGACCCACCGCCACAGCGTATGTCCGGCTTCTCCCGGAGCAAGACTGAGCAGAGACAGGCCAACGGGGCGCTCGGGGACATCGTGCCATCCGCCGCGCGCGGTGAGCACCGCGGGCTTCCCGCTGGCGAGTCTCCCGAACACCGACGTGGTGTAAGTGGTGGTTCCGTCTTCCGCGACCCATAGCGTTTTGCCGGTGTACTTATCGATGCCGCGCAGATAGTTCCAACCTTGCTTGTCCGGCGAATTGCCATCCCGAGGTTCCACGTTGAGAAGAGTGTCGCCGAAGAGGATCGGCTCATGCTGTTTATTGAATGGATATGGCTCGCCCCAGGGCGTGTACTTACGGCGCCAGATCTCTTTGCCCTGAAAATCCCACGCGCCCATTTCGCCGCTGGAGTTGAAGAAGAAGACGTAGGTACCGTCGGTGGCCGGCGTGGGCGAGGTGGAATCGCTGTACGCGTACATCATGGGGCTCTTCACCGAACCCTCCAGTTTGACGCTCCACAGCAGCTTTCCGGTGCGCGCGTCCAGGCAGTGACCCAGGATGGTTGCGCTGAACTTTGGATCGCCGTCATGATATTCGTCGAACGTGGTCAGAAAGAGGCGGTCGCCCCACACGGCGATTCCGCTCTGCCCGCCGTTGGGCAGCGGAGTGCGCCACAGGATGTTATGGTTCAGCGAGACGCTCCACTCGACGGGCGCGTTGGCGGCGCGGACCCGCCAGGTTCCGTCGGGACCCGCTGCCTGCGGCCAGTTGGCAAGCAGAAGGCCGCAGCCGGCCAGAGTGATCAACGCATGACGCAGCGATACCAAGCGCAGTTTACGCATGCCGATTCCCCGGTGTCACTGCCATTTCCGGCTTACGGAATTATACCTCAGGCGTTCGTGGGGCATGCTGTTTAACCTGCGGCGGATTGTCAATCCGCCTGCTGAAGGCGGGGCGTTCCTTTCCCCGAAGGCGCGCTTACTTTTTCCGATATGATGGGAGATGAATACGATGGACGACCAAAATGTGCCCGCCACGAAAGGCGACCTTGCAGGCCTTCGCGTCGAGTTGAAGCAGGACATCGCAGGCCTTCGCACCGAGCTGAAGCAGGACATCGCAGGCCTTCGCACCGAGTTGAAGCAGGACATCGCAGGCCTTCGCGCCGAGCTGAAGCGGGACATCGAGCAGAACCGATCCGAGTTCCAGCACGGGTTCGACGACCTCAGAGAGACGCTACGCGACGTGCAGACCGAACTCCTGAAAGCGTTCTACAGCTTCGCCCAGAGCACCGAAGTGAAGCTGAAGGATTCCGAGGTGGCCGACTTCATGCTCCGCCAGCGCCTTACCGTCGCGGAGTCGCGCATAACCGAGATCGAGAAGCGGCTCAACATGCCGCCGGCTGCATAGTCCTTTTCGAATACGGAATACGCGCCTACGCGAACACGCCATCATGCACATTGCCGGCAGTATCTGTAAGCCGGAAATCGCGCCCTGAATAACGATAAGTCAGCTTCAAGTGATCGAGCCCCAGCAGCGCCAACACAGTCGCGTGGAAGTCATGAATGTGCATCCGGTTTTCCGCCGCGTGGTAGCCGAACTCGTCAGTCGCGCCGTAGGCAAAGCCGGGTTTGACGCCGCCGCCGGCCATGAAAAGAGAGTAGCCGTAAGGGTTGTGGTCGCGGCCGTTGCCGCCTTCCGATACGGGCGTGCGCCCGAACTCGCCAGACCAAATGACAAGAGTGTCTTTCAAGAGTCCACGGGCCTTGAGATCTTTCAGCAAGCCGGCGATGGGCTTGTCAACCTCGGCCGCATTTTCGTTGTGCTTCTCGAAGAGATCGGAGTGTTGATCCCATTTGTAGCTGTGGGTGCACTGGATGAAGCGGACGTCCGCCTCGGCCAGCCGGCGTGCCAGTAAGCACTGCCAGCCGAAATCGGCGGTCTTCGGTTCGTCCAGACCGTAGAGCTTCCTGGTGGCTTCGGGTTCGCCCGTTACATCGAACACTCTGGATGCTTCGGCCTGCATGCGGAACCCCATCTCAAAAGATTGGATGCGGGTCTCCAGCTCGTCGTCCTGTTTCCAGAGTTCCTGGTGTTTGCGGTTGATCGCCTGGATCATATCGAGCTCATACCGCTGCTGCTCGCGGGTGAGTCCCTGATTGACCAGATACTCGATAGGCTCCTTCTGGATTTCACTCACCTGCATGCCCGCATTGCCGATCGCGGTACCCTGCACCGAGCCGGGCAGGAATCCCGAAGCCCAGTTCTTCGCGCCGCCGTGGGCGAGAGCCGGTTTGATGGTGATGTAACCGGGGAGATTCCGGTTCTGGGAACCGAGTCCGTAGAGCACCCATGAGCCTACGCTGGGGCGGGTGAAAGTGAACGTCCCGGTGAAAGTCTGAAGCAGCGCGGCGCCATGGTCCACGCCCTCGCCGACCATGGAGCGCACCACGCAGAGGTCGTCGGCGCACTCACGGATGTTCGGGAACAGGTCGCTGATGGGCAGCCCGCTTTGACCGCAGTTCTTGAATTTCCACGGCGATTTCATCAGGCCGCCGGTCTTGCCGGCAGCGAACGTGAGCGGCTGCTTGATAGGCAGCGGCTTGCCATCGTTCGCATCGAGATAGGGCTTAGGGTCGAAGGTGTCGATGGACGACGGGCCGCCGTGCATGAAGAGGAAGATCACGCGCTTGGCGCGGGCCGGAAACATCGGCGACTTAGGAATCAGGGGGTCGACGGCGGCCTGAGCCTGCGCTACCTCTTCCATGAGTGACTGGAGTCCCATGTAGCCAAATCCGCACCCGGCGGCGCGCAGCATGGCGCGGCGCGAAAGCTGCGAGTTCTTCGGGGGTTTGGTGAGAAGCGAACGGATGTCCATGTCTAATGCCTCCTAAGCCTAAGAGCCTGGCCGAAAAATCAAAATCTTGGGCCGCCGATAAACACAGATAAACGCCGATAAGAATTAGGTCGTGTTTTATCCGTGTTCATCTGCGTTCATCCGCGGCCAGTTTGTCTTTTTTCAGCTAATATACAAAGATAAATTCGTTAGATGCCATTAGTGCGTGAGTGAGACTGGTCCACGCCGTCTCTTCATCGATCTGATTCCACTTACGCCGGAAACTTGTCATATAGGTCAGCCCCCGATCGACCTCGTTGGCGTCGGGACGCCGGTCGAGTACGCGCAGATAGATTTCCTCCACGCGGCGCTTATCCTGCTTCTCCTGCTTGAGTACGGCATCCGCGACGTTCTTCGCTTCTCGAATCACCAGCGGGCTGTTCATCACGAAGAGCGCCTGCGTAGCCACCGTGGTGGGGCTGCGATGCCCTTCGGGCGTGGTGGCGTCGCCGAAGTCGAACAGTGTGTAGAGCGTCGGCAAATTAGAGCGCCGTAACGGCAGGTAGATGCTGCGGCGATTCGTCTTTTCCGGATTCATGCTGATGCGGCCTGCGCTGGTTTCGCCGTCGGTGCCCACGCCCGGGTCCAGCGTGCCGCCCATGGTGAGATCCAGATCGCCGCCCATGGCGAGATACGCGTCGCGGATTTCCTCAATGCTGAGACGCTGCCGCGGAAAGTGCGAGACCATGCGGTTTTCGGGGTCCTTCGCCTTGGTCGCTTCATCGTAGGCCGCGCTCATCTGGTAAGTCCTCGAGAGCATGATCAGGCGGTTCATCTTCTTGATGGACCAGCCGTTCTCCATGAAGGTCCTGGCGAGATAGTCGAGTAACTCCGGATTGCTGGGACGGTCGCCCAGCCGGCCGTAGTTATCCGGAGTGCGCACAATTCCATCGCCGAAGTGTCCCTGCCAGATGCGGTTGGCCATTACTCGCGAGGGGAGCGGGTTGCGCGGATCGACAATCCAATCGGCGAGTTCCAGCCGTCCGCTTTTTGTCTTGACTTCGGGAGCCGGCGCACTGAGGCGAAGGATCGCGGGGACGGTGTGTTCCACCGGATCGCCCAGGTTGTGATAGTCGCCACGGACGAAGACCTTCTGATCCATGGTCTGGCCCTCTTTGACGGCGCACGCCATGGGGACTTCCTTAGTGGGAAGCGTCTTTTCCATCTCGGCGGCTTGTGCAATTAACGCCTCGGCCTGCTTGGCTTTTTCCGGCGAGAGAGAAGCCATCTGCTCGTCTCTCGATCGATACAAAGGGCCGCCATCCTGCCAGACCGCGACGAAGAAGGGATCTTTCCCCGCGTTCATCCGCGGACGGGGGCCGGCAATCTTGCCCGCGTTGGGAAAGCTGCCTTGCGCTTCCTTCCACCAACTCAGATCCTGGTCGTATTGGTAGGCGCTCCGGCGGAACTCCTCCTGATACTCAGCGGCGACATCCTTACGATTCGCGTTCGTGGCGGCCTGCCACTTCGCCAGTTCCGGACGCTTGCTGTCTTTGAGGTAATCCACCCAGCGAGCGAGTTGCTTCTCGTCCAGCTTCGCGTCGGCGGCCACCGCGGCGAGGTCTTCGCCTTTGGCGTACACGCGATAAGCGGCCTGCATGGAGACTGCGATCTTCGGCTCTCCTATGTCGCGATACTTCTTGGCGTCTTTATCGAAGTCGATGATACCCGCCACCTTCTTTTCGATGGCGTTGTAAGCGCTCCACTGCTTCTTGAAGGCTTCGAACTCGCCCGGCGCCGCAAGCGGAGTCTGGATCGGATCGCCCGTTTCGCCCCCGGCGTAACTGAGGGTGGAGGCAAAGATGGCTGCCAACTGGTAGTAGTCTTTGGTGGCGATGGGATCGAACTTGTGATCGTGGCAGCGGGCGCAAGTGACCGTGAGACCGAGGAATGCCTTCGCCGTTACGTCGATCTGATCGTCGACCACGTCATAGCGTTTCAGCGGCAGATCCTTTTGGGCGAGGGCCTTTTTGCCCAGGGCAAGGAAGCCGGTGGCGACGATGCCGCGGTAGCCCACGCCGGAGTTCGGGTCGGCCGCGAGAATGTCCCCGGCCAGTTGCTCGCGCACGAACTGGTCGTAAGGCATGTCGTCGTTAAACGCCTGCACCACGTAGTCGCGGTAGCGCCAGGCGTGGGGATAGCGATGGTCTTCGTCGCTGCCGGTGGAATCGGCGTAGCGCATCACGTCGAGCCAGTGCCGCCCCCAGCGTTCCCCGTAACGGGGCGAAGCCAGCAGGCGGTCGACTACCTTTTCAAATGCTTTGGGGGACTTATCCGCGAGGAAGTCTTGCAGTTCTTTTTCCGTAGGGGGAAGCCCAGTTAGATCGAAAGTTGCGCGGCGCAGCAGAGTGGTTTTATCGGCCTGCGGGGCGGGTTTGAGACCGCTCTTTTCCAGGTTGGCAAGAATGAACTGGTCGATTGGGTTGACCGCGGGACTGCCGGCCCAGTTCTGTTTGGGGGTGGGCGGCGCGGCCTGCGAGAGGGGCTTGAAGGCCCAGAAATTCTTGTCTGCGTCGGTGATCACTCCGCGCAGGGCGACGGGGCGAACGCCGGTTCCCGCAAGCGAATCCCCGGCGGATGGCGTGACGGCGGGCACCGGGGCCCCGGCGGCTACCCATTCGCGCACGGCTGCGATGGTTTCGGCGGGGAGCTTGCCCTGCGGCGGCATCTTGATCTGGCTGTCATAACTGAGAGCCTTGATGATGACGCTCTTTTCGGGTTCGGCGGCGTTGCCGAAGATACCCATGGAAGCGGCCTCTTTGATCGCGCTCGGGGAGCTGAGGTCGAACCCGCCGCTCTTCAGTTTTGCGTTGTGGCACCCTTGGCATTTTTCGGCAAAGACGGGCCGGGCGTTCTTCTCGAAGAGCTCCAGTTGGGCCGCAGTTTGCGCATGTCCGACGCCGAGACTCAGCGCGACCACGGACAGTATGGTGAAGAATGGCCGCACGGTTCGTTCCCGGATCGTCAATTTCGCGACGGCGTACATATCAGCCAAGGTATTACGAGCATATCATCCGGCAGCGGGTCGATGTCGCGGACCCAGGTGCGACTTGATGGCGGCAAACCGTTGGGCACGTTCGCCGTGAGTCGGGCTCAGGGGCGCTTGTGCGGGATGCCCCCGGAGGCAACTCCTACTATCATGGCTCCCTTACCGCCCTGAACCCCACCATTCTGTGGCCTTGAAACGAAGGCCAGGCAGCGGTTCGCGCGTAAGACCGCAGCTCGAACGGCTCCATGAAAAACGTTCCGCCGCGCATCACACGGTACGCACCCTCTGCCGGGCCCTTCGGATTCTTCCGCGGTGAGACCGAGTAGTAATCGCGGCTGTACCAATCCGAGCACCATTCCATTACGTTGCCGGCCATATCGAGTGCGCCGTAAGGCGATGCGTTATTGTGCGTTTGCAAGGCGCCGTGCGCGCTGCCGTCATAGAATCCAACCAGACTTCCCGTATCGAAGCTCTGCGCGCCGACATAATTCGCGTAGGAGCGGTCGATGGAATTTCCCCATGGATACCGTCGCTGGTCCGTGCCACGCGCGGCCTTTTCCCATTCGGCTTCGGTAGGCAGCCGATATTTCTTGCCCGTCTTGGCGCTGAGCCAGTTGCAGTAGGCCACCGCCGAATCCCAATTCACGCCCAGCACGGGATAGCCGTCGCTATCGGGCGTTCCGCCTCCATGATTGCGCCCATCGTTCCAGTAGGGTACCTGGTCTTTCGGAGTCACTCTGGCGCCTGGCCAAAACTTGACATCGTCATAGCCGGCATCCTCGCGGAACTTCTTCCACTCGCCGTTGGTCATCTCATATTTGGCGATATAGAATGCGTCGAGCTCCACCACGTGTACAGGCCGCTCGCGCGGATCGCCATCGCCGAAGTTGTCGCCCATGTGAAACGCACCTGCCGGCACGAAGACATAATCGCCATGACCGTCATTCACCACGCGAGGAGACCCCGCGCCGGGGCCCGATGCGAGGGCCAGCGCGGCCAGCAAGAGCGCTACGCCGGTTAGTGCGAGACGTCGCCGATTAATATGCATATTAATCGGCATATTAGTTACTCCCCGGAAGGAAACCGTCCAGCTTGAGGAACAGTTCCAGGCGGCCCATCCAGTCGGAGAATTCCGGACTTCCGAAGCCGCTCCCGAACCCGTGGCGGCCCTTCTGATAGACATGAATCTCAGCCGTGGCTCCAGCGCGCACCAGGTCCATGAACAGTTGCGCGTTACCGAGCGCCGGCCCCGTATCGGCCGCCGCTGAGACTAAGAAGGTCGGCGGAAAGTTCTTGAGGGATTCACCCGGCGAAGCCCTTCCCACACCGTATACCAAGACCAGATAATCCGGCCGAGAACTCAGGCGGTCGATGGGGTCGGCCGCGTTGGGGTCGCCGGGCCCGGACGTTCCCACTACGCTGCGCGCCGTGTTGGAACCGGCGGAGAATCCAATGTAGCCGACCCGATTCGGATCCAGTTTGAATTCGGCGGCGCGCGAGCGAACCAGTTGCACCGCTCGCTTGCCTTCCATCACGCGCACGTTCTCGCCGTAGCGCGGCGATAGCCGGTAGGTCAGGACGAAGGCCGTTACTCCCCAGCTGTTGTAGCGCTCGGCGACATCGAGTCCTTCGACGCCATACATCAACATGATGTTGGAGCCTCCGGGCGCGACGATCACCGAACCGCCGTTCCGCTTGCCTTCCGGGGGAAGGAAGACCGTGAGGAACGGGCTGTCCAAGGGTCCGTCGCCTAAGGCGAGCGGCACTTTGCCTTCCGCCCACAGGGGGATGTTGTAGTTGACGGACGACTTGTCAACAGTCTTCACGCCGCCGGCCTTATCGGCCTTAGGACGCTCGTTGTCGGCAGTCCAAAGAGTGCCGGAGACTACCAGGGCGGCTGCAATTAACCGCCAGCGCATGATCGGAAACGGGGAACACACCATGCAGATCAGTGTCTGCCCCTGGGATGCTCGCGTCAAGGGGTAGTTACTGAAAATTTGAGGGGCTGTATTTTGCGTGATCCGCGCGTGCCGGTTACCGGAGCGTGTACATTCCGGCCGCGTGGTACAGTGACTGTGCTGGAAATCGCGATACCGGAATGAAAAAGCTCATTGTGTTCGATCTGGATGGTACGCTTGCCGAAAGTAAGTCGCCACTCGATGCCGAGATGTCGCGGCTGTTGCATGACTTGCTCGGGATTGTCAAAGTAGCCGTAATTTCCGGAGGCGATTGGCGGCAGTTCGAAGAACAGGTACTCCGCTTCCTTCCACCTGACCAAAGCCTCGCGAACCTCTCTCTGCTTCCTACTTGCGGAACAAAGTTCTTCAGTTATACAGGGGAATGGAAAAAACTCTACTCGGAAGATTTCACGCCGGACGAAAAAGCGAAGATCGGCGCTTCGCTAAAGAAGGCCGTGGCAGAGGCGGAGTTCCAGGTGGAGAAGGTGTGGGGCGAGGTAATTGAAGATCGGGGAAGCCAGATCACCTTTTCCGCTTTGGGCCAGCAGGCCCCCTTAGAGCAAAAAGAGAAATGGGACCCCGATTTCGCCAAGCGAAAAAAGATCAAAGCGATCGTCGATAAGCTGATTCCCGAGTTTTCCGTCCGTATGGGCGGCGCCACGTCGATTGATGTCACTAAGCCTGGCATAGACAAGGCTTACGGGATTGGAAAACTAAGAGACGTTCTTGGCATTTCACTGAAGGAGATGATTTTCATTGGCGATGCCATTTTTCCGGGAGGGAACGATTATCCCGCGGAACAAGCCGGCGTGGTTTCCATCTGCGTTCGAGGGCCGCATGAGACTAAGCGGGTTGTGGAGGCAGTCATCGCTTGTCTATCGGATGGCGCGGATCGCGGGTAGGAGGCGTGAGTGGATTTCAACCCGCAGGAGATCGAAGGCGTTTTGAGTCCGGCCGCGGTTCGTGGCGCTCATGGCCGGCTTTACCGGCACGAAGGCAGCGATCCGGAAGGCGTCGGGCGGCTCTCTCAATCGGCCTGTGTTAGATTTCACCGCATGAGCCGCCGAATTAGCGCTGTAACTATCTTCGGACTGCTGCTGCCGGACAATGTGTCACACGTAGCCGCGGCAAGTCTTACTTTTCAAACCGAACAACAGCAGATCACTTCGAATCCGGCCGGCCCTTTTTCATGCCTTGGACGGCGATTTGGTATATCCTGTTCGATTATGAAGAAGCTGTCCCTTGCCCTTGCGGTGACTTGCGTGCTCCTGGCGCAGGATAAGGTGGATGAAGCCACCACTGCGAAAATCCGTAGCGAAGAACTGGAGCATTCGCAGATCATGCACACGATCCACATGCTGGCCGACCGTTACGGCCCACGCGTGACCGGCACGCCGAATCACGAGGCGGCCGTCGATTGGGTAATCGCCGAAACCACGCGGTGGGGAATGAAGAATGCGCACAAAGAGAAGTGGGATTTCAATCGCGCGGGATGGCTCAACGAACGCGCCTGGGGATTCATCAATGCACCGGTGCACGAGAACCTGAAATTCGAAGTGCTGGGGTGGACGCCGTCGACGAATGGCACGGTCACCGGGTCGGCCGTCCAGATTGAGGCTCCGCACGGACCGCCGGTCCCGCCGCCCAATGCCGATGACGCCGCCGCTGCCGGGGGCGGTCGCGCCGGACGTGGCGGCCGCGGCGGGCGTGGCGGCGGAGCGCAGTTCGAGGGTCCGACCCAAGCCGAGATGGATGCCTGGATCGCGGCGACTCAAGACAAGGTCCGCGGCAAGATCGTGATGGTGGGCAAGGCGGCGGTGATTCCGGTGGATTTCAACGAGCCGCAGAAGCGGCGGCCGGACGATCAGGTGAAGGCGCAATACGAGAACCCCAATGGCGGCGGCAGGGGCCGTGGCGGCGCCGGCGGCGGCGGTGGCAGGGGCCGCGGCGGCCAGGGAGATACCGGCCGGCTGTCGGCTCAGCAAGTGGCCAGCCAGATCGATAAGATGCTCATTGCGAGCGGCGCACTGGTGCGCATGAACGACGCGGCCCGCGCGATGGGAATCATAGTGGCGCAGGCGCACGCGGGTTACGATGTCACTAACACGATTCCGACTGTCGTCTTGCGCAACGACGATTACGGCCGCATTGAGCGCCTGTTGGCCGATGGCGACGATGTGAAGCTTGAGTTCACCATTGTTAATCACACTTATCCCGAGGGCAAGACCAGTTACGACGTGGTCGCCGAGATTCCGGGCAGTGACAAGGCCGATGAGATTGTCATGCTGGGTGGACACCTGGATTCGTGGCATTCGGCGACGGGCGCGACGGATAACGGCATCGGCTCTTCGATCATGCTGGAGGCCGCGCGGCTGATTCAGTCGATGGGACTGAAACCGCGGCGCACTGTCCGCGTGGCGCTGTGGTCGGGTGAAGAAGAAGGGCTGCTGGGGTCGCTCGCTTATGTGAAAGAGCATTTCGGCACGGCCGAAAACCCCAAGCCCGAGTTCGCCAAGCTGGATTGCTACTTCAACGTGGATACGGGCACCGGCCGGCTGCGCGGCGCCAGCATTTTCGGACCGCCGGAAGCGGCGGCGACGCTACGCGGGGTCTTCGCGCTGTTCACCGATTGGGGCTTATACGGAGTCAGCTCGACGACCAGCCGCATGACTGGCGGAACCGATAGCACGTCGTTCAATAACGCCGGCCTGCCGGGGATCGGGTTCCAACAGGACCCAATCGAATACAACAGCCTGACTCACCACACCAACCTAGACACTTACGAGCGCATCATACCGGAAGACGTGAAAGAGGCGTCGGCCGAAGTCGCGGCGGCAGTGTGGCAGGTGGCGAACCGGGACCAGATGATTCCACGGTTCGCGAAAGAAGCGATGCCGGCGCCGGCGCGGTAGAACTGGTAGCGTCGGCGGTCTTCCGCCCGGTCTTTTTAGGGTCGTATGAAAGAACCGGCGGCAAGACCGCCGGCGTTACCTAAAATGACAGTCTTGCGCTGAACTGTAGTTTCCGCGGCTGATTCGCCATGGACGAGTAAATACCAAAACTCGCGGAATCGATAGCTGTTCCCGGAGCCGCGAAATGCACGGCATTGTTGACGTTGAATGCATCCGCCTGGAATGCCAGTCTCACCCGCTCGCGGATCGGAAACTCGCGGCGCACACTGACATCCAGATCCGCGACGTGAGGCGCAAACAGCCCAAGCGGAGCTGCCCGCGGAATGTCGCCCCAGGTGTAAGGCAGCGGGTCGATAAAGGCCGCCTTATTGAGGTAAGGCGTGGTGGCGACATTCGCGCCGCCGCTCCCGATTGAGCCATTCTGCTGAACGCTTCCCGAGAAGCTTGGGTTGTAATTTGGATAACACGATGCGTCGATAATACCGCCGCCGGTGCAAGTGCCGGTGATTGACAAGGGCGCTCCGCTGGTGAAGGTGAAAATTCCGGAGATTTGCCAGTTGCTAATCGCGTAGCTCAGCGCTTTGTTCCCGGGAGTCAAGTGGTGAGTGCCTCCGAAAGGCAACTGGTAGACTACTGTGGCGGCGGCAACGTGAGGGTGGTCGATTGTGCCGGGCCCTTTCTCCAGGTAATCCGCGTTCGGATCGCGAACGCCCACCAAATCGTCTAACTCCTTACTGAAGGTGTAATTCACCATGGCTGAAAGACCATTGGCAAATCGGTGGTTGAGTGAGACTTGGAGCGAGTTATAGGTCGAATTCCCAACATCGAGCCACGGGTCGGAAAGGCCGCTGTATTGCGGGAAAGGCTTCAGAGCCTGGCCGATGGTCCCCGTGAAGTTCGGGAACGGAATCTGGAAATTCGGGAACATAGCCTGGGCTTGGGCGAGCGTGGCCGGAGTCAAGGTCGACCCAAGCAGCGCCCCGAGCGGAAGATACTGTAAGGGGATCTGGTCGGTGAACGGTCCGGCGACGGCGGCTCCGGGCAGCCAGTGACCGGCGCTGGCGCTATAAGCGACGCTTAACACCAGATTGTGCGTAAACGTATGCTGGATATTGACACTCCAGTCTTCGTAATACGGAGCCTTGCCGCCGTAATTGGGATCGCCATACGACAAGCTCTGGCCCGTGCTCGGTCCTGCGCCGATGGAAGCGCCCACTGCGGCGGGGATGTAGCCGATGCCGTAGCTGGGGTTGAAGAACGGCGGCGGAAGCGGGTTCGCGGGAAAGCCGGTGTTCCAGTAAAATGCGGGCTGTCCGGTGACGACGCTGCTGAAGCTGTTGCTTGAAGTGTAACCAATCTGGCTCAGTCCCTGGCGTCCGTCGGTGCGTCCGCCCACGCCGCCGGCGTGTGCGTAGAAGATGCCGTATCCGGCTCTGATAACAGTCTTGTCGTCGATCCGGTAAGCGGCGCCGATGCGCGGCGCCAGATTCAGATTGTGCTGCTTGACCGGGGTCGAGCAATCGCAACTGTCCGTGCCATGGCCCGCGAATTGCAGCGCGCCCGGAATGTTGCCCGCCAGCGGATTGGGCAGCGTCGGATTAAAGAACGACATCACGTTGTTCACTTCGTTAAACGGGCTCCAGATATTCTCCCTCAGACCCAGGTTCAGAGTGAGGCGCGAACTTACTTTGTAATCGTCCTGAGCATAGAAAGCATAAGTCTTATAACGCCCACCGGTTTCGGTCACGTCATACTGGGGCGCGCCGGCGCTGTCGACGGCGCCGAGCAGATAACTGGCGTAGGCGAGGCCGGTGGTACTCATCAGGGTTCCGGTGGGGCTGAACTGCGCGGTTTCGTTGTTACTGAAGTTGAAACTGGCGTATTCCGAGAAAGTTTCGTTGTCTTGGAGAGCCTGAAACTGGAAGCCGAACGTAAGGTTGTGCTTGCCTTTGGTCCAGAGTATGTTGTCCTGAACATCAAGAGTGTTCTGAGCCTCGTTATAGACATGGGAGTTAGTGCCCGCCCAGGAGACAGGAGCGTTATTGCCGCTGAAATTCATGTCGGGGAGCGCCGTGGCGCCCAGTCCGGGCGGAAGGCCGGTGAGGCCCGCCTTCATGGGATAATCGCCGGCGGCCGAATCACTCCCGAGAGGTATCCATAACCGGCTGTAGGAGAGACTCAACTGATTCACGACGCTCGGCGAGAGGATATAACTGTCGTGAATCTGGCCCAACGTGGAGGTCTCCGCCACGACGCGCCCGTCCGTATAGGGCGCAGGCAGAGTGGACGTGCTGATTGGCGTGAGACTACCGGTGAAGTTTGTCGAGTACTTACCCTCACTGATCAGGCCAAAGATGCGGTGCTTATCGGACAGGTTGTAATCTACTTTTTCGGAAGTATTGTTGTTATGCACCAGGACCGGCAAAGTGGCCAGATAGTTATTCGCAATGTTGCCGTTAGTGGGCGCGGGTAAGTATGACTCGAAGGACTGCGCGATCGATGAGATGCGATTCGCCGGGATTGTGTTATTCGGAAACGGCGTCCGCACGTTGGTGCCGGCGGCGCTGTTCGGATCGTAAATCAACTGGGGAAAGGCGCTGAAATTGCCAGTCTCTTCGGCCGTCGTCGGTATGGTCTGGTATCCGGGGGGCGAAGCGGAATCATAGCGGTAACCGTCGTAACTGCCGAAGAAGAATATCTTGTTCTTCTTGATGGGGCCGCCGATAGTGCCGCCGAATTCGTTCTGGTGCTCAATGGGAGTTGTGGCCGCAAAGAAGCCGCGGGCATCGAAATCGGTGTTGCGGAAGTATTCGAAGACGCCGCCATGGAACTGGTTGGTTCCCGATTTGAAGACGTAATTCTCAACGCCCTGCCCTTCGTACATAGCTTTGGCGCCGGACGTCTCGACCTGGAACTGCTCGACGGCCTCGACGGATACGCCGAAGGCGAGACTGCGGGTATCGGCCTCGGTCCCGGCGCTAGTCAAAGGAAGGCCTTCGATATAGACCTCATTCTGATAGGTCTGTCCGCCATTGAACGATCCCGTCGAGGGACCGGCCGCCTGAGTGCTGTAGTTGTCGACGCCGATGGCGAGGCCGGCAAAGGCCGAAGGATCCCGGGCCGAGCCGTTCATCGCGAGCGGAAGGGCATCATAGACGTTGTTCTGCATCGAAGAACCCAGCGTTACTTCGTCCGTCTTCAGGATTGACGGCTGGTCTTGTACCGTGACCGTTTGGCTGGCGGCGCCGATCTGCAACCTGGGATTCAGCCCAACTGTCGCCAGCGCATCCACAATCACATGCGACTGAGTAAGGGTTTCAAAACCGGCGGCTTTGACCGTAACAGTGTATTCACCGGCCGGCAGCAGAGGAAGTACAAAAAAGCCCGCGTCCGTGGTCTTGCGGGCGGTCACGGCGCCGGTTGCAACGTTGGTGGCGTCGATTGCGGCGCCGGCTACAGCCGCGCCTGACGGATCTGTAACTGTGCCTTCGATTGAACCCGTGCCGCCGACCTGGGCTAGAGCCAGCCCGGCGGAAAACAACGCGGAAAACAACGCGGGAAACAGCGCGAAGCAGCGAGCGACGTGGCGCATTTGATGACTCCTTTTGCAATCGGTCGAGCGATGCGCGACGTGAGGCGTGGATATCGCCCGAACAGTGCAGACAGTCTGTCACGACTCCCGGCTCACTGCAAGACGGACTTAATGCCGTTGACGGATTTTGCGCTGCAAAACAAATCGAGTAGCCTAAAACGCTGGCTTTAACCGGGAGTTTCGCGTATATTAACAGCCGTGAACGGCCGTAGAGAGTACGCTACGCTGTTTTTCTTTGTAAGACGCCTGCCCATCGAGCGTCGGCGCAGCCAGCCGGAGACACCGTTGGGACCACCGTGCGCACCGGTGCGCGCGCCATCACATCATTAGGTATCACAAAGGCGCTTCTGACCTAACAGCCCGCTAAGTGTTAATTCCGCGGTATAATAGAAGTATCCTTGCTATCCATTAACAATATATCCATGCGCTTCGGCGCTAAAGTTCTGTTTGAAGACGTCGATTGCACATTTCTTCCGGGGCGGCGGTATGCTATTACCGGTCCGAACGGCGCCGGCAAATCGACGCTGCTGAAGATTCTCACCGGCGAGATCGAGCCCGGGAAAGGTTCCGTGACGCGTCCGAAGAAATTCGGCGTGCTGCAGCAGGATCAATTCGCCTTCGACCAGTTTCGCGTTATCGACACCGTGATCATGGGCAACGCGCCGCTGTGGAAGGCGCTCGCGGAGCGCGACATACTCTACGCCAAGCCGCATGACGAACTCACCGACGAAGACGGCATGCGTCTGGGCGAGCTGGAAGGCATTGTGGGCGACGAAGGCGGTTACACCGCCGAGACCGACGCTGCCGTGCTGATGGACGGCCTGGGCGTGGACGCTTCGCTGCATGAACGGCGGATGGGGGAATTGCAGGGCGGGCAAAAAATGCGCGTGCTGCTGGCGCAGGCGCTTTTCGGCAGTCCGCCGGCGCTGCTGCTGGATGAGCCTACCAACCACCTGGATTTAAATTCCGTGCATTGGCTGCAAGACTATCTGCGCGAGTATGAAGGCGTACTGATTGTCATCTCGCACGACCGTCACTTTCTGAACAGCGTGTGTACCCACGTGGCCGATATCGATTACGAGGCGGTGATTATGTATACCGGCGGCTACGACGATATGGTACTCGCCAAGACGCAGATCCGCTCGCGCATCGAAGCAGGCAATGCGCAGCGCGAGAAAAAGATCGCGCAGCTCAACGAATTCATCGCGCGGTTTTCCGCGGGCACGCGGTCGAGCCAGGTGATGTCGCGCAAGAAGGAAGTGGAGCGTTTGCAGACGTCGGAGCTGGCGAAGTCGAATATTGCGCGGCCGTACATTCGCTTCGAGATGAAAAAGCAGTCGGGGCGGCATCCGCTGGAGTGCAAAGGGCTGACGAAGGCGTATGACGGGCTCAAGATCATCGACGGGTTCACGGCCAGCGTATCGCGCGGCGAGAAGATCGCGGTGATGGGGCGCAACGGAGCCGGTAAGACCACGCTGCTGAAGTCGCTGATGCGCAACGCGACGGGGTTTATCGACGATGCGGATCGCCTGTTCGAAGCCGACGGCGTAGTTAAATGGGGGCACGAAGTGGTGGTCGGTTACTTCGCGCAGGACCATACCGATTCCATCGCCAAGAACACCACAGCGATCGAGTGGCTGCATGACTTCGATCCGCAAGCTTCGCAAGAGGAATTGCGCGGGCTGCTGGGGCAGATGCTGTTCAGCGGCGAAGACGCCCTGAAGCCGACCAAGGCGCTTTCAGGCGGCGAAGCGGCGCGGCTGATCTTCTGCCGCCTGATGCTGCAGAAGCCGAATTTCCTGGCGCTCGACGAGCCTACCAATCACCTGGACCTGGAATCGATTAATGCGCTGAACTTCGCTTTGCAAAAGTACGAGGGCACGGTATTGCTGGTGACGCACGACCACGACCTGATTGAGGAAGTGGCGACGCGGATCTGGCATATCGAGGGCGGGCGGATCGAAGATTTCAAGGGCCCGTACAACGAATACGTGGCCTACGCGCACGAAAAAGCTTCGTAGCGCAACGTCATAACCAACAACGTGGCGCGGGGCCATGCCCTGTGCGCTGCCTGTCACAAAACACGCCCGGCTGGCGTTATTTCTACCAGAAACAACTTCTCAGGAACGCCGGGGGATTTCGAAAATGCGACCAGTTAACGTCCGTGCCGCGCTTTTATTTTTCGCGTCTTGCGTAGCCTTTGCGCAGACCACTGCAGCCACGCCATCTTTCGAAGTGGCCACCATCAAGCCCGCTGCGCCGCCGGCTACCAGCATGGGCCCTGGCGGCGGCATGAGAATCGCGATGCGCATGGGCGCCCAGGGCGGCCCCGGCACCTCCGACCCCGGACAGATCACCTACTCGAACATGACGCTGAAGAGCCTCATGGTGGCCGCTTATGGAGTGAAGACCTATCAAGTCTCCGGCCCGAATTGGATGGATACGGAGCGCTTCGACATCGTGGCGAAAGTTCCGGCAGGCTCCACCAAGGACGATGTCAAGCTGATGTTGCAGAATCTGCTGGCGGAACGATTCAAGCTCACGCTGCATCGCGAGAAGAAGGATTTGCCGATGTATGCGCTGGTGGTAGGGAAGAGCGGGCCGAAGATGAAGGAGTCGCCGCCGGACGATCCCGATGCCAAGGACGCCGCTGGACCTAAGGACCAGGGCTCGTCCGACGCGGATGTGCAGAAAGCTAAACAGGCGCTGGAAAATGCTATGCGCACTGTGGTTAGAGACGGCGCCATGCCGCAACTGCCGCCCGGAGCCGGTCAAGGCACAAGGATGATGATGATGCCCGGCCGCATGCGTATGATGGCCACCAAGCAAACCATGGCGCAGTTTGCGGAAACATTGGCGAACCAGATGGACCGGCCCGTGGTGGATCAGACCGGGCTCACTAAGAACTACGATTTCACCCTGGACTTCGCGCCCGATGCAGGCGGCAAAGGGGCGATGGGAATTCCCCTGCCGCCGCCTCCGCCATCGGGGGGTGACGGAGGCATGCCGCGCGATGCCGATAGCCAGGCCGCGCCGAGTCTCTTTACCGCGTTGCAAGAGCAGATGGGGCTCAGGCTGGAGCAGAAGAAGGGGCCGGTCGATTTATTAGTCGTCGATCACCTGGAGAAGACGCCCACCGAGAATTAGTGGGACCGGCCTCCCGGCCGGTCGACGCGCGGAGCGCGCCTGCGGCGCGCCGACCGGTCGGGAGGCCGGTCCCTGGAGTTTCTACATTTCGGAAGCGATCAGGCCAATTGTGGGGCAGGCGCTTTCGCCTGCCAACCGCGCGCTCGACCAAGGCCAGGCACGGGGATTGGCTGCCAGGGCGCTTACCGGGTTGTACTCCACATAGTGAACCAGACCCAGTTCCGCTCCGTCCCGCACACGATGGTCGAAGGATTCATCCTGCCAGAAGGCCTCCCCGGTTCGGCCAAGAATCGGGTTGGCTTGTCGCGCGGTGGAGCCTTTCAACCAACGCATGATCACCGGTAGTGACATCTTGGGCAGCAGCAGTACAGGAACATGGTTGGGCATGATCACCCAGGCTCGGAGTTTGATAAAAGTGCCTTCCGCTCTCGCCATACAAGAGAGTCTCGGCCACTACACGGGCTACTCGGGCATTCTTGCAGCCATACCGGCCCGAAGCAGCTTTGTCCACTTCACGGTCCAAGACGAGGAAGGCTCGGCCCGCGGATAGCTTTGCGCCTGTGGGCGCCTGCAGCGGCCGGGCTCGCGGGATGGAGCCAGCCAAACGCCAAGTGACAAACAGGAAGGTCGCCTCTGTGAGATCGGGATGCCAAGGGGGAAGCTTTCTGCGGTAGAACATAACGAGTTGGCAGGCGAAAGCGCCTGCCCAGCCGGCTTTCAGCCGGCCGTACCTTACGCGAAACATGACAGCCAGCGCGTCTCGCCCGGTAGTATTCTGAATCAAGCGGGCCAGCGAACGAACCCGCGATCCGGCAAGGAGCGCTCAACTCAATATGAAAATCACCCGGCGAACCGCGTCCGCCCTTCTCGCCGCCGCCCCGGCTTTGCTGCTGCCGCGCAAATCCGCCGCGCAAGACGAGCTGCCCGCCATCGAGAAGGGCCCTTTCGACGGCTCCTCCGAATCTCTGCGCGCCTACCGCATCCCCGAATGGTTCCGCGATGCCAAGTTCGGCATCTGGGCGCATTGGGGGCCGCAATCGGCCGCCGAATTCGGCGATTGGTACGCCCGCAACATCTACATACAGGACAGCGGCCAATACAAGTATCACGTGGAGCACTACGGGCATCCCTCGAAATTCGGCCACAAAGACATCTGCCAGTTGTGGAAAGGCGATAAGTTCGATCCGGGTCACTTGATGCAGCTCTATAAGAAGGCCGGCGCGAAATACTTCATGAGCATGGGCGTGCATCATGACAATTTCGATCTGTGGAACTCTAAGTTTCAGCCGCGATGGAACGCCGTCGCCACCGGGCCGAAGAGAGATATAGTCGGGCTATGGCGCAAAGCTGCCGGCGATTCCGGACTCAAGTTCGCAGTGAGTGAGCACTTATCCAATAGCTATAACTGGTTCGCCGTCTCGCATCAGTCGGATAAGACGGGGCCGCTGGCCGGAGTGAAGTATGACGGCGCAGATCCCGCTTACAACGATCTGTATCATCCGTTCCCCAACGATCAGCCCGCACCCGCGAATGCCATGAGCCGAAACGCCCCGTTCTCATGGCAGCGCCAATGGTTCCTGCGTATCAAGGATCTGGTGGATAACTACCGCCCTGACTTACTCTACACCGATGGCGGCATCCCCTTTGGCGACGTGGGTCTCAAGCTGGTGTCGCACTATTACAATGTCAATGCCAAGCTTCACGGCGGTAAAGTAGACGGCATCTTCACCAGTAAGACGGCGAAGGATTGCGAGCGCGGAACCTGCGCTCTCGATATCGAACGCGGCATCGCCAACGAAATTCTGCCGGACCCCTGGCAAACCGATACCTGCATCGGTAATTGGCACTATAAGAAGGGCATCGCTTATAAGACGCCGAAGACAGTGGTGGATATGCTCTGCGACATCGTCAGCCGCAACGGCAACCTGATGCTCAATTTCCCGCTGCCCAACAGCGGCATGCTCGACGACGATGAGCTGAAGGTGCTCGACGGCATTACCCGATGGATGGCCGTAAACGGTGAAGGCATCTTCGGTACGCGTCCCTGGAAAGTCTCCGGCAATGCTGCGCCGCCGCCGACCGATCGCCAGCAAGGCTTCAACGAGCGCAATCGCAAAGACCTCACGGCGGCCGATGTCCGCTACACCACCAAAAACGGCGCCCTCTACGCTTTCGTCATGGGATGGCCCGAGCCGGGTCATGCGCACGAATTGGCGCAACTGGCCCTGGGCGGGAGCCCCGGCGCCGGCAAAGTCCGCCGCGTGGAGTTGCTAGGCCACAGAGGCAACCTGAAGTTCACGCAGAACGAAACCGCGCTAGCCGTCGAGTTCCCGCCCGAAAAGCCGTGCGACTACGCCGTCACTCTAAGAATCGAGGGCGCATAATGTCTTGCCGATTTAACGCCGCACTCTGCGCCATCCTTCTAACCAACGCCGCCTCATCCGCCCCCAATCCCCTGGCCCCGCTCACCGTCGCCGAGATACGCTCCGCCGCCGCCATCGTCAAGAACTCCGGCCGCGCGCCCCACACCGCGCTATTCAGCATGATCGCGCTCCAGGAGCCCCCCAAAGATGCGGTGCTGAAGCAGACGCCCGTCCCGCGGCGCGCCTTCGCCGTGGTCTACGATTATCCCTCCGACCAGACGTGGGAAGCCGTGGTCGATCTTTCCACCGCGCAGATCGATTCCTGGAAGTTGATTCCCGGCGTGGAGCCGCCGATCACCGGCGAGGATTCCGGCCTGGCCGACCGCATCGCGCGTCGCGATCCACGGTTCGCCCGCGCCATGTCCGCGCGCGGCATCCGCGATTTGAACAACGTCTACGGCGTCTCGTGGTCGGCCGGCTATTTTCAACTGCCGGGCACGGAGCAAGGCCGCGTAGTGCGCGAGGTGTTCTATTACGGCGGCGCGGGGCAAAATTACTTTGCGCATCCCATCGAAGGCCTGGTCGCGCATGTGAACATCACCGATGGAAAGGTCCTCGACTTTCTCGACATCGACCGCAACGCCCCGGTTTCGCACGAGAATTTCGACCTGACGCCCGGCGCCACCGGGCCCTACCGCACCGCGCCCGCGCCGCTGCACATCACCCAGCCCATGGGCCCCGGCTTCGAAGTGCAGGACAACGAAGTGCACTGGCAGAAGTGGCATTTCCGATTCGGTTTGCAGCCGCGCGAAGGCCTGGTGCTTTACACCGTTGGATATGAGGATGGCGGCCGCGTCCGCCCCATCCTCTACCGCGCCGCGCTTTCGGAAATGGTGGTGCCCTATGGCGACCCCGGCGGCGGCTGGTTCTTCCGCAACAGTTTCGATGCCGGCGAGCTCGGTCTCGGCGTCACCGCGAATTCGCAGCGGCCAGGGCTCGATTGCCCCGAGAACTGCCGCGTTTTCGACGCCGCCCTCGCCGATGAAGCCGGTGACGCGCACATCGTTCCCGGCGCCATCTCCATCTACGAAGTGGACGGCGGCGTCGCCTGGAAGCACGGCGACAACACGCGCCGCGCGCGCGATTTGGTGGTCTCGTTCCTCACCGAAGCCGGCAACTACGAGTACGGTTTCGACTGGATCTTTCACCAGGATGGAACCCTGGAATCGCGCGTCCTGCTGACCGGCATCATGTCGGTGAAGGGCGTAGCGGATGACGCCCACGACCCGTTCGGCCATATGGTCGCGAAAAATCTCCTGGCCGTGAACCACCAGCACTTCTTCACGTTTCGCCTCGATATGGATGTGGATGGCGTCGCCAATCGCGTCATGGAAATGAACAGCAAGCCCATGCCCGCGGGCCCGCAGAATCCCCAGAACAACGCGTTCACCATGGAAGAGACGCCGCTGCGCACGGAGAACGAAGCGCAGCGCAATCTGAACCTCGAAACCAGCCGCCGCTGGATCGTGGTCAATCCCAACGCCGCCAATGCGTTCGGGCATCCCACCGGCTACGCGCTGCTGCCGGGCGAAAACGCCAAGCCCTTCGCAGCCGCCGATTCATGGGTGCGCAAGCGCGCCGCCTTCCTGGAATCGCACCTGTGGGTGACGCCCTATCAAGCCGCCGAAATGTACGCCGGCGGCGACTATCCCAACCAGAGCCGCGGCGGCGACGGCTTGCCCAAGTGGGCCGCGGCGAACCGCTCCATCGACAACACCGACGTGGTGCTGTGGTACACCTTCGGCATAACCCACAATCCGCGCCCCGAAGATTGGCCGGTGATGCCGGTTTACGAAGCCGGTTTCAAGCTGGTTCCGTGGGGATTCTTCTCGCGCAACCCGGCGATGGACCTGCCACCGAAATAGTGGTGCGCGGCCAGTTTCAGATTCCCGAGCCGCTTGACTCGCCCGCCGCGGCGGGGTAGCAGCCCGCTACACTCTTCAACATTACTTGTGGCCCCCTGAGACCTTCCCGTCTTACTCCTCATCCAGAAAAACCACCGGCGAGACGTGAAAGAACTCCGCGAGCTTGCGGATATGGGTCTTACTGAGTTTCCGTTTGCCGCTCAGCACCAGGGAAGTGATGGAGCGCGCGCCGAAAATCGGCGCTAAATCCACCGGGCGCAACGCCCGTTGCTCCATGAGGAACTGGAGCACTTGGAGGGCGTCTCCGGCCGGCAGAGTTTCGCCGCGTTCGTCATATTCCCGGATAAGGGTGGAAAGAAGCGAATGAAGCGCTTGTTCCTCATGACTCGCTTCGCCGCGCTCGATGGCGCGGCTGAGCCCTTCCATGGTTTCGACAAAGCGATCGAACTCCGCGTCGTTTTCGATGCGCTTGGGAAGGGTTTTCGCGAGCAGCTTTCCGTATTTGGCCGGGCTGAGAGTTAGCACTATTTTGTCCATTCCTTTCGGTCGTACTCTTTGTGAGTGAGCAGCGTCTTCACATAGATTTCGCGGGTGGCGAAGAAGACGGTCGTAATCAAGCGATACCGGTTATGCCCGAGGTTGAAGATCAGAACTTCGCCGATCATATCCGCGGAAGGGAACGTGGCGCGGACGTCGGCGAGGCTGTTCCAATTCGCGGTCACGGCGATGCGTAACCAGCTGAGCGCCTCGGGCCGGCTGCACCGTCCGCACCTAAGCTAAACTCAAAGCAGCCCCTCCACATCGAATGTCTTCCGCCGCCTCCAACCTGGTCAACAAAGTCTGGAACTACTGCAACCTGCTCCGCGACGACGGCGTCTCCTACGGCGACTACGTCGAACAGCTCACCTATCTCCTCTTCCTCAAAATGGATTACGAGCGGACCCGTCCTCCCTATAACAAGAAGTCCACCATCCCCGAGGACTACAACTGGGCCAGCCTCATCGAGCTGGATGGCCTGCCGCTCGAACGCCACTATCGCAACACCCTCGAAAATCTCGGCAAGGAGCCGGGCATCCTCGGCATCATTTTCAGAAAAGCTCAGAACAAGATCCAGAATCCCGCGCATCTGCGCCGCCTCATCGTCGACCTCATCGACAAGGAACCCTGGAGCGCGCTCGGCGCCGACGTCAAGGGCGACATCTACGAGGGCCTGCTTGAAAAGAACGCCCAGGATACCAAGTCCGGCGCCGGCCAGTACTTCACGCCGCGTGTGCTCATCGACGCCATTGTCGAAGTCATGCGCCCACAACCGGGAACCACTATCATCGATCCGGCCGCGGGCACCGGCGGCTTCCTGCTCTCCGCCGCTACCCACATTCTGAAGGATCACAACCTCGATCGCGACCAGAAACGCCACTTGCAAACCGGCGCCCTCTACGCGGTGGAGCTGGTCGCGTCCACGGCCCGCTTGTGCGCCATGAATCTTCTTCTCCATGGCCTCGGCAACGAAAAGAACATCGCCGCGGGCAAGGATAGGCTGGCTGCCAAGCCCTCCGTCAACTATGACCTGGTGCTCACCAATCCGCCCTTTGGAAAGAAATCCAGCGTCACCATCGTCAACCAGGATGGCGACGAAGTGAAGGAGCGCCAGGAAATTCTACGTGACGATTTCTGGGCCGCCACCGGCAACAAGCAGCTCAATTTCCTCCAGCACGTCTGCACCCTGCTCAGGATCAACGGCCGCGCCGCCATCGTCCTGCCCGACAACGTGCTGTTCGAAGGCGGCGCCGGAGAAACCATCCGCAAGCGCCTGCTGCGCGATTGCGATGTCCATACCCTGCTGCGCCTGCCACCGGCATCTTCTATGCCCAGGGCGTCAAAGCCAACGTGCTCTTTTTCGACCGCAAGCCGGCCAGCGAAACTCCCTGGACCCGCACCCTGTGGATCTACGATCTTCGCACCAACAAGCACTTCACGCTGAAAACCAACACCCTCACGCGCGCCGACCTGGACGACTTTGTCCGCTCGTACAACCCGGAAAATCGGCACAAGCGGACCGAGACCGAGCGCTTCCGCTCCTTCTCCTATCAAGACCTGGTCAAGCGCGACAAAGCCAACCTCGACATCTTCTGGCTCCGGGACGACAGCCTAGGCGATTCTTCCGATCTACCGGACCCCGCCATTCTTGCCGCTGAGATCATAGAAGATCTGCAAGCCGCCCTGGATCAATTCGCCCAGATCGCCGCCGATCTTAGCGCCGCTGTTCTCCAAAGCCCGGAAAATCCCGATAATTGATGCCGCGCCAAGACCCTCAGTCCCATTTTCGAATCCTGCGAGTCAGCCGCCGATCTGATACATAGGCCGCGGCGGCGGCACAAAGCGGGCGGTGTTGATCTCATGCCCTTCCCACTTGCCCGCCACGTTGCGCCGGACCAACTCCGCGATCTCCTCGTCCGATGCTCCGGAGCGCATCAGCGCCTTCACGTCGTCCTCTTCAATCGCGAACAAACAGTACCGCAGCTTTCCATCGGCCGTGATGCGCAGGCGGTTGCAGTTCAGGCAAAACGGCCGGCTCACCGATGCGATGAAGCCCACGCGGCCGCCGCCATCGGCGTATTGATATTCGGTGGCGGGCGCGCGCGGGTCGCGGTTC
>Ga0208193_1000024_pt1 | contig 108153 bp, 97 predicted proteins | sample June2015DPH_17_2_FD_184716 | JGI IMG/M metagenome (GOLD analysis project Ga0208193, IMG submission 184716) | Peatland microbial communities from SPRUCE experiment site at the Marcell Experimental Forest, Minnesota, USA - June2015DPH_17_10... | ecosystem: Environmental > Terrestrial > Soil >...
GCAGATGATGGGGGCAGTGGCGCAATACGAGAAATCACAGATCGTTCTGAAGCTCCGCGGCGCGCGGCTGCGCAAGCGGGCAAAGACCGGGCGTTGCGAAGGCCGCAAACCCTACGGGTTCTACGAGGGCGAAGCCGCGGCACTGGACCGAGCGAAAACTCTCCGCGCCGAAGGCCTGGGGTTTGATCGCATCGCGGTGCGGCTGAATGAGGAACACGTTCCGACTCGCACGGGCCGGCCGTGGCATGGCGTGGTCATCAATCGGATTCTGAGCGGGAAGAGGTAGCGATATGGCGATCTACAAGCGCGGGGATGTCTACTGGTACGAATTCCAATTCAAGGGCGAACGCATCCAGGAGAGCGCCCACACCCGCAACAAGGACGCGGCACGGCAGATAGAAGCCGCACACCGAGTACGCCTGGCGAAGGGCGAGGCCGGTATCAACGAACGGTCGGCGGCGCCGACACTCGCAGAATTCGGCCCGCGGTTCGAGAGTGCCATCGTCACCCTGTGCTCGGATAAGCCGGCGACGGTGGGTTTCTACCAGGAGAAACTCCGGCGGCTGCTCGCGGACCAGACGCTATCCGGCACGCGCCTCAATGCGATTGACGAAGCCATAATCGACGGCTATAAGCAGCGGCGGACGCGGCAAGCTTCGCGTTATGGCCGTCCGCTCTCACCCGCATCGGTCAACAGGGAGTTGGCGACTCTCAGGCGTCTACTGCGGTTGGCTCAAGAATGGAAGGTGATTGATCGTGTACCACGCATCCGATTGCTCCGCGGCGAGCGCATCCGGGATTTCGTCCTGAGCCACAGGCTTGAGCCCAAGTACCTGGAAGCGGCGCCGCAACCGCTGAAGGACGTGGCAATCCTCATTCTGGAAGCTGGAGTGCGGGCGGGAGAAGGTGCTAACCTCCAATGGGCTGACGTGTACCTTCAACCGGCCGTACGCGCGAAATTCGGCTACATCAGAATCCGCGGCGGGAAATCAAGGAATGCGAAGCGCAATCTCAGTCTGACCGCGAAGGCGGCGGAAATGCTCAAGCATCGGAAGGCCACCGGGAATTCGGGCCCTTGGGTGTTCCCTGGCGACAAACCCGATGCCCCAATCCTCGTAACGTCTCTCACCACCAGCACGACGACGTGAGGACCGCGATAGAGCTGCCCAAGGACTTCGTGATACATTCGCTTAGGCACACGATGTTGACACGATTGGGCGAGGCAGGAGCGGACGCCTTCACGATAATGAGGATCGCAGGACACAGCAGCGTTACGGTGTCGCAGCGGTACGTTCACCCGACGCCTGAGGGCATGGAGCGCGCCTTTGAGCGGCTCGAAGAACTCAATGCGGGCAAGTACCAGACCGCGGAAGCCGAAGCCAAGGCGGAAGCGGCTGGCGGCTCCGTACTCCCTGCAAATTTCACTACAGTCCAAAAACAACGTTCGGAAAAATCTTCCCAAATTATTGAAATTAAAAGATCGGGCCCTTAGCTCAACGGTTAGAGCAGCGGACTCATAATCCGTTGGTTGTAGGTTCAAATCCTACAGGGCCCACCATCAGCCACCAGTTCGTACGCGGCCGCGCGCCGCCTATCGCCAACGCCGCCTTCGCTATCATCAAATCTAAAGATCCTCGCCCATGCGAAAACTTTGGGAACAGGTTCGCCACCTGCTAACGCGCCGCATCCGTTACAAGATCACGCGCGGCGGCGTACTGTTCACGGCGGCCATCATGGTGGTCGGCGCGGCCGCGGTTTTCTCGGGCAATAATCTGCTGTTCCTGATCGTGGCCGCGATGATGGCCACCCTGCTGGTTTCGGGCTTCGTCAGCCGTTTGTGCCTGGCCGCGTTGGAACTCGATTTCCTGGTTCCCGAACATGTCGCCGCCTGCCGCACCGTTCCCGCGCGCCTGTTCGTGCGCAATCAAAAGTGGCTGATGCCGTCGTTTTCCATTCGCGTGGAGGGCATCCGCGATCCGGCCAGTCCAACCCTGAAATCGGGCGTATACTTTCCGCTGATCGCGGCCGGCGCCAGCATCGAAGAAACCGTCGAGGTGCGCTTTCCGCGGCGCGGCCCCTACCGGCGGAACAGCTTCGCGTTCTCGACCTCGTTTCCATTCGGCTTTCTGGAAAAATCCGCGCGCGTCACGCTGTCGCGCGAGACGGTTGTCTATCCTTCCATCGACCCGCAGCCGGGCTTTGAGGAGCTGCTGGCCGGCATCGCCGGCGAAATCGAAACCCACTATCGGGGCTTGGGCAACGACTTCTACCGCATCCGCGCCTATGAAGCGTTCGAGAGCGCGCGCCACGTCGATTGGAAAGCGTCGGCGCACGCCGGCAGCCTGCAGGTTCGCGAATTCGCGCGCGAGCAGGAGCAGGTAGTCGAAGTATTTCTCGACCGCGGCGCTCCCCCGGAATTGGACGCGTGGTTCGAGCATGCCGTGGATTGCTGCGCGTTCCTGGCGTGGCGGCTTTCGAATCAAGGCGCGGCCATTCATTTCCGTTCCAACGGGATCGCACTCCGGCAACCGGAGGACGGCGACATTTACACCATCCTGAAATACCTCGCGTTGGTTTATCCGCAAAGCGCCTCTGCGCCCGAAGCGCCGCTGGACGAGAACAGTTACCAGGTCGTGTTCACGGTTGCGCCGGAGAAGTTTAGCGAATCCGGATGGGCCGGCGCGCGTATTCTTTCACCTGGCGTGCTGCGCATACCCGAGCGCGGCGGAGCGGAATCCGCAACTGGCGGATAGTGTTCGTGAGTTTTTCAGTCGCTTAGACAGCAAAACGCCCATCTTGTGGAGTTGATTCCCGCGGTCGCTGTCGACAGGGGAAGTCGGTCGCGGTGTTTCCCCAGATAACCGCGAGCGTTCAGAAGATCTCGCGCTTTTCCAGGTGCGCCTGCACGTCTCTCTTCTCCCGCCATACCGGATGGAGCTGCTTGGCAACCATCAGAGGCAGTTGATCCTCCAAATGCGGCGAACCGCGCTCGCTGGCGTTGCCGTAGCTGACCAGACACTGCGCCTTTTGCGCTTTGGCGAATTCGATTCCGCAGACGAACGTCTCACCGTGCGCCGCGTAGAAGCGGTTGCCTTCCTTACGGGTGTACGCGATAGTCCGGAAGAGGCCAGAGTTACCCGAGCCGCCATTGCCGGGCAAATCGGCGTTGCCGCTGGCGAAACGGTAGACATCGCCCCACTTCACATCCAGGGCGCCATAGGTCTTCACGCACTCTTCCGCGGCGGCGGCAAGAGCGGCCAGTGCGGAGACGGGGTCGGCCAGTCCGTACGCGCCGTCAAGCGGCTTGGCTGGGTCGTACTTGACGCGCAGCCGGGATGCCATTCGTGCCCCGCCCCCGAAATAGCGTTCCGCGAACATCTGGAAGAGCACGGCGCCACGGCTGTCGGTTTCGGTCAAATGGTCCCAATTCGCGAGCACGCGGACAGCTTCGGTTGGCGTGCTGCCCGCGGCTTTCAAGAGGTCCGGTAGCACCTTGTCGGCTAATTCCATGCGCGTCGAATGCTTATCGGCCAGCAGTTTCTCGTAACTGATTTTTTCGTCCTGTGTGATCATGCGCAGCGATCGCAGTGTTCGCATCTGGGGCAGCTCGGTTCCCGATGGCGCGACATAAGGCGCGTATTTAGCCGGGTCGAGCTGCGGAAATGTCATCAGCCAGGGAGGTTCGTTGGTGTTCTGGTTCCACCCCGATGGGGGATCGATGGATTGCGGCAGCTCGTCGAACGAGAGGTAGTCCGTCCACATGGTCGCAGAGGTATCGCCGGGCACGACCTTCGACCAATATGCGTAGTCGCCCGTCTTGCGCCTGGGTACCAAACCATCGAAGACCATCATGATGTGGCCGTCCGCATCGGCGTAATTGGCATTCCACATGGGCACGGCCATGATCCGCAGCGCGCTCTTGAATTCGGCCAGATTGCGCGCTTCGCCCATCTTGAACCACTGTTCGAGCATTTTCGGCCGGTCGAGACCGGCGACTCGCATGGCAACCGTCAAACCTCGCCCGTCGAACACCACCGGACCTTGGATACTTCTGCGAATGTCGAGCTTGTCTTCCTGAAACGATCCATCCGGTTGCCGGATCTTCAAGATCTTTGTCTCGTGCTCGAAAGGTCGAAGCTTGCCGTCGAATTCGTACTGGCCATCCTTCACCGTGAGCTTGTAGAAATCGACCGTGTCGATGGTGTTGACCGTCCGTCCCCAACCCGTACGCCGGTTAAATCCCACCACGGGCACGGGAAAGCCGATCTGCGGCGCGCCGTACAGGTTATAACCCGGGCCAACCAGATGGACCTCCATATAGCGGTAGAAGGTGTTCCCCCAGGCGAGATGCGGGTTGATGAGCAGCATGGAATTTCCGCTCGCCGAGTGGGGAGGGCCGATGGCCCACGTGTTCGACCCTGGAAGCGAGTCCTGGTCTTCCGGCGTCTCTATCGACCTCATGCCCGCCACTGCCGCGCCCCGCAACGCGGCGTTCACCTCCCGCTGCATGCGCTCCCGCGATCCCATGTACATATAGTGAACGGCGCGCAAGGTGTGTCCCACTACGTCCACGCCGGAGACTGGCAACACTTGCGCGTACTCAGCGCCGATCGCCTGGGGATTAGCTTTTGCAAAATCGTTGATGCCGCGAGCGAAGGCGTCAAGGTACTTCCGGAAGGTAGGGTCCTGAGCCGCGTACCATTCCCTGGCCCGCTCGGGGACGCCATTCAGCTGCACCCACCGGTCCAATTCCAGATTCGCGGGTCCCCAATACTCGGCGGCGCGCCCGCGCGATTCGCCATAGAGCCGCAGCAGGAGACTGGCCTGATTCCGCATCTGGGCCCACCCATGGGCGTGAAACATTTCCTCCCGGCTGGCGGCAAAGATATGAGGAACGCCATACTGATCCCAGAGGATCTCGGTCTTGCCGTCGGCGAGAGACAACGGCGCGAGCAAAAGTGCCAGCGCCAACCAGCGCAAACGCATATGCATAATAGCGTAGATCGTAGCACTGAATTAAGGCGATATGGCAGCGGATCGTGAACCTAGGCTGACGGGTAACCGGCAGCGAACTCGACTAGCTTTAATTCTTTGCGGCCGACTTACGCGATTGCGCGACCGGCGCACTGGCGTAGATCAGAATTTGAATGCTTCCGTCCGGACTCGAATCGGGAGTCTTCCCCAAACCGAGAGTCTTGAGGCGCGTATCGTCCAGTTGAAAGTGATCCACCAGGTACTTGCGCACCACAAAGCTACGGGCTTCACTCAAGACTCGATCCTTATCAGAGTCTCCCGTTTTCCCGGTCTCAGCTACCACCACGGCCAATCCGAACTTCTGACTTTGGAGAAACTGTCCCGCCGCGTCGAGACTCTTCTCATTCTTGAGCTTGGCGGCATCCGGTTTGTCAAACAGGCTCTTCGGGTTGTAGGCAAAGCTCTTGACGGCCTGTGTTCCCGGAAGCTGCGGGACTTCGTGCTGGGTGATCTCCGTTGGATTGGTGTATCCCTGGCTCTTGAAGAACCCACGCAGCAGGAAGTTATGCTGCAACGCTTCGGCGTCTTCATGTATGGAAGCAACTCCCGCCGTCGCTTGTTGGTAGAGCGTGGTATCGTTGACCAGCTTTCCCATGGTTCCCTTCCCCGTGTTGATCTTGCCCGTAATCATGTTGATGTTGTCGGTTGCGCCCTGGATATTTTCGAGCGCAGCCTGGCTTGTGTCGAGAATCCCATCGGCCTTTTTGAATAGATCCGAGATATCGAAAGGAGGCGCGCTTTCAATCGTCTCGCCGCCCTTAAGCCCCTGCGCGTCCACCGAACCGAATGAGACCTCGATGTACTTGTCGCCCAGAAGGCCTTCGGATTTAATCGCCGCAATCGAATCCTGCTTCACGATAGCCTGCGTATCTTTGGAAAGACTCATCGTAACCACTACTTTGCCGTCGGGCGTTTTCGGGAGCCGGATGGACTGGATGGTGCCCTTGCGGACTCCTCCGACGCGAACATCGGCGCCCTCGCTCAGGCCTACGACGTTCTCGAAGTCGCTGCGCACCAGATAGTTCGATCCGAACTTCGATTCCTGGCGGCCGACCAGAAACACGCAGCTTGCCAGAATCGCCAGCGTGACCAGAATAAAGAGTCCTAAACGAAAGCTTCGTGACATATCTTCACCTCATGCCGCATCTTTCACAAGTTGGGCGATAAATGGGTTTTCGCTCCCGTTGAAGTCCTCGAATGTACCGTCAAAAAGAGTCTTCCCTCCATCGAGCACAATCAGACGGTCTGAAATGACGCGGGCTGTATGGAGGTCGTGCGTGACCACGATGGAGGTGATATGCCGTTGGTCTCGCAGCTCGACAATCAGCTTGGCGATTTCCGCCGCGGTAATCGGATCGAGTCCGGACGTGGGCTCATCGAACATGACGATCGTCGGCTCAAGCGCCAGGGCGCGCGCCAAACCTACACGCTTGCGCATTCCGCCCGAGATTTCCGATGGCATCTTGGCGAAATCGCGGTCCATGCCTACGCTCTCGAGCAACTGGTGGACCCGGTCGCAGCGTTCGGAACGGGACAGTTTAGTGTGCCGACGGAGCGGGAAGGCGACATTCTCTTCAATCGTCATGGAATCGTACAGCGCGGATTGCTGAAAAAGGAAGCCGACTTTTTTTCTTGCTTCGTTCAATTCCTGCGGCGAAGCGGTCGAGATGTCGTGGCCCTCCAGGCGAATTGAGCCTGCGTCCGGCTTCTCGATGCCAATCAGCAGCCGCAGCAAAACGCTCTTGCCCGTACCGCTCCGCCCCAGGACGCACGTGACCTTGCAACATTCCAGCTGGAAGCTGATTCCATCCAAAACGTTTTGCTCGCCAAACGACTTCCGCAGTCCGTCAACGGCAATCGGTGGCTCGGGGTTGGATTGTCGCTCCACTTAGAACACTTCGATAATGAACCGGACCAGCACTATGTCCGCCAGCATGATGAACAGGGACGCGAGCACAACCGAGCTGGTCGCGGAACGACCCACTCCTTCGGTGCCGCCGCGGGTCCGCATGCCCTGAAAGCAGGCGACGGATCCAATGATCAAGCCAAAAATAGCGGTCTTAAAAGTGGGGGGAAGAATATCACCGAATGTGCCTCCTTTAAAGCCGTTGGATAGAAACAGCTTCAGCGGAATAGGATCCACCAGGGTTGACGCGACCCAGCCCATCATCACGCCCACGAAATCGGTCACCACCGTGAGCAAAGGCATCGCTACAATGCAAGCCAGTATGCGCGTCGCCACCAGGTATTTATACGGATCGACCGCGGACGCTTCCATCGCGTCGATCTGTTCGGTGACGCGCATGGAGCCCAGTTCGGCGCCGATTCCGGCGCCCACCCGGCCGCAGACGATCAGGCTGGCGATAATAGGCCCGGTCTCCTTCAGCAGCGAGTATACGATCACCGCGGGCAACAGAGATTTCGCGCCGAACCGCGTCAAGCTATCGCGAGTTTGCAGAGACAGAACGACGCCTGTCGCCGCCCCTGCGAGCGCAGCGAGGGGGAGAGATTTAGCTCCGACTGCATCGAGCTGACGCAGGAACTCCTTTCCTTCAAAAGGGCGCGAGAAGAGCGCCTTGGCCGCCCGCCAGCAAAAAAAACCTAGCTCGCCGGTCCATTCGACCATTGTTTGCAATGGTTTGCCCATTGCGCGCACGTCCTGCATCAAAGGCCGCGTAGCGGCGATGGTCGACATATCTGAGGTTATAAGCAGGTCTACCACCAAACTCGAAACGGCCGGGTTACTCTTGGCGATTAGCCAAGTCATTGCTATCAAATGCACTTAAAGGGTGAAGCGCGGCTGCGTGGTTGGGAAGGTTATTTCCGATAATGACCGCCGGTGGTCATGCGTTCGGCTGGCGAAAGAAGGCGTCCGCCATTCTACTGTCCGGCGATTCGCGCCTGGCTGTTCCCAGGCATCGCGCACCTTACTTGACGCGCAGGCGCATAAGATGTACATACATCTAATATGACAGAGCAAGAATCTCGCGAACAGACTGCGGCGCTGTTTGACCTGCCCTGCGCGTGTCAGAACCTGCGGCGCGTCACGCGGATCGTCACGCGGATTTACGACCAGGAGCTTAGAAAAGCCGGGATCGAGATCACCCAATTCGGTCTGCTCACCGCATTGGCCACTGCCGGACAGGCCAATCAAGGACGGCTGAGCGCAGGCTTTGCCATGGATAGTACGACGCTCACGCGCACGCTGGCGGTATTGCGGAAACGGGGATGGGTGCAAGTCAAGCCTGGAAAGGACAGGCGGGAACGGCTGTTTAGTCTCACGCCGGCAGGCAAGAGACGATTGGCGGAAGCTCAACCATTTTGGGCGCTGGCCGAACGGAGACTGCGGAAAAGGCTGGGAGGCGCGGCCTGGAAGAGGATGAAAGAGATCGTATCTCGAGCGACGGCAGCGGCGATGAAGGCGTGAATTCCCGCATCCGCGATAGATGTATATGCATCTATCTAGCGTGGTCAAACGCCGCAGTTGATTGAGGGCAAATGACAGGTGGGAAGCTGGCAATGGCCGCCGTCGAAAGCGGGCTCGATGAGAATTTCCATTACGGTTACGCGCGCCGCCTGGGTCAACTCGGTGCACTGCGCGTGTTCGCGGCCCGGAATGCCGAAGGGTCGTATCTTTCGGCATGCATGGCGCGGGCCAGTGCGCCGGGAACACAAAGCCTGTCGCTCTGGACGCGCGCGACGGCTGGACGGCAAAGTTCAGAGGACGCGTCGTAGAGACTCGGGTTGCCGCGGGAAGCGTGAGATGAAAATCGCGCACTCCGGAATATTTTCCAGCTTGAAAAACCTGACACTCTTCAGTCAGAATGAAAGGCTCATGGCAACACCGTTTTCTCCCACGCGACAAGATGTAGAGCGGTACCGCCGCTTACGCGCCCTCAGCACGGAACTGAATTCCAGGATCGTCAAAACCATTCCGCGGCACACATACGAAGAAGTCGGAGACGCGATCGGCATCCGGCGCAATGGGGTCCTGGTATTCGAGAACGAGGACATGACCGGCGTACTGATGGACTGTTGCCTTCACGATTGGTTTGAAGACGGCAAGAATCTGGTCCAGCGATACGCAGAGACGCACTCCGAGGCGCCGGAAACCGATGAGAGCTACCTGTTGAGCGCGTACACCCAGGCGAAATATCGGGTAATCCTGACGCTATCCTCAGTGCTGGATGCCGGTGTCCACTGCCGGGATGTCCTGAACAACGAGGATTTGTTCTTGATGGATCTCGCTATGAGCCGGAGTCTTGGCAGCGGCGAGGCGAGGCGTGGTACCGCGCTCGCCACGCGGACCATCACTCTCGGCGAATACTGGATGACCACCGGAGCCTTCCTCCCGATACCCTCCAAGGAAGTTTTCCAAAAGGCCATCATCCGCGCCGACAGCGCAAAACACGAGTTGCTGCAAGGTCCGGGCGGCGTTGCGCTTTCGATAGTGCGTGCGTGCCTCGCATCCGGAGCGGCCGAGCATGTCGCCTACGAACCTGTAAAGACACAATCGAGAAGGCCTCGGATCGAGCCCCGCTTCCAGTTCAAGCGGCGCCGCCGGTAGAGCCCTCCCGCCGGCCCCCTCAGAAGAAGAAGTGCTTCGTCCAATCCACCATCATGTGCAACAGCGCTGACGAAACCACGCTCGACGATTTCTGAAACACCCGCCCATAGGCCAAGCCCGCGATGGTCGCCACAATCATGTACCGCCAGTTCGGCAGCGGCTGCGGCCCGTTATCCAGATGCGCGCAGCCGAAAATCAGGCTCGCCCAGTACAGCGTCCGCACCGTGGCCCCGAACCGCTGCATCATCAGATTCTGAATCAGCGCCCGGAACAGGATCTCCTCCGGCAACGCCGTTCCCGATAAGATCAGCCCCACGGCGGCCGCCATCTTTCCCGCCGGCTGAACCGGCAGATGCGGCGGCGGAATGAATCCGATCGCCACTCCCACGGCGATCAGGACTGGCGCCACCAGCGCAAACCCCGCCAGCGGGAGCCATAGGTCGCGCCATCCGCGCGGCAGGTTGAACTTCATGCCCCCGGTCGGCCGGAAGCCGAGGAACAGCGTCAAGCCCAACAGAATCGCGACGCCATAGATCACCGTGTGCAGGAATCCGTACGACGCGCGCGGCACAAACGTCACGCCAGCCGCGAACTCGATGGGCAGCCAGAGCAGCAGTATCGCCAGGAAATCCGCCCGGGGACCCAGCTTGTACCGGCAAAGCACCGGTGCGCACGTATAGATCAGAACGACAAGCGTCTGTGCGGCGCTCACCGCCGAAGCCACAGCCGAAGCCGCTACGAACACGGCCGTCAGCAGCAACGGCGCAGCCCAGAGTAGCTCGGGACGCCGGCGCAACGCACCTTGCAACCCGCGCTGTACCGGCGCCGCGAAGAACGCAAATATCGCGGCCAGCAGCAGCGCCAGCGTGGCTGTTTGCAACGCCGATTGTGACATGCGCGCTCAGTGCGTCATGGAGTAGATGATGTAGTCGATGCCGATGCGAATCCCCAGCGCCGCCGATTCCGCCGGATATGTGGGTGCATCCGCCCACTCCCACGAATCGCCTACGTCGGATTGAAACGTGGCCGCTACCACCACGCGGCCCTTCTCGTCATAGATGCCGCGCCACTTGGCCGGACACGGCTCGCACTTGAAGGTAACGCCGCGGTTCACCGATCCCTGGCTCGCCACCTGATAGCGATCCGTAAGATCGTAGACCGAATGGAAGATGCCGGCGTCGTTCGGCAGGTCCACAATCTGGCGGTCCGGAAACACGCGCTTCATGGTCGACTGGAACACCTCCCAATCGTACTCGTTCCAGAAATCGTCGGCCATCAGAAAGCCGCCGCGCAGTAGGAATTCGCGCATCGCCGCCACCTGCTTATCGGTGAGGGCCCAGTGCCCCACCTGCACCGAGTAGAGCCACGGCCAATCGTAGACATCGCCCTCGTCGAGATTGACCGGTTGCTCTACGGACCGGACGGCCAACCGCGTCAATCTGCGCACCGCCTGCGAGAAGTGCCGGTCGGCGCGCGGGAAGTCCTGAGTCCAAATCGAATTTCCGCTGGTCCAATCGAAACCGCCGTTGTAACTGCGGCCAAAACCGGCGCCCATGCCGCCATAGCCGCCGCCAAACCGGCGTCCGCCGCCGCCCCGATTGGAATTGGGGGGATACATCAGGCGCGCGAAGGTCCACTCGGCGGGAATCTTGTAATCCACCGGCAGAGGGATTTCGCCAAGCTGATATTCGACCCCAGGAAACTCGCGGAACGGACGTTGAAACGCAAACAACGTTCCGATGAGTGCCGCGCAAACGCCCAGGCGCCAGAGTTTCATCGCTCTAGGCTGAGCATACCATTGTTGTCCCCAGACGCAGGCGTTGATTGCGTTGGCCGCGATGTTCGGCCGATCAATTGTCGGTCAGTTTCTCGATATGATCGATGACGATTTTTTGTGTCGGAACCTTCGTCTTGTCCAAGCGGAGGCCGAGTTGCTTGCGCAGGGCTTCGAAGACGGTGGCGCCGACCGGAGCAGCTACCGGGAGATCGGCGGCAACCGGTGAACCGGGAGGGGGCGGCTCGGGTACAACCATCATCGGGCCGTCGTATCCCCATTTCGCGTTGAAATCGTAGTGGCCTTTCAAGCCGGTCTGATCGACGACGGTTTGGCCCAGTTCCTGAGACAGATAGAATGCAAGATACTGCATGCTGACGTTCTTGCCCTGGCGCGATCCGCCTAGGCCTTGTTCAATGGGCAGCATCAGACGATCTTCCGGGTCATGATCGGCGAGCTTGGGTCCGCCGCTATCGACGACCAGATTGTAACCGGCGATTTGCCTGGTTTCGTGGTGCATCTTGATGTGGAACCGTTCCTCCAGAAGATGTTGCAGCATCAAGTGCAGTTCGTCGGCGGTACAAGGGCGGCCAGCCTTCCCCTCCATGTCGAAGTACTCGGATGTAAGCCAGTCGGCGCCGGAAATCTGGTCCGCGCGAACCTGGAGCGCTACCGTGAGATAATTCATCAGCGGCATATTGACGCCGCGATAGCCGCTCTCGCCGGGCAAATGGACAATCAAGCCTGGAAGAGTCCTATCGGCCGTCGGTTTTATAATCGCGACGTCGAACTGCAGGGCTGTATTCGGATTCGCATCCTGCCCATAAAGCGGACAGATCATTGCGGCTGCGGCCAACAAAATCGATCGGTGAAGGGTTAGCATGCATCGGCCTCCCTGTTCCTCAGTATGACGTCCCGCGCGTCACATTGTCTCCTCGGCGGCGATCACATAGCCGCCAATAGCGCCAGTGTCCGGCGTGGGCGTCGAAGCGAGTTTGCAAGTAGAAGCGAAACCAACCGTCGAAAAGGATCCGTCCAGCGCCTCCCTCTTATCTTAGCTCTGCACGCACGGTCGGGCACTCGGAAGCTGGCCCGAAACGGTGTTCTGGTGTGAATGCGCGCTGCCAGTTGCATTCCTCATCGAATACATTGCGGTGAAGGATACGCCCGAGGCGATCGATTCGATGGAGCCAACGAGGCGACGTGCATCTGCCTGCTGCCACGGGTCTTCTCCGAATGCAGCCGCCTCTGTCTGCCAACGCCAAGAGACAGCCAACAGTCAGCCAAGATAGGGTACTACTACCTTCGCAAGGTCCTAGTACTTTCACATCGCCTTTTCCCTGATTTCTGCTCCGCCATCTGGTATGGTTGTTTGACCTCCCGAGGGCATCCTTTTTGAGCCTCTTAAGATTGAGAGGGTCGAAACAGGTATGCCTATTTCCCGAACATCTTTGTAGTAATACTAAACATCGTCGGTCGTCGCCGAGACGGGCCAACCTGACCCGGACCCTTGAGTCCCATTGTCTTCGATTGCAAGAAAATACAAACTACTTCAACTTCAAAAGGAATATTCATGTTAAATCGCGTTTTGCTCGCCACTGTCGGCCTGGTCCTTCTTTCTCCGTTTGCGCGAGCCTCTGCCGTCTACACGAACGCCACGTCCTGGAACGCCGCGACGACGGCTGTGACCGACATCGTTTTCACGTCGGTGGGTTTTAGCCAATATGTCGACCCCTACTCCAGCGGCGACGTCACGCTCGTAGGTTCCAATGGGTACCTTTTCGGATGGGGACCAGCCAGCGGCGAAGATTTCGGGATAGGAAACTATCTCATCGGCGCGGCTTCACAAGGTTCAAACGTCTCAGAGACCTTCTCTGGCGAGAACCAGGCCGTCAGCACTAACGTGGCGCTCTACGGAGACTCCGGCACACTCGACTATGCATTCACTACCAACAGCGGAGACAACGGTTCTGGCAGCGTCAATGTAGTCAATGGCCAGTTGGATTTTATCGGAATCGTTGCGGATTCCGGAGACTGGGTCACCAGTTTGACCGTAGAATTGCCTGTCACGAGTAGCAATATAATCGTGGGTAACGTCGAATATGGCGACGCAAGTTCCGCGCCTGAGCCCGGCTCGTTGGCTCTGCTCGGGTCCGGCATGGTTGGACTGGCCGTATGCCTCCGCCGGCGGGTTCAGCGCGGCGTCGCGTTGTCCGCAACTTAATCGGGAAGAGAGCCGGCAACAGCGAGCCTGCAATGACGAACCGGCTCGGGAGCGGGGCGCTCGTCATTACGGAGCCGCTTCGACGAAGGCGATCGAGGTAGTGCGCGCCGGTCAGTCCAACGCCCGCTATACTCGTTGAACGGCGACCACTCGCCGACGACTCTTTTTCGCAACACAACTGTCCCAGTGCAAGGGCAAACGCCAAGTGCCTGCCGCGGTCGCTTCCGAGGCGCCTGTTTACCTGCCAAGCTCTGAGTGAGGGCGCACGCCCGGCTCAAGCGGCCGGCTCACCGCGCTGCGGGTCTGCCCTTCGTCGCATAAGACAGCGCAGGCGCTGGGCCGCACATAGGCCCCGCGCCACTTTGCTACGGTTTCCCCAGCGAGCACAGAGGGTCTCCCAACACCACGCCCATCCAGCTCAAGTAAGGCAACCCCATGTAGAAGCTCTCCGCCAGGTTGCGGCCGTCAAAGTAAGCCGGCAGCACATACTCCGGTCGCGCGCACGACGTCAGATACGGCTCGTACACGTTGCCCGACGCGCCCGATGCGCCCTCATGGATGAAGTCCGCCGAGAGGCTCTGCTCGGACCCGCCAAAACTCTTCCCGCTACTGATATTCCAGTCGTCCGGAGGCCGCTTGAACGTGCGCGCATTGGTGGAGACGAAGTCGGTCGCGATGGCCCCCGGCAGCCACTCGAAGTGCAGCCAGCGTTGTTTGCGACTGACGTCGTTCGATCCCCACGAGGCGTAAGCGATGACGTCTTTCTCCCCGTACAGCACCTTCGGCGTCAGATCCAGCACCACCCGCGTAGGCGGCAACAGCAGCGCGGCCGTGCGCAACCATGCGTTACCGTCGCCACCCAACGTATTCGGCGCATCGATCACGAACTTGCCGCGGTTCTTGGCCGCCAGCCCGCGGTCGATCATCGCTTTGACATCCGTAAAGTCGTAAGCCGCCAGCCGCGTCACCAGGTAAATCGGAAACTGCGGATGCCGGAACGGCTCGTCGCGAATGCTGAAGAAGGGGTTATGGATCATCCCGGCGCGCTCGAACTTCTTGCCATGGAGTTTGGAATACAGCAGCGCCAGCTCCGAGTCCACCGAACCGCGTTCCGCCATCAACCCTCCCGCCGCGCCATCGATTTTCAGCGGCGTGCCGAGCGTGGTTACGATGTACAGAACCTTCTCTACCAGCTTCGCCTTCTTGAGACAATCGCCCACAGGCCCTTCGATTTCGCGCTCGTACGTGTTCCACTCCACCTCTTCGTTCGAGGTTGTAGAGAGCCAACACACGTTGGAAACTGGAATGGAGCGACGCGGCCGGTAGTAGTCTACAATCTGGCGCGAAACCGGATCTTTGGAGTTACCTACGATTAGAACCTGTTCGCCGGGGGTGGGCGCCGGCTGGGCGCACAGCGGCGGAATAGCTGCGAACAGCAGCAGCGAAAACCGGATCACTCTTGATAGTACCAGCCTGAATGGTACCAGCCGGATTCCACGGGGTTAGAGGTGCGGCGAGTCCGCCCGTTCCGGACGGCTGCGTTTCTGCGACGATTCCACTAGATCGGCCGCACCACCCCGGGCCTTTGCTACAATACTTACCGCACCCCCTGGGCCGAGGGAAATTCATTATTTCTATCCTGCCGATTCATAAATCAACTGGCGACGCGTGCTATGGATTTTGACCAACTCCACACCTTCCTGGAAATCGTCCGGCTGAAGAGCTTCTCCAAGGCTGCCCAGACGTGTTTCCGCACGCAGCCGGCCATCAGCGCCCAGGTCCGCCAGCTTGAGCAGGAGCTCCGCGCCGATCTCTTCGAGCGCTTCGGCAGCCGCATTTCCCTCACCACCGCCGGCAAAATATTTACCGAGTACGCCGCGCAGATGCTCGACCTCCGCCGCCAGGCCCAGAATGCTATTGCCGAGCTCGAAAATAACCCGCGTGGAGAGCTGGTAATCGCGGCTAACGAGGCCACCTGCATCTACCTGCTGCCGCGCGTCTTCTCCGAATACCGCCGCCTCTTCCCCGCCGTGCAGCTCGACGTCGACCGGTCTTACGGATCGCGCGTGGTGGAAGCCGTGCTCGATAATTCCGCCGATTTTGGGCTGACACAGCTCCCGGTGGACGAGAAGCGCCTGCAGGTGGCCGACGTCCACCACGACGAGGTTCGTCTCATCGTTCCGGCCGGTCATCCTCTGGCCGCCTGCAAAACCGTTTCGCCGCAGCGCCTCGTCGAATATTTCCTGCTGCTTCCTAAACAGGGCAAGACGCGCACCCGTCTCGATCAGTGGCTTGAGCCGTTGGAGGATGAAGTCCGCATCTCCATGGAGCTCGATTCCACCGAGATGATGAAGCGCTTCGTGATGGCCGGCCTGGGGTTGAGTTTCCTTGCCCTTTCGAACTGCCAGGAAGAAATCGCCGCCGGCAAGCTCTGCGCCATTCCCCTGGCGCCGGAACCGATGGTGCGGCGGCTCGGCCTGATCTACCGCAAGGACAAGGCGCTCTCGAAAGCCGCGCTAGGTTTTATCCAGGTTGTGCTCGATAATGTTGGAGAGGACTCCGCCGGAGTCCGAAAGCCTAAGGTACTCGCCCAATGACCTGCGCCCGCTGCCGGAAGAAGATCGCAGATGAAGCTGCCCGTTGCCCGTACTGCGGCGAAGCCAACCGTGTAGGCTCGGGCGTGATCCAGACCTCCATCGTGCTGATCTCGGCCGGTGGAAGCGATCGGATTTACCGCACCGTGGAAGAGGTTCCGGTGCGGCTGCGCAACAAGCTGCTGCGGTCCACGAACGGCGCCAACTCCGCCACTATCCTGATTGCGGATCGCCGCGGCCGCAAGGAAGTGGCCAAGGCCATGCGCACCTTGCCCGGCCCCACGCGGCGCCGCTTGATCCGTTCCGCTCTGGATTCGGGTGCGACCTCCGCCGCGCGTTGGCTCACGCCACGCCGCAAGCGCGCGGTGTTGGCGGTGATGACGCTGCTGGTGCTGCTGATCGTCGGGCTGGTTTTCAGCGTGCGTCCGCTGTCGGGGGTACACTAGAGCTGCATGGTTGCCACGACAGCGATTCCCGTCGAAGAGTATCTGCATACCAGCTACGAGCCGGATATGGAGTACGTCAACGGCCAGCTTGTAGAGCGAAACGTGGGCGAGTACTTCCATAGTATGTTGCAACTTTTGATCGGCGCCGAGCTGCTCAAGCGAGATGGCCGTGGCTTTCGCGCATTCACCGAACAGCGGGTCCGCATCAGCGCGGAACCCCGTTACCGCATACCCGACATCTGCGTGAAAGCTTTGCCACACAGAGCTGACCCAATCCTGGAGAAGCCCGACTTGGTCATCGAAATTCTCTCCCCGGACGACCGTCCTGCCGAGGTCCTCAAGAAGATCGCCGATTACCTGCAAGCCGGCATTCCTCATATCGGGATCGTCGATCCCTATCAGCGAACTGTTATGGAGGCGGACGCTGCTGGCTTTCGTGAGGCTGTCAACTTTACGCTGGAAACCGAGTTGGTAGGCTCCGTTAATTTCGGCGAGTTGTTCGCCAAGCTAGACACAGATCCGGACGCCTGAACTCCCTGTTGTAACTTTCCCGATCGCCGCCGATATGTTCCTCATGGAACAACGGCGTGAACAGCGCGTCCCAACCGACCAGCCTGTGAGCCTAACGGTTCTCGGAGATCCGGAAACGCGCCTGACCGCGGTAGTCAAGAATGCCTCCGGCCGCGGCCTGGGACTCATCTCTCCCGAATCCGTGCCATCCGGCGCCGCAGTAAAAATCGAGGTCGGCGATTCGATTTTTCTGGGCGAAGCGATGTACTGCAAAGCCATGGAAGACAGTTATTATTTGGGCATCGAACTCTCCGAAGTCCTTTCCGGACTGGCTGCCCTGAGCCGCATGGCGCAAGAGTTCAACGATCAACTTGACCCGACGGCCCCTCTGCGTTCCTAGCCCGGCGGCGGCCGGCGCGCCATGCGATATCCTGGGTTGTTCCTATGATCAGGCGAGCGGTTGTTTTTGGAGCCTCCGGCCAACTCGGCGTGGAGTTGGTGCGTGAGTTGAAATCGCGCCAATACGAAGTGGGCGCCTGGGACCGCGCCCATGCCGACATCACCGATCCCGCCGCGGTTGAGAAGGCCCTCGCCGGCTTCGACGCCGAGGTGGTTCTGAATGCCGCCGCCTATAACCAGGTCGATGTCGCCGAAGAGGAGCCGCAAGCCGCCTTCCTGGTCAATGCGCTGGCCGTCCGCAACCTCGCCTTAGCCTGCCGGCAGATCGACGCCAGGCTGGTTCATTTCTCCACCGATTATGTCTTCGATGGGACGGCCACGCGCCCGTACGTCGAAGAAGATCCCACGCACCCCCTGGGAGCGTACGCCGTATCCAAACTCGCCGGCGAGATCTATGCGCAGGCTTACCTCGATAAGGCCTTGATTGTGCGGACCTCCGGCGTGTTCGGACCCGGAGGTCTCGCCACCGCCCGCGGCAATTTCGTGGAAATCATGCTGCGCCTGGCCGGCTCGAAGCAGCCCATCCGCATAGTGGAGGACCACTTCGCATCGCCCACGTTCGCGCCGTTCCTGGCCGCCCGAACGGCAGACCTGCTCGAACGCGGACATTCCGGTATTTTTCACGCCGGCGGCGGAACGCCCATTTCGTGGTTCGATTTCGCGCAGATCATATTCGAAGTAGCCGGTCTTCACCCGGCATTGCATCGTACCAGCGAGCGCGAATACCGCACCCCGGCGCGCCGTCCAAAATACTCGGCGCTCTCAAACGCCAGGATGGAGCGCGCCGGCATCGAACCCATGCCCCCGCTGCGCCAGGCGGTGGAGGATTACTTCAGAGAACGGAATCGCGCAAAGCCGAAATAGGTTTCATGGGGCAGGTTGTCAGCCTTGGTTGTCGGAATATAGTTACCAGTGGGCGCCGCGTCGGCCAGCGCAGCCTCATCACCGCCCGGTCTCCGAGCGGAATCACCTCTTCGAAGAATTCACCGCGTTCAGCACCCGGTCGATCTCCGTAAACAGTGCGTGTCCCTCGAAGATATCGCGCGTGGTGATGCCGTATGCGTAATCGCTGCGAATGTAACCATTCTGGTCGATCACATACACGTGCGGCAGATCCATGCTCGGTTTCTGAACGTACGAGTACGCCATCTGACCCAGGTCGAAGAGAATCGGGTAAGTTACTTTGTGCCCGGTCGCATACTGCTTCACCGACGCCGGATTATCGTCATTGGTGTTGACGACGGAAATCACTGTCAGGCGGTCGGCGTATTTCTGCTGCGCCTGTCCCAGTATGTCCGCAAAGTTGGCGCAATGCGGGCACGTGGTTTTCATGAACTCGAGCACCACTACCTTACCGCGATAGTCGTAAAGATCGCGAATCTGTCCGGTGATGCCGTCGGGCAGCGCGAAGCCTGGGGCGCGGCGCAGTTGCTGGGCCGTCAGCGCCATGCCGGCACAAAACAAAAGTATGAGAATGCGTTTCATTGTCGGTTTTCCTGTTTTCCCAATTCTCGCAAAGATCGCTCGTATGGCGCGCGGGCCACGCCGTGCTCGGTGATAATCGCCGTCACGTAGCGCGCCGGCGTCACGTCGAACGCCGGGTTCTCCACCCGCGTCCCCAGCGGCGCCACCTGCTTTCCGAACACCTGCGTCACCTCGGCCGCGGCGCGCTGCTCAATCGGAATCTGGTCGCCCGAGGCCAGCGTCAAATCGAGCGTCGAAACCGGCGCCGCCACATAGAACGGCACCCCGTTTTCCTTGGCCAGCACCGCCACCGAGTAAGTGCCCACCTTGTTCGCCACATCGCCATTGGCCGCGACACGGTCGGCGCCCACCACCACGCAGCCGATCCGTCCCGATTTCAAAAAGTGCCCCGCCATGTTATCGGTAATCAGCGTCGTCCGGATGCCGTCCTGCTGCAATTCCCACACCGTGAGCCGCGCGCCTTGCAGAAACGGCCGCGTCTCATCGGCGAACACGTCGATGTCTTTGCCCGCCTCCACCGCCGCGCGAATCACGCCCAGCGCGGTACCGTATCCCGCCGTCGCCAGCGCGCCCGCGTTGCAGTGCGTCAGCACCGTCTTGCCTGCCGGTACAAGCTCCACGCCGTTGCGGCCGATGGCGCGGCAAATGGCGATGTCCTCCTCGCGGACTACCTGCGCTTCCTCCACCATGCGCCGGCAAATGGCATCGCGCGGCTGGCCAGCAAGCGACGCGTGCAGCCGCTTCATCCGGTCGATCGCCCAGAATAGATTGACCGCCGTGGGCCGCGTTTTCGCCAGCGTCTCGCACACCGTCTCGAATTCCGCGCCCTGCAGAACGCCCAACGCCACGCCCATCGCCGCGGCCACGCCTATGGCCGGCGCGCCGCGGATGATCATATCGCGAATCGCCGCCGCCATCTCTTCGTAAGTGCGGCACGTGACATACTGCTCTTCGAGCGGCAGGCGCGTCTGGTCGATCATCACCGCCGCGCCGTCGATCCACTGAATGGTCTCTACCATGAGTGCGGCAGGTCCTTTCCATCCGCGAACATCACGAGGAAGAAAAAGGCATTGTAAGACGCATGCATCAGCACCGCGGCCTTGGTGGACCCGGAGAATTGCCGCATCGCCCCGAACGCCGCGCCCGCCGCGGAAATGATTAGCGCGTGCCGCCACGAATCGCCGTATTCGGGATAATGCAGCAGTCCGAATGGGATCGCCGCCAGCAGAATTGCCGGCGCCGCGCCCAGGCTGCGCGCCAGCAGCGGCTGCAGGAATCCACGGAATGCCAACTCCTCGCAGAGCGGCGCCACGGTAACGCCGAACAACGTCATCAACAGTATCGCCGTGCGGGTGTCCATCATTTCCGTCATGGGGTTAGCCTTATCGGGGAGGCGAATCAGGGCGCTGGCTATCACCACGATTACCCCGGTAAGGACGCCAAAACAGACAACGACCCCGAGTGGCAGCCGCATCTTGGTCCACCCGAGGGATTCCCAAAACGGCCGGCCATAGCCCTGCCGGAAGATCAACCCCAGCGCGCCGAAAAGAAACAGATAGCCCATCAATTGTTCCGGTATCGCTTCTTCCACTTGCACTGCCGGGTGAATGTGCAGGATGCGCAGCGGCAACTTCACCAGCGTATAGCCGAGTATCAGGCACACCGGCGCCAGGCCGATAAAAAGCAGCAGGTCGTTGTAGCCCCAGAAGGGGGTTTTATCCGGCGGTTCGGCTTCCGGTTGTTCCATCCGCGGCGGCCCCATGGCCGGCGGCTCCGTCTCCGGCTGCTCCATCCCCGATCGCCCCATCTCCGATCGCCCCATCGGCGGATGCCCCGCCTCCAGATGCTCCATCTCCGGATGCTGCACCTCAGGCAGCCCCGTCTCCGGTTGGCTCAACGAAGGCTGCTGCTGGTCGCTCATACTTCTTTCTCGATGAGCGCGGCCGCCAGCAGCGGAATCATCAGCTCGTGATGCCCCGTGATGGCATACCCCGCTCCGCCCGCGCCCGCGTGCGGACGCTGCACTACGTTGACCAGCGGCCGGTAGTGCTGAAGAAAATCGAAGTTGACGGTGGTGAAATCCGCCAGCGGATGCCCCAAATTCCGCACCGACGATACGGCTTTCAGAAACACCTCCGGCAACACCACCGCCGATCCCACATTGAGGTAGACCCCGCCATCGTTGAGATCCGCCACATGCGCCGCCAGCAGCTGGAAATCGCGGTGCGATGCCATACCGAGCGCCGCCGCGTCGAACGCCGGGTGGGTGTGCGGCGTATCCGTTCCAATGGCCACGTGCACCGTTACCGGCGTCCCAATCGCGTAAGCTTGCATCAGCAAACTGGACGCCGCATGTTTCGCCGGCGCGATCAATTCGAGCCAGCGGCCCAGCGATTCGCCCATCCCCAAGCCTTCCGCCGCGCCGCCCGAGATCGCGCGGTTCATCTCTCGCCCCGTCTCTTCCGCCGCGCCGAACCGCCCGTCGGGGAGCGCCGTGTCCACGTCTTCGCTGGTGTGTCCCGCCAGCGCGATTTCAAAATCGTGAATCGCCGCCGATCCGTTCATGGCGAAGACCGTCGCATATCCGCGCCGCATTAAATCGATCAGCACCGGCGCCAAACCGCACTTGATCACGTGGCCGCCCATGCCCCAGACGATGGCCCGCCCTTTCGCGCGCGCCGCCGCAACCGCGTCCAGTACCGCGCGCAACGAATCGCCCGCCAGAATGCGCGGCAGCGAATCGAGCCAGCCCGAAATGCCCGCGCCCTTTTGATAAGGATACGCGAAGTCGGCAGTCTTCACCTTACCGCCGCGCTCTTGCAGCCCGACGGTCTTGAGCGCCGAGAAATCGAGCGGCTGTTTTTCGTATTTACTCATGTAGGGCGGACCCCCTGGTCCGCAGCCGGCCCCCTGGCCAGCTTACCGCCAGCCCGCTTAAGACAGCTCTCTCCAGTCCAGAACGGGTCCAGGGGACCCGTGCGGACCAGGCGGTCCGCCCTACGATTCTCATGCGGCCCTGCCGCCGCCGAGCACTTTGCGCAGCGCCTCGGCCGTATAGCTCTTCTTCGAGCGGCTCACCTGCTCCGGCGTACCGCACGCCACCACGCGCCCGCCGTATTCGCCGCCGTCCGGGCCAAGGTCGATGATCCAATCGGCGCTCTTCATCACGTCCACGTTGTGCTCGATCACCACCACCGTATTCCCCAGGTCCACCAGGCGCTGCAGCACGTCCAGCAGCTTCCGTACGTCGTCGAAATGCAGTCCGGTGGTGGGCTCGTCCAGCAGGTAAAACGTGCGGCCGGTCTGCCGCTTGCTCAGTTCCTTGGCCAGCTTGATGCGCTGCGCTTCGCCGCCTGAAAGCGTCGTGGAGGATTGACCCAGATGCACGTAGCCTAGTCCGACATCGCATAGAGTCTGCAGTTTGTTACGGATCTGCGGCAGATTCTCCATGAGGCCCAACGCGTCTTCCACGGTCGCATTCAGCATGTCGGCGATGGAATAGCCCTTGAACTTTACCTCCAGCGTCTCGCGATTATAGCGCCGCGCGCGGCACACGTCGCATGTCACGTAAACATCCGGCAGGAAGTTCATTTCGATGCGCTTCAACCCATCGCCCTGGCATGCCTCGCAGCGCCCGCCCTTCACGTTGAAACTGAAGCGCCCGGCCTTGTAACCGCGCTCGCGCGATTCCGGCAGCATTGCGTAGAGATCTCGGATCAGCGTGAATAACCCGGTGTATGTCGCCGGATTCGACCGCGGCGTTCGCCCGATGGCCGCCTGATCGATGCGGATCACCTTGTCGATCTGCGCAATGCCATCAATGGCGTCGTGCTCGCCCGGCTTGTCGTGCGAGCCGTAGATTTCCTGCGCCAGCGAGCGGTAGAGGATCTCGTTCACCAGGGTCGATTTCCCGCTGCCGGAAACGCCCGTCACCACCGTCAGCAGGCCCAACGGAATCTCCACGTCCAGATTCTTCAGATTGTGCTCGCGCGCGCCGCGAATTGCCAGAGCCTTTTCACCGGGCTTGCGACGATCGGCCGGCACTGGGATCTCCATGGCGCCCGAAAGGTATCGGCCCGTGAGCGATTTCGCATTCTTCGCGATCGCCCGCGGAACGCCCTGCGCCACCAACTCGCCGCCGAGCCTGCCCGCGCCCGGACCCAGGTCGATCACGTAATCCGCACGCTCAATCGTCTCCGCGTCGTGCTCCACCACCAGCACCGTGTTGCCCATGTCGCGCAGGTGCGTCAGCGTCTCCAGAAGCCGGTTGTTGTCGCGCGGATGCAGGCCGATCGATGGCTCGTCCAGGACATACAGCACGCCGCGCAGCTTGGAGCCGATCTGCGTCGCCAGCCGTATGCGCTGCGCCTCGCCGCCCGAAAGCGTTGCAGCCGACCGGCCCAGGCTCAAATAATCGAGGCCCACCGCGGAAAGAAATTCCAGCCTCCGCCGGATTTCATCCACCACGCGCCCCGCGATCTGCGTCTCGCGCTCGTTGAACTCCCAATTGCGCACCGTGGTCAGCGCGCGCGCAATCGAGAGCCCGGTGAATTCGGCGACCGAGAAACTCTTCACCCGCACCGCCAGGCTGGCCGGGCGCAGCCTCTCGCCCTTGCACGCGGGACACTCCCGCGGCGACATGTAATCGCTCATCCACTCGCGGTAAGCGTCCGAGGCCGATTCGAGATTCAACTGCAATACGGCCAGCGTCTCGTCCATCAGCGCTTCGCGCGCCTTCGGCGGCAGGTCTTCGAACGGCTTGCCGATATTGATGCGCGCCTTTTTCGCCACGGCCTCCACACGCTGCTTCACGCTTGCCGAGCTGCCGCCGGGCCCAAGGCCGCCGTCGAACAACGGCTTGCCGGGGTCCACCACCACCTTGGCCGGATCGAAGCTCCAGATGCTGCCCAGTCCGTGACATTCCTCACAAGCGCCGTAGGGGCTATTGAACGAAAACGAACGCGGCTCGAGTTGCGGAATGCTGGTTCCGCATTCCATGCAAGCCAGCTTTTGCGAATACAGCCGCTCTTCGCCGTTGACAATCGAAATCAGCACCAGCCCTTCGGCCAGCTTGGTAGCCACGTCGATGGATTTCGCCAGCCGGTCCTCGATGCCCTGCTTCACCAGCAACCGGTCCACCACCACTTCAATGGTATGATTCTTGCGCTTGTCGAGCGGCGGAACTCTCTCGTCCAAGGTGCGCAGAACGCCATCGATGCGCACGCGCTCAAATCCCAGGCGTCCGAACTTCTCCAATTCTTTTTTGTATTCGCCCTTACGGCCGCGCACCACCGGCGCCATCACCATAATCCGGTCGTCCGGCTTCAACGCCATCACGTGCTGCAGAATCTGTTCCGTGGTCTGTCGCGAAATTTCTCTGCCGCAGACCGGGCAGTGCGGAATGCCGATTGAGGAATAGAGCAGCCGCAGGTAATCGTAAATCTCGGTGATGGTTCCAACCGTCGAGCGCGGACTGCGGCCAGTGGTCTTCTGCTCGATGGAGATCGCGGGGCTAAGCCCGTCGATAGAATCCACGTCCGGCCGTTCCATCTGGTCGAGAAACTGCCGGGCATAAGTTGAGAGCGTCTCGACATACCGCCGCTGGCCTTCGGCATAAATGGTATCGAATGCCAGCGACGACTTACCCGAGCCGCTTAGTCCGGTAATCACCGTAAGGCTATTCCTCGGTATCTCGACATCGATATTCTTCAGGTTGTGCTGGCGCGCGCCGTGCACAGTGATCCGGTCCAGCATAATAGTGGGGAAATGGAATAAGTAGTACCTTCTATTGTTAACCTTCTTGTGCCTAATGCGCAAACTGGGATATAACCATACTGGTGAAGAAGAAATGTTCCCGGTGCGGCGGGAAGCTGCGCCGGGTGCATCGCACTTTCGTTGAGCGGTTCAGTTACATGGCTAAATACCGCTGCCGGGAGTGCCATGCCACGGAGAATGTTCCGCGGCGCTACCGGCTCCATTACGGCAATCGCTGCCGTTGCCCCCGCTGTGGCACCTTCCGCATCACCAAGTTGAAAGAGCGCGACCGGATCGACCCGATGGAGACCGGTTTCCTGAATTTGTTCGAACGGTGGATGGGCGGCAAGCTGTATCACTGCCGCTACTGCCGCGTGCAGTTCTTCGATCGCCGCAAGTTCGTTCCGGTGTCGGCGACAGCCGCGCAGCCTAAGCCCGCGGCGGAGGAAACTCCGGCGAATGTTACGGACACGAAGAGTACGGCCGCGCCGGGCGCGTAAACAATCCTTCATGCGCCCCAAGCGTCTGGCCGGTAACGCCGACTTTGTAGAATACAGACATCCGACCCCCACTAACAGCCGAACCCATCGACGCCGGCAAACGGCTCGACCACCTGCTGCATGAGCGGCTACCCGAGTATAGCCGCTCGCGCATTCAGGCTTGGATCAGGGACGGGCGCGCGCCGGTAAATGGCGCCACCGTCCGCGCGTCTTACCTGGTGCGCGCCGGCGATTCCATCGAGGTGGAACCCGCCGAAGCGCCTCCACTCCACGCCTCGCCGGAAGCCATTCCACTCGAGGTCCTATACGAAGACGAAGGCGTGGTGGCGATCGATAAGCCTGCCGGCATGGTGGTTCACGCCGGCGCAGGCGTCCACGCGGGGACGCTGGTGAACGCGCTGCTGCACCGCTTCGCTGCGCTGTCGGGCGTGGGCGGCGCTCTGCGGCCGGGCATTGTCCACCGGCTCGACCGCTTCACCAGCGGCGTGCTGCTGGTTGCGCGGAACGACGCGGCGCATCGGAATCTCGCGGCGCAGTTTTCCGCGCGCCAGGTGGAAAAAACCTACCTCGCGCTGGTTCACGGCAGTGTGGCGCAGCCGGCTGGACGCATCGAGCGGCCCATTGCGCGCGATCCCGTTCACCGCACGCGTATGACGGCGCGGCTCGCACAAGGCCGCGCGGCGTGGTCGGAATACCGCGTGCTGCGGCGCTTCGAGCGGTTCACGCTGCTGGAGGTGAAGATCGGTACGGGACGCACGCACCAGATCCGCGTGCACCTTGCGAGCATCGGCCACCCGGTAGTTGGCGACAAGCTATACGGCGCGCCGGAGGTTGTACCTGAAGCCGACCCGCTGGGCCGCTACTTTCTGCACGCGCACCGGATTCGCTTCCGCAAGCCTTCGAACGGCGAAGAGATGCAAATAACTTCGCCTTTGCCGCCGGAGCTGGAGCGATGGATGGCGAACTTTTGTGGGGCAGATTGCTAATCTGCGGCGGGGCCCGGAGGGCGCCCCGAATCCGCCTGCCGCGAGATGCAGAGAAGGCAAGGAAAGTACGCCAAAGGCAGACTCGCCGCCGTGGGCGAAGTTTGTCAGAAAAGTCAAAAAGGCGGATTAGCAATTCGCCGCAGGTTAGCCAACCTGCCCCACGCTATAATCGAAACTATGCAAGTTTGGGCCACTCTGGCGGCCGTTGGCGCGCTGGGAGCCGCCGTGTGCGCGGCGCAGCAGACTCCGGTGATAGAAAGCGCAGACCCCACGCGGATCACGGTGGACGTCTTGCGCGTAAACATGCTCTTCACCGTCATGGATAAGAAGGGCCGCTTCGTTACCGATCTCAACAAGGAGGATTTCGAGATCGTCGAGAACAAGCGGCCCCAGACGATCCAGGAATTCTCAGCGGAAACCGATCTGCCGCTGCGCATCGGCATGCTCATCGACACCAGCAACAGCGTGCGCGACCGCTTCAAGTTTGAACAACAGGCCGCCACCGAGTTCATCCACAGCGTCATGAACGGTAGCCGCGATAAAGCCATGGTGGTGAGTTTCAGCGACGCGGCCGAGCTGGTTTCGGACCTGGTGGAAGACCCGGCCAAGGTGGTCAAATCGATTAACGATCTGCGGCCGGGCGGCGGTACGGCGCTTTACGACGCCATTTTTTATGCCTGCCGCGACAAGCTCTCGGTGGATCAGCCGAAATACAAATTCCGCCGCGCCATCATCATCCTGAGCGACGGCGACGACAATCTGAGCCACTATACGCGCGATCAGGCGCTCGAGATGGCGCAGAAGGCCGAAGTGGCCATCTATGCCATTTCCACCAACACCACCCACGACGAATCCGAGGGCGACAAGGTGCTCAGGTATTTCGCCAAGGAGACCGGCGGGCAGGCGTATTTTCCGTTCAAGGTCGAGGACCTGGAGCAGGATTTCGCCAACATCGCCAACGTGCTGCGCCACCAGTACATCATTCTCTACCGTCCCAATCCGCTGTTAACCGACGGCCTGTTCCACCCGCTGACGTTGCGCGTGAAGGGCCAGAAGGGGCTGATCGTGTACGTGCGGCCCGGGTATTACGCGCCGAAGATGTAACTCCGGGCATGCTCCTGCTTGCAAATCTTACACCTGCCGAAGCAACAGCGGCACGGTCTGATAAGGTCTTATCGATCGATGGCCCACCGGCGGTTGCCTGCGAGCGGGCGTTGTGCAAGATTGGTTCCATGGAACGCGATCAGGTCATAGCCGCCTTGAGGGCCCATGAGCGGGAACTCCGCATGGCTGGCGTATTGAGCGTATCCCTGTTCGGCTCCGTCGCACGCGGGGAGGATTCCACGCGCGATGTCGATGTGGCAGTTCGCCTCGGTGAGAACTTCTCGGGGCGAGGTTTCAGTTATTTCAGCCGCCTGAGCGAACTCGAAGGGCGTCTGTCCGGCATTCTAGGCTGCAAAGTGGACGTCATCGAAGAACCAGTGCGAAAAAAACGTTTTCAGACGGAGATCGACAGAGACCGCGCCCTTGCCTTCTGACAAACTCGCCCGCCGCCTTGAAGACATCGTCGAAAACGCGCAAGCCATTAAGCGTTACACAGCCGGTATCGACGGGATGGCGTTCCGCGAAGATAGGAAAACGTACGATGCGGTTGAGCGTTGCCTCGAACGGATCAGCGAAGCAGCGTCGAAACTGGGGGATCGTGCGCCAGCGCTTGTCCCCGGCCAGCCATGGCAAGAGATAAGAGCGCTGGGTAACCGCTTGCGTCACGAATACGGCGCCGTCCGGGAAGACCGGCTTTGGGACATCGTGCAGATTGACCTGCCACCGTTGTGCGCCGCCTGTGAGGACGCCCTGCGGCGGTTGCGCGAAGGGCTGGGAAGCCAATAGCTAAGCTAAGGCATTTGCGCAGTCTCGCGCTTCGCCCACTACATTTCCAACTTCCCCCGATAGATCAAATCCTTCACACGAAACTCCGCTTCGCGCTCGGGAAACGGCAGGCCCGGCAGATAAAGCTGGAAGGCCACCGACTTGTCCGTGGGTTTGACCGACCGCGGAAAGATCAGCCGTAGCACAGGGTCCGATGGCGTGGGCGGGAACGTACCCTCGATCTTATAGGTCTTGCCGCTCACCGTCATCAACGACTCCTTCTCGACAGTCTTCCACGCGTTCACTTCCTTACCGAGGCCGTCGAGGGTCGGGTACGCAACCGCGAGTACGAAGACTTTTTCGCGATTCTCGCGCAGAAAATCGAGGTAGTCCGCATCGGGCTGGTGCAGCGGATTTCGCTTGCGGAGCCGCGCTTCGTCCTCGGCCGCCTCTATGGGCTGCGCGGTGGCGAACCAGACGGTCAGCTCCGGCGGCGGCCCGATGGATTGGGTCCACGGGCTTGCTCCCCGCATGAAGTCGATCTCGCGATCGGTCCACTGTTCCGGCGGTTTGGTCTCCCAAAACGGTTGTGCGAGAAAGAAGAGCAGGGCGACCAGCGCGTGCATACTAAAAGAATATGTCATTAGTCCGGCCCGGCGCCGCGCCGGACCTTGAGCATGTCGCGGCGATTCAGGCCGCGTCGCCCGAAGCTGCGCAATGGCCGGCCGAGGATTACTTGGGCCTCGACTTCCGTGTTTGCATTCTCGATGACCGCATCGCCGGATTTGCGGTCTCGCGCATCACCGGGCCGGACGAGCGGGAATTGCTCAACCTTGCCGTGGCGCCGGAATTTCGAAGGCGCGGAGTGGGCGCCGCGCTGATGCGGTCGCTGATAACGGGAACCGCTATTTCTGTTTTTTTGGAGGTCCGCGAGTCCAATCTGGGCGCTCGCGTGTTCTATAAAACACTTGGTTTTCAGGAGGTTGGGCTTAGGCCCGAGTACTATGCCTCACCGTCCGAATCCGCTATTGTCATGAAGTTTCATTCATGTTAAGGTGTCGGATGGATGGTAACCCTATCCCTCGATCTTAACCGAGACAGATTAACGACAGAGATTACCCACCGAGCCCTGTTTCCGACCGATCGACTCGGCGCGGCAACCTCATTGGGAGGAATTGCCCATGGAACGGAACGCACTAGAAGAATTGAAAGCGCACCTGATGGCAACCAGCGAAGAGTATCGCCAGCTTGCCGGCCAACACTCGGATTTTGCGAGGAAGCTGGACGATCTGGAATCGCTTCCCCATCTGACTGAAGAACAAAAGTTGGAGGAGACGCGGTTGAAGAAATTGAAGCTTCGCTTGAAAGATCAGATGGAAGCGATCGTGAGCCAGTCACGGGCTCAGCAAGTCGCTTAACGTCAGGTGCGCTGCACATAACGGATAGTCCAGGCCCGGCCGGCTCTGCTGGCCGGGTTTGCATTTTAGCGGCGCGGGGCCGATGGTCATGGAGGAAGAAGAGCCGGTACGAATCCCGGTGGCGGACGTGTTCGATCTGCACTCGGTTCCGCCGAGCGACGTCAAGGCCGTGGTGGAGGAATATCTCCACGAAGCGCACCGGCTGGGGTTTCGAGCGCTGCGCATCGTTCACGGCCGCGGCATCGGCGTCCAGCGCGAAATAGTGCGCGGGGTGCTGGCCCGGACGGAATTCGTCGCCGATTTTCGCGATGCCCCGGCGGAGGCGGGCGGCTGGGGGGCCACCGTGGTTACGCTGCGCGAGCGGTGATGCATCCACTCCCTCACGGTCGTGGCTCCGATCAGAGCCGCGCACGTTAGTAAGCGGTGCCAGCGCGTGTGTCAGTTCCGGTATACTGCCTTCATCGCTCTCAAAGGGAGGCAGATTATGCGGGTCGATTTCCGTTGGCTCATGGCAGCAGTTCTCGTGGCGGTTCCGGCGCTGGCCGCCGATTCCGCCAGGCGTGGCATAACCGCTGAAGATTATTTCGCGTTCGAATCGATTAGCGACGCGCACATCTCGCCGGACGGCAAGCAGGCCGCCTACGTGCTCACCACCGTGGACCGGCAGAAGAACCGCCGCGATTCGTCCATCTGGATGGTCGCGATCGACGGGAAATCCGCTCCACGGCGGCTTACCGCTGAGGGCGCGAATTCCACTTCGCCGCGTTGGAGTCCGGACGGCTCGAAGCTCGCGTTTCTTTCGGCGCGAGCGGTGGCGTCAACTTCGGGAACAGCGGCGGGAACAGCGGCGGATCAAGGCGCCGAAGCGCCACGGCCGCAGATCTGCATTCTGCGCATGGAAGGCGGCGAAGCCCAGGCGCTGACGCATCTGAAGAACGGCGCCGGCGCGTTCCAGTGGTCGCCCGACGGCAAGCGCTTCGTCGCCATCAGCCGCACCGGTCCCAGCGACAACGTGGCCCCTGCGGCGCGCAAGAGCGACGTCCGGCACTATTCGCACATCTCGTACAAGTTCAACGACACCGGCTGGTTCGACGACAAGCGCGGCCATCTGTGGGTGGTGGATGCGGTCACCGGCGCCGCCACGCAGATTACATCCGGAGACGATTGGAACGACGCCGATCCGCAATGGTCCCCGGACTCCACGCGCATTGCGTTTGTCTCCGACCGCACCGGCCACGAGTACGACGGCGGCTACAACACCGACGTGTGGGTGATTCCGGCCCAAGGCGGTCCGCTGGTCAAGATCTCCGATCACGATTTCGAGGACGCGCAGCCGCGCTGGTCGCCGGACGGCACGCAGATCGCATTCGCGGGCCAGACCGGGCGCGGCCAGTTTCCGAAACTCTACACTGCCTCCGCCGCCGGCGGCGCCAAATCGGCGCTTGCAGTGGATGGTCTCGACCTCATCCCCACGGCGCTTCACTGGGAGCCGGGCGCGCATGAGCTGCGGTTCGAGGCTTTGGTGAAGGGCGAGACGCATATCTTTCGCGCCGATCTGAACACCCATCGAGTGGCGGCGGTTACATCCGGCGAGCGCGCCGTCCGCGGGCTCGACATCAACCAGAAAGCCGGAGTGATGACTTATACGGCGAACACGTTCCAACGGCTTGACGACTTGTACGCCGCGGCTTTAGACGGCAGCGGCGAGCGACAGTTGACGCACCTAAACGCGGCCCTGTGGGCGGGCCTGGAACCGGCGAGTGTGGAGCGCATGCCCTACAAGAGCACCGACGGATGGAATATCGATGGGTTCCTGGTAAAACCGGTCGGCTGGCAGCCGGGCAAGAAGTATCCGATGGTATTGAGCATCCACGGCGGACCAGCGGGTCAATACGGAGTGGATTGGTATCACGAGTTTCAGGTCTACGCCGCCAAGGGATGGGCGGTCTTCTTCTGCAATCCGCGCGGCTCTACCGGGTACGGGCAGGAGTTCGAGCGGGGGATCGTCAACAATTGGGGCGGCATGGATTACCAGGACATCATGGCGGGCGTGGATGCGGCGCTCAAACAGCATCCCTGGATCGACGCGGACCGGGTGGGCGTCACGGGCGGCAGTTACGGCGGCTTCATGACGAATTGGATTGTGGGGCACACCACGCGCTTCAAGGCTGCGGTGACGCTGCGCGGCATCTCGAACTTCATCAGCGACGACGGCACGCGCGACGGCGCCTACGGCCATCAGGACGACTTCAAAGGCTTTCTGTTCGACGATTTCGACCAATACTGGGATGCTTCGCCGCTGAAGTACGCCAAGAACGTCAAGACCCCGATACTGGTGCTGCACTCCGACAACGACTATCGCGTGCCGCTGGAACAGGGCGAGCAGTGGTTTCGCGCGCTGAAGCACTACGGCGTGAACGCGGAGCTGGTGATCTTTCCGCGCGAGAACCATAACCTGACGCGCACCGGCGAGCCGAAGCACTTAGTGGAGAGTCTCAACTGGCAGTGTTATTGGTTCGACCGGTTCCTGAACGGCAATGCGCAGGCGCAGCCGCCGGATGCCGCGGCGGCCCGCAGCGATGCGCCATAACGCGCTAGCGATTTGACGGGGCTTCGCTAAACATATCGAAGCCCCGGCGTTTTGGTATCAGGCGGTCTTTGGCTGCCACAGGCCGAGCGCGGCGCCGGTGGGATCGAGGATGATGCTCAGCCAACCCATGCCCACGACTTCAGTGACGTCTTTCACCACCGTTGCGCCCAGGGACTTAGCGTTAGTAGTGGCCTTATGGATGTCGCCAACCTCCACGTAGGCAAGCCAACTCGAGGGCGCGCCGGGTATGGGATGCTTCATCATCCCACCGCCGGTTCCTTTTCCGACTTTGATCAGAGTGTAGGACATCTCGCCCATGGGAACGTCTTCCAGGGTCCATTCGAAAAGCTTTCCGTAGAAGGCTTTGGCTTTGTCGAGATCGGTGGTGTTCAGCTCTACGTGTACGAATGCGTTTGACATTTATAGCTCCTTCAGGATTAGTACGATTCGGAGGCGTGGAAATCGACAGGATGTGTGAAACAATTTGCGGGATTCTGGGCGGGCGGACCCCGCCGATTCGGCTGGCGAAGAGCGGGTCCAGGGGGACCCGCGCGGACCAGGGGGTCCGCCCTACGGCCTTGCGCACAATTCTAACTTCACGGCAAATTTACTATTGGAAGTAAGTGGCGTCGTAAGTCGCCTTGAGGCGCGGCGGATAGGCGTAGGGAGAGACAATGCTCTCGGTTCCATCGGCGCCGATGGCTTTGACTCCGAAGCGAACGTCGTCCACGGATACGTCTTTGAAGGTGTAAGTGGTCACTTTGCCGACGTAGATCTCCCGCTCCCAGAATGGCGCGGTGGTGGGGCGCATCAGGATCGCATAGCCTTTGATGGCCGCGTCGCTGCCCGCGGGGCGCCATTGCAGGACGGCGTCGTATCCGGCGCCGCGAGTGACCATAGGCAGAGGATTGCGGCCAGTGGCGGGTACCTGCGGCGCCGGAGCATTGGCGCCATCGGTGGCGCCGTTCGGACCCCGGCCATTGCCGCGGCCGGCTCCTGCGCCGGGTAGACGCATGGTGGCGGGCGCTTTCGGAGACAGGCCCAGCGAGGCCATCACGGCCGCGTTGATTTTCGCGACGCGCGTGGTGTAAGGCACGGACATGTTTTCGAACGTGTCAGTGGCGTGGTGCTGATTGGCGTAAATCTCATTGGGGGTGGAGAGACGGACGGCGGCGTAGCCTTCCAATTGAAACGGCGTGTGGTCGCCGCCGCGGCCGAGACGGTCTTGCATGAACTCGATGTTTACCTTCATCGACGGGATATAGCGCTCGCCCATGAGTTTGGCGTAGCGGGCGAGATTCTGCGAGGGAGAATCCATGGTGGTGTCACTATAGATGGACACACTGCTGCTGTCACTGCGTCCGTTGCCGCTGATGTCGGTACCGATGATGTCATTGTTGAGAACGGCCTCTATCTCGATCTTGTCTTCCTTGGCCTTAGTGGCTTCGAGAGTGCTGCCGACAAGACCCTGTTCTTCACCTGCGAAGGCGATGAACACGAGTGTCTTATCGAACTCATACTGACTCATGACTCGGGCTAACTCCATGGTGGCGGCGGTGCCGCTGCCATCGTCACAGGCGCCGGGCGCAGGCAACTCGGCGTTGGCTTCCCAGTTGGATTGAGTGGTGCGCTCGCCGATAGCGGCGGGCGGGGCTTCGGACCCGGGACCGGCAGCGGCCGCGCCAGGGCGTTGCGCGCCGAGGTTGAGAGAATCGTAGTGACCGCTTACGATCACTTGCGTTTCCGGCATGGTCTTGCCCGGAAGGACTGCCACGACATTGTATAGGTCGATGTCTTTGAAGATGCGCTGGCCGTTCTTCTTGATGTGCCACTTATCGAAGCGGACTTGAAGGCGCGGGCTGTAGCTTTTCATCTCAGTCAAGATCCACTGGCGCGCGGCGCCGACACCGTGATCGGGCGAGTCGGGGTTAGATAAGGTGTTACGCGTGCCGAATGTGACCAGGTGCTGGATGATGGCCTTGATGCGCTCTTCGGAGACGTCATCGACGACTTTTTTGACTTGCGGATTGAGCGCGAATTCGTCGGCTGGAGTGGTGGCGGAAAAGAGCGTTAGGGCGGCAGCGAGAGTTAGGAAATGCGGTTTCATGATTTTGAATTTAGGATAGCGTATCGGCCCGGCTGGGAGAAGCGCGTTCACACGAGTGTGAACGCTGCACGCAGGAGTGCGTGCGCCACGTATATAGAGGCCACACCTAGTCCTCACGGAGGATCTCCAGGGGCTTGCGGCCTAGGACGCGGAAGCTGGCGAGCCATCCGGCGGCGGCGGCGACTGCGGCGGCCGAGGCTATGGCGACGGCGTTGGCGGCGGGGTCGAAGTGGAAATCGATTTCGAGGAGGCGCTTGAGAATTAGCGCGGCGAAGCCTGAGGCAAGCAAGGCGCCCATGATGCCCGCGACGGCGCCTAGAGCCAGGAACTCCACGGAGAAGATCCACGCGATGCGGCGGCGGGTGGCGCCCAGCGTTTTCAGGACGACCACTTCGTGCATGCGGCGGAAACGCGAGCCGGCAATGCTGGACGCTACCATGATGGCGCCGGCGAGGATGGTGAACGCGGAAATGAAGCGGACGATGATGGCGATGCGCTGCACTACGTCTTCGACAATCTGCATTACGTCGGCAACATTTACCACGGTGACGGTGGGAAATTGCTGGTACATGACGCGCTGGAGCGCTGCGACGTCGGTGGGGCGCACGCGCGCGGTTCCGTAGTAGACGGCGGGGAAGGCGGCGAGCTGGCCAGGGCTGAAGAGAAACTCGAAACGCGCGGCCATGCGGATGGATTCGGTGCGCTCAATGCAGGCGACGCGGGTCTGGATGGAATGGCGCCAGATGTCCCATTCGATGATGTCGCCGGGCTTCAGCTTGAGGACGGCGGCGGCCTCTTCGGCGACGCAGACTTGCGGGGTGGCGTCGGCCGGAAGCCACCAGGCGCCGCGGAGGACGATGGTATCGGGCGGTTCGGCGCCTATTTCGGTGACCATGCGCGTACGGATATAGCGGCGGTTGAAATCGCGCAGCGGCAGCTTTTCGACGGGCGCTCCGTTGATGGCGACCATGCGGGCGGCGACGGCGTTGGCTACTTCGGGCGTGGCGACGATGCCGGGCTGTTGGGCGATCAGATTTAGTACGGACTGACGTTGGGCTGCGGGGATATCCAGCAGGAAAACGTTCGGGGCGCCGGGTGGTGCGCTGCCGCGGATCTGCCGGATGAGCGCGCTCTGGACTAAGAACACGGTCAGGGTGAACATGACGCCCACGCCGAGCGCGACTACGGCAGATTGAGTCTGGCTGCCGGGGCGGTGGAGATTGGCGATGCCGTGGCGCAGAGAGGCGGGCAAGGCTCGCAGGCCATGGGCCCGCGCCACCAGGGCGATTAAAAGCCAACCTGCGAGTGAGAGGATCGCGAGGCCTAGGGCCAGGCCGAGGGCGAAGACGGCGCCGGTGCGGAGGGCGTCGCGCCAGGATCCTTCGGTTACGGTGGCGGCTACAGCGGCGGCGCCTAGCAGAATCGCAACACCTGCCAGGAACATGGGGAGGCGATCGCGCTGGAGAGGTTCCATATCGCGACGGAAGACTTGCGCGGGGCGGACGGAGCGGATGCCGAGGAGCGGCGGCACGGTGAAGAGCAGAGTGACCAGGCAGGCGATGGCGACGCCTTGGAGAGCCGGCCAAAGGCTCCAGGCGTACCATGCGACGCCGGCGCCGGCGCCGTTGAGCGCGAAATAGTTGGCGATCATGCGGGGAAACGCGGCGGCCACGGCGATTCCAAAGACGGCTCCGAGGATTCCGCCAGAGAGGCCGAGCATGAGCGTTTGCGCGGTGTAAATGCGGACCACTTGAGCGGAGCGCGCGCCGATGCACTTCATGACGGCGATGGAATCGAGCTTCTGCTGGAGGTGGCCGTGCATGGCGCTGGCGACGCCCATGGCGCCGATGACGAGCGCGATCAGGCCGATAAGACTGAGGAAGGTGGTGGAGCGGTCGAGTCCGCGGGTGATTATGGGATGGGTCTCGGTGAAATCGGCGATGGAGGCTTCGGGGAAGGCGGCTTTGAGCAGCGCGCGGGTTTGAGAAACGGCGGGGCCGCCGGCGGGCGGGAGCTTGAAGAGATAGCGCTCAGAGGCGCGGCTGCCGAGGGCGATGAGGCCGGTGCGGTCGAGACCTTCGCGGCTGATCATGACGCGCGGGCCGACGTTGAGGCTGCCGGTCATGCGGTCGGGCTCGGAGGCGACGGAGGCGGCGATGGTGAAGTCCTGTCCGCCGATGCGGAGCGTGGCGCCGGGCTGGGTATTGAGGCGGATGAGCAGGTCGTCGGAAACGACGACAGTGGTCGGGGTGAGCGCCTGGCGGAAAGGTTGCGGTGGTGAGAGGAGGACGGCGCCATAGTAGGGATACGCTGCGGGGTCGACGGCTTTGACGGAGATGAGGACGGGGTCGGGCGCGGTGGGGGACGAGGCCATGGTGACGGTTTCGGTGATCCAGGTGCGTTGGACGCCGCGGGAAGCGAGGGCCTGGAGGGCGGCGTCCTGCTCGGGAGTGGGGAGGGCGAAGACGCGGACGGTGAGGTCGCCGGCCATGAGGGTGCGGGCCTGGGCCAGGAGCATATGGCGGAAGGAGCGGCTGAATCCGCGGACGCCGGTGAGCGCGCCGACGCCGACCGCGACGGCGACGATGACGAAGAGAAAGCGGGTGCGGGCGGCGCGGATTTCGCGCCAGGCGATGCGGATGGCGGAGGTCCAGGGGAGTTGAGGGGGTGGCATGGGTTACCTGGGCGCCTGTCCGGAAATGGGACTGGGTTCGTTTCGCAAAACGGGTTTGGGGCGGGGGTCGGGGGAGGGGGTTTTCGACGCTGAGACGCTGAGGCGCGGAGATTTTTCCTTTTGAATGTGTGGTTTACGTTTCGACACGATCTTGGTAGGACGCCTGTTGGCTGGTGGGAAAAGGGGCTCGGGGAGGAGGGAGCCGGTGGTTCGCGAGGATGGTCTTCCGTTTGGAGACATTGCGCCTAATAGTGTCTACTACTACGGTACACCATCGGGGTGAGGAAATCAGAGTAAGTTGATGATTATAAAGGGAATATGGACTATGAATAGGATGATGCCATTTCCAGGAAAACGCATCGGGGATTGGGCTGGAATGTAAGCTGTGAGCTTCAGAGAGGTTGGATGCAGTGACAGCGCTCGAGACGATGGGGAAAGAGTGCTTAACCGTTTCGGGGGGATGCGACCTTCAGCCGGACTCGTAGTCGCGCTTGAAATGTCCGCTTGGGGTCAGGAATGTTGACGACCGCGTCTTGCGAGGCGAAGAATGCCGAGCATTCCAAGGCCGACAGAGAGCAGAACAAGGCCAGAGGGCTCCGGCGCTCCGCCGTTCAACATCTCAGTCCACGTGCCGGGGACGCCACTGCTTTCGTTCCAACCCCCACCGGGTGCGCTGTTGGTGCTGCCGCCATTGGCCTCGAGAGAGTCTGCCTCCGGTTCGCCGTTTCCGCCGCCGATAAACGTGGGGCTGACGATGTAGAACGATGTGCTTCCGGGCAGGAACAAAGTCGGGCTTTCAATGAAGCCGGTAGTTTCCGCGAACATTGTCCAGCTTGTGATGGCGCCGCTGCCGTTGGTTGACAGCAATAGCTCTTGGAGCTCGGTGGCGGCGTTCGCATCGGTGGAGGAGAAAGAAGAAGCATCTCCGAGCGCGTCGCTGAACGTCCAGGCGAGAAGATTCGGAGAGGATGCTTCGTTGACGGACGAAAGGTTAGCAGCGAGCGGGGCGCTGAACGTGAGCGAACGATGTCGTAATCCGAGAAGGAGTTTGCCGGGCAATTGCCATTGAGAAAATTCGCGCCATTACAATCGTTGAAAGCACTTCCCGTATAGTTATACGTGATCGAGCTCCCGAACGCCGTAGTACATACAGCGAGTATCAGCAAGGTCTTAACCATCACACCCTCCTGCAAAGAAAATTTGATGGGAAGCAAGCTCCCAATCCGCTGAAGCCAGACGGGTTTTACCACACGGGAACGCTTCACGAACCTATCCAAGGGCAAGATTGGGCAAGATTGAGAGTACTGGGTCTTGGCCGCAACCCCAGCACCCGAGAAGCTTTCCCGAATTTCCCGGCCGCTGAAAAAGAACGCCCGCCCGGGCGGGGAGGGGTTTTCGACGCGGAGACGCGGAGTCCTCTGCTTTGTTGTGGCGATCTTTATGGGACGCTGTTCGGCCGACGGGATTTCCTGCAGAAACTCATCGGGGAGCGGGTTTTGGAATGTAAGCTGTGAACTCAGAGAGGTTGGGCGCCATGACTGCGCTCGATACGATGAGAAAACTCACACAGCACATGGCACGTGACCTGTTTTATACTGGATAATTGGACGAGCATGCCGAAACGTACTTTTCAACCGAATAACCGCAAGCGCGCTAAAACCCATGGGTTCCTTAGCCGCATGGAAACCAAGAATGGCCGCGCCGTATTGGCCCGCCGGCGCGCCCGTGGCCGCAAGAAACTCACGGTCAGCGACGAAAGGTAGTCTTCCATCCCAGGTTTTCCGAAACGTGTCCGCCTGCTGCGATCGAAGGATTTCCGAAGAGTCTATGATGAAGGAACGCGCTTTTCCGGTCCTCTTTTCGCCGCGTTCTGTCTTCGCGAACCCGAAACCGGCGGACCACGCATTGGATTTACAACGCCGCGGGCGCTCGGCAAAGCGGTGGTGCGCAACCGGATCAAGCGGCGTGTGCGCGATGCCGTGCGGCTTCAACTGGAACGGCTGAACCCACAGTGGTCGATTGTCATCAATCCCCGGCGCAAGGCCTTGGAGGCTCCCCCGGAGGAGATCCGGCGCGAAGTGGAGCGGCTCTTTCTGCGGTGCAATGGACCTTAGTGGGAGCGCTGCGCGTATATAAACAGTGGGTGTCGCCGTGGCTGCCCTCGGCGTGCCGCTACCATCCGACCTGTTCGGATTATATGCGGCAAGCCATCGAACGGCACGGCGCGGCAAAAGGAATTTGGATGGGAATGAAACGCCTGGCGCGCTGCCATCCATTTCATGAGGGCGGCTTCGACCCGGTGCCCTGACCGGCGAGTGGATTTGGCCCGGCGATTTGGATTTGGCAGTTTCATAACGGAATATAGATGGCAGATTCGCAAAACGGCGGCAGCAAATTTCAACAGCCCAAAGAGATGTCGATGGAGTTGCGGCTGCTGCTCGCATTGGTCCTGACGGTCCCGATTCTATTTATCGGTCCCTATTTTTTTGGTCCGCAGACGCCGCCGCCCAAGAAGATCGCGGAGCCGGCGGGTGTAACGCAAACCGCAAATCCTGCTGCCGCCCAGGAGACGGCCAAGCCCCCGGTGGCGGCTGAAACCTCTAAGGCTGTCGCTAAGCCCGTCTCCACGGTTCCCGGCGGGCCGGTCACCGATCAGCAGCAATTGCCGACGGTGATTGTCCAAACGGATCTCTACCGTGTCTCGTTCACCAACCACGGCGCGACGGTCCGCAGCTGGCAGCTCAAGGGGGAGAAGTTCAAGGACAACGACAACAAGCAGGTGGAGCTGGTGAATTCCGCCGCCGGCCTGGCGCCGCCCTTCTCGTTCTATCTGCCGGAAGATAAGGACCTGGAAAAGAAGTTGAACTGGTCGTATTACACGCAGACGGCCGATCCCGATGGGCTGGGCGTCACGTACCGGTTCTCGGACGGCCACGTGAGCGTGAAGAAGGTCTTTCGCTTCCTGAAGAACTCCTATCTTTCGCAAGCCTCCACGGAGATTCTGGTGGATGGCAAACCGCTGCCGCACATGATCCAATGGCGCGGCGGCTTCGGCGACCTCACCGTCCCCAGCCCCACTTCTAACCAGCACGCGGTGCACTACGACCTGACCGCCAGTAAACTGGTAGATCAAAACTCCACCGCCGCATCCAAGGGACCTATCCAGGAGAGCGGCACCTATTCATTCGCCGGCCTGACGGACGCCTATTTCGCCGCGGTGTTTCTGCCTTCGGTGGAAGACGCGATGCGCGAGACCGTTTTTACCGACACCGTGCCCACGCCGCCCGAGCCGAAGGCCGTACCCCTGGCGGGCATAGCGCTTGGCGACGGCGACGCGAACCAGTTCCGCGTCTTCGTGGGACCCAAGGACGTGGATCTGCTGAAGAGCATCGATCCGAAGCTGGAGCAGCTCATCGATTTTGGATGGATGTCGGTGCTTTCGAAGCCCCTCTTCCTCATCGTGAACTGGACCAACGATCAGTTTGTCCACAACTTCGGCTGGTCCATCATTCTGGTCACTATCGTGATCAACTTCGCGCTGTTCCCGCTCAAGCTGTCGAGCATGAAGTCGATGCGCAAGATGCAGGCGCTGAAGCCGCAGATCGACGCCATCAACGCCAAGTATAAGGGCATCAGCGTGCGCGATCCGAAGAAATCGGAGCAGACGGAAGAGACGATGGCGCTCTACAAGAAGCACGGGGTCAACCCCATGGGCGGATGCCTGCCGATGGTGATCCAGCTTCCGATTCTGATTGCGTTCTACAAGGTCTTCACGGTTTCGGTGGAAATGCGCGGCGCGAGCTGGCTGTGGGTTCACGATCTTTCGCAGCCCGAGCACCTGCCCATCAAGATTTTGCCGATCGTGATGATCGCGACGCAATTCCTGACGCAGAAGATGATGCCGCAGCCCGGCGCGGACCCGGCGCAGCAAAAAATGACGCAGTTCATGCCGCTCATTTTCGGCTTCATGTTTTATAATTTTGCGAGCGGGCTGGTGTTATACTACTTGACCAGCAACCTTGTGGGCATAGCGCAGCAGTGGTTTTTCAACCATACGGATACGGCGCGCGCGGTTGCTCTGTCGGTGGAGCCGGCCAAAAAAAAGAACGGGAAGAAATAGCCTTTGCCTGAACGAAAGTATTCCGCAGCTTCCATCGGCCCCCGCATCGATTCGTTCCTGCGGACCACCCTCCAGACCGGAGGCTTTCGCGTCAATTTCGATATCGGCGATGTGGAAACCACGGACAGCGACTTCGAAACGCCCGATCTGGTGGTGAAGTTCAACGGGCCGGACGTCGATTTGCTGCTTTCCAATCGCGCCGAGCTGCTGCTGGCGCTGGAACATGTGACCATGGAAATGTTGCGGATGCCGTCGGAAGACCATTCGCGCATTTCGTTCGACGCCAACGATTACCGCCTGCTGCGCCTGGAAGAGCTGCGGCTGAGCGCCAGCACGGCGGCGGAGAAGGTGAAGCGAACCGGCGTGCCGTTCCGTTTCAACCCGATGAACAGCCGGGAGCGGCGCGTGATCCACCTGTCGCTGCGCGGCGAGACCGCGGTCCGCAGCGAGAGCCTGGGGTCGGGACCGACGCGGCAGGTGATCGTCTATCCCGCGGGCATGGCCAGTTTGCCGGAACCGCCGCGCGCGGCATTTCCCGCCGGCAGGTCCGATGGGCCGCCGCGGAGAGGTTTTGACGGGCCGCCGGGCAGGGGCGGACCACCGCGGTCGCGCGGGCCGCGCCGGTAGGGCCTGGAACCACTAATTGTGGGCGGACTTCGTGGCCCATGTGGGGCGGACCCCCTGGTCCGCGGCCGACGCCCTCGTCGGCCTTTCGGGATCGCATGGAGGCTGATTTGGCAAAGGCGAGGAGCGGGTCCAGGGGGACCCGCGCGGACCGGGGGGTCCGCCCTACGAGTAGGTGCAGGTACAGGACACCATAGTCGCTGTGGCGACGCCGGCCGGACGAGGCGGCATCGGAGTGGTGCGCCTTTCCGGCAAGGAATCGCGCCGCATTGCCGAGGAGATTCTTCAATTTCATGCCGCGCCTGAGTGGCGTTCCTGGCATTCGCAGATGGCGAAGCTGGCGGATGTGGATGAAGTGGTGGCGGCGTTCTTCGAAGCGCCGCGGTCGTATACCGCCGAGGACGTGGTAGAGATCTCATGCCACGGATCGCCGGTGGTCTTGCGCTTCGCGCTGGACCGGGCCCTCGATGCCGGCGCGCGCTTGGCCGAGCCTGGGGAATTTACGCTGCGCGCCTTTCTGAACGGCCGCATCGATCTGCCGCGGGCCGAAGCGGTGCGCGATTTGATCGACGCCACCACGCTCTACCAGGCCCGCGTGGCCATGCAACAGGCTGGTGGATCGGTATCGCGCCGCATCGCGCCGCTGAAGGAGCAGTTGCTCGAGCTGATCGCGCTGCTGGAGGCCGGGATCGATTTCGCCGAAGACGATATCAGCGTCGCGCCATCCGCGGAGCTGCTTCGCCGCCTCAATCCCGTGATCGAGGGCGTCCGCCAACTCGCCGCGAGCTTCCAGTATGGGGCGTTAGTGCGGGCCGGCCTCACGCTGGCGATCGTGGGGCGCCCCAACGTCGGCAAGAGCAGCCTGTTCAATTGCCTGCTGGAGCAGGACCGCGCGATTGTCACCGATATTCCCGGGACTACGCGCGATCTGGTTTCGGAGACCGCGTCCATCGGCGGGATTCCGGTGAAGCTCTACGACACGGCGGGGATTCGCGCGGGCTCGGAGCTGGTGGAATCGCTCGGCATCGAGCGAACCTTGCAGGCGATCGCGGATGTGGACCTGACGTTGGTGGTGGTGGATCTGTCGCAGGGGATCACAGAGGAAGACCGCGAGTTGATCGCGCGGGCGCCGAGAAGTTTGGTGGCGGGGAACAAGTGCGACTTGCCGCACGAGGCGGCCCGCTGCGTCTTGCCGGTATCCGCCAAAACGGGAGAAGGCATCGGCGCGCTTCGCAAGGCGATTCTGGAAGCTATGGCGCCCGCCGGAGCATTCGAGCAAGAGACCGGCTTCATCACCAGCGTGCGCCATGAGCGGCTGCTGGCGGAATCCGGTGAGTATCTGGAGAAGGCTCGCGGCGCGGTGGTAGATGGCATTCCGCATGAGATGCTGCTGCTGGATCTTTACGCGGCGTTGCGGCCGATTGACGCTATTACCGGAGCGACCACGGCGGACGATATTCTGAATCGGATTTTCTCGACGTTTTGTATCGGCAAGTAAGTGGAGGCGCGAGTGTTACTTCCGGCCCGCCGGCCTGCTAACTGGCGAACTGGATTGCCATGTTTGGTACATCTGCGCGGCGATCTGATCCATGAGGCCTCGCGGATCCGCATCTACCTTGTATAAGTCGAAGTGCGTGCGGCCTTCGAGAAAGGTAACTTGCGCGTTCGCGCCCAGCCGGTCCAGAACCGCCTTCAGTTTGTGGGCGGCGCCGTCCAGATAGAACGTGTCGGCTGTCCCTACAATGACGTGAATCTTGCCGTTGAGATTCGGCGAGAGCACTGGCCAGTTAGCTTCGAGAGTCCGCGCGATATCGTACTTCTGCCATGCGCGCACCACTGTTGCGTCTACATCGCCAGTGACTCGGTCAAACATGGGCATGGGGCGGCCATCTGGTCCGCGCGGCGAAAATACCCACTCGAATGAGGCGAACTGACCACCGTAGGGTCCCAGAACGCCTTCCAGCCGGGCGAAGTCTTGGAAACTCGCCACGACCTTCCCGTCGTTACGGACCAATGGATAGGAACTACCATCAGGGCGGCGATACACGTTGGCGTGCGGCGCGTAGAGATCCGGGCCGGTGAAGTCATGGAAATCGCTGGAGTCGGGCGATGTGGACCATGTGCCGCCGAAGACTTTCGGGTAAGTGACTTGCAGCCAGAGCGTGGCCCACCCTCCGGACGAGTGACCGTTCAGAAAGCGCGCGCCAGCCCGGGCATCCAAACGATATCTCGATTCCAGATACGGAATGAGTTCGCTGGTGAGCGCTTTTCCCCAAGGTCCGTTATTTACCGAATCGGCGAACTCATGCGTCCCGGTGGGGAGTGACTCGTCGAGTAAGATCCACATCATCCCGGTCATTTTCTTCTCCGCCATGCGCCGGTACACATCCCCGGCAACGGGCCGGATCCGCGCCAGATTTCCGCTGAATCCGTGCGTATAGTAGACGGCGGGATAGCGGACGCCGGGATGTTCCTTGTAGCCCGGCGGCTCGACTACCCAGCAACGTATGTGTACCGGACGGCCCCAAAAGCGGGAGAGAGACTGACTGACGAAGTCTTCCGCGTGGATCGCGTTCCGCGCGCGCTCGTCTTCCCGAACCGGGGGAGAGCTTTCCGGAACCGTCGAGTTGAGGGTTAACACAGGTTCGGCCATGGAGCCTGGCGCGAAGTGAGTGAGGGAAGCGACCTCGGTAATAGGATCGCCCGGCGCACGGCCTACATAGTTATACTCATGTCTCAGGTCAAGTATGGCTTGCGCGGAATAGACGCCAGGCGCAAGGTGGGAGAATCCGGCGGGAAAAGCAATGTCATCGGTATCGATCTCGATCGCGCCGCCCGGAGCCAGGTCGTACACTTCCTTGGCCGCCACGGACACATCCTGCGGCGCGAACGGGTTCGTGTCCACGCTCTTTGTCGACCCTTTCGCCAGAAACAGCAGCAGGCGGCCGCTCTGAGGCTCTGTGAAATTTGCGCCCAGGACCACCCGGAAGAAAAGATGGGGCGTCGCTTTTGCGGGCGATGCCGCGGGCTGAGCGGCCAAGCCAAAGGACAGGAGACACGCCGCCAAGGCGCACGAAAGTGGGCGCAAGCGCATGCCCTCTAAAGTAACACGGGCCCAATGACGACGATTGCGCCGTCTACCGGGAAAGGGACTGTCAAGCAGTGAGGGGTCAGCGAGTAAGTTCCAACTGCTACAGATCGATCGCCACTACCTCGTGATCCAAAATCGAATCGATAGTAAGTTGCATGACTCCGTTTGCTTCCTGTACCTTCGGCGCACGCCCACTCACCAGTAACTGCACCTTCTTCGCCCTGGCGCCGCCCGGCAGCCGCACGCTTACCTTCTGCGGGGGCGTGGGGATGAACTCGCGAATCGGGCCCTTCAGCATCATCGGGTTGGTCAAATTCACCAGATGCACCGTCATCGACGCGCGCTGCCGCCACACTGTTACGTCGATGGTTCCCGGACCGATCACGCTCACCGGCCGCGGCTCGCTCGCCGCCCAATCCACCGCGTTGCGCAGCAATTTCCAATGGTCTACGGATAGCACTTCCCAGAACACGCGGTCGATGTCCCAGGGAAAGTAGACCACCCGGCCCTTGCCCGTTTCGCGCACGTAGACTTCGGGAATATCGGTCTTGGGAACGCGCGGAAACACCTCCTCCATCGGCAGATCGGGATACGAAGGAATCAGCGTCAGCGGTGGATTCGGATAACTGCCATTGGTCCGCGTATGCACGCGCGATACGCCGTTGATGATGCGCTCGGCGTCTTCCAGGCCCGCCAGAATTGCGTGGCGCTGTCCCGAGCGCGGGTCCGTTTCCAGACGCAGGTACGAATTCTGCATGCGCGCGTCGATGCCGCTGTTAACTGCCGCGTCGAACGATGCGCCAAAAAGATCGGCGAGGCCGAAATCCGCGCGCCGCACGCCCCACTCGTCATAGAGCGATGTCTCATGCGTCGCCACGATGCTGCCGCCGCGCGCCACATACTGGCGGATCTGCTCGCACTGCGCCGTCGAAAGCGCCGCGATATTCGGAAACACCAGCACGGCGAACTGTGCGGTGTGCGCCTCGTCCAGCAGCCCATCGTGCACCATCTCGAAGGGGATGCGCGCCTCTATCAGCGCCTGGTAATACCCCAGCGTGTGGTCCTCTACTTTCTGCCGCGCCTGCGGGCCGCCGTAGAACCGCGCCGTCTGCTGCGAGTAAACCATCCCGACGCGCGCCAGCGGCTGCTCATTGCGCAGGTAGCGCTCATTGCGGTAGAGCCACGCGTAGAGCTCTTCCACCACCGGCAGCCAACGGTGGTCGTTCAACGTGCCGCCGAACTTGGTGAACCACGGCCGCAGCCCGTTGGCGATTCCGTCGAGCGCCCAGAGGCGTATTTCCGGGCCGTTCTGCACCGAATCTTTCCACCGATACGGCTCTTCCACGCCGACGCTGAAAATCCCGCCGATCGGCTTGCGGCCCATGGTGGAGCGGTACTCTTTCCCGTTCTTGCCGTTGGCCCACGCCGCGGTGAGCCCGCTGCGCGCCTGCCGGTCTGCAAACAGGATCGCGGCCTCTTCGCCGATGATCTTCATGTCGAGATCGCCCAGCGCCCCGCCGCCGCTATTTGGAATGAACCGCGCCGCCGGATTGATCTTGCGAATCTCCCCATCCCACAGGCGCCATAGGTCGAACAGGCGCTGCTGCCTCCACAAGATGTAAGCGCGCCGCGCGGGGTCCTGCGGGTTGTTGGTGCGCGGAAGATCGAGCCCCGTCGCGGTCCGGAAGTTCTCGCGGCAATGCTCGCAGTAACACATGCCCGAGCCGGCCCAGCGGTTGCTGAAGACACCGTCAACCTTATATAGGGAGACAATCTCTTTGGTCACTTCGGTCATGAACTCGAAGTTGTAAGGGCCAAGCGCGCAGGTGGTCCACAATTCGGGCATCACCGGATGCCGCAACTTCTTCCCCGCTGCATCGGAGGCGATCCAATCGGGATGTTTATCGAAGACGTCCTGGTGCGCCGCATGCGGATCGGTGCGCGCGATGACGGCCATGTTCATCTTGCGGCAACCGGCCACCAGGTCGCCGAAAGCGTCGCCGTTGCCCAGCCATTGGCTGCGATAGTGCAGCGGAATCTTGGTCGGATAGTACGCCACGCACCCGCCCGCGCTTAGACATGCTGCGTCGGAGTGCGTGCGGCGGAAGTAATCGAGCCAGAAGTTCAGGTCGTACTTACCCGGATCGTCCTCCACCAGCGTCAATTGCGCCCAGCGCATGGGCCGATCGAACCAGCCGCCAGGGCTGTCCGGATCGGCCGGATCGCCGGAAGCGGTGTGCGCGGCCGCCAGCGCTAATGCCGTGGTTTGCAGGAAGTCCCTGCGATTCCAGTCGTCTCCGTAGCTCATGCTGCCTCCGATTCATACTATGCCACTGGCGAGGGACAGCGTGCAGGCGCGACTTCGTTTCAGCGCAAAGAGTGCGCGCCTGGGCGGCGCTGATCGGCCGCTTGCCGTTGATGGCTTCGTTCACATGGCTGTCCGAAGATGGGCAAGAAATCGGCCGCCCGTTTGACGGAATGCACCATCAGGAATTGGAGGCGTTCGGCCGGCGTCGAATCGTCCGGCGGCATCCCGTGGCGCCGGTCGTAGTCCTCGATGAGGAGTGCGAGGAGCCGCATGAGCCCGGTCTCCGGTGGCGTGCGCTTGCGGCCTTTGCCGACCAGAACGCCATAGCGGTCGCCTACCTGCTCGCGCTGTTTGTAGGTTTCGATCCTCTGTGCAGGGTTTTGTGGAGAAGTTCCTCGTAGGTGGCGGATGGCATTCTTATAGATCTTCCCGGCTAGATTCCTCGTGAGTGTGGAAACGTCGAATGTGGAGTAACTGTTCGGTGAAAATCGACTGTCGCGATAAGCCGGTATTTGTGTCCCCCCGATGTCGAGGACCAGCATCGCAGTTGCGGCGGCATCGGTGGCGGGAAAGGATTGCTTTACGGCTACGAAATGCGGCCATGCCGCCTTCCGCTGGTCTGGCAGCGATTCCACGCGAGTGGCATTCGTCGAGCGCGCGGTTGGCAGGCGAAAGCGCCTGCCCCACAATTGGCGCGAGAGCCGGCTGAAAGCCGGCTGCAGCCAGGATTGGCTGCCCCACAAAGGCTGCTAAAATGCCTCTAGATGCTGAGGCGCTTCATCCTGTGGGATTTCCCGCGCGGAGTGTGGCAGTACGATGTCGTGGTCGGCATCATCCTGGCTTTCATCTTCTTCACGCCCCGCGAGTGGTTCGGCGACCAGCCGCGCATTCCCAAGGCCAGCAGCATCTCCATGATCTCGTCGGAAAGCGGCGTCTCGGCATTCTTCGTGGAGGCCAGCCTGGTGGCGGGCATCCCCGAGCCGCAACGCGTGGCCAAGCTGACCGAACTCCTGAAAATCCGCACCGGAAACAAGCGCCTGAATGTCACGCGCGTGGAGCCGGTACGCGATTCTGAAGGCGAGCTGGAAGGCTATATGGCCTTCGCACGGCCCTGAGGAGGCTTTTTCTTTATGCGCTCGCAAACACTTCTTGCACCGTTCCTCTGCGCCTTGACCGCGTATGGCGCCGACCCCGCGCTGCAAGCCGTATTTCAACGCATGGATAAAGCTGCCGCCACTTTCAAGGGCTTCACGGCCGATCTGGTCAAGGTGGAACATCACGCCATCATCGACGACAATGAAACGCAAGCCGGAACCATTGCCGTTCGAAAGCCGACCCCCCGCAGCATTCAGGTGCTCGAAAAGTTTCTACCCGATGGCGAGCAGATCGAGCTGAATGGTACCCACGTCCAGGATTACCATCCCAAAATCAATACCCTCCGGGCCGACGACCTGGGAAAGAAGTACCACGGCCTGATGGAAGAGGTGATGCTGATCGGGTTGGGAGGCAATTCGAAAGACCTGTTAGACGGCTACCAGGTGAGCCTGGGCGGATCCGAGACCGTGGGCGGTCAGAAGGCAACGCGCCTCATCCTCATCCCTAAAGATCCCCAGTTATTGAAGACCTTTCCAAAGTTCGAGGTTTGGTATTCCGACGCGACCGGAATTGCCGTGCAGCAAAAGTGGTATGACCAGGGTTTTGCGGACTATACCATCCAGACTTATACCAATATGAAGATCGGCCCGGTAACCGAAGCGCAGGTGAAACTCGTCGTTCCAAAAGACGCCCGCAGAGAGCATTTGTTCCGCTAGTGGCATCTATCTACTACAGGGTTCCATGAAGACCAAGTCAAGTCTCCACCGTCTCCATTATCTCGATTGGGTTCGCGGCCTCGGCGCATTGATCATGCTGCAGGGGCACGTCTTCGATTCCTACCTCAAGCCCGAATTGCGATCCGGCGGCGCGTTCACATTCTCGCAATTCGTGGGCGGCATGCCACCGGCGATGTTTCTCTTTCTCACCGGCATCACCCTCGCCTTCCTGATGGATAGCTGCGAGCGCAAGGGCATGGCGCCGCGCGGGCGCGTGGTCACAGCCCTCCGCCGCTCGGGGTATCTGTTCGGCCTGGCGTTCGCTTTCCGCGCGTTCGAGTGGGTCGCGGGCCTGCCCGTTTCCACCGGCCCGGATTTGCTGCGCGTCGATATCCTGAACTGCATGGGCTTTTCAGTGGCGGCGCTCTCCGTGATGGCGCTCTTCCGCACCGCCGAGCGCGCGCGTCTGTGCACCGTGCTGGGGCTGGCCATCGCGCTGCTCTCTCCGGTGATTTCGCAGATCGATTGGAGCGGCGTGCCTTGGATGATCCGCGCCTACATTGTCCCGGACCACCATTTCTTCGGCTTTTTCCCGTGGGGCGCCTACCTCGCTTTCGGCGTTGCCGCGGGCAGCGCGATCCGCCTGATCCCCGCCGTCGCTATGGACCGCGCCATGCAGTGGACGGCGCTCGGCGCCGCCGCGGCCATCGTCGCCTGCCAACACCTCGCGCAGTCCCCCTATTCCATTTACGCCGCCTCCGATTATTGGCTCAACAGCCCCGCCCAGGTGCTCACCAAGCAGAGCGTCACGCTGCTGATGCTAGCCTTCGCTTTCGTCTGGACGCAATACATCGCCAAGGACGGATGGAGCTGGGTGCGGCAGTTCGGCGTGACTTCGCTGCTGGTTTACTGGGTCCACATCGAGCTGATTTATGGCCGCTGGATGTGGTTTTTCAAGAACAATCTGACGGTGGCGCAGACTGCGGTTACGGCGGTTCTGGTGATCCTGTTCATGTTGGGAATTTCCGCCGCTAAGACCTATCGCGTTGAGGTGCGCGCCGCGCTGCTCGATATGGGATGGTGGTTCATTCCAAAATCCGAGCGCGTGAGCGGCGATTGAGGCTCCGATAGCGGGCCGATCCCCACAAGATGGATGATCGGACTGGTTCCGGTTTCCGGCTTTCGCGCGAGAAAGCTGGAGGCGACCAGCAGGGGCGAATTCTCTTCACCGGCAAGTTCTTGGCCGTGGCATCGCGCGCAGCTTTCGCGGCAGGAGGCGCGGCCACGATCGGCCTCAGCGGCAGTGAAGGCGCCGTCCCGCGGCCTGCCGACCCCATGTATTCTATAATCTTTGGCTCGCCTCTCGCTGGTCTGCTTCTGGCGACGTGACCGTTCCCGAGGTAGTTCGTGTGGTTTGGTAATAAGGAGGGAACGCCACGCGCATCCAATGCACCATCGTTCTCGCCGCGGCGGTGATGACGCCGCTCGTGCATACGCAAGGCAGGAAAGACAACGGCGCGGACTGGCCCACTTACAACCGCGATCTGGGGCGTTTCGCGGTATTCGCCGCTCAACCAGATCGGTACTAAGAACAGCCTTCCGCCCTTTGCCGGTCCGTGCAATTGGCGACGGCTCGTTCGGCTCGCCGTGAGCTGGGCGCTGCCGTGCCGGCCGCATGGCTTTCGCCGTCGCGGTGGACGGCCACGCCGCGTCCACGCACTATAGAGTTTTGCGATAACGGCCGATACTAGCTTGGCTGCCGCAAAAACGCGGCCCTAACGTCGCCGGAGAGCAAGATCGGATCGAGAATCAGGCGCCAATCGCGGCGCAGTAACGACAGGAATTACCAAAGGGGCAAAGAGAGATGGAAAGACAAGCAAGCAACGCCTGGCGACTACCTCCCGGTCGAAATTCGTCTACCGGCGCCGCCGTTCTGGACCATCCGGAAACTGAAGAGTCGATGACGCATGCCGATGAGCGTCTTCAGGAGGAAGTGCTCCGGCTAGGCCGCCTGAGCGAACGCGGAAAAACCGGGCAATTCGAAGGCAATAATCGCCAACTGCGCGTCCTGGCGCGGATTGGTGCGGGCAAGGTCGAAGACTTGATCACGCAGACCTATATCGGCGACCACGAAGAGATGAAGCTGGCCGTCGACAACATAGCCGTAGTGCTGCAAGGCTTGCAGATGGAGATAGCGCGATTGACAGAGGCATCCTGTGAGTTGCAACTTGCGCCCAAAGGGCGCGATAGCATGTCCCACTTCTGGCCCTTTCGGCCGGCACGATCGTCTGCGCGGGCGCCCATCTCATCGAAGTCGCAGCGGTGTTCTGGCTCTGCGTCGCTCGGGCTCAGGTGTGATTGAAGAGGCCTTTTCGCGATCCCCTCATTGTTTCCGGGCGGGTTGCCCTATACCCGTCGCGATCAAACTCCGAAAGCTGTCGTCGATATAAAAGCCCCATGCGACCGAACAGTCACCGTAGCATTCGAAGGTAGGAACCAGGCCGAAGTGCGTAAAGCGGAGTTCGATTTTGTCGCCTTCCCTGGCGATCTCAAAAATAACGCCGGCGCCATTCCACTCGGCCTTGTCCTTGACAAAGTTAAGTTGGGCATCCGATACATGCCATACGACATTCTTGCCCGGCGTCAATTCCGTGATCTTCCGGGCGCTACATCGAAGACGCTTCCGGCTGCTGGACTTGGCCCGCCCGGCGCACGTCTTGTTCGAGAATCGACCTCCAGCGGAAAAACGAAAGCTGCTTGATTTGTACTTTCGAACTGCCGGTGGAAGGCCGGACATTTAGATCCAGGGAAGGCTTACAGCCAAACCTCACACCGCGGCGCTAAGCAGCCTTCACGCCGGCGCCGGTGCGTTCTGAAATAAGGCTGCTTTCAAGCTCAGCCAAAACGCACATCGTAACGATGGAGCCAGTATGGCGACATAAGTCATCTTCTCCTCTGCTCCAGATACCCGGCGGGGTAAGCTGCAAAGGCGCATCACCGGTTATGCGAGTCCCGTGCGGTGCTCGATCGGCTTCTCGATTGCGGTGTCGGCGACCTTCACATCGTCAGCACCACGCGGAACTGTGCGTTGCCGCTCATCATGCGCGCGTAAGCGTCGGCCGCTCTTTCGAGTGGATAGGTTTCAATCATCGGACGCACGCCGGTCAATTCGGCGAAGTGCAGTGTGTCCTCGGAATCGGCTGCCGTTCCCGCGGCCCAGCCTTGAATACTTCGACTTCCGGTAATAAGCTGTACCGGAGTGACTTCAATGGGGTCAAACGTCGCGCCGACGACAATGAGCTTGCCGTTCGGGCCGAGACCGTCGATCAGCTCAGACATCGCTTTGGAGCTTGGCGCCGTCGCCAGAATTACCTGCGCGCCGCCCAGTTTCTGCAATTCCTGCGCTGCGTTTGTCGCTTTGCTATCGATGTACACGCTTGCTCCGAGCTTCTTTGCGAGCGTGGCGTTTTCGGATCCACGCCCGATAGCGGCAACCTGATAACCGAACTTGTTAGCGAATTGAATTCCCAGATGACCCAAGCCGCCGATGCCCTGCACCGCAACAAGGTCGCCTGGGAAGGCGCCGCTATGCCGCAGCGCGTTGAACGTGGTGATTCCGGCGCAAAGCAGCGGCGCGGCTTCGGTATCACTTAGCGTTTCCGGTATCGCTACCAGCGCCTCGACCGGAGCAAGCATGTATTGCTGGTAACCGCCGTCATAGCTGATGCCCGGAATTTTCAGGTTCCGGCAATTGCGAAAGTCGCCGCGCCGGCACTCACGACACGTACCGTCCTGGCCGCCATGCCATCCGACGCCAGCGCGCTGTCCCACCTTCCACTCGGAAACACCGGCGCCCAGTTCATCGACGATGCCCGCGACTTCGTGCCCTGGTACGCGCGGATACTGAATGCCGGGCCACTGGCCTTCCTTGGTGAGCACGTCGCTGTGGCAAACGCCGCAGGCCTGCACCTTGATGCGCACCTGTCCCGCACCCGGCTTGGGAATCTCGCGCTCGACGATCTCGAAGTCCGCTCCCGGCCTGGGAATCTGCGCCGCTTTCATCGGCGCGATACCGGTTCTTGTAGTCGCCATGTTGCCTCCTATTGAATTATCACTTTCACAACCGTCATTATCTCTCGCGGAAAGCGCACTGGCGTTGCGCTGCGTGCGTCCCGGAATTGGATGCCTCTCTTACCCCGCCGCCTCGAAGATGACTTCCAATTCGACCGGTGCGCCGAGCGGAAGACTTGCTAGCCATGCACCAGGCGACTTGGGATCTTGTCTTTTCCGAAGACGTCTTCGAGCAACTCCGCCGCGGCGCCAGCCGGCCCATCTTCGCGCGGAAACAGCGGTTTCGCCAGGGGTTGGCTGATGACGACCCTCGCCGCGAGTTGACGCCTCACGCGCGGAGAACTCGCGGCCGGTGGCGATGGAGGCGCCGGGCGTCTTGAAAAAGTCGTGGGAGACGGCGCAGCCACCCTGTGGCGCCGCACGCCACGGAGCGTGCATTTCGGGGCACGCTCGCATTCAGGCGCTCTTGAATGGGCATCCATCCCGGGGCCAAACCAAATCGAATGGGCGCCACGAACGCGACGCTGGGGTGAAGCCGACGATAAGCCAATCGTGCCGAAGCGAGATCATAAGCCCGATAGGCTGGACTACATTGAGTGCAGGCAACGGACGGACGGCCAACGGCGACAGCAAGACGCCGGTTGACGCGGAAGCCACGCCGAGGAACAGGCTCTTCGTGAAAAGTTGTCGCAATTCTCCGGCGTGCTGCCGAGCGCCGTGGTCATTGCAATTGCCTGAGAGCCGACGCGGGGCCGGATGCAATCGGCAAGGCGACTCCTCAGCTTGCAGCCTCATCCGCGTCGAGCGGTAAAGCGGCGCGGTTGGGCATCCGCGAAAGCACACCGACACGCGCTCTTCCAGCCTTTACCCCCTTCTCCGAAGAGACTGGCTCGATGGCGGCGCTGGCGCCCGACGGATTTTGCAGTTTATGCACCAGAGCCAGCAGGCTGTGCGAATGCGACGCCAATTCCTCGCACACGGTGGCTCGGCACTCCCCCCTGGGGGCGTTCCCCGGCTCCGCCTGTTCCATCAGCGCGGTGGAGAACGCAATCGGTTCTATGCCCCGCGACTGGTTCTGGGGGCGCCATCGACTTCGTCCACCAGAGCATTGCCTCGCATTGCGCGGGCAGTGATCTTACACGCCGATTCCGCGGCCGCGCCGACGCTACCCGCGCCGCATTGCACGATGGTTTCCTCAATAGGCACAGCGGTATCCCTGGCCGTTTGCGCGCTGCGCTGTGCCACGTTGCGCACTTCATCGGCGAACACCGCGAAGCCCATGCCGGCGCGCGCCGCTTGAACGGCTGCGTTGAGCGCCAGAATATTGGTCTGGAACAGATGCTCGTCGATCACGCGGAACCTGGGGGTGTTTTCGCTTGATCCACGCATTTCCTTCATAGAACGAATCATCTCCTCGAGATCGCAATTGGCGCCATTCACCAGCCCGCCGGTCTTGGCCCTCGGGCCGGACGCAGCTGCAGCTTGCATGCTTTGGGCGTTCTGGCGTGACACGGCGGTGACTTCCACCGGCGACGCCGAGATCTGATGCAACATAGGAACCGGTCGGGATGCGCCTTGCGGTGGAGACTGGCTTGCTGTAGAGCCTTCCCGCGAGGCCGCCGCGATCTGCTGCGATTCCCGGAGCGTCTCGCCAGCAGCGGAGCGAAGTTGCGACGTTGCCGACAGGGCCGCCAGAATTGCGGCCGCCGAGCCGACGGCTGCGGCGAAGCCAAGGACCGGGAGCGCCCACGGAACGCCGTTCCCCAGCCCGGCGCAGACCACCGACAGGTTCAGCCCCGCTACCGCGGCCAGCGCGGCGGTAACTTTCCATCCAAGCGTAAAGCTTTGACTTTTCATTCTGTCTTTCTCTCCAACGCGACGAATTGAGGCCGGGCAATCGCACGGACTTTGCACCTGGAAAACGCCGTCGGGGCCGCACCCCCGCCCGCGCAGTTCCTTCACCGGCGTCGAACGAATCCGGTCGATGGCTTCGCCGAAGTTTGGTGGATCCGTTTCCGCCTGCGTGACGATGAGGCAATAGGTAGCAAGCGGGAATGTGAATTACTTGACAGTGCGCGGATCGGCCTGCGACGCCGAGGCGGATGCTTTGGCTCAAAGTAACGTGGACGCCGTCATTTCTCCCTGCTCTAAACCGCCAGTGTGGCCGCCTCGTCGAAGAGGTCTATCCGATGGTGGGCGTCCTTGTCTTGCGGCGCCAGGCACAGCTTCACAAGGAGGTGATCGCCATCCCAGTCGAAGCGTATAGAGATCCAATCCGTCGGACCTGCGGTCTTGGTCTTGAAGTTCCGGCCGTACACGACAGTGGGTATGCTCAAACCGAGTGGACCAAGTTTGCTTTCCAGTTCGGTCTTGACATTGCCTACGATCATGTTCGTCAACTCGGCCATGGCGTCGAGCACCTCTTCGTTTACCGCCGTGGCTTCCGTCATGAGCATGTTCGCGCAGACGCGGCAGGCGAACGCCGCCGAGCAACTCAGGCTTCCGGAGCCCGCCCAGGAGCCCGCAAGGCCGATTAAGGAGATTACTTCGCAGTTGATGTCGGGCTTGGCGTCTTCGAAAGTCGCCGTACCCGAAGCCAGCTCGACGCCCAGCATGGTGGAAAACACCTGGAGAGCCGACTGGTTTATGGAATCCACGATGAACTGTTTGAGATTCATAACTGCATCGCCGGCTCAATAATGCCTGCCAGCTTCTCCTTAATCTGATCGGCGGTGAATGGCTTACGGACATATCCCGCGGCCCCCAACTTCACGGCCTCTCCGACCTTGGTTTCGCCGCCCTCGGTGGTAATCATGACCACCGGGATGTGCCGCCACTCGGGCGAATTCTTCAAAGCCGCCAACAGCTGAAGGCCATCCATTTTCGGCATGTTTATGTCCGACAGCACCAAGCTGACGGCTTTCGTTTTGAGCACTTCCAGAGCCTCCTGGCCGTCGCCCGCTTCGTAAATCTCACCAATAATCATGCCCGTTTGCCTCAGGACACGCTGCAGGATCTTGCGGATCGCAGCAGAATCGTCAACTACCAAAATATGGGATTCCATTCGCCACCTTTACAATGATATTTATCGACGGGGGCGGCGATTTCATTAGGGGCAAGGGTGGGTTAAGTGCGATTGCGCCGATCCTTCTTATACCCACCTGGAGGAATGGGGGTAGCGAGGCGAAAAGCGGGCGCAAAATGCGGGCCGCGAAAAAGTCAGGCCTCGGCTGTGGCACACTAGACAGCGCATGGATATTTCCTCGTCGTTGGTCAAGAGCACGGCCGTAGCGGCGCTCGGCGGATTGCTTTTCGGATTCGATACAGCCGTCATCGCCGGCGCGACCTCGCAACTCCGCAGTGCGTACTCCCTGAGCGACACACAATTGGGTATCACGGTTTCCAGCGCGCTGATCGGCACCATTTTCGGCGCCATGCTGGCCGGAATTCCCGGCGACCGGCTGGGGCGCCGCGACAGCCTGCGCCTGATGGCCGTGTTTTATATTGTTTCGGCGCTGGGATGCGCCTTCGCCTGGAGTTGGCCGGCGTGGATTCTGTTTCGCTTCATCGGCGGGCTGGGAATCGGCGGCTCGTCGGTGCTGGGTCCCATGTATATCGCGGAGATCGCGCCGGCCAAGTGGCGCGGACGGCTGGTGGGCTTCTTCCAGATCAACATCGTGGTGGGCATTCTGCTGGCTTACTTCTCAAATTTCGTGATAGGGCTGCAGGGCCTGGGCGATGCGGAATGGCGATGGAAACTGGGGATCTCGGCCGTGCCCGCGGTGTTGTTCTTCCTGATGCTGTTCACCATTCCACGCAGTCCGCGATGGCTGGTGAAGAAGGGACGCGTCAGGGAAGCGCGCGCGGTGTTGCAGCAGATTGGCGAAAGCGACGTGGAGACTGCGCTGCAGGATATCGTAGGCTCGATCGATGCGCTGCACGGACACGCGCAGGAGCCGTTGTTCCAATCCAAGTTCAGGCTGCCCATTTTCCTGGCGGTGACGATTGCCATGTTCAACCAGCTTTCCGGCATCAACGCAATTCTGTATTACTTGAATGATATCTTCGCGGCGGCGGGATTCAACAAAGTCTCGGGCGATTTGCAAGCGGTGGCGATCGGGTTCACGAACCTGATCTTCACGTTGCTTGCGATGACGGTGATCGACCGGCTGGGGCGGAAGAAGCTGCTGGTGACGGGCGCAGTTGGTTGTGCGGCGTGCCTGAGCGGCGTAGCGGCGATTTTGTCGTCGGGCGCGCATGCGAATCTGCTGGTATGGCTATTCGCCGGATTTATTGCGTTCTTCGCCTTCTCGCAGGGCGCCGTGATCTGGGTGTATCTGGGCGAGGTTTTCCCCACCAGCGTGCGCGCCAACGGACAGAGCTTAGGCAGCTTTACGCACTGGGTGATGGCCGCGGCGATCTCATTCGCGTTTCCGGTGATTGGCGCGCACTACTCGAAGGCGGCGCCGTTCGTATTTTTCGCGGTGATGACGGCGGTGCAGTTTGTGGTCGTGCTGGCGTCCTATCCTGAGACTAAGGGAGTGTCGCTGGAGGATTTGCAGAAGAAACTGGTGGCGGGCTAGGGCCGGACGCGCCGCACCATTAGCGTACTTTTCACTTGTTTCCTATTCGCGCTGTTGGCGGGATGGGCTTCGCGTCTCTACGATCGGAATGCGTACCCTTGCTTTTGCAGATACTCCTTACTGATGCGCGCCGTCTCGATCGGCGTTGACGGCGGATTGCGGCTGGGATCGAGCTCGACCATGATGATCTTCATCTGGGGCGATTGTTCCAGCAGGGCCAGCACGGCGGGCACATCCACCTTGCCCTGACCGAGCGGACAGTACTCTGCCCAGTTGGGGCCGCCGTTCCAATCCTTCAAATGGACGTGCCGGATCAGCGGCAGGAAATCCTTCACCACTTTCACCGGGTCCGACCCGCCTTTGGCGAGTTGGCCCACGTCGGGTCCGAACTTCACATAGCGCGTATCCACCGCGTCCAGTACGGCGTAGACTTCGTCGCGGCTTTCGACGCAGGTGCCGGTATGCTGGTGCAACACGGGCGTGATGCCCACGTCGCCGACCGCCTGGCAGATCTGATTCAGCGCGGAGACGATGTCGCTCTTGCTGGCTTTGAAATCGTAAGAGGCGCGCTTCACTCCGTTGGGTCCGATGACCGCAGTGACGCCGCCGGTCTCTTTGATGAGATTGGCCCACAGGACGGCGCGGGCGATCTCATCGGTGCGCTTCGCGGGGTCGGTGAGGTTTACGCCGCAGTACGCGGAGATGAGCTGCAGGTGGTTCTCATCCAACACTCGCTTGAGGCCGCCTTTGGGCTGCCAGGCCACAAGCACTTCGCCGAAGGATTCGTAACCCTGGTAGCCAAGGGATGCGACGTCGTGGATGGCCGCCGCGGCGTCGTCCGGCTGGTAGCCCCAGGTGATTCCCGTGTGGCCGATTTTCAACCGGCGCTTGGGTTGCGCCCGGGACACGGACGCCATAACAGCTGCCAGCCCGGCGCTGCGAAGAAATTTCCGGCGATCGATCTCTGGGAACATTGCGGCCACGCTCTTCAGGCTTATTGTATGGTATGCAATGTCGATTGTGCAATATCGAATCGAGTGGTTGCCTCAAAGGGCGGAAGCGGCTCGGGGAACACGACCGGGAATACGAACCGGGATCGCGACCGGGGATCACGACCGCAACGGGCGCCGAAGCTTGATTATACCGGATGTTCGAACAAGTTAGGCCTACGGAATCTCCCCTAGTAGCTACCGATAGAAACGTGAGTCATTATAATCCCCCTTATTTTCTGTTGGTTAGAGGGACGTTAGCAATCTCTCCTAACGTTGTTACCGAATCCTGCCGGTGATAGAGTTCCATGCAGTAGGGATGCTTTTCAGGGTGGTGGAAGTCATGTTGACCTATGGCCGTGACATCCGCCGCCGATTGGCTTTGGCGCTACCCGCGCAAAAGCGGGCCGCTCCAAAGCGGTGCAGGCCATTGTGAACGGCCCAGCCGTTCGAATAGAGGAGAAGACAACGTATGTCTCGCAAAACGATCTTTCCCATCGCCTTGTTACTCATATCTGCATGCGCCACTGTCTGTCTGGCCCAGGTGGAGCAAGGCGCTATCACGGGAGCGGTAGTGGATTCGACTGGGGCGTCGATTCCGAAGGCGAAGGTTACCGCTACCAACCAAGCCACTGGCGTGATTGCCACAACCGAAACTACCGACGACGGATACTACAAGATTCCTTACCTTCCCGCGGGCAAATACACCGTGATTGCTCAAAAGGATGGCTTCGCGCTTAATAAGGTTACAGATGTACCGGTGCTTGTCGGCCAGATTGCAACCATCAATGCTACCTTGAAGCCGGGCACGCTGCACGATGAGGTGACGGTTGAGTCGCACGCGGAGCTGGTGGAGCAGGTGAGCTCGTCGCTGGGCTACGTCACGGGCGCTACCCAGATTTTAGAGCTTCCTACCGGTCGCAGCCCGTACTCCCTGTTGACTCTGTCGCCGGGGGTAATTCCCGATGGCAACACCGGGACTGGGCCGATCATTAACGGCGGCCGGTCCAACACGACGGCCATCTTGCTCGACGGGCAGGATACCCGGAATAATTCGACTCTTGACAATAACTATACGCCTCCGCAGGAGACAGTGCAGGAAATCCGGTTTATTACCAACAGCTTCTCGGCGGAATACGGCCGCTCGAACGGCGGTATTTTGGCGGCCGCGGGCAAAACCGGAACCAACCTGTTGCATGGCAGCGCATACGACTATCTGAACAACGACGATCTGAACGCCAACACGTGGACGAATAACCAGGACAGTGTGGCGCGAGGCCGGCAGCGGCTCAACCAATACGGGTTCTCCCTGTCGGGTCCCGTGTATATCCCCCGGGTTTACAACGGAAAGAACAAGACCTTCTTCTTTTTCAACTGGGAAGATGTAAACAACCACGGTGTCAGCACTCCAACGGCGGAGGTACCCACCGACCTCCAGAAGAGCGGCAATTTTTCGCAGACGCTTACCAGCTCGGGCGGCCTGATTACGGTTTACGATCCGCTGACCACGGTACCGAACTCAACCACGCAGAGCGGCTATAGCCGGTCGCCATTCCCGGGCAATATAATCCCGGCGAATCGCATCGATCCGATTACGGCAAAGCTCCTTTCGTATTTCCCCGAACCGACGCTGCCACTATCGCCCACGCTGGGAGTCAACTGGTCGAGGAATTTCAGCCTGGACACGCTGCAGACCAAGTACTATACGCGAATAGACCAGAACTTTGGCGATAAGAACCGGCTCTTTTTTCGGTTTGGCTATCAAAACTCGCCGCAGACCAGCCCATACCTCGACAGCCAATACGCCAACATCGCTTTCCCCGGAGAGACGACTAACGGCGGCGGGAACCAGGATACGCTCGCGTATGTTTATGCCCTGAGCGACACGGAAACATTTACGCCCAATCTGGTGGGCGAGTTCCGGTTTGGCATTACCCGGTCAATCATCAGGCTGACGCCGCTGAGCGTGGGGTTCAACGTCACGAACCTCGGGCTGCCCGAGTATCTGCAGCAGGCATCCACCGACAACATCTTTCCTTACTTCTCGATCGCCGGGTTGACCGCCATAGGACCGCAACGCGCCTCGTGGGACGTGGATAGCGAAAACACTCCCGAAGCGCAAGCGCACATCACGTGGCTGAAAGGCGCGCACTCGATCAAGGCTGGGTACGACATGCTCTGGAACCAGTTCAACACGTTCCGGCCGGACTATCCTTCCGGCACCTTCACTTACAGCACCGCCTATACGCAAGGGCCCAATCCCTCAACGGCGTCTGCAACCGCCGGCTATGGTTTGGCGAGCGCGCTGCTGGGTCAACCGGATGGCGGCGAGTTTACCGTGGGACCATCGCTGGCGGCGCTGCAGAAAAGTTACAACTTTTATGTGCAAGACGATTGGAAGGTTGCGCGCAACCTTACTGTGAACCTGGGGATTCGTTATGAGTACCAGACACCGTGGACGGAACGCTACAATCACCTCTCCTATTTCAGTGCGACCACGGTCGACCCGATTACAGGGGAGGACGGCTTGTTGGTCAATACCACGCCTTCGCACCGATATCCCAGCCAGCCTTACCACAATTGGGGGCCACGGGTGGGCTTGGCGTATAACTTCCTGCCGAATACCGTGTTCCGGGCCGGCTACGGTATTTTCTATGCTCCGGGCAGCGGCGGCATCGGTTCCAGCCCCGGCGATTTCGGAAGCGGTTCGGAAGCCTCGACGAATATCTACTTCGGGCAAGCGCCGGCAGCGCCCGATACGCCGGTCCCCGGAGGAACTCTGGCCAATCCGTTTGTGACGGGTTTGTTGACTTACCCAAACACTCTGATCGGTCAAAGCATCAACGCAATCTTCCCGTCGTGGAAGACGCCCGAGAACCAGATGTGGAACGCGAGCCTGCAGCACAGCTTCGGGAAGAACCTCCTGGTGGAAGCTGCCTACATCGGCAGCCGCGGCGAACATCTTTGGAACAACCTCACCCAGGACGCAACCTATCCGCAATATCTCTCACTGGGCACGCAACTCAACAACCTGGTCACCAACCCTTTCTACGGCAAGATCACCAGCGGCAGTCTTAGTGCGCCGACGGTGCGCCTGGGATCTTTGTTGGTGCCCTATCCACAGTACACCGGAGTCACTCAGATTCGGGCCTCTGCGGGTGACTCGGTCTACGACGGTCTGACGCTGCGCGCGGAGCGGGCGTTTTCGCATGGCCTGCTGTTCCAGGCGTCTTACACTAACGCCAAGCTGATTGACGACGTGAACGAGCGGTTTCTGGGCGGCGCCAATTATATCGACCCGTACGACCTGGCGTTATCGAGGTCCCTATCGCCGTTCGATATCTCGCAGCGTTTCGTGCTCAACTATGTCTATGAGTTGCCCTTCGGGCATGGCAAGCAATTTCTTTCCCACGGAATTGCGAGCTATATTCTAGGGAACTGGCAGACCACCGGTATCTTTCAGATGCAGACCGGCACGCCGATCTCCATCACTCCGACCTGCAATTTCGCCGGCGCCGAAGGCTACAGCTGCTATGCGGAGCGCACGGGAGATGGCAACCTGCCAAGCGGCCAGCAGGACATGGCTCATTGGTTCAATACCTCGGTATACACCGATCCAGCGCCATACAGTTTTGGCAACGGCTCGCGCACGGAACCAGATCTGCGCAACCCTGGAACGATCAACTTCGATACCGTGATGAGCCGGTGGCAGCCCATCCGGGAGCGCATGCGGCTGCAATTCCGCGCCGAGTTGTACAACATCCTGAATCACCCCAACCTGAGCGCGCCGAACACTACGATTACGTCGTCGACCTTCGGAGAGATCCTCACGAAGAGCGGCAACCGAACTGTTACTATGGCCTTGCGGCTTGAATTCTGAGCTTGTTTGTGGGGCGGGACCACTGGTGAAGAGCGGATCCAGGGGGACCCGCGCGGACCAGGGGGTCCGCCCTACTGGTTACTATGAGAGACTCGCCTATACGAAACCGGCGGCACGCATCGCCTGTATCTCCTATCTGCGCCGCGTTGATGGTGATGCTCTGCCGGGGCAACGCTTATGCAGCCGGTCCCGTGGATCCATCGACACTCGATAACAAGGTGTTGATAGGGTATCAAGGCTGGTTCACGTGTCCCGAGGATGGCTCGCAGCGCTGGACGCATTGGTCCCGCGGGATTCCCACTCCCGAGACATTGACCATCGAACTTTACCCCGATGTGAGTGATCTCGATCCGGATGAGCGCTGCACTATCCCCGGAATGACTATTGGCGGCAAGCCGGCGTATCTGTTTTCTTCGCGGAATCCGAAGACGGTAAGTAGACACTTCCGCTGGATGCAGGAATACGGGCTGGACGGCGTACTGGTGCAGCGCTTCGTGGGCGGCCTTCGAGGGAAGCGCGCGGACGGCGATGTGGTGCTGAAGAACATCATGGCCGCCGCTAAGGAATCCGGGCGGACCTTCGCTATCGAGTACGACATTTCCGGCGGCAACGCCGAGACGTTCGCGCAGACGTTGAAAGACGACTGGATATATCTGGTGGACGAACTCAAGGTGACCGCGCACCCGAACTATCAGCGCCACAACGGCAAGCCGTTGCTTTCCGTCTGGGGCATGGGGTTGAACGACGGCAACGCGCATCCGCCGGCCGACCCGCAGGTGGCGAAGGACCTGATCGAGTGGTTCCAATCCAAGGCGCCGGCGCAATACCGCGTGACTTACATGGGCGGCACTCCCGCGCGCTGGGGCACGCTGACTGCGGATTCGCGCCAGGACCCGGCCTGGGCAGGCGTGTATGCGGCGATGGATGTAGTCCAACCGTGGAACGTAGGCCGCTATGGCACTCTGGAAGCCGTCGATAAGTGGAAGGATGACGTGCTGGTTCCGGATGTCAAGCTGGCCGCCAAGAATCATCAACTCTACATGCCGGTGATTTTTCCGGGATTTTCGTGGAGCAATCTCAAACGCAACGCCCGGCCGAATCAGATTCCGCGGCTGCGCGGCGAGTTTCTTTGGAGACAGGCTTACAACGCCAAGATGGCCGGGGCTAAGGTTTTGAAAATTGCCATGTTCGACGAAGTGGACGAAGGGACGGCGATACTAAAGGCGGCTTCCCACCGCAAGGATGCGCCCGATCAGGGCTATTGGCTGACTCTTGATGCCGACGGCGCGGAGTTACCCAGCGATTGGTATCTGAGACTGGCGGGCGATGTTACCCGGATGTTCCATGGGGATATTAAGCCGGATGCTAAGTTGCCTGTGAACCCGGGTAAGTGAGTTACAGGTTGGCACCCCGACAGCCGAGCGCTCGGAGCGGCTCGGGACTGGGCAGGCCATGGGCCTACCCCACTTGGAGATATAGCGTGAAAACCACAAGGTACGGCCGCGCGGCTGGCGTCGCCGCAGTGTTGCTGGCAGCGCCGATCTACGCCGGCCTGACATTCATTCCGGACTCTACCTTTAAAGGTTCGAGCCTGGCGGAATGGCACACGCTGGGTGAGGCCTCATGGCGCGCTCAAGCGGGCGAGATTGTGGGAACGGTGAAACCGGGGGGCAGCGGCGGCTGGCTCTTCCTGAATCAGTCTTATCAGGATGTGGGTTTCCACGCCTTGTTCCGCTGTACGGGCGGCTGCAAGGCGGGCGTGATGATCCGCGCGGAGAAAACCGCCGACGGCTTCAAGGGGATCTATGTGTCACTCGATGAGGAGAACGTGCCGTCGTTCGGAGTGACACTGGACTCTCAGGGAAAGGAGCTGCAGCGTGAACGCCTGAGGTCCATTGGCGGGCTGACTCGGGTGGCTCCCGTGCCGGATCCTGCCGCCGCGGCCGCGCGCGGTGGGGCCGGGCGCGGCGGGGCGGGCAGAGGCGCTCCGCAGGTAACACTGCCGTTCACGCGTCCCGCGACTATTCTTAATACGGACGACTGGAACCAGATCGAGATTTTCCTGGACGCCAATATTGTCCGATCGCATCTCAACAATGCCAATACGACCACGGGCGTGTCCGACCACGCCGAAGAGGGCTACGGACCGTTGGCCCTTTACGTGGGTGGCGCGGGGGAGGTTCGTTTCAAGGAGATCGCGTTCAAAGATGTGGGAATGAAGGAGACGCCGGCGGAAATTGTTTCGCCCAACTTCCGGATGCAGCGCATCAGCGATATGTCCTATTCATGGTCTGCCGCGGCCGCCGACTTCAACCGCGATGGCGTGACGGACATAATAGCTGGACCTTATATCTACTATGGCCCCGACTTCACCAAATCGCGCGAGATCTTTCTGGCGACCACATATAGTCCGTCGTCGCAACTGCCCGCAACCAATTGCGAGTATGCCTACGACTTTAACGGAGACGGCTGGCCCGACGTTCTGACCGGGACGGGGCGACCAGCGCTCTATATCAATCCAAAAGGAGAGTCGCGCCGATGGCAAAAATATGTGGTGCTGCCCAACGTTCAAAGCGAGATCACGCTGCTGCGCGACGTCGATGGGGATGGGAGACCCGATCTGGTCTACGGGGCCGATGGAACCGTGCGCTACGCGACGTACGATCCCGCCGATCCCACAAAACCCTGGACCGTTCACTCAGTCTCGGAGCCAGGCTATGCAGCGGCGCACGGGCTGGGCGTTGGCGACATCAATGGCGACGGGCGCATGGATATCGTGAACCCCTACGGTTGGTGGGAACAGCCTGCGGCCGGCAGCAAGCAGGAGCTGTGGACGTATCATCCGCAGGCTTTCAGCCGGGCTAGCCGCACCGCGCCGGGCGGCAGCGTGATGGCGGTGTACGACGTAAATGGCGACGGCTTGAACGATGTTGTGACCAGCTTAAGCGGCCACGGTTTCGGACTGGCGTGGTACGAGCAAAAGCGCGATGCGGCGGGCAACATTTCCTTCGTGGAGCATATGATCGCCGACGATTTTTCGGCGAAGAATGCGGGAGGAGTGGCGTTCTCTGAGCAACACGGGTCCACCTTCGCCGATGTGGATGGCGACGGCATCCCCGACTTCATCGTAGGCAAGCGCTACTGGTCGCACGCCGATACGTACCTCGATCCGGATCCGAACGGCGCGCCGGTTTTGTATTGGTATCGAACGGTTCGCAATCCGAAAGCGCCGGGGGGCGCGGAGTTTATCCCCGAGCTGATTCACAATCGCTCGGGCGCCGGGTCCGACTTGCTGGCGGTGGATCTGAACAACGATGGCGCGATGGATATCGTGACCTCGACCGGCCGGGGCACATTTATTTTCTGGGGTAAGCCGCGGGCGGGGGCGGCAAAAAAAGCTGCCGGCCACAAATAAGGATTACGGATGCGGATATTTAATCTGATGCCACTCGCTGTGGCCCTGGCGTCTGTCGCTCAAGGGCAGACGGATTGGCCATTGATTGGCCACGATGCGGGCGGAACGCGATACTCGCCGCTCAAGCAGATCAATGCGAAGAACGTGACGAAATTGCAGGTGGTCTGGTCGTTCGACGCCGAGGCGCCGGTAGTAGATCCTCCTGGCCGGGGGCGGCGTGGCGGCGCGGCGGCATCGCCGGATGCGGCGGCTGGCCCTGGGACGCCCGATGCCGCGGCTGGGCGTGGGACGCCTGCGGCTCCGCGCGTACGGCAGTCCAAGACTACCCCGCTGGTGGTGGGCGATGTGATGTACCTCGCCACGCCGTATAACCGCGTGGTGGCGCTGGAGGCCGATACAGGCAAGAAAATCTGGGAATTCGAAGCGCAGTATTCGGCCTCGCCGCGCGGCATTGCCTATTGGCCGGGAGACGGGCAGTATCCGCCCGCGGTGGTATTCGGAGCGTCGCGTGGAAAGCTGGTATCGTTAAACGCCAAGACTGGCAAGCTGATTCCGGGGTTCGGCGATGAGGGCGTGGTGGATCTGCGGCCCGGCGTTGCAGACCGTTTCCCGAATGGGCAGTACAGCATGTCGACGCCGCCGGCCATCTACAAGAATCTGGCGATCACGGGAGCCCAGGTGCAGGAAGAGCCGGCCAAGGGTCCGGCGGGCGATGTGCGCGCCTGGGATCTGCGAACGGGGAAGCTGGTCTGGACCTTCCACACGGTTCCCCGCCCCGGCGAGGCGAACCATGAGGTGTGGCAGGGAGATCAGTGGGTGGATATTTCCGGCGCCAACGTCTGGGGCTTTATGACCGTGGACGTTCAGAACGGGTTGGTATTTCTACCCATTGGCACGCCGACGCCGGATTTTTACGGCGGAGACAGGAAGGGATCGAACCTTTACGGATCTTCACTGGTTGCCCTGGACGCCGCGACCGGCAAGCTGAAGTGGTTTTTTCAAACCACGCATCACGATAACTGGGATTACGACGACACGGCTGCGCCGGTGTTAGTCGATATCAAGCGCAACGGCAAGACGATTCCGGCGGTGGCGCAGAGCACCAAGCAGGCGCTGATGTTCTTCTTCGACCGCTTCACTGGTAAGCCCATATACGATGTGGAGGAGCGCCCGGTGTTGAACGACAATCCTATGCCGGGCGATGAGAATTGGCCGACGCAGCCGTTCCCGGTGAAACCTCCGCCACTGGCGCGCAATACGTTCAGCGAAGAAGATGTGGCGACAGTGACGCCCGAGCACGAGAAGTTCTGCCGGGATCTGTTGAAGCTGGAAGGCGGCGTGATGATGGGCGGTCCGTATGCGCAATACGGGCCCAAACTCCGCGTGATCTTCCCAGGCTGGACCGGCGGCGGAAATTGGGGCGGCATTTCCTACGATCCCAAATTGGGCTACGTGTTTTTCAACATCAAGAATGACGGCATGTTGAGCAAGATGGTGCAGAACGCCGATGGTACATGGAAGCGCGTAGGTCCGGATCACGCGCCTCCTGGCGTAGGCTCCAGTTTTCAGCGAGGACCCTGGCCATGCGTGAAACCGCCGTGGGGCGAGCTGAGCGCGGTGAATGTGAACACGGGCGACATTGTCTGGCGAGTGCCGCTGGGATCGTACAAGGAACTGGACGCGCTGGGCGTGCCTGCGACCGGCACGTCGAATTCCGGGGGCTCGACTGCTACCGCGGGAGGATTGGTGTTCATCGGGGCGACTGTCGACAAGAAGTTTCGAGCATTTGACTCACGCACCGGAAAGGTATTGTGGGAGACAACGCTGAACTCGAACGCGACAACGATACCGGTTACTTATGAGGGTAAGAACGGGAAGCAGTACGTGGCGGTGATGTCGAGCGGGTCGGGGGGCAGTGAGCGTGCGACGCCGCATCTTTATGTCTTCGCGCTTCCGTGAGAACGGCGGGGGGGAGATTGCGAAAACGGCGATCGCGTGGGTCGTGGGCGCTTGCAGCGGTCGGGATTTTGCGGTCGGCGAAGGGCGGGTCCAGGGGGACCCGCGCGGACCGGGGGGTCCGCCCTACAAGTTAGCGGCGGTCGCGGGCCGAAGCGCGTTCACACGAGTGTGAACGCTGCACGCACGAGTGCGTGCGCCACACCACTCATCCCTTCACCACACACGTTCACTTGGTGGTGTAAAACTCGTATGAGATTTTCCAGGTGAATGTCTCACCGGGAGCGATCTTCATGTGGATGTAGGCCTCGGGGCAGGCAGTGGTCCGGATGGACCAGTAGTTAATGCGCACCAGCGGCCGGTCGCAGGTCTGCCGGACCCCGGCCCCGGTCTTGGTATTCTCTTCCGCGATGTTATAGTCCTTGGGATCGGCGCCGTAACCGGTCAGATTGCTTTGCGCGCTCTCACGGCCCGTCAGTTCCTTGAGATATACAAACTCTTTGCCCCTGGTCTCCGCGAAGCCGTGGAGATCCTGCGTGGCGTGCACTTCAAAGGGAAACTTGATTACGACGTCCGGCCCGGTCGGTTGTGCGTCCAGCATGTAGAAGTTGTGCTCGTATACGTCCGATTCGATGGTGTTCCTGCCGGTGTTCTTCAGGCTGTGAGCCAGCGTCATCATCGGACGTCCTTTGACTAACTGGACCACCTTTGTGTAGCGGTAAGCATAGCCGGAAGACGGGTCGTCCACGATTTGCGTGAACTCGACGGAATCGGACTTCTTCTTGACTGTCCACTTACCCGGGTCGGCAATCTCATAAGTCTTGAACTGCTGAAAAGCCCGCTCCTCCGGTTTCTTGATAACTCCGACGCCGATTTTCACAAATGTGCCGCCCGGCTTCGCGTCCGCATAACCCAGTCCGGCGCCGGCCGTCAGGAACTCCTCCACCGGACCCATAATGGCATCGTGGAGCGTCGGGCTGTAAGGCGCAGGATTCCAGTTGCCGAAGTAAGTGTGACCCTTGTACTCAAGAGACGGCATTTGTCCGGACCAATCGAATCGCGTGGCCCGATAGTAACCCGCGTGCGCATCGGGCAGATACAGCGTGGCGTGGATCTGGCCGTTCGAAATCGCGGCCTCCGGGTAATCGGCGGCCGCGCACATCGCCGAGAAAGCAATTAGCGCGATTGCGAGGCGGCTCACGGCTTGATCACCGTGCCGTCGATAGTGCGGTCAGTCTTGTAGGCGCCGCCGCCGCGGATTTCTCCGAGCGGGTATTTCGCGGCAATGGCCTCATCGATCTCCAGGCCCAGCCCCGGCTTGCCGCTGTCGTACAAATATCCTTTGCGAATCTGACCGATGCCGGGGAAAAGATCGTGCACGACCTGGGGAAAGTGATTCTCTTCCTGAATGCCGAAGGCCGAGCTGGAAAGATCGATGTGATAACTCGCCATCTGATTCACGGGGTCGTTCTCTCCGCCCTCCTGAAACGCGGTTTTCACGCCGTAAAGCTCGCACATCGCTACAAGCTTGCGCAGCGGCGTGATGCCGCCGATGGCCGCCACGCGGCAGCGAATGAAATCGATGAGGCGATCCTGAATCAGCGGAATTACTTCAAAGGGGTGCGAGAAGACTTCGCCGATGGCCTGCGGGGTGGAGCAGATCTGGCGGATGTTGCGGTACCAGGAAATCTGTTCCGGAGGAAGGATGTCCTCAACGAAATACATCTGCATAGGCTGCAGGCGCCGCGCCAGCTCGACCGCATTCATCCCATTCATTTTAGAATGAACGTCGTGAATCAGCTTGGCGGTGAAGCCGGCCTTTGAGCGCAGGAATTCGAAGATGGGCGGGATCACATCGACATACTGTTCTTCATCGAATGCGAGGCCTTGAAAGCCGCCCTCGGCCCGGCTGCCTTCCCCCGCGGCGATGAAACCGCCGCCGCCGTAGCCTTCGCCGAACTGGATGCGCACATGACGAAAGCCGTTGGCGAGAGACCGCTGCAGGGTGTCGAGACACGCCTCTTTGGTCCGGCCGCCCTGGTGATCATAGACCGCGACGGCATCATGCGCCTTGCCGCCGAGAAGATCGTAAACCGGCATGCCGGCGCGTTTGCCTTTGATGTCCCAAAGCGCCATATCCATGGCGGCGAGGACGTTGTTGTTCACCGGCCCGTTGCGCCAATAGGTCTTCATCTGGGCCGACTGCCAGAGATCCTCGATGCGGTTAGGGTCTTTACCGACGATCCACGGCTTGAGATGGTCCTCGAGCGCGGCGATGACCGCTTTGGTCTCGTAATTGTTATTCGCCGAGCCGATGCCAAAGAGACCGGGCTCGCTGGTTTCGATCTTCAGGAAGACCCAGCGATAGTTGCCGCCGGCGGTGGTGGTGATCACCTTCGCGTCCTTGATGGTGAGCGCAGGCAGGCCGGTGGTGCGTTTCGCGGCCTCCTGGGCGGCGGCTTGGGGGATCAGCGGCGTAGAAGCAAGAGCCGTTTGGATAAGTTGTCTTCGGTTCATACAATCCGGGGCGGCGTCCCGCGGATTCCCTAGGCGGGCTAAGGCCACATCAAAGACGATACACCTCTTAAGGCGAGAGCGACAAGGTTAAGTGAAGAGATGGGCGTTAGGCAGCGGCGGGAAACGGTTAACTCCGGGCCATGCATATCAGCCCATGCATATCGATGGTTCCGCTGGCGTTAGGGCATCCTAACGTTGTCTCGCGGCTGCGATTCCCGTATGCTTGGAGAGACTCGATGACTCGCCAGAAAGTGTTATGAAAGCGCCAATCCTTCTTCTGCTGGCATGCGCCGCCTGGGGCCAGGATGCCGTTCCGGCCGGCCGTAAGACCTTTGAGAGCCGCTGCTCGGTGTGTCACGGCGCCGATGGCAATGGCGGTGAGATGGGTCCGGCGATCGCCCGGCGGGTACCCAACCTGACGGATGTTCAGCTTCGGACCACGATTCTCGAAGGCCTGCCGGCGCGCGGTATGCCCGCGGTGGATGTGAGCGCGGCCGACCTGCCGCCCCTGTTTGCGTTTCTACGATCGCTGCGTCCACGCGGCGGCTTCGGCTTTCGTCCCTACGCCGCCAGCGCGCGGCTGACGAACGGAACTACGCTGGAAGGGACAATTGTCTCCGAAGGTTTCGACGAGGCGGCATTGCGCACTTCCGCCGATAACCGGATCCACCTGCTCCGAAAAGTGGATGGCGCGACCTTTCGAGAAGTCACTTCGGAGACCGATTGGCCGAGCTACAACGGCGACATCGGCGGCAACCGCTATGCGAAGCAGACGCAGATAGACAAGAGCAATGTGTCGCGCGTAGCTCCGCGGTGGATGTTCACGTTGCCGAATGTATCCGGGCTTCAGTCGACTCCTATCGTTGTCGACGGAGTTATGTATGTTACAGCCGGGAACGAGTGTTATGCCCTGGACGCGGGAACCGGGCATCCTATCTGGCATTATCAGCGGCCGCGTACGCGAGGGATCACGGGCGGCGGCGCGGGCGGCGCCAACCGGGGCGCGGCTTACGCGGATGGCAGAGTCTTCATGAATGCCGACAACGCGCATCTGATTGCGCTGAATCGCGCCGATGGGACGCTGCTTTGGGACACTGAAGTGGCCGACTCTCACTTGAATTACAGCGCCAGCTCGGCGCCGCTGGCAGTGGGCAGTCTGGTGATTACCGGAACCGCCGGCGGCGAGGAGGGCGCGCGCGGAACGATCGCGGCCTTCGATCAGAAAACCGGCAAAGAGGTATGGCGCTTCTGGACCGTCCCTGCGGCCGGCGAGCCGCTTTCGGAGACATGGAAAGGCAAGGGTATCGAACACGGCTCGGCGACGGCGTGGTTCACCGGCGTTTACGATGCGAGCACGGATACGCTGTTCTGGCAAACCGGCAATCCTGGCGAAGACTACAACGGCGACGACCGCCTGGGCGACAATCTTTACAGCGATTGTATCCTGGCCCTGGACCCTAACACCGGCAAGTTGAAGTGGCATTACCAAACCACGCCGCACGATCTGTGGGATTGGGACACGACTGAAACGCCGCTGGTGATCGACGCGAATTGGCAGGGGCAGCCGCGTAAATTGCTGGTGCAGGGCAATCGCAACGGCTTTTTCTATGTCTTCGATAGAACCAGCGGGAAGCTTCTGTTGGCGAAGCAATTTCTCAAGGAACTGACTTGGGCCAAGGGCATCGGCAGCGATGGCCGTCCCATACTGGTTCCGGGCCAGGAGCCCTCGGCGGCGGGTACGCGCGTTTGCCCCTCACAGGACGGCGCGACCAATTGGTACTCACCGTCATGGAACCCGGCGACCGGCCTATTCTATATGCAGACCAACGAAAAGTGCTCGGTCTATACCAAGCGAGACGAGGATTTCAAGCTAGGGCGCTCATTCCTTGGAGGCGCGCAGCGGGTGGATTCGGCGCCCAGCCCGCGGCGGTTGCTGCGCGCTATCGATTTGGAAACCGGCGCGGTGAAATGGGAAGTCCCCGAATTCGGGGCTGCCAACTCCTGGGGCGGGACGCTGGCGACGGCGACCGGGCTGGTCTTCTACGGAGAGGACAGCGGCGCGTTCGTGGCGGCCGACGCAGTCACTGGAAAAACGCTCTGGACTCTGCACCTGAACGCGAACTGGCATGCTTCTCCAATGGCTTACCAGTTCGATGGAAAAGAGCTGATCGGCATCGTGGTGGGCTCGACTGTGATGGCGCTGGGACTGGCGGAGTAGCGGCGGTCTGGAGGCACGCGATTCCCGGCAATTGCGGCGTCCCAATTCGGATTTCAGCCTGTGATATCCTTGCGGATGTAAAACGATTGTAAAACGGTCTCTCCATGTCGGGAAGAGCGAATCACGTCGAACAGATTGCCGCGATGACCAGCATGCTTGAGGTGGCGCCGCACGCGGCTGCGCTGAAAGCCCACCTGCGATCGATTACGGAAAGCCCGGCGTTCAAGGGCAGCCGCCGGAGCCAGGAGTTTCTGCAGTTCATCGTCGCGCGAGCCCTGGACGGCCATTTCGACGACTTAAAAGAGCGGGTGCTGGGGGTCGAGCTGTTCGGCAGATCTCCCTCGTACGATACCGGCGACGACGCCATTGTCCGGGTGACGGCATGCGATGTGCGCAAGCGGCTCAATCAATACTATGTGGAATTCGCGCACCAATCGGATTTCCGCATCGAGCTTCCTCCGGGGTCGTACATTCCCGACATCCATAGCGTCGCGCCGCCCGCTCCGGCGCCGCCGGCGAAAACCATCGAGACCGCGCAGATTGCTGTGACGCCCTCGACGGATTCCGCCGCTCCAATGGCCGGGATTCCGGTCGAAGCTCCGGTTCCGGCGCGGCGTACGCGGCTCGTCTGGTTTGCCGCGGCGGCCTTGGCGGCGATTACGATTGCGGGCCTGGCGTTCTGGGTCTGGAAAGCGCGGCGGCCGGCCGAGGCGGCTGCGTCGCCGGAGCATACGCTGCCCTGGTCCGCGATGATTCAGCCGAACCGCCAGATTCGCCTGGTTTTCTGCGATCCGGAAATCGTCAGTGTTCAGCATCTGCTGAATTACTCCATTACTCTCTCGGATTACGCCAATCAGCGTTATTGGCCGGCGGATGTGAAGCCGGAAGCCCGCCGTGTTTTGCAGACAATTTCGTTTCGTGGCGCCAGCGTCGCGGCGGTGGACGCGGAAATTGCCTTGAAAATGGACGGCCTGATTCTGCCGTTCACCAAGCGTTCGATGCAGATGCAGCCCGCGCGGAACGTGAGGCTGGGCGATTTCAAAACCGAAGACAGTTTCGTGCTCTTTGGCAGCCCGCGTTCCAATCCGTGGCTCGAGCTTTTCCAGGATCAACTGGATTTCAGTTTTGAGTTCGACGACGTTCACAAGGCGGAGTTTGTCCGGAACCGGCATCCTGGAAACGGCGAAGCGCCGGCCTACATTCCCACCGCGGCGGGTTGGGGAACAGGGCAAGCTTATGGGATTGTTGCGCTGGTGGGCAATCCGGGACAGAATGGGCAAGTGTTGCTGCTGGCCGGATCGAGCGCGGAAGCCACCGAGGCGGCGGGAAAGGTGGCTACGAATTTCGACGCCTTGTCAAAGATTCTGAAGAGCGCGGGCATTGACGCGAACGGACGCGTGCGACACTTCGAAATCCTTCTGAGGGTGTCTACTATGGCTGGATTGCCAAATACGTATGACGTGGTGGCATGCCATCCGCTGAATGGGCGACCGTGACTGTCGAGGCCGCGGAATCCCCCTTCAGGAGCTAAACTGGCGAAGGTTCTGAAACAGCCGCGAGGTAAGTTAAATCAGAACGGAACTACTTCGCGACGACTGCGCTGGAAACCAATTCGAGCACGCCGGGCACGCCCGCTTCGGGAATTTGTTTCGTCGCTTTCCAGTTAGTGCGGGATCCGTCATAACCTTCGGGTTGCGGCAAACGCGTCAATGCCTCGCTGTAAGCGGCATCGTTGCCGCCGAGCTTGTAGATAACCAGATCGAGCGACGGTACGATGTAAATACCGAAACCGCCCGCGCCGGATTTCCAGTATGCGTCGCGGGGCGCGTTGGGAACATGGCCATCCTGGTTCACCTCAAATTGCAGACTGAACGGGTAATGCGGATTGTAAGGTGAAGGGCGGCTGGCCATCGCGATGTACTCGGCCGGCGCCAACTGCTGATTTCCCCACTTGCCATGGTGCAACAGCAGATAGGCGAAGCGCATTGTGTCAGTGGCGTGTAAGGCGATGCTGCCGGCGCCGTTGGCGTGCGGCAGCGTCACGCTGCCGCGGTAGAGACAATAGTTCCAGGCGCCCCATTGCATGGGTTCGCCGAGCTTCACGGCAATATAATCTTTCAAATCCATTCCGACCAAATGACGCAAAACGATGGAAGCTATGTGCGGCGAAGGAGAGGAATAGGACCAGCCTTCGCCCGGTTTGCACCATAGCGGATAACGAATGGCGCTCATGTCCAAACCGAGCGACGAATCCTGGCGCACGGGCTCCAGCTTAACCTCTTTGCCGTTGACGTAGCCCTGTTTGTTGGCCTCGCCGTGAAAACCGGCGGTCATGGTGAGCAATTCACCCAGGGTAATATCCGCCTTAGCCGGATCGTCCAGCGGGAAAGCCTCCGGGAGATATTCTTTGGTGAAGACCTTGGTATCGAGGCCCTGCGGGATCAGGTCATGCTTCTCTTTAAGCATGATGCCGCACGCGATGCTGGTGAAAGCCTTGCCACAGGATGCCATGTCCGGGTTCGCGTTCCGGTTGCCTTTTCCAAAATACTTTTCATAGACAAGGTAGCCATGACGGACCACCACCAAGCCGCCATTCTGAGTCGTTTCCTGAGCCAGTTGAAACGCTTCGTCTAACTTGGCCCGGTCCATGCCCGCGACCTTCAGTAACTTGTCCGAGCTCTCGCTGGTGAGGGATCTCCAGCCACCCTTTGAGTCGGGCGGCGGGTAATAGTCCGATGCCGCCGAGGCCATCCGCAGGGCGGCCGGCGCGATCAGAAACGCCATCAAGAATAAGACAGAAGCTCGGCGACGCATGTTTAAGCCAGAGCCTCCTTGATTACTCTGCCGCCGGTATCCGTCAGTCTTTGATTTCGTCCAGCGCTGTAGTAAGTGAGGCGCATGTCGTTCAAGCCCATCAGATGCAGGACGGTGGCGTGAACGTCGCGCATGCGGTAGATGTTATCGACAGCCTTAAAGCCTAACTCATCCGTCGACCCGACCAATGCGCCTGGTTTCGAACCGCCGCCGGCAAACCACATGGTCATCGCCCGCGTATTGTGGTCGCGGCCGGCCTTGGCCCGTAGATCGGCGGGATTATCCGGAGTACGCCCGAACTCGCCCATCCAGACGACCAATGTGGAATCGAGCGAGCCCCGGCGTTTCAAGTCCTTGAGCAAGCCCGCAATTGGCTTGTCTGTCTCCGCGGCGTTCTTGGTGTGGTTCTTGACGATCTCAGTGTGACCGTCCCAGGACTGACTCGGGGTATAAAGCTGTACGAACCGGACGCCTTTCTCGACCATCTTGCGGGCCATTAAGCAGCGCTTGCCAAAGGACTCGGTCACCGGATCGTTCATCCCATACATTTCGCGCGTAGCCTCGGGCTCACTTGCGATATCGAGCGTGCCGGGAACCTCGGCCTGCATGCGGTACGCGAGCTCGTAGGAATCCATCCGCGCCTGTAAATCGGGATTGGTGAAGTGCTTCGCGAGAAACTCCCGATTGTAGGAGCGGAGTAACTCCATCTCGCTCGACTGGATGTCGGGAGTTACATCCGCCGGAGGCTTCAAATCCAATATCGGATCGCCCTTCCAGCGCAGCACCGTTCCCTGGTAACTGGCGGGCAAAAAACCGGGCCCCCACTGCTGCGATCCACTAAAAGGCAGCGAGCGGAAATCCGGCAGCACCACGAAGGCCGGCAAATTCTGATTTTCCGTCCCCAATCCATACGTCACCCAGGAACCCATGGACGGCTTGCCGGGGATCACCACGCCTGTGTTCATCAGGAAAACAGCCGCGGGGTGATTTCCATTCTCAGTCTGAATGGAGCGAACGAAAGCCATATCGTCGACGCAAGTAGCCAGGTTCGGGAACAAGCTGGAGACATCCATGCCGCATTCTCCATATTTCTTGAATGGAAACGCGCTCTTGAGAAACAGTCTCGGCTTGGCAAACAGATTCGCCTGATCGGTGTTCTTTTCCTTACTCCAATCCATCACCGTGTTATCGAATTTCTCGAGACTCGGTTTCGGGTCGAAGGTATCCATCTGGCTCACTCCGCCCAGCATGGTGAGGAATATGCAGGACTTCGCCTTGGGAGTGTGGTCCGGCGCCTTGGGAGCCAGCGGGTTATCGGCGGCGTGAAGACTGCCGTTCAATAGATTGATCAGCGCGATGCCGCCGACTCCGGTCAGGCTCTGATAAAGGAATCGGCGTCTTGCAAAATCGATGTTCATGATGACTCCAGGTGGATTACTCCAGGGACTACTCCAGCGATTACTCAAGGTAGATAAACTCGTTGAGGTTAAACAATACGACGCCCAGCCGCGCCAGCGCTTCGCGCGGCGGCGCAGCGCCAAGTAATTTGTCGGCTTTGTCACGCTCCGCCGCGGAAGGTAAGCGCCCGATCGCCAGCCGGAATGCCACATCCACTTCTTTGTTCCGGTCGGGGCCGGCGAATTCGATCACCCGATCCGCGAAGTGTTTGGCCTGAGTGTTGATGAATTCGCCGTTCATGAGCGCGAATGCCTGTGTGGGTACCACCGTCGTACTGCGGCGCGAGCATACCTCACTCATGTTCGCTCCGTCGAAGACTTCGATCATGGGGTTCATTACGGACCGGCGCTGGAACGTGTAGATGGTCCTGCGCGCCTGCTCCGTGTCACTCGATGGAAACCACTTGAAGAACTCGAAACCCTCGGCCACGTCGGAAGGCACGTTGACGAAGACTCCGGGACCGCCATCCGCGGTCTGTATTTGCCCGCTGACGGCGAGCACCGAATCGCGGAGGGCTTCGCCTTCGAGCCGCAGCCAGTTCATGCGCCAAAGCAATTGGTTCTTCGGATCGGCTTCGGCATCCTTCTGGTACGCGGGATTCTCGCTCGACTGACGGTAGGTGTTGGAGGTCAACATCAGCCGGTGCATAGCCTTCAGGCTCCACTGTTTCTCAACGAGCTGCGTGGCCAGCCAATCGAGCAGCTCGGGATGCGAGGGCCGCTCCCCATTGATGCCGAAATCGCTGGGCGTCCGCACGATGCCTTCGCCGAAATGATGCTGCCAGAGACGGTTGACAATCACGCGGGCTGTAAGTGGATTGTCGGCCGATGCGATCCAATCCGCCAGGGCGGTCCGGCGTCCGGAGCTGCCGCCGGCAAATGGAATCGTGGCCGGATCTGAATTGCCTACGACGGCCTGCGGGAATCCTGGCTCCACTTTCTCGCCCTTGTTAGACAAGTCTCCACCGGCCAAAACATAAGTGTCGGCCAGCGAGGGAACCTGGGGAGGGACGACATCGGAAACCGAATAAGCCATCGGGCGGTAGCGCGCCACCATTTCCGTCACCTTGCGCGCCTTATCGGTGGCGTCAGTCCATTCCTTACGCTCCTCGGCAGTAAAGGTGGGGTCCTTCGCATCCTTGAGGGCTTTCATGAAGTCTCCGCCCTTGGCGGTATCGGGTTTAGCCTTTCGCACCTCGGAGAACTTATCCTTCAGACGCTCCTCAACCTTCTTTAGAGCGTCATTGGCTTCGTCGGATTCGTCCTCGTATTTGCGCTGGTTGACGCGCATCGGCTTGGGGTGTTCCTGATCCAGGAAAGGTGCGGCCCGGTCCTCGACGCGCATAGGAGCGAAGAATGCCTGCAAACGGTAAAAATCGCGCTGCGGGATAGGATCGTACTTATGATCGTGGCAACGCGCGCAGCCAACCGTGAAACCGAGGAAGACCTGGCCGACTGTGCCGGTCAGCTCGTTCAACACATCCTGCCGGAGCTGCGTCTTGAAGTTGGCGTCGGCTTCCCAGGTACCCATACGCAGAAAGCCGAGAGCGACCAGGCGCTCGGAGCGGTTACCACCCATCTCATCGCCGGCGATTTGTTCCTTGACGAACGTGTCGTAATGCTTGTCCTGATTGAAAGAGCGAATCACATAATCGCGATATCGCCACGCCGTGGGCCGCTCGCCATCGATGGCGAAGCCATCCGACTCGGCGAACCGCGCCAAGTCGAGCCAGTGCCGTCCCCATCGTTCTCCATAGCGGGGATCGGCCAGCAGCTTGTCCACGATTTTTTCGTAGGCATCGGGCGCCGCATCGCTTTGGAATGCATCGAGCTCGGCAGGAGTAGGCGGCAGACCGATCAGGTCGAAGTATACGCGCCGCAGCAGTGCGCGTTTGGATGCGGGAGGCGCTGGCTTAAGACCTTTCGCTTCCAGCTTCGAGAGGATGAACGCATCCACCGGGTTTTTCACCCAACTGGCATCCTGGACAGGCGGAACTGAAAGGGCGGAAGGCTTGTGTAAGAGCCAATCCAGATATAGGTTTGGCTTTTTCGCCGATGCCGCCGTGGCTTTCATTTCGTCAACGGCCTTGGCGAGCGCATCAATACGATCCGTGTCGAGCGCGCCGCCCATCGGCATCTTGGGACTACGCTCGCCGCGGACATACTGCAGCAGCAGCGACTCCTTCGAATCGCCGGGTACGATGGCCGCGCCATGCTTGCCGCCCGCGAGGACCGAATCGAACGTGGCCATGTTCAATCCACCAGACGCACTGGAGCCCGTGTGGCAGCCGGCACAATTCTTTTCCAGGATGGGATGAATGCGCTGATCGAATACCGCTTGATTGCTTTGGGCCATCAAGCGTCCTATACAGGTTAAAGTAAATAGCACTGTTGCGGCGCTTCTCGACATCAGACGGCCCTCACGGTACCAACAAAGTTTACACTTGCATCTTCTATCTTAGCTGCCTGGACGGGCAGGAGCAAGGTTAAGAGCGTTTCTAACAATGTAGCGGTTGGTGGGCCGTTCTATTTTTCCGAGTTGGGCCGGGCAGGTTACACAACGTTAGACAGACATCCTAACGTTAGTCAAAATACAAGAAACTGTGGGGTTTAAGTCATGGACTAAGCATTCAGTCGCCTTAGATTCGCTGCTACTCGCAAAGGTCGCGACGTTTCGAGAAACTGGCCGGGTTGCTTACCTCAATGCACACTTACGTCGGGCCGATTCGGCTGGGCGAAGAGCGGGTCCAGGGGGACCCGCGCGGACCAGGGGGTCCGCCCTACGACTTGGGAGTTAGCGGCTCTTCAACTGCTCGGGCAACACCGCGTAGCCCTCGGGCGGCGGGAATATCGACATCAGCAGCTCCAGGCGGCGGCGAAGGTAGCGGCTGGGCATCTGGCGCGGTCCGGTTTCGACGTCGATATCGCAGCAGGCGCCGTGGAGGTAAAGCGTGAGCGTATCCACAAACGCCTGGCGTGCGTAATCGCGGAACAGTTTGGTTTCTTTGCGAACATTGGTCTGGCGGCGAAGCAGCGCCTGCTTCAGGTGCCAGCTCTTCTCGTCCACTTCGCCGTGGATTTCAGCGCTCAGCTCTTCGCGTATCGCCCGATAGAAGCGCTCCTGCGCGTCATGCGGCCAGTGGTCGGCCACCAGCGCCGAGAGGGCCGAGTAGAGCTGGTAGTGATAATCGGCCACTTCGATTTCCTTGGCGCCCAGGGCCAGCACCGTGAGCCCTTCCAGGTCGCAGCGGGAGAACAGAATCTGGCGGCCGTCTGCGGGGCGATCGAAGACCACGCTGTCTTTCTCTTTGCCATTACCCTTTTCCAGATACGGCGCTACCAGGAAGCCCACCGGCGGCAAAATGGCGGCCACGGCAGGCGAAATGGCGGCCACAGGCTCGTGAAGATACTGCCGTAAATCCTCTTCGGCCATGGGCAGAGTGGAGAAGTAGCAGAACTTGTTGCTGAGCGGAATCATCTCGCCGCGGAAGCGGGCGGCAAGCTCCTCCACGGCCGTCTTAGACCGTTCATCGTCTTGGGGCATTGCGGACCGTCGATTGTAGCAGAGCGTAAGGCCAAAATTAGGAATGAAGTTATAAGGGCCTAACGCCGCATGTTTGGCCGATGGCGTTTTGCGGCGCGGTTTCCTGAGAGGGTCGCCCCGCGGTCCACTGTCCGATAGAATGAATACCGGTAGCCATGCCAAGCGCCTTGATTGAAGTTCCGATCAAACCGGTACCTAGCAGCCCTCCACGCAAGCGATGGACTCGCGCGGAGTGCGCCAACCTCGACGCCTCAGGATTTCTGGTCCAACAGCACCTGGAACTGATCGAGGGAGAATTGATCGACAAGAAGGGCAAGAACAGGCCGCACGTCAACGCGTTAACGCTGATGCAGGCTTGGCTGCTTCAGGTCTTCGGGGAGAGGTTTGTAAACCAGGAAGCTCCTATCGATGTCAGCCCGGAAGACAATTCTTCGAACGAGCCTGAGCCTGACCTCATCGTTCTGAATCGGGATTTCTTGAGCTTTCGATCCGCCAATCCAGGACCGCAAGACTTGCACCTGGTCGTGGAAGTGGCCGATACCACGCTTTACTTCGACCTCACCGCCAAAGCCGCACTCTATGCTCGCGCAGGCATTGCGGAGTACTGGGTTCTGGACGTTTCCGGAAGGCGCCTGATTGTTCATCGCCAGCCGCAGTCCGGGAAATATTTGGCGATCCTGGTTTATGACGAACAGGAGAGCGTGGCGCCGCTCGCCGCGCCGCATGCCATGTTCAAGGCCGCGGAAGCATTCCCCGATTAGACTGTCTCAAAACACTAGAAGCTAAACATGGCCTTGGCAATGAGTGCCTCCGGAGCGGCCTTCGAGGAACGCTCCCTTTATCGCGGTTCGTCAAATGCGATCTCGCGACTGGATCGGTGCGCCGGGTTGATAGACTGTGAGAATACTGCGAGGAAGGCATTGGAATGAAGATAGCGGAGGCGCTAGCTTTACGTGCGGCTCTCCAGAAGCGTCTGGAGCAATTGAAGCAGCGGCTGGTCAAGAATGCGCGCATTCAGGAAGGCGACGCACCGGAGGAGGATCCCGCCGAGCTACAGGCCGAACTGGAGAAATCGGCGCAAGAATTGACTTCGCTGATCCAACGCATCAATAGAACAAATGCGGCGTCGCAGTTTGGCAACGGAACTCTTGCGGACTCCCTTGCAGAACGGGACGTTTTGAAGATACGGTACAACGCATACCGGGAACTCGCCAACGCTGCTTCAACATCGCAAGGCCGCACGACACGCTCGGAGGTGAAATTCATTAGTACAGTTAGCGTCGCGGCGATACAGCGGAAGGCTGATGATCTTGCCAGGGAGTATCGAGAGATCGACACACGCATACAGGAAGCGGATTGGTTGACGACATTGTTGGACTAGGACGAGCAGGTAGTCGACGTAAACGAGAGGCGAGTACGACCCTCCGGCGGGGAAATGCCGATCTGGTAGTGCGAGGGCAGCATTAGTCGGTTCGATTCCGGCCCGCACAGCGTATGCCCCGTACCGAGCACAAACGCACGGCGTATTGTAAACGTGTACTACCGCGTGCTGATCTCGTAAGCGTGGGCGAGGGTGGGGAAGGGGCACTCGTCCGGGCAGTCCTTTATGTCTACAATACGCAGGATCGCGGTCGCTGTGTGTCAACTGTGATCCCAGGGTCCAAAGTCTAAATGGACGCCGCCGGATACCGCGCGCGCATCCATTCCACGAATTTCGCCGGGGCCGCCATGGTGGAGAGCCGGCCCTGGCGAACCAGCGCCCAGTCATCGAACTTCTTCGACTGTTTGATTTCCGCAAGCGTAGCGGGCGGTTCCAGGCGCCCCGAGAATTCGAGATCGACCACCGCCGATTTCGGATTCTTGGGATCGTCGCGCGGCTCCGAGCGGACGGTCGCTAAGCCCACCACTCCCGAGACGCCGCCGCTGTGATAAATAAAGACGCGGTCGCCGGGACGCATCTCGCGGATCGCGCGCACCGCTTGCGGGTTGGTGACGCCGTCCCAGGCGGTGCGCTTTTCGCGCTCCAGGTCGGCCAGCGAATAGGTTTCGGGGTCGGTCTTGGCGAGAAAGTAGGCCATGCCTGTGAGTATAAGCTAGAGACAATGCCTGAGCTTCCCGACGTCACGGTTTATGTCGAAGCCTTGCGCGAGCGCTTGTTGGGCCATACGTTCACGCGCGCGCTGATTCGCGGGCCGTTTCTGCTGCGCTCGACGCATCCGCCGGTGGAGGCGGCATACGGCAGGAAGGTGCGGGATATCCGGCGGATCGGCAAGCAGATTGCCATCGGTTTCGAGGGCGATGTGTGGCTGGTGTTGCATCTGATGATTGCGGGGCGTCTGCACTGGAAGGCCGCAGGCGCCAAGCCGGGCGGAAAGAAAGCGCTTGGCGCTAAAAATTCGCTGGCGGTCTTCGAGTTCGATAATGGGGCTCTGACGCTCACCGAAGCCGGCACGCAACATCGGGCGTCGCTGCGCATGGCCGCGGGCGAAGAGGCTTTGCGCGAGCTGAGCGCGGGCGGCGTGGAGGTTCTCAGCGCGGACGTGGGCGCGTTCACGGCGGCGCTGCAATCGGCCAATCATACGCTGAAGCGCGCACTCACCGATCCGCATCTTTTCAGCGGGATCGGCAACGCCTATTCCGACGAGATTCTGCACCGCGCGCGGCTCTCGCCCATCGCCCTCACGCAGAAGCTGAAGCCGGACGAATGCGCGCGGTTGTACGTGGCCACGCGCGCAACGTTGATTGAATGGACGGAACGCTTGCGCACGGATGCCGCGGGCGGATTTCCGGAGAAGGTCACGGCGTTCCGCGACGGCATGGCCGTGCACGGACGTTACGGCCAGCCGTGCCCACGCTGCGGCGCCAAAGTGCAGCGCATCCGTTACGCCTCGAACGAGACGAACTACTGCCCGCTGTGTCAGACGGGCGGGAAACTGCTGGCGGATCGGGCGCTGTCGCGGCTGCTGCGCGAGGATTGGCCGCGCACTCTCGACGAGTTGGAAGCGATTAAGAAGCGGTAGCTGGCGTGGCGGCGCAGCACCAGATTCGCCTCCTCGCCATCCAAAGGGCAAAGGCCGCCTGAAAGGCGTCCGTCCCCGGCTATGTTTATGGACAGCGCGGCGACACGCTGTGGGTGAACCTGTACATGGGCAGCGCCGCCGATATCAAGATGGATAACGGCCGCACCGTGAAGGTAGCGCAGCAGACTCGCTACCCGTGGGACGGCGACGTGAAGATGACTGTCACTCCGGACCAGCCCGCTACGATGACGATCAACGTGCGCATTCCCGGGTGGGCGCGCAACCAGCCTATCGCGAGCGATCTTTACAGCTTCGCCGACAAATTCACCGGACAGCCGACTCTCAAGGTGAACGGCAAAACTGTCCCGATCCAGCTCGATAAAGGCTATGTAGCGCTGGCGCGCACGTGGAAAGCGGGCGATACCATCGAGCTCGACCTACCCATGCCCATCCGACGCGTCGCCGCCAATGGGCGCGTCACTGCCGACAGCGGGCGCGTGTCCATTGAACGCGGCCCGGTAGTCTACGCCGCCGAGTGGGTGGATAATCCCGACGGCAAGGTTCGCAATTTGATGCTCCCGGATAGCGAGCCGCTGCACGCCGAATTCAAGGCGGATCTATTGAAGGGCGTAGAGGTGATCAAGGCGAAAGGTATTGCGCTTTCGCGCGACGACAAAGACAGCCTCATCCGGACGCCCGAGGAAATCACTGCGATTCCCTATTATGCCTGGGCCAATCGCGGCGCCGGACAAATGATGGTGTGGTTCCCACCGCGGAAGCCAATGCCCGGCCCGCTCTGCCGCCGGACGTCACAACCAACGCGAAGATATCGAATGACGCGCGCCGCAGCGCCAATGCTATCAAGGAAGAGGACGAGCCGACCTCGTCCGGCGCCGGCAGTCACTTCGACTGCTGGACCGCCAACCTTTCCGCGCGAACCGGCTGGGTGGAGTACGCTCTCGAAAAACCCAGTACGGTTTCCGAATCGCAACTGTACTGGTTTGACGACACCGGCCACGGCGGCTGCAAAGTACCCGCGTCGTGGCGCCTTCTTTATAAGGATGGCGATGAGTGGAAGCCGGTAGAGACCGCCGGACCGTATGCAGTGGAGAAAGATGAGTACAACAAGGTGACATTCCAGCCGGTAACTACCACCGGATTACGCGTGGAAGTTACCATGCAGCCGAATGTCTCGGCGGTTGAGGCTAGTCGCCATCTAACTTACTGACTCACTGACTGACTAACTGAAACGACAGCGTGGCCGTGGTATTCGAGGTATTCGTCACGCAGAGCTCGATCTCGAATGCCCCCGGGGCCCGGTTGAACTACGTTGTTGACATCGGCCGTGGTAACGGAGTTGCCAGTGCCAATGAAATTCCCATCGCCATCGAATTCCCGTAAGTACCAAAGCACCGGTAGATTGGACTGGCCGATGCGTTGGGCCGGGCCGGTCGCGAACTGGGCGCACGAATTGCCTTGAGGGCCCAGCGTAGCGGTGTTAGAGCCGCTGAGAGGCGCAACGGCCCCGATAGCGCCTGTTACCTCAAGATCGTAATACCCGGGTTTTGAAGAGGTGTTATCGACCCACGCGCGGAAGAAATATGTTCCGGCTTTTGGCGGTTTGACATCATAATAAGCGGGGTCTTGCTCAACGGTTTCGAAAATCTGCGTGAAGGCGCCATTCGCCGTGGTCGACGCCCAAACCGTCCACGTCTCCTTAGCTACAGCGCTGCCGATGAAATACAGGCCAGTACTCTGTACGTCTTGCGAACAAGCGCTGTTGCCTGCGTGCGCCATATTCGCCAGGCCGAGTGAAAGTAATCCGCCCAGCAGTAACTTACAATAGACTCGCTGAACCAAAGCGTAAGTTGACCCGCAGCGATAGTAACATCGACGTGAGTGAAACGGCTGTAAATAAAGCATTGTACTTGTGCAAACCGGTTAGCGCCGTTAGCGCCTTCGGCGCGCCGACCGGCCGGGAGGCCGGTCCCACGCCTTGCTAGAATGGCTCCAATGGCGGAAAATCAACCCGGCGCGCAGCCCGCAGCATCGTTCGAATCGTCCATGGACGAGCTGGAAAAAGTGGTCAAGGAGCTCGAAGGCGGCGATCTCTCGCTCGACCGGTCGCTCGAGCTCTTCGAGCGCGGCATGAGCCTCAGCGACATCTGCCGCAAGCAATTGGAAGAGGCGGAGACGCGCGTCGAAATGCTTATCCGCAAGGACGGTAAGACTACGGCCGAGCCCTTCCGCCCTGAAAAGTCCTGACCATGCTTTTGCGCGAATACCTCGCCCGGCAACAGCAGCTTGTCGACGCCGAACTGGGGCGCCTGGTTCCCTCCGAAGACACGCCGCCCGCGACCATCCACCGCGCCATGCGCTACAGTCTGTTCGCCGGAGGCAAACGCATTCGGCCCATCCTTTGCATTGAGGCGGCGCGCGCGGTTTCGGATTCGGCCGGCGGCGCCATCGCCGCGGCGTGCGCGATCGAGCTGATTCATACTTACTCGCTGATTCACGACGATCTGCCCGCGCTCGATAACGACGACTACCGCCGCGGCAAGCTTACCAACCACAAAGTCTTCGGCGACGCTATGGCGATTCTGGCGGGCGATTCGCTGCTCACGCTGGCATTCCAGGTGCTCGCGCAGCTCGACGCGCCCGATTCGCGCAAGACGCGCATGATCGCCGAACTCTCCACCGCCGCCGGCACTGTGGGCGGCATGATCGGCGGGCAGGTGGCCGACCTGGAAGGCGAAGGCAAAACTCCCGACGCGCAGCTTCTCGAAACTATCCATCGCGCTAAGACCGGCGCGCTGCTCCGCGCCAGCCTGCGCCTGGGCGCCATCTACGCGGGCGCCGGCGACGAGCAATACGCCGCGCTTTCCTGCTATGGCGAACACGTGGGCCTGGCGTTCCAGATTGTCGACGACATTCTCGACGTGGAAGAATCCTCCGAGGCTCTCGGCAAGACGGCCGGCAAGGACGCGCAGCAGCAGAAGATTACTTTCCCCGCGGTCTACGGCCTGGACGAATCGCGCCGCATGGCGGCGGAGGAATGCAAGCGCGCCCACCAGACGCTGGAGCCTTTCGCCGGCCGCGCGGTGCGCCTGCATGAGCTGGCCGACATGATCGTCCAACGCAAATCATGAAAACGCGGCTGGACCGGCTGCTGGTGGAACGGCGCCTCGTGGAATCGCGCGAAAAGGCGCAGGCGCTGATCATGGCCGGCGAAGTGCTCCTGAACGGCCAAAAGGCGGCCAAGCCCGGGCAGAGCGTCGCCGAGGATGCGGTTCTGGAGGTTCTCGCGCGCCCGCCCTATGTGGGCCGCGGCGGTCTGAAACTGGCAGCCGCGCTGCGTCACTTCGCGATCGATGTCGCCGGCGAAATCTGCATCGATATTGGCTCTTCCACGGGCGGCTTCACCGACGCCCTGCTGCAAGCCGGCGCGGCACGCGTGCACGCCGTGGATTGCGGCGCCGGCCAACTCGATTGGAAACTGCGCAACCATCCGCGCGTCTCAGTGCACGAAGGCATCAACGCGCGCGAGTTGGCATTCTCCGACATCGGCGAGCTCGCCGGCATTGTCACCTGCGACGTCAGTTTCATTTCGGTCACCCTCATCCTGCCGGCCGCAGTTCCGCTGTTACGCAGCGGCGGCCAAATGGTTATACTGATCAAACCGCAGTTCGAAGTGGGCAAAGGCCAGGTGGGCAAGGGCGGCATCGTTCGCGAGCCGGAACTGCACCGCGCCGCCTGCGACCGCATCGAACGCGCCGTGCGCGAATTTGGATTCGAGACGAGCCTGATGGATAGCCCGATACTGGGCGCGGAAGGGAACAAGGAGTTTCTTCTGCATGCCCGCCATTAAAACGGTTGGAATCTGTTCCAAGCCGAATTCGACGCCCGCCGCCGGCGTAGCGCCGCAGTTGGTCTCGTGGCTGCGCGACCACGGCATCGGCATCCGCGCCGACGAAGAGACCGCCGGTTACGCGGGCGGCGCCGTCGAGGGCATGCCGCGCGGTGAAGTCCCCGAAAGCTGCGATCTCATCGTCGTCCTGGGCGGCGACGGCACCCTGCTCTCGGCCGCGCGCGCCATCGGCAAACGCGAAATTCCGCTGTTTCCAGTGAATCTGGGCGGCCTTGGCTTCCTTACCGCGATCACCGTGGGCGAACTCTTCCCCGAGCTGGAACGCGCCTTCCGCAGCGAACATCGCATCGAAAAACGCAAACTGTTGAGCATCGAAGTGCTGCGCGACGGCGAAACAATCGCCAGCTATGAAGCCCTGAACGACGCGGTGCTGGCGAAATCCGCCATCGCGCGCATCATCGATCTCGATACCTACGTGGACGATCAGTTCGTTTGCGCCTATAAGGCCGACGGGCTCATCATCGCCACGCCCACCGGCTCCACGGCCTATTCGCTCTCCGCCGGCGGGCCGATCATTTATCCTTCGGTCCCCACCATCTGTCTGACGCCGATTTGCCCGCACATGCTGACTAACCGGCCGGTGCTGGTACCCGAGACCAGCGTAATCAAAGCGCTCTCGCGCGGGCCGGACGAATCGGTCTACCTTACTATCGACGGGCAAGTGGGCAACCCGATCCATCAGGGCGACGCGGTGGTATGCCGCAGCTCGAAATATTCGCTAATGCTGATCCGTCCGCCGCATATGATGTTCTTCGACGTGCTGCGGCAAAAACTGAAATGGGGCGAACGATGAAACGGATTTCCCTGACCGCCTGGATCTTCATCGGCATGGCCGCGGGCGTGCTGCTCGGCGTCTTTGCACCGGCTTTCGCCAAGCAGCTCGGTCCAGTGAGCGCGGTGTTTCTACGGCTGATTCGCTCGATTGTCGCGCCGTTGATCTTCGCCACGCTGGTGGCGGGCATCGCCGGCAGCGGCGGCTCGAAAAATATGGGCCGCATCGGCGCCAAAGCCATTTTGTACTTCGAACTTGTCACTACGCTGGCGCTGTTCCTGGGATTAGCCGCTGTGAATCTGGTTCGGCCCGGCCTGGGAGTGCCTATCTCGCAAACCGCGGGCGACAAGATTCCACAGGCGGCTACCACCGCCGGTTCGTTTGTCGAACACATTGTGCCGGTCAGCTTGATCGACGCCATGGCGCGTAACGACGTGCTGCAAGTGGTGGTTTTCGCCTTCCTGTTCGGCGCCGCGTGCGCGGCCATCGGCGCCAAGGCTGCGCCGGTGGTTGCATTCTGCGGATCGCTGGCGGAAGTAATGTTTCAGTACACGAAGTATGTCATGTATCTGGCGCCGTTCGGGGTAGGAGCAGCTATCGCTGTCACTGTCGGGTCGAAAGGCATCGGCGTACTGTTCGGGCTGAGCAAACTCATTCTCACCATGTATGGCGCCGCGGTGCTGTGCGTCCTGCTGATTCTGTGGCCTGCCATTCCATTGTTTCGCATTCCGGCCAGTAAGTTCTACCGCGCCGTTCGCGAGCCGGTAATGATCGCATTTTCCACGGCATCGAGCGAAGCCGCGCTGCCGCTGGCGCTGGAGAACATGGAGAGCTTCGGCGTGCCGAAACACATTGTAGGATTCGTGATTCCCACTGGCTACAGTTTCAACCTGGTGGGCAGCACGCTCTATCTGTCTCTCGCTTCAGTCTTCGTGGCGCAAGCCGCGGGCGTCCACCTTTCGCTCGGCGAGCAACTGCTTATGATGCTGACTCTGATGCTCACCAGCAAGGGCGTCGCGGGCATTCCGCGCGCGGCGCTGGTGATTCTCTCGGGCACTCTCGCTACATTCCACCTGCCTATGGAAGGCGCGGCCGTATTGCTCGGCGTGGATGCCGTGCTCGATATGGCCCGCACCGCCATCAACGTGCTTGGTAACTGCCTCGCCAGCGCGGTGGTCGCCCGGTGGGAGGGTTATAAACTGACAGGCGATGTAGCCGATTAACAACGCCGGAAGCAGCAAGGCCCGGATGGCTTGATAGCGAGACGTCCTTTAGCGTAAGTTACTGGATAGGATGCCCAATAGAACCACCGGTAAGCTTGATCGCCAGGCCGGAAGAGTCAGCCGGGTCTGTCGCGTTCCTGGAGGCGATGGGCAAGGGCGGCGGGGCGCGCGCCGGTTGAACGGGCGGTCGCGGATTATTACGGCCCGCTTTCGACTGAGGAGACAAAGGAACAAGCTGAATGGGGCGAATTTGCGCTCCGGGAATTTCCTTATGAGGAGCGCGCCTGAGCGCCGTCAACTCCGGGAACTGTACTCTCGGGAAACTCCATCTCGCGCGAGAGCCGAAGCGCGTTCACACGATTGTGAACGCTGCACGCATGAGTGCGCGCGCTACGATCGCTCCGAGTTTCCTCGCCCTATGAACGACAACGTCTTGGCCGGTAAGCGTTAAACCAAAGCCCGGCCTCACGAAACTCCTTCAGCCGCGTAGAATTGAAGAGAAGGAGTCTGCCTTGCTCAGGATCGCTTTCACCGCATCGCTTTGCGCTTTGGCGCTTGCCGCTCAAACGCCGCCGGCTTCCAAGCCCAATGCGCTTCGCTTCGATATCAATGCCCTCGACCGGACCGCCGATCCATGCGTCGATTTCTACCAGTACGCCTGCGGAACCTGGATGAAGAACAACCCGATTCCCCCCGACCAGTCGCGCTGGGGGCGTTTCTCGGAATTGCAGGAGCGCAACCGCGACGTGCTGCATGAGATCCTCGAAGCGGCCGCCAAACCGGATGCCAATCGCGACCAGGTAACGCGCGAGATCGGCGATTATTATGCTGCCTGCATGGACGAAAAAGGCATTGACGCGCGCGGTATCGACGCGCTCAAGCCCGAGCTCGACCGCATACGCAACCTGAAAGACAAATCGCAGCTCGCCGAGGAAGTCGCGCATCTGCAACGCTCCGGCGCCGGCGCTCTCTTCGATTTCAATTCCGGGCAGGACTTTAAGGATTCCACGGCCGTGATCGCGCAACTCGATCAGGATGGCCTGGGCCTGCCGGAGCGCGACTACTATCTCAAGGACGATCCGAAATCGGTCGAGTTGCGTAAGCAATATCTGGTCCACGTGCAGCGCATATTCCAGCTGATGGGCGAAAAAGCCGACGTTGCCAAGTCCCATGCCGATGCTGTGATGAAGATCGAGACCGCGCTGGCCAAGGGCTCTCTCGATAACGTCTCCCGCCGCGACCCCGAAAAGGTCTACCACTTGATGACCAGGCAGGAGTTGCAAGCGCTCAGCCCCGACTTCCGCTGGAACCAGTACCTGACCACCAGCGGCTCTCCGGAATTCCAGAGCGTGAACGTGGCGTGGCCGGATTTCTTCAAGACCTTAAACGCCGAGATCCAGAGCGCCAGTCTGGACGATTGGAAGACCTATCTCACGTGGCACCTGGTGCACGCCGAAACGGCGTTTCTGCCCAAGCCATTCGTTGATGAGACATTCGATTTCTTCGGCAAGACGCTCACCGGCGCCAAGGAACAGCGGCCGCGCTGGAAGCGCTGCGTCGATTTCACCGATAACGAATTGGGCGAAGCGCTGGGCCAGAAGTTCGTCGAGCGCACATTCGGAAAAGAAGGCAAGGAGCGCACTCTGGCCATGGTGGACCGCTTGGAGAAAGCGCTGGGTCAAGACCTCGAGGCGGTTTCGTGGATGACGCCCGCCACCAAGCAGAAGGCGATGCAAAAGCTGGCGGCCATCAAGAACAAGATCGGCTATCCCGATCATTGGCGCGACTATTCCAGCATCGCCATCAAGCGCGACGACCCGCTGGGCAACAGCTTCCGCGCCGACCAGTTCGAGTTCCAGCGCCAGTTGAATAAGATCGGCAAGCCGGTGGACCGCCTCGAATGGGCCATGTCTCCGCCCACCGTCAATGCGTATTACGATCCACAGATGAACGACATCAACTTCCCCGCGGGAATCCTGCAGCCTCCGTTTTACGATAACGATATGGACGACGCCGTGAACTTCGGCGGCATCGGCATGGTGATCGGCCACGAGTTGACGCACGGCTTCGACGACCAGGGCCGCCAGTTCGACGCCGAGGGCAACCTGAAAGACTGGTGGACGGCGGAAGACGCCAAAGAGTTCGACCAGCGCGAGGCGTGCGTAGTGAATGAGTATTCGAAGTTTACCGTGGCCGGGGTCAACGTCAACGGCAAGCTGACGCTGGGCGAAAACACCGCCGATAACGGCGGCGTGCGCATTGCGCTGATGGCGCTGGAGACGGCGCTCGCCAATAAAACCAGGCCGCAGATCGGCGGGTTCACGCCTGAGCAGCGCTTCTTCCTCTCCTTCGGCCAGGTGTGGTGCGGCAACTCGCGCGAAGAGGCCGAGCGCCTCCAAGTGCAGACCGACCCGCACTCGCCGGCGCGCTTCCGCGTCAACGGAGTGGTGCAGAATATGCCGGAATTCCAGAAAGCCTTTTCGTGCAAGGCGGGCCAGCCTATGGCTCCGGCGAATGCCTGTCACGTCTGGTGAGGTTCGCAACTCGCCTGCAAGGTCGGCCCGGCGTCTTTGACGAGTTACTCCGCGCTACCTTAGCATCGCGAAGCCGAACAAAGTGTCTCCGGCGGCGACCACCAGATACTGCGTGCCGTCGAGCTCATAGGTGATCGGGCCGTTCGTCACTGAGCCACCAAGATTCGCGTGCCAGAGCGGGTTGCCGTTGGCGGGGTCCAGCGCCACCAGATTGCCGGAGCCGTCGCCGGCGAACAGGAGCTTGCCGGCGGTCGACAAGAGCCCGGAGCGGCCGCCGTCTTCCCACTTATGGGTCCACTTCACCTTGCCGGTCTTGTAGTCAATCGCCTGGATCATCGATTCCGCCCAGCCGCCGCGGTCGTTTCCACCCCAGCCTTCGGGTTTGTCACTCGGGTCGTAGATATAGTAAACACTAAACGCACGCGACGCGCTTACATAGAAAAGACCGGTGTCCGGGTCGTAAGTGGGTGGCGGCCAGTTAGTGGCGCCGCCCTGGTTCGGTGAGACCAGCGCGCCGTCGAGCTGCGGCTCCTTCGCGGGGTTCAGGATCGGCTCGCCTTTTGCATCGACGCCCTTCGACCAGTTGATCTTCACGAACTCGGAGCTCGAAATGTTCTTGCCGGTGGCGCGGTCCAGTACGAAGAAATAGCCGTTGCGGCTGGCCTGCGCCACCAGCTTGCGCTTCTGGCCGTTGATTTCGCCGTCGATCAGCACCGGCGTCTGCGTAGCATCCCAATCGTGCGTGTCGTGCGGCGACGATTGGAAATACCACTGCATCTTTCCGGTGTCCGGATTGAGCGCCACCACCGACGCCGTAAACAGGTTCGCGCCGGCACGGGACTTTCCCGCGATCACCGGCTGCGGGTTGCCGGTGGGCACATAGATCATGTTCAGCTCGGGGTCGTAAGTCGGCGTGAGCCATGTCATGCCGCCGCCGTGCTTCATCGCCTCCACACTCGGCCAGGTTTCCGACCCCGGATCGCCCATCTTCTGCGGGACCGTGTACCATCGCCACTGCAGTGCGCCCGTTTCGGGGTCGTGCGATTCGATGTAGCCGGGGCGGTCCAGATCGTCGCCGCTGACGCCCGTGATGATGTGGTTCCCGACTACCAGCGGAGCCATCGAGCCGAAGTAATACTGGTCCAGGTCGCAGATCGACTTGTGCCAGCGCTCTTTTCCATCCTTCAAATTGAGCGATACCATGTTGCAGTCCGGCGTCAGGAAGTACAGCCAGTTGCCGTACACGCCGGCGCCGCGGTTGCCGATGTGCTCGCCGCCGTGAGGCGTCCACTGGAAGTGCCACACTTCGCGCCCGGTGCGCGCGTCCACCGCCCAGGCGTGGTCCGGCATGGTGAAGTAGAGTATGCCGTTGACTTCGACAGGGGTCGCGGAGATGCGGCCGCCGGTGGTGCCCGCGCCGCCGGGCGCGCCGTTGGCGCGGTAGACCCACGCCAGAGACAGCGAGTTGATATTCGACTGGTTGATCTTGGTGAGCGTGCTATAGCGGCGCCCGGAGTAGTCGCCGTTGTAAGTCGGCCATGTGTCGGTAGGCGGCGCCAATAGCTTGGCGGGGTTCAGGCCGCCCTGCGCCAGTAGGGCCGAGGAAGCAAGCAAGAGTGCGCCGGGTAACTTCATTTCAGAGTCTCCAGATAGGCAACGATGTCGTGGATGTTCTTATCCGTGTATGTGTCGAGTAACTCGTGGTGCGCCTCGGCGGGGTCATGCTTCACCACCTTTAGACCGGACGTGCGCTGGAACGAACGATACTCGCCTGTGCCATCCCGCAGCGCGACGCTGAAATCGTCGATGTGCACTAGCGTACCGGCAATCGGCGCGCCCGAGGCCGGCGTGACGGTGACGGTCACCGGATGGGCGGAGGCGCCTCCCCCGCCGCGCCCGCCGCCGCGTCCGCCGCCCCTCCCGCCGGGGAACAGAAAGGCCTGCTGCAACCCGGGAGGGTCCATCCGCGAAGCGATGTGAGCGAGATCCCCCGTCGCCGAGTGACAGGTGGAGCACTTGCCTGCACCGTTGAAGTAGGCGGAGCCAGCCTTGGGGTCGCCCGTGAGAACGTTCTGAATCTGCAGCGCGGCGCGCAGCGTATTGTAGACCTCCTGATGGATGGTGTGCGAAAGGTCCACAATCTGCGCCTCGGTGAGTTGCGCCACTGGCGTGGTCTGAGTGGGATGGCCTTTCTTGAGGAACGGCCCGATGGTGCTGCCGTAGCGATCGTGTAAGACGATCTCAGAGCGGACAAGGTCGGGGCCGTTATCGGACCCGCGGGCCTGCGTTCCGTGGCAGGTGATGCACTCTGCGGCATACACCTTGCGGCCGCGAAGGGCTGCGGCTTCGTCGATGACTTGCCTGTCGGCGGGACCAGGGGAGTACGCGGCGCCCCGTCCCCGGCCGGCAGGCGGCGGAGCGGCCGGTGAGGCGCCGGCTGGCGGAGCCGGGCCGTACTGTGTTGTCAGGTAATCGAGGATGAGCGCGAGTTGTTCGTCGCTACCCTTCGCGCCGCGAGCCACCATCGAATTGATGCTCTCCTGCCACTCCGCGCGCGTGCGGCGCTCCGATGTGACAGTCTCCACCGCATGGCAGGCGCCGCAGACCTGCTGCAGGGCCGCAGTCGCCGCGGCCTGAGACTGCGCCAAGCAAGTTGCAGGCGCCAGCAGCAGCGCCGCCACACATATGCCGTTTCGCATTTTCAATTTCCCTCCACGAAGACCGGCCCCGCCAGCCATCGACTAGTGTACAACCCGCCGTCATGGCCTGTAGCGGCACACCCGCCTGACGCGCCGCCATTTCAGTTCGACGGCCCGCCACCGTCATGCGCATCGTGCAGAAACTTGCGATAGGCTCCGTTGTTGAACGTGCTCCACGGCTGGAAGCCTCTCTCCCGATAAAGCTGGTACGCAAAGTCGATGTTGGCGCGGCAATCGAGCAAATCCCGCAGATTCAATCCGACCCGCTTCAGATGTACCGTATTGATCTGGAAATAGCCCCAATCCAGCGTTCCATCGGAATTATAATGGTAGATCTCGCAGGCGCCCCGCGGATTCTCAGCGCGCTGAATGGCCAGGGCCACCCGGCAAGCCGCGCCGAATTTGTTGCAGGCGTATTGCTGGTAAGCCGTCAGGCGATGGCCGAATTGATCGGCTTGAGCTTCCATGGCGTCGTCGCCGGAAGTTTTGGCAGCGACAACCAGCGGCCACTGAAAATGTATTTTCACCGGCGACTGAACGCTGAATGTGTATCGCTCCCGCAGGATCAGGATTGCGAAGGCAGCGGCCACTGCGAGAAGAAACAGCACGCCTGCGGAAGCGGCGGAGACCGGCGATTTGGACCCGGCGCGCCTTCGACGGGGCCGCTTCGACGGAGTGGGGAGCACCGCTTTGGTTCGGGCGCTCATGGCGTGGCGCCAGTACGCGCCAGCGTTGTTGACGCAGGAAAACCGGCGGGCAATCCTGCGGCGAATCTGCGAAAACGCATCACTTCGCCAGATTACTACAGGGCACGCGTCCGGACTGCTGGCGCCCGTGGCCTCACTACCTCACGCTTCGACAACGACGGCGCTCATTTGCCGCAACTTCTGGCCCCGCCACAGGTTGCGCCCGGCGGCGCCTGCGGGGATTCCCGCATCCGTAAAGGCTCTCGTACAGGTGATAATTCATGCAACCAGCCTCCCGCCGCGGCAATTGTGCGTGCGCAACCGATGCCCGGCCTGTTATAATTTATCCAATTAGCCTCCTATGCTTCTAAGACCTTTTTCGCCCGGCAACGGGGCCGGAAAGAAGATATTCCTGCTTAAGCCGCGGGGCTTTTGCGCAGGCGTAGTACGGGCCATCGACGTGGTGAAAATTGCGCTCGATCTGTATGGCCCGCCGGTCTACGTGCGCAAGGAGATCGTCCACAACAAACACGTTGTCGATGAATTGCGCGAGGCCGGAGCGGTCTTCGTCGAAGAGCTCGACGAAGTGCCCGTCGGAGGCCGCGCCATATTCAGCGCGCACGGGGTCGCGCCATCGGTCCGCAAGCAGGCCAAGGAACGTAAGCTGCACGTCATCGACGCCACCTGTCCGCTGGTCACCAAAGTGCATTTAGAAGCGGTGCGATTCGCCCGCGATGGCTCCAGCATTATATTGATCGGGCACAAGGATCATGACGAAGTGATTGGTACTCTAGGCGAAGTTCCCGAGCGCAGCTATCTCGTCGAGACTGTGGCAGATGTCGAAATTCTGGCACTTGCCGACCCGACACGTGTCAGATATCTGACACAGACCACTCTCAGCCTGGACGAAACGCGCGAAATCATCGTGCGCCTCAAGGAACGCTTTCCGCATATTCAAGGGCCTCCGGCGCAGGATATCTGTTACGCCACCGAAAACCGGCAGATGGCGGTCAAGGGCGTCTCCGAGCACTGCGACCTGCTGCTGGTGGTGGGCTCGCAAAACAGCTCGAATTCCAAGCGCCTGGTGGAAGTGGGCGACAATTTCGGCGTCCGCTCGTATCTGGTCAACGATAAGCGCGACATCGATATTACCTGGCTGGAAGGAGTCAAGAACGTGGCGGTGACTGCTGGGGCGTCGGCTCCCGAGTATCTGGTGCAGGAACTGGTCGAGTTCCTGCGCGATCGCGGCTTCCATGACATGGAAGAGATTGAACTTGTAGAAGAAGACGTGCGTTTTTCCTTACCAGCGGAGCTGACCGTGATGAATACGGCTCGATGATACGACTCCATGATGACAACCCGATGATTACAACACCATGAGCGCGCCGGTACAAATCGGTAACACTTTGGCATCCGCGGCATCGGAAGCCGCGCGCCGTGCGGCCGCGTACATCGCGAGCGTGCAGAAGCCGGATGGCGAATGGTGCGCCGAACTGACCGCCGATAGCACGCTGGAATCGGACTATATTCTCTTCCAGCTTTGGCTTTATCCGCCGGTCAACGGCATCTGGCATCCTCAGACGCGCACGCAGGTGGACAAAGCCGCGCGTTCCATCCTGAGGCGCCAGCTTCCCGACGGCGGATTCAATATCTACAAAGAGGGTCCGTCCGAAATCAACGCGTCGGTGAAAGCCTACTTCTCTTTGAAGCTTGCCGGGATATCCATGGACGATTCCCGTATGGTCCGCCTGCGCGAGCGCATCATGGCCATGGGCGGAATTCAGGCCGCCAACAGTTACGTCAAGATTAACCTGAGCCTGTTCGATCTTTATCCGCGCGAGCATTGCCCGACGATTCCGCCCGAGGTCGCGCTGCTGCCGTTCAACGTGCTCTACCAGATGTCTTCGTGGTCGCGCACCATTGTGGTTCCGCTGGCCATCGTACATTCGGCGGACCCGCACCGTCCCGTGCCGGCCGGCTTCAATCTGGATGAGCTTTGGGACCCCAGCGTCAGTCCGGCGTTCCGCATCAACCGGCAGATCGGCTGGCGCAATCTGTTTCTAACCATCGACCGCCTGCTGAAGTGGTGGGAGCGCAGCGGCTCGAAGGCCGTCCGGCGAATCGCAGTCGAGCGGGCCAAGAAGTGGATGCTCGAGCGGCTCGACCGTTCCGATGGGCTGGGCGCGATCTATCCGCCCATGATGTATTCGGTGATGGCGCTCGATGTGCTCGGCTTCGCTCCCAACCATCCGATTCGCGTCGAAGCGCTGCGCCAATTCGACGCCTTGATGGTGGACGACGGCGAGCGGTTCTTTATCCAGCCGTGCTTCTCGCCCGTCTGGGATACGGCCATCGCCTCTTATGCCATCGGCCAGAGCGGCTACGAGACTTCGGCGCTGGGCCCCGCGGCGGATTGGCTGCTCGAGCGCGAAATCCGCGGCAAGGGCGATTGGTCGGTGAAGCGTCCGGACACCGAACCCTCCGGCTGGGCATTCTTCTATAAGAACGATCACTCGCCGGATATCGACGATACGGCCATGGTGATGCTGGCATTGAGCGAAGCGCGCAGCGCCGATTGCGAGGCGCAGAAAGCCTGCCATGAGCGCGCCTTGAACTGGCTGCTGGCGCTGCAATCGAAGGATGGCGGCTGGGCGGCTTTCGACGCCGATAACAACTGGGAATTTCTCAGCCACGTTCCGTTCGCCGATCACAACGCCATGCTGGACCCCACCTGTCCCGATATCACCGGGCGCGTGCTGGAGGCGCTGGGGGCGCACGGGCTCACTCGCGATCATCGCGCGGTGCGGCGCGGCGTGGAGTATCTAATCCGCCATCAGGAGCAGGATGGAAGCTGGTACGGCCGCTGGGGCGTCGCCTACATTTACGGCACCTGTTTTGCGCTGCGCGGCCTGGCGGCGGCGGGCGAAGACGACCGGGAAGCGCACGTGCTGCGCGGAGGCGAATGGCTGCGCTGCATCCAGAACGCCGACGGCGGCTGGGGCGAGAGCTGCGCCAGTTACGATAACGACGCCTTCACGCCCGGCCCCAGCACCTACTCGCAGACGGCCTGGGCCATTCTCGGCTTGATCGCCGGCGGAGATTTTAGCAGCCGCAGCGTGCAGCAAGGCATCGAATATCTTCTGGATACGCAGCGCGCCGACGGCAGCTGGGGCGAGGAATTGGCCACCGGTACGGGTTTCCCGAAAGTGTTTTACTTGAATTACCACATGTATAAAGATTATTTCCCGCTGTTGGCGTTATCGGCGTATGTGAAAGCGCAAGCGGGTTAAACGGAATAACTTATGAAATTTCCGCTGTCCATGACCGCCGGCCTGGCCGGGTACATTATCAAGAACCGCCTCATGCCGCGGCCCGAGTGGCAGAAGACTGTCGCCGCTGCGCCGGATGCGGCCAACCCCTTTCGCATTCTGCCCGGCAGCGCCCTCGCAGCCGGCGAGAAGCGCGCGCCGCACCCCATGATCAACAGGCGCTTCCCTATCGTGATGATGCTCGAACCGCTGCACGCGTGCAATTTGACGTGTACGGGCTGTGGGCGCATACGCGAGTACGAATCCACCATCACCGAGCGCATTCCGCTCGCTGAGTGCCTGGCGGCGGTGGACGAATGCGGCGCGCCGGTGGTTTCCATTTGCGGTGGCGAGCCGATGATGTACCCGCAGATCGGCGAGCTGGTGGCCGGCATTCTGGCGCGCAACAAACATATTCTGCTGTGCACCAACGGCATGTTCGTCCGCAAGCGGCTCAAGGAATTCACGCCCGACAAGCGCTTCTATTTCAACATCCACCTGGACGGCATGGAAAAGACCCACGACATTTGCGTAGAGCGCGAAGGCGTCTTCAAAGAAGCGATTGAAGGGATCAAGGCGGCCAAGGCGGCTGGTTTCCGCGTCTGCACCAACACCACGGTCTACAAAGAGACCGATATGAACGAAGTGGAAGAGTTATTTGAATACCTGAAGCAATTCGACGTGGATGGACATCAGATCGCGCCGGCCTACGGTTATTCGGCGGTCAACGACCGCGAAATCTTCCTCACGCGCGACGACGTGCACGAGAAGTTCAAAGACATCACGCGCATCGCCGCCAAGTACAACGTGCGCCAGACGCCGCTGTATCTCGATTTCCTCAAGGGCGAGCACGATTTCCCCTGCACTGCCTGGGGCAACCCAACCTACAACGTGAAGGGTTGGAAAGGCCCGTGCTACCTGATCACGGACGGCCACTATAAGACTTTCGAAGAACTGATGACCAAAACGCCTTGGGAAAGCTACGGCAAAGGCAACGACCCGCGCTGCGAGCACTGCATGGTGCATTGCGGGTACGAGCCTTCGGCCGCGCTGGGCATCAATGCAGGCATCGCCGACAATCTCAAGATGCTCAAATGGAGCCTGAGCTAGTGGCGCACTTGGTAGCGCCGGCGGTCTTGCCGCCGGTTCTTTTGGGCGATTGCGGATGGTGAGGAGGAGAATCCAAAGAGAACACCGGCGGCGAGACCGCCGGCGCTACCAAGCTGGGCTCGCGGTTGCGCCCGTCTTTTAAGAAAGCCTGTCTATGCAAACCGCCCTCGTCACCGGCGCGTCCGGGTTTCTGGGCTGGCACGTGGCGAGCCTGCTGGTGGAGCGGGGTTACCCGGTGCGCGCGCTGGTGCGCCAGGGAAGCGGCGTTTCCGGCCTCGACGTGGAAGCAGTCACGGGCGATTTGCGCGACGCCCCGTCGATTGAGCGCGCCATGGCGGGGTGCCGGCTGGTGTTCCACGTGGCAGCCGATTATCGGCTGTGGGCCAGGCATCCGGTTGAGATCTACCGTTCCAACGTGGATGGAACGCGCAACGTACTGGAGGCCGCGAAAAGGACCGGCGTCCAGCGAGTGGTTTACACAAGTACCGTGGGCTGCATCGGAATCCCGCCCAAGGGGCTGGGGGATGAGACCACGCCGGTGTCGCTGGCGGATATGACTGGCGATTACAAGAAGTCGAAGTTTATGGCGGAGCAGATTGCGCTGGAATACGCGAGCGGAGGGTTGCCGGTGGTCATCGTCAATCCAACCGCGCCGGTGGGTGGGCACGACGTGAAGCCGACGCCCACAGGCAAGATCGTGCTCGATTTCATGCATGGCGCCATCCCTGCGTTTATCGACACCGGGTTGAACATCGTCGGCGCGCGCGATTGCGCCACCGGTCATCTGCTGGCATGCGAGCGCGGCCGCGTAGGCCAGCGCTACATTCTGGGCGCGGAAAACCTCACGCTGCAGCAGATTCTTTTCAAGCTGGCTGAAATCACCGGGCGCAAACCGCCCACTACGCAAATTCCCTACTTTGTGGCGTATGCGGCGGGCATGCTGAGCACCGGCTGGGCGCAAGTGACGGGCCGCCCGCCGCACGTGCCGCTCGATGCGGTCCGCATGGCGAAGAAGAAAATGTGGGTGAGCCACGAAAAAGCGCGCAGGGAGCTCGATTTCAACCCCGGGCCCGCCGATATCGCTCTTTCGCAGGCCATCGAGTGGTTCCGGACGCGTGCCGCATGAAACTGCTCTTCATCGCAAGCGACCCCATGGAGTTCCGCGGCCTGCTGGCTCATGCCACGGCCGTGCGGGAAGCCGAGGTGGCGGCGCGCTGGTCGCGCCTGGCAACGCTTGGCGCCAATGAAGTGCTGCTGGTGGCCAACGGCGCGGGTCCGGACCGCGCGGCGGCCGCGACCGACGCCGGGTTGAAGGCGTTCGATGCGGCGGCCATCGTCAGCACGGGCTTCTGCGGCGCGCTGGCGCCGGAGCTGGGCATCGCCGATCTGGTATCGGCCAGCAGCGTCGACAACGCGGACCGTCGCTACGCCACGCGCATGTGGGACAGGCCTCCTGGCCTGTCTGCAATGGCTAACGGAACGCAGGCCACGGGCCCGCGCCACTTTTCCGGCGCCATACGATCCATTCCTTACGTCGCGCGCACTGCCGAAGAGAAGTGTAAACTGGCTGTAACCGGCGCGATCGCGGTAGAAATGGAAGCTGCGGGCATCGCCGCGCGCGCCGAAAGTCACGGGCTGCCGCTCTACTGTATTCGCGCCGTAACCGACCTGGCAGGCGAAACTTTGGCGAACGACTTTAATATGGCCCTGCGTTTGGACGGGCAGTTCGATACAATACTAATTTTAAAGGGAACTTTACGCCGTCCAATGGTCCGGCTGCCGGAGTTGTTCCGGCTGCGGAAACGATGCGTCCGGGCCGCGCACGTCCTGGGGGATTTTTTTGCCTATAGCGGAATTTGATACGACTACTATTCCGGATACCATGCATGCGGCCGTCTATCGCGGCCTCAGCGTGGTAAACGTGGAGGAGATTCCAACGCCCGCCATTCAACCCGGCGAAATTCTCATTCGCGTGGAAGCTTGCGGTATCTGCCATACGGACCTCAAGAAGATTGAGTACAACCTGCTGGCGCCGCCGCGCGTGTATGGGCATGAGACTGCCGGCGTTGTAGCCGCGGTGGGCGCGGGCGTCACGAAATTCCGCCCAGGCGACCGCGTGCTCGCCTTCCACCACATTCCGTGTTTAGAGTGCTTCTACTGCCAGCATAAGCTCTACGCACAGTGCGCGGTATACAAGCGAGTTGGGATCACGGCGGGATTTGAGCCGGCGGGCGGCGGCTTCTCGCAATACGTTCGCGTGATGGATTGGATTGTCGAGCGCGGCGTGGAAAAAATCCCCGAAGGAATTTCGTTCGCGCGCGCCACCCTGGTGGAGCCGCTCAACACCTGCCTCAAGGCGGTAACGCAATGCGATCCGCAGCCTGCGGATTTCGTCCTGGTAATGGGGCAGGGACCCATCGGCCTCATGTTCACCATGCTGGCGAAACGCACCGGCGCGCGCATCGCGGCCACCGACACCATGGCTGAGCGCCTCGAGATTGCCGCGCGCTGCGGAGCCGGGTTTACGTGGAATCCGCTGCAGCGCGACGTGGCCGCGGAGGTGAAGCGGTTGACTGAAGGCCGCGGCGCCGATATCGTGATCGTAGCAGCTTCGGCCAAGGGAATCGTCAATCAGGCGATCGCCAGTTCGCGTCCCGGGGCGCGGATTCTGTTGTTCGCGCAAACTTCCGCCACCGAGCAAATTGAGGCTTCGGGAGCGGATATTTGCGTCGGCGAGCGTACTTTATTCGGGTGTTACAGCGCATCGGTGGATTTGCAAAAAGAGTCCGCCAGGCTGGTTTTTAGCGGAGAATTGCCAGTGGAAGAGCTCATCTCGCATTGTCTGCCGTTAAAAAAAATTCGCGCAGGCATTGATTTGGCATTGCATCCGGAACCTAAATCGTTGAAAATAATCGTTCAGCCACAGAGGTGGTCCTAAGTGAACAACCACATGATGGCTGCCGTGCTTTACGGCAAGGAACACTTGCAGGTAGAGCCGGTAGCCGTGCCGAAAATCGATACGGGAGACATTCTGGTGCGGGTCAAGGTTGCCCTGACCTGCGGTACGGATGTGAAGGTCTTCCGCCGCGGCTACCACGCGCGGATGATTGTCCCGCCTGCCGTATTCGGGCATGAATTAGCCGGCGATATTGTCGCCGTGGGCGAGGGCGTCACCAATTTTTCCGTAGGTCAGCGTGTTGTCGCTGCCAATTCCGCGCCTTGCGAAGAGTGCTATTTCTGCAAGCGCGGTTTGCAGAATCTCTGCGAGGACCTGCTTTTCAATAACGGCGCGTATGCGGAGTATATTCGCATTCCCGCGCGCATTGTGGAGCGCAACACGTACCTGATTCCGCAGCACGTGGGCTATCACGACGCGGCGCTGGTTGAGCCGCTCGCCTGCGTGGTGCGCGGCCTGGAAGAAACGGCGCCGCAGCCAGGCGATACCGTGGCGGTGATCGGCCTCGGCCCCATCGGCCTGATGTTCGTGAAGCTCGCCAAGCTGTACGGCTGCCGCGTGATCGCCGTGGGACGGCGCAAGACGCAGCTCGACCGCGCAGCCGCGCTGGGGGCGGACGAGTTGATTGTGGGCGCCGACAGTTCGAACCCCGTGGCCTCGGCTCGCGATCTGACGCGCGGGCGCGGCGCCGATGTGGCCATCGAAGCCGTGGGCAAGCCGCAAACATGGGAGTGGGCGGTCAATATGGTGCGCCGCGGCGGCACGGTGAACTTCTTCGGCGGCTGCCCTAACGACAGCACGGTGGATCTCGATACCTCGCTGCTGCACTATTCCGAGATCACCTGCAAGGCGAGCTTCCATCACACGCCGTCGTATATCCGCAAGGCGCTCGACCTGATATGCCGCGGCGAAATCACGGCGAGTTTCTTCGTCAATCGCGAAGAGCCGCTGGCCAACCTGCTTGAGGTGATGCGCCACCTGATGAGTCACAACGGCCACCTGAAGACGGCCATTCTACCCTGACGATGCGCGGAGAGACGATGCGCGAAGCCGAGGCGCACGCGTTTCTGCCTCCGGCGGAATTCGTCCGCTCGCCCGAACAGCTCCGGAAAGTCTGGGCGCCGGACGAAGCGCTGGCATACACCCGCTGGCTGGCCACCCATCACTACGAGAATTTCCACGTGGTCAGCTTCCTGCTGCCTAAGCGCCTCCACCAGGATTTCTACAACGTGTATTCCTATTGCCGCTGGGCGGACGATCTGGGCGATGAGATCTCCGACCGCGTCGAGAGCCTGCGCCTTCTCGAATGGTGGCGCACGGAGCTGGCCGCGATGTATCAAGGCCGCGCCACGCACCCGGTGTTCGTCGCGCTGGGTCCTACTGTGAGCAGGCACTCGATTCCGCCGGAGCCGTTCTCCAATCTGATCGACGCGTTCATTCAAGATCAGACAGTGACGCGCTACCGGAACTGGGACGAGCTTTTCGGCTATTGCCGCAACTCCGCGAATCCAGTCGGTCGGCTGGTGCTCTATCTCTGCGGCTACACCGACGCCGAGCGGCAGCGTTTGTCCGACGCCACTTGCACGGCGCTGCAACTGGCGAATTTCTGGCAAGATGTAACGGTGGATCTCGAAAAAGACCGCGTCTACATCCCGCTTGAGATCGTCGAGCGCCACGGCTATTCGCTCGACGAACTGCGCGCGGGCGAATGCAACGCGGCCTTTCGCGGCGTGATGCGCGATATTGTGGCGAAGGCGCGCGAGCTGTTCCTTGCGGGCCTGCCGCTGGTGGGAATGGTGGACCGCCGCCTGGCGCTCGATATCGATCTCTTCAACCGCGGCGGCATGAAGGTGCTCGAGAAAATTGAGGCGCAGCGTTACAACGTGCTGGCCGAGCGCCCGGCCATTTCGAAGGTGGAGCGCGTAGGGCTGCTTCTGGCATCGCTGGCGCGGGTGGCCTTTTCGCGGGCGGCGTGATGGAGCTTGACCAGCAATCCTGCGCCCGGTCGTACGCATACTGCATGCAGGTGGCGCGCAGACGGGCTAAGAATTTCTACTATTCGTTCCTGCTGCTTTCCAGGCAGCAGCGCAAGGCCATGTGCGCCATCTACGCCTTTATGCGCTACTGCGACGACCTCAGCGACGACCCGGCGGCCAACTCAGGCGCCGGCTCAGCAGCCGACTCACCAGTCACCCCAGCAGGCCGGCGCGCCGCCATCGATCGCTGGCGCGCCGAGATGGAAGACGCCCTCGAAGGCCGCTTCAGCGCGCACCCGTTGTGGCCGGCGTTCCATCACACCGTGCGCCGCTTCGGCATCCCGCACGAATACTTCCATGCCATGATCGATGGCGTACTTTCCGATCTCGATCCGCGCCGCTTCCAGACTTTCGACGAGTTGTACCGCTACTGCTACCAGGTGGCGTCCGTCGTTGGGCTGACCGTGATTCACGTCTTCGGCTTCGATACGCGCAGCGCGCTGCCCTTAGCCGAGAAATGCGGCGTGGCCTTCCAGTTGACCAACATCCTGCGCGATATTCGCGAGGATGCGGCGCTTGGCCGCGTCTATCTTCCCGCCGAAGATTTGCGCCACTTCGGCGTGTCCGAAGACGATCTGCGCGCGGGCAATCGCAACGAGGCTTTCCTGCGCATGATGCGGTTTGAAGCCGCCCGGGCGTGCGCTTACTACAACGAATCGCAGCCGCTGCTCGATCTGATTCATCCGCGCAGCCGGCCCTCCCTATGGGCGCTGGTCACGATTTATTCCAGCCTGCTCGAGCGCATCGAGCGCAGCAATTACGACGTATTCCGCCGCCGCGTGCGCTTATCGGCGCTCGAAAAATCGTGGATTCTGGTGCGGGCGCTGGTAACGTAAGATCAATGCCCCTCATTGCGGCCCCGGAATTGACGCGCTTCGTCGAAGCCATATTCAAAGCCGGAGGCGCGCCGCCGCACAAGGCTTCCATCGCGGCGGCGGCGCTGGTCGGCTCAAACCTGCGCGGCGTGGATTCGCACGGCGTCCTGCTGGTCCCGCGCTACATCGATAAGCTGCGCTCGGGAGAGATCGACGCCAATGCCGACGGCCGCATACTCTCCGAATCCGGCGCCTGCATGTTATTCGACGGCGAGAACGGCATCGGCCAGTGGATCTCCGAACAGTGTTGCGCCCACGCCATCCGCATGGCGCAAGCCAATGGTGTCGGCATGGTGGTAGCGCGAGATTCGAACCACTTCGGCGCAGCCGCGTGGTGGGCGCAAAAGATTAGTGGCGCGGGGCCATGCCCTGCGATGTCGGCAAGCCGCATGATTGGCATCGTATTCTGCAACGCGTCGCCGCTGGTCCCCCCATGGCAAGGCAAGCAGGGGCGCATCGGCACCAATCCCATCTGCATGGCAGTCCCCGGCCCGTGGCTGTTGGATATGGCCACCACCACGGTGGCCGCGAACCGCATCTTCAAAGCGGTGATCAACGGCCAGGAAGAGATTCCCGCGGGATGGGCGCTCGATTCCGACGGCGTGCCCACCACCAGTTCCGCCGTCGCGGCGAAGGGCCTGCTGATGCCGCTCGGAGGCTACAAAGGCAGCGGTCTCGGCATGATGGTAGAGATTCTGTGCGCGGTACTGGCGGGCAGCGCGATGGCGAACGAAGTAGGCGGCATCCGCGTCGCCGGCCGCCCGTCGCGCACCAGCCAGACCTTCCTCGCGATCGACATCGCGCGCTTCCTGCCGGTCGAGGAATTCACCGCGCGGATGGAGAAGCTGGTGGGCATCATGAAGTCGACGCCCGCCGCGCAGGGCTACAGCGAAGTGCTGGTGGCGGGCGATCCGGAATGGCGCACGGAAGCCGAGCGGCTGCGCCACGGCGTTCCCGTGGATGAAGGCAACTGGAAGGAGCTGTGCGAGACCGCCGCGCAGTTAGGCGTGACGGCAGCGCCGGCGGGAACGTGACACGTGACAAGGGCTTGCAAGTTTGAGTCCCGCCTGTACACGTCGCTGGCCGTGGAGAGCGATTCGCCGCGGATCTGCTCCGGGCTGCTGTAATCCGGCTTTGTCGTCCATCGGATGACGATGTGGTACGAGCAAGGAATCAACCCGCAGAGCCGCCTGCCATATCTGGCAGCCTATCTCGGCCACCGCGATATTAACTCAACGTTGGTATATCTCACCATTACGCAGGAACTGCTCCAGCACGCCAATCAGCGCTTCCGAGCATCTGAAACCGAAGTCTTACAAGTTATCAAGGAGTCTCATTAATGCCGAAAATCGATCTTCCTACGCTGCCCAAACTGCTCCATGCCTTCTTTCACGAATGGCTGGTCGAGCAGCGCAACGCCTCTCATCGTACGGTATTGGCGTATCGCGATGCATGGCGCCTGTTTCTCCGATTCGTCGCTCAACGTCGAAACAAGCCCGTAGCCGCTCTCGACCTGGAACATCTGACGGGCGCCGAGGTGTTGGCATTTCTCCAGCACATCGAGCAGGAGCGGCGAGCAAGCGTAAATACGCGCAACTGCCGGTTGGCGGCACTTCGCAGTTTCTTTTCCTTTGTCGCGGACTACGAACCGCGAGCCGCGAAGCAATGCGCCGAAGTATTGCGAGTGCCATTCAAACGGACGACACGGCGGGCGATTCGCTACCTGGATTCGGCTGAAGTTTCGGCCATACTATCGCAGCCTGACCGGAGCACCGTGGAAGGGCAGCGGGACCATGCCCTAATGTCGCTGCTCTACAACACCGGGGCTCGTATTCAAGAGGCTCTCGATCTTCGGCCGCAGGATATCCACTTGAAGTCCCCGGCGCACGTCCGGCTTATGGGCAAAGGCCGCAAAGAACGCATCTCGCCGATTTGGCCAGAGACCGCCGCTCTGATCACCGCGTTGATGCAGCGACAACCACGGAAGCCGGATGAACCGATTTTCGTCAATCGATACAGATCTCCCCTCACGGCTTCCGGATTCCGGTTTCGTCTGCGCCAGTATGTCAAAGCCGCGGCTGAGGGAGTTCCCACTATTTCGAAGAAGCGCGTTACGCCGCACCTTTTCAGACATTCGACAGCGGTCCACCTAGTTGCTGCAGGCGTAGATGTCACTGTCATTCGGAGTTGGCTCGGGCACGCCCACCTGGATACGACAAACCACTACGCTCAGGCGAATCTGGAGACGAAGCGTAAGGCCCTCGAACAGGTAGACCCGAAGTTGCGACCAGCCAAGCCGCCACGATGGAAGCGTGATGCGGACCTCTTGGCATGGCTCGATTCGCTCTGATGTCTCAAAAACGGTTCAGGGGCCCGCTGCTTTTGACTTTCGCGCCAAAGGCAAGGCTTCCGGTTGCGTCGTAGAATCGCCCCCTGTCCAAAGCTCTATTTCCGGGCAGCACCCACCGTATCCCGCTCAACATAACGAACCACTACCGTCCGGCTAATGAGAGCGTCGTTGCTGGCAAGTGCTTTTCTTGCTGAGATTTGAACGGGCTTTCGGCTTGCCGCGATTTGAAAACTGGCGGGCATCCGGCAGGGTGAAATCCGGGGTGGT
>Ga0208193_1000025_pt1 | contig 108145 bp, 87 predicted proteins | sample June2015DPH_17_2_FD_184716 | JGI IMG/M metagenome (GOLD analysis project Ga0208193, IMG submission 184716) | Peatland microbial communities from SPRUCE experiment site at the Marcell Experimental Forest, Minnesota, USA - June2015DPH_17_10... | ecosystem: Environmental > Terrestrial > Soil >...
CACCGATAATACCGCGCGCAAACAAGCGGAGGAGGCGCTGCTCAAGGCCGGGGCGCTGCAGACCGCGATCTTCAATAGCGCCAATTTTTCGAGCATCGCGACTGACGAGAGAGGCGTCATCCAGCTATTCAATGTCGGCGCCGAGCGCATGCTGGGTTACACCGCGCTCGAGGTGCTGGATAAGATCACTCCCGCCGACATTTCCGATCCGCAGGAAGTGATCGCCCGAGCCAAAGCCTTGAGCCTCGAGCTGGCAACTCCGATCACGCCGGGCTTCGAGGCGCTGGTCTTCAAAGCCTCGCGCGGCATCGAAGACATCTATGAGTTGACTTACATTCGTAAAGATGGCAGCCGCTTTCCCGCGGTGGTGTCGGTTACGGCGCTGCGCGATGACTTGGGCGGCATCATCGGCTATCTGTTGATCGGCACCGATAACACTGCGCGCAAACAGGTGGAAGCAGAGCAGAAACTACTCGATCAGCGCTTGCGCGATCAGCAGTTCTACACCCGATCTCTCATCGAATCCAACATCGACGCGCTGATGACCACCGATGCCGCCGGCATCATTTCCGACGTCAACAAACAGATGGAGGCGCTCACCGGATGCACGCGCGATGAGCTGATCGGCGCGCCGTTCAAGAACTACTTCACCGATCCGGAGCGGGCCGAGGCAGGCATCAAGCGAGTGCTCAGCGGAAACAAGGTCACCGATTACGAGCTCACCGCGCGCGCCCGGGATGGCAAGGAAACAGTGGTGTCTTACAACGCGACCACGTTCCACGACCGCGACCGGAAGCTTCAGGGAGTGTTCGCCGCCGCGCGCGACGTCACCGAGCGCAAGCGGTTTGAGCAGACGCAGCAGGAAAACAATGTCGAGCTGGAAAGAGCCAAGGCCGCGGCGGAAAAGGCCAACCTGGCGAAGTCGGATTTCCTTTCCAGCATGAGCCATGAGCTGCGCTCCCCGCTCAACGCGATCCTGGGATTCGCGCAGCTGATGAGCTCCGATACCCCGCCGCCCTCACCCGCGCAGATGGCGAATATCGACCCCATTCTCCACGCGGGCTGGTATCTGCTGGAGCTGATCAACGAAATCCTCGATCTGGCGCAGATCGAATCCGGCAAGCTGGCACTGTCGCTCGAACCAACATCGCTGTCGGAAGTGATGTTCGAATGCCAGGCCATGATCGAGCCGCAAGGCCAGAAACGCGGCATCGGAATGACCTTTCCGCGGTTCGACATCCCCTGCTTTGTGGATGCCGACCGGACCCGGTTGAAACAGGTGATCATTAACCTTCTCTCCAACGCCATCAAATACAACCGCGCGAATGGAACGGTAGCAGTGACCTGTGTCAGGATCTCTCCGGAACGCGTCCGCATCAGCGTCAGGGATACCGGCGCGGGGCTGCCACCCGAGATGCTGATACAGCTTTTTCAATCGTTCAACCGTCTTGGTCGAGAGACCACCGCCGAGGAAGGCACGGGCATCGGTCTGGTGATGAGCAAGCGGCTGGTGGAAATGATGGGGGGCGCCATCGGGGTGGAAAGCACTGTCGGGTCGGGAAGCATATTCTGGTTCGATCTGAACTCAGCCGCGGCGCCACACCTTGCGCTGGACCCGGCCGAATCCCCGGAAATCGCACAACCGCAGGTTCAGAACGGCGCGCCGCTGCGGACGCTGCTCTATGTGGAGGACAACCCCGCCAACCTGAAGCTGGTGGAGCAGCTTATCGCGCGGCGTCCGGATATGCGCCTGCTGAGTGCTAGAGACGGAAATCGGGGCGTTGAGCTGGCACGCGCCCACCATCCGGATGTGATCCTGATGGACATCAATCTGCCCGGCATCAGCGGCATCGAAGCTCTGAAAATCCTTCACGAGGACGCGGCAACGACGCATATCCCCGTGGTCGCCCTCAGTGCGAATGCCATGAAGCGCGACATCGAGAAGGGCCTGCTTGCCGGTTTCTTCCGGTATCTCACCAAGCCGATCAAGATCAATGAGTTCATGGAGACGCTGGATGTAGCGCTGGAATATGTGGAGCAAGCCGCCGGTCAAACGAAATGAACTGCGACACTGAGGTAGCGCCTGCTTTAGCTGGCCCCGCGGAGCCAAAGCATGCCCCACCCGTTAGCGCAACCGATATTCTGAACGCTAAGATTCTGGTGGTTGACGATCAGGAAGTCAATGTCCGCCTGCTTGAGGGCATGCTGCGCATAGCCGGCTATACTTCGGTCGAGTCAACCACCGATCCGACTCAGGTCTGCGAGCTGCATCGCCGGAATCGCTACTGCCTGATCCTGCTCGATCTCCAAATGCCCGGCATGGATGGATTCCAGGTGATGGAAGGGCTGAAGAAGATCGAAGGCGACGACTATCTTCCGGTGCTGGTGATCACTGCGCAGCCGGGTCACAAGCTGCGCGCACTCGAAGCCGGCGCTAAGGATTTCGTCGGCAAACCGTTTGACATGGCCGAGCTTCGAGCGCGCGTTCACAACATTCTGGAAGTGCGGCTGTTGCACCTGGCATCGCAGAACCATAGCAAGGCGCTTGAGGAGACCGTACAGGAACTGGAGGCAAGCCGCGAGGTGATCCGCCTCAAGAGTCTGGAAGAGCAAAAGAGGCACGAGCAGGAATTGACCTTAGCGCAGGAAACTCAGGAGAGCCTGCTCCCTCGCTCGCTGCCGGAGTTTGAGAATTTTCACATCCATGCTTTCAGCAATCCTACGCGCTATGTGGGAGGAGACTTCTACGATTTCCTGCAACTGAGCTCGGCAGAGTGGACCGGGGTTCTAGCGGATGTCTCAGGCAAAGGAATGTCCGCAGCCCTGTTGAGTTCCATGGTGCTGGGCGCGCTCAGTATGAAGCTTCGCTCGGGGGTTCAACCGCATGAGGTCCTGGACCGCATTAACCAGCTCATTTGCGAAAAATCTCTCCCGTTCCAGTTCGTTACGCTCTTTCTCTTCCTGCTGGGTCCGGATGGCGTTGGACAATTCATCAGCGCGGGGCACACTCCGGCCTGCTTGTTCCGCTCGGCCACTGGAAAAATCGAGCAGCTGGTCTCGGAGCATTATTTCCTGGGGATGTTCGATTTCGCCTCTTACCAATCCCGCCCGCTCCAGCTCGGCAAAGGAGACATTCTGGTGGTGTATTCCGACGGCCTTACGGAAGCGGAAAACCAGCAGGGGGAGATGTTCGGAGAGGAGAGCCTGCTGAAAATCATTCGGCAAGAGGCGCCATTGGGCAGCCAGGCGCTCAATCAGCAGCTCTTGAAGGCCATTGACGAATTCACTCAGGGCATGCCGCAAACCGACGACATCACCCTGGTGGTGGTTGAGAAGTATCAATGAGCCGATCAGGCGATCGACCGCACCACTCCTCCGTCCACGCGTAGCGCGGCGCCATTGATCGCCGAGGCGAGCGGGCTGCAAACGAACGCGACCAGCGCCGCTATCTCTTCCGGCTTTTCGAACCGCTGGATGATCGACGTTGGACGCGCATCGGAAAAGAACTCGTGCTCGATTGAGCCGCGGTCGACGCCCTTGGTTCTTGCGAGCCCGTCCACGAACCGGTTGACGCCCTCGGAAGCGGTTGGTCCGGGAAGGACGGCGTTAACGGTCACGGCCGTGCCGGTGGTGGTTTCCGCGAGTCCGCGAGAGATGGCAAGCTGGGCCGTCTTGGTCATGCCGTAGTGGATCATCTCCACTGGAATCTGGAGCGCGGATTCGCTGGAAATGAACACGATGCGTCCCCAGTTCTTCTGCTTCATCGGCCCGATGTAATGCCGGCTCAGACGCACGCCGCCGAGTACGTTCACTTCGAAGAAGCGGCGCCAGTCGTCATCGGAGATCTCCTCGAACGGCTTCGGTTCAAAGATACCCAGGTTGTTCACTAGAATGTCCAACTGGGGAAACCGTGAGATGACAGCGCGGGCTCCGCTTTCCGTTCCCAGGTCCGCCGCGATGCCGAACGCGGCGCCGCTCGTCTTCATTGCGCTGTCGACGCGGTCTTGAGTCCGGCCATTGCAAATTACCGAGGCGCCCTCCGCTGCAAGGGCGGCCGCGATCGCCAAACCTATGCCGCCGGTGGACCCGGTGACGAGCGCGGTCTTGCCGTCGAGCTGCAGATTCATACTTGCTTGGATGCCAGAAAATAACGCGGCGATTCTTGTGGGGCAGGCAATTCTGCCTGCAGCCGCCTTTCAGGCCGCTATTTCGGGCCATGCGCAAGTCTTCGCACCAGGCGAGCGCCGCCGGTCCCATTTCGGTGAGTTTCATTTCTACACCGGTCGCTTGGTGGGACAGACCATCGCCCTCCGTGGTCTGTTACCGAGGGCCTTCGGCTCCGGCAGACGTCTCGGCGCGGGCTGACTTGCAGCGGTCACAGGCCAGCGCCAAGCCGCTGGATCGTCCGCGCCCCCGTGCTGCCTCGATACGCTGTGCTCGACATGGTGCTCGACATGGCGCTCGACATGGAACGGAATGAGGGGCGTCCCGCCTGCGGCATCCTGCAATATTCACAAGCATTGCCGGCACGCCGTCGAACAACCTTCCGCAAACTTGGTCCATGTTTAAGCGGACTGTTTGGCGAGGAAGCGGCGCGCCTTCACCTGCGTGATGGAAATCAGATCGACGGCCTCAACGAAATCCTTATACTCGCTTCTTCCGCCGGAGTGAATTTCGGCTATTGGCCTTCAGCCGCAACTCATCGATGTGAGCTTCTAATTCCGAGTCGGCGCGGAGTTCGAGAAGAACGAAGCCATCCTCGGAGTGAAAGCCTCGGTCAACCGTTCCAGTAAGCGGTCCAGATATAACTTCGGTAAACGCTGTGCGACTAATCGCCGATCAAGGTTCGCGCCCAGGGCATCCCAAGCCACACTTGCTCCACAGCGATATTTTCAAGGCTGGTCGTTGCCAGTCAATTCCCGGACGGCCGTTCCACCCGATCGATCACCAACGTCTCCACCTGGCCCTTCGCCGGCTCCAGCCGCAACCCCAACGCCTCCAGCGCCGCGAAGATCGATTCGTCTTCTAGTGGTGGGGATGGCGCATCGAGCGGCAGCGAAGCCCCGGGGGGAGGTGGCGGCGCCGGTCGCCGCAGGGCCGACGATGGCATTGCAAGGTCGTAATACCCGGTCAGGCCGGTCTTGTCTACCACTGGTCTGTCCGCGACGCTCGATAGTATTGTGTGCGTCAGGATCGCCATCGACATGGCGTACCACTGTGTCGTATTTGGACTTTGCACAGCCATCGTGCCGCTCCCCCTCATGATCCCTCCATCGGGGTGCTTCCGCCTCAGTTCGGCCGTATCCACAGTCTCTGCTTGTTTGAACTTCGGGCCGCCCTTCGCGATCACCAAGTCATACACCGCCGCCTCTTTGCTGCCATAGTGCACCACGACTTTGCACCGTTCGGCCAACATCGCCTGCAGCATCGCGCGGAGCATTGTCTGCCTCATCGCCGGCTTCTGCCAGTCGGCAAGGTCTGCCTGGTCAACCTTCGCCACCACGTCATAGAGTTCGCCACTCAACCAGCGCGGATCTCCCTCGATCTGGTCTCCACGGAGCAACCCAGGCTGGTTCGGAAGCGCATACGCCCACTGAAAAATGCCGAACATGAACACACCGATCGCACGAAACCCGTCGGGCGTCGGCCCAAGCTGTACCGGCCCACTCTCTTCTGTGTGTCGCTTGATAGAAATCACCTCAAACGCCGTATGTTTTTCGCTGGCGCCGGCGCCTCCGGCGGAAACAGGCGCCGCGGAGACCTGAGCCAAACCGGCCTGAGGCATTCCAGCCACCCCCGCGTACAAAAGAGTAGCCGCAGTCGCCAACCGCAAGACCCCGCGAAAGTAAGGTTTCACCTTGGATCGTACGCGAACCCGACAGTCCGTCATGATGCGGCCTCCTACTACTTTGCCTGGCAATATTCGAAATCGGCGCTACTGGACATAAAGGTATTCTCGGCAGGTCTATCCAGATGCAAGACGAACTGATGATCTCCAGCGAACACATGCGCGCGAATCGAGAGACGCTGTTCGTTCTTGAATATCTTCACGACTTTTCCATCGATTAGTGCGGCCCCGGAGGCGCCGGGACGCGCAAAGTGAAACGCGAAGAGCGGCTGCACTGAGTTGCCCGGAATGTCCCGTTGCGCGGTGATGCAGAAGCTGTGCGCGCCGGCGGAAACGGAATGCCCGTCGCCCGCCGCTAAATTGCGGGCTGAATTTCGAATTGGCGATTCTTCTTCGTAGGGATAGCGAGCCTGAGCCGGAGTGCTCTGCGCGAGCCCTTGCAGCGAAAGCAGAGCCGGAAACAATGTCGGGAATCCTCCGCTGTGCGCAACTACAAAGACGCATACCCAAAACAACACCGCTGATAACGTACCGCCTAAACACAGAAGAGTCGGATTCAGCGATCGTTCGGCCAGAAGCTGAAACGAACGTTCGCCGTTGAGGAGCTGCGTCGCTACGATTGGCGTTATTGGCGCGTTGCTGTATTCGCGGGGCAGCGATTTTGCGAGATCCCACAATAAATCCAGCCAAAGACGAAGACCGGAAACAAATCCTTTTTCCCTACGGGCGCGATCGCGGACCAGGCGCAGCGCTTCGTCGCCGTATGTCCGGCGGAAATGGTCCGGATAAAGCTTTAGCAGAAACTCGTAGAGCTTTTCAGACATCCGCCCCTCGCAATATACGTTTTGCCCGTGCAACCCGGAGAGTTTGGGCGAGCCCTGCCACCTCCGATCGAACCAGCTTGAGACCTGCGGACGTCAGGCGATAATAACGACGGCGCTCTGAACTGTCCTCCGAGGCGGAGCTACCATCGAGTTCTTCGATAAGACTCGCTTCCAGCAGTGTTCGGAGCGACCCGTACAACGTCCCCGGCCCCAATCGCACACGTCCACATGTCTGCCGCTCAACCTGCCGCATGATGGCATAACCATGAAGATCTTCACCTGCTAAGGCCAGAAGGATGTTAAAGGCCGCCAAGGGCAATGGATCAAGCTTTCGTTTTGGCATAACGAATAACGATATATCGATAAACGATTATGAAGGCACTTTGTTCCCTTGTCAAGCCCGATTAGCTCAGCCCGACCGGAGAAGCCGGCGTCGCGCGAGGACCGGCCAGCTATGCTCCGACGGCCCAGCTCGCGTTGTGAGATGATGGCAGACTTCATGAGAGCGCTTCTTCTACTCCTTGCCTTCGCGCCATATGCTCCCGGCGCCGCGCAAAAGTTCGATGTCGTGGTTTACGGTGGAACTGCCGGCGGCGTCATCGCGGCTGTGAGCGCTGCGCGCGAGGGCTTGACGACCGCTTTGATTGAACCCGGCGCCCACATCGGCGGCATGGTTTCCGGAGGTCTGAGCGACACCGATTTCGGCAAGAAGGAAGTCATCGGCGGCTACGCCCTCGAATTCTACGCGCGCGTGGCGCGGTACTATCACCTCTCCCGCTTCGGCGTTGCGGTGGCGTGGTATCACGAGCCGCACGTCGCCGAGGAAATCTTCCGGCAAATGCTGCGGGAAGCCCACGTCACGGTATTCGAAAATCATCCGCTGCGCGAGAAAAACGGTGTGCGCAAAGAAGGCGCCGCGCTACTCGAAATCGAGCTGGACAACGGCGATCGCTTCGCCGCCAGTATCTTCATGGACAGCGGCTATGAAGGCGATCTGATGGCGCAGTCCGGCGTTTCCTATACCTATGGCCGCGAAGCGGCCGCGCAGTACGGTGAGCCGCTCGCCGGCGTGCGCGGCCAGACGCCATACCACCAGTTCCTGGTGAACGTGTCGCCGTATGACGATCGAGGCCGCCTGTTGCCCGAAGTTTCCGCAGAGAAACTGTTGCCTCCCGGATCGCCCGATAAGAAGGTGCAGTCCTATAACTTCCGCATGTGCCTTTCGGAGGTTCCCGGGAACATGGTCAAATTCACCAGGCCCGATGGCTACGATCCGCATCGCTACGAATTGCTGGCGCGGCTCATCGCGGCGCGCACCCAGGCCGAAGCCCGCGTCCCGTCGCTCAATACGTTTCTGAAGATCGACCCCATTCCGAACGGCAAGGCCGACATCAATAACCAGGGCGCCTTTTCCACCGACTATATCGGCGGCAGCTACGACTATCCCGAAGGCGACCATCAAATCCGCGCCCGCATCTGGAAAGCCCATCGCGACTATCAGGCCGGCCTCTTCTACTTCCTGGCTAACGATCCCAAAGTTCCCGAAGCGTTACGCAAGGAAATGAACCATTGGGGACTCGCCAGGGATGAATTCGCCGACACGGGTCACTGGCCCAATCAACTGTATATCCGCGAAGCGCGCCGCATGATCGGCGAATACGTCATGACTCAGAAAGATCTCCAGACCGATCTCACCAAGCCGGATCCGATCGGCATGGGCTCCTATAACAGCGACTCACACAATCTGGAGCGTATCGTCGATAGCGACGGGTTCGTGCGCAACGAGGGCGATATGCAAGTGGCCGTCCAGCCGTATCAGATTCCCTATCGCGTCATGCTGCCCAAACGGACGGAGGCGCGCAATCTGCTGACGCCCGTCTGTTTCTCCGCAAGTCACGTGGCCTATTCGTCACTGCGCATGGAGCCGCAGTACATGATCATCGGCCAGGCTGCGGGAGTAGCGGCAAAACTGGCGATCTCGAACCATCAGGCCGTGCAGGAAATCGACGCCGCCGAGCTGAGTGCGAGGCTGAAGAAACAGGGAGCCATCTTCGAATACGTTCCGCACACCCCGTAACGTAGCCGTAGCGTATGGCGGACCCCCCGGTCCGCGCGGGTCCCCCTGGACCCGCTTCTTCGCACCGCTAAATCAGCCCCCTAGCCGTGTACGGGAGCGGCCCGCCGTCTTGTATAAGCGGGCTGAAACCTCCGCTGCCTCGCCGCGCCAAGTGACGCCCAGCCAGCCGTCCGCGCCGGCGGAAACTCAAAAACGGGGCAAGTGAAAAGCCGCAGTGGATTCGAACGTCGGGTGGCGTGGGTGGCGTCTACGAAAGCAGCAACTCCAGATCTTCCCGCCGCAGATTCTTGATCAAGCTGTTGTCCGCGCCGATGATCGCCGCCGCCAGATCCTTCTTGGTCTTTTGCAGCTCGAGCACCTTTTCCTCCACCGTGTCGCGCGTTATCAACCGGTAGGCGAAGACTTGCCGCGTCTGGCCGATGCGGTGCGCGCGGTCCACCGCCTGCGCTTCCACCGCCGGGTTCCACCACGGGTCCAACAGGAACACGTATCCCGCGGCCGTCAGGTTCAACCCCAGGCCGCCAGCCTTCAGGCTGATCAGGAACAGGCCGCAATCCGGATCGTTCTGGAAGCGTTCCACCCGCGCCTGGCGGTCGCGCGTCGAGCCATCCAGATATTCGTAGACCGTGCCGCTGGCGTCCAACCGGTCGCGCACAATCCGCAGCAGGCTGGTGAACTGCGAAAAAATCAGCGCCTTGTGTCCGCCTTCCAAAACCTCGCGGATTTGTTCCAGCAACACATCCAGCTTGGCGCTGGGCTCGCCGGAGCGCTTCGGGTCGATCAAGCCCGGGTGGCATGCGGCCTGGCGCAAACGCAGCAGCGCTTCGAGCACTTGAATTTTCGATTTCGCCAAGCCCTGCGAGTCGATCCGATGCAGCAGCGCATTTTGATAATGCTGCTTCAGTTCGTTGTAGAGCTTGCGCTGCACCGGCTCCATCTCGCAATAGACCGTCTGCTCGGTCTTCAAAGGCAGCTCGCGCGCCACCTGCTCTTTGGTACGGCGCAAAATGAACGGCCGCAGCGCGCCGGCCAGCATCTGGCGCGTCTCTTCACCGGGTTTGTGCGCCTCTTCGCCCGCCAGCTTGAAGACGCTGGCAGCGCCCAGCATTCCCGGATTGAGAAACTCAAACAGCGCCCAAAGCTCGCCCAGATGGTTTTCCACCGGCGTGCCGCTGAGCGCCAGGCGATGATTGCCGCGCAACAGCCGCACCGCTTTGGCCGATTCCGTGCCCGCGTTCTTCACGGCCTGCGCCTCGTCGAGAATCACATAATCGAACTCGACGTCTTTCAACCGCAGCGCGTCCCGGCGCAGCGTGCCATAGGTGGTCAGCACCACATCGTAAGCGTCGAAATCGTCGCTGCTGCGCGCCAGGCCGGTGTAATCGAGCACGCGCAGCTGTGGAGTGAAGCGCTCCGCCTCCTGCTTCCAGTTGAATACCAGCGACCGCGGCATCACCACCAGCGACGGGCCAATCTTCTCACCGGCGCGCAATTCGCGCCGCGTTTCAAGCAGCGCCAATACCTGCGCGGTCTTGCCGACGCCCATGTCGTCGGCCAGGCAGCCGCCGAACGAGAAGCGGCGCAGGAATTCCATCCAGCCCAGCCCTTCGCGCTGGTAATCGCGCAGCTGGCCCACGAAACCCACGGGTTGCGCGGCGGCTTCCACGCCCTGAAACCGGCGCATCTCTTCGCGCGCGCGGGTGAATGTCGCGTCGCAAGTGGCCTCGGGCTGCGCGGCCAGTAACGCATCGAGGAACCCCGCCTGGTTGGGGCGGAACTTGATGTGGCCGTTCTCCGCAGTGCCCATCCCCGCCACCAGACCGATGCGGCGCAGCCACTCTTCCGGCAACATGCCATAGGCGCCGTCGTCCAAACGGACCATGTTATCGCCGCGGCGCACGGCTTCGAGCAGCGCGGGAAGCTTGGCGGTGGTGGAGCCGTATTCCACCGTCCCGTGCAGTTCAAACCAATCCACGCCGGACGATACGTTGATCTTGAACGCGCCGGGACGCCGGAAGATTTTGCCCTCCGCTTCCAGGTGCCAGCCCGCCTCCAGCAGCACCCTCACGGTGCGCGGTAGCTTGGAGGGAGCCAACTCCCAGCCCGGCTCCGGCTCCCAGTAAGTAGCGGAGCGGTACTTCAGGCCCAGCTCGTCCAGCAGCCCGCCGGCAGCCGTTTCCGCATCCGAATCGCGTCGCAGCAGACGGCGCGTGGCGGCATCGAAGAACCCGCGAGTATGTTCCGTCCCGCGCGCCATGCGGCCTTCATAGTCGAACCACAACTCCGCGCGCAGCTTGGCCCCGACGCCCGCGCCCGGTTTCGCCGCTGGAATTCGCAGACAAGGCCGCGGCTGCACGGTTACCTCTTCAAAGCGCAGTTCCTCGGGCGCATCGAGCGCAGGCAGCCCGGGCGAGCAGAGCAGAGTCGCCAGCAGCGCTTCCTTGTCTTCTTCCGGGGCCTCGATGCGACCCGCCTTGCGAAAATAGGAGATCCATTCAAAAGGCGTATTCTCGGCCAGCGGCGCCGCGCATTGGTCTGTAAACACCAGCCCGCCCTGCGTGAGCAGGACCGCGTCGGCAATATCCATGCGCTGGTCTCCGCGGCGAAAGCCTCCGGCAACCTCCCACGCTTGCTCGCCGCTGCGGCGCATCTCGAGTCCGAATTCCCAAGCTCCGCCCTCGTCCCACACAAGCGGAGTCAGGTCGTCCTGATCCTTGCTCTTGCGCAAGAAGCAGCGCCCGGTGCGCGCCGCCAACGGCATCAACTTCCCCGCCAATGGGTAAGCCACCTGGCAAGACGCCGGAATCTGCAGACTGGTCGCCGTGTATCCCCAACCGTAATACTGCGATCCGCCGGCCAATGCCGAGAGTATCTCGCGATCGTCGAGCACCGGTAGCTGCGCCACCTCGTGAGTCCGCACCGAAAGCGGCGTGATGCGGTTGAACGTGCCGTCCGTTTTGCGATCGTGCGATGCAATCGCCAGGACCAGGCTGCCCGTAGTCATGCTGCACGGGACATCGACTATGTAGACGATCTCCCGCTTGGCCGGCCATGCATCCGGCGACCGGCTGGCTTGCAGGCGAACATTGGCGATGCCGGCAAGCTGGGTCTGCCATGAGGGCGGCTTGGGAGCCGGTGGCGGCGAGACAACTTGGGGAAGAGGCTTATACACTACTTCGTCCTCATCGTCGTCTTCGTCAAGCTCGTACTCGTCGTCTTCGCCTTCGACCGGGTTAAGGACGCCAAAGTCTACATTCAAAGTGCGCGCGGACGCAGCTTCGGAAACGTGGCCGCTCCCTTCCGCCGCGAGAATTGTCGCCCAAAGATGCTTGCACGGACCGACGGATTCGAAATACGGGCAGTCGCACAGGGCGAACAGCGTACCGTCCTCCCATTCGAGACTGGTCTGGTATTTTCGCGATCCCTTCACGTGGGCATACGCCTGGGTGCTGGAACCAGCTTCGATGTTCACCTTCCGGCCAAGGTAGTAGCTAGCGCCGCGGCTGCGGACATCATCGTCGAATTCGCAAGCCAGCTTTCTTGAAAGGTTCATGCGTGCAGGACCACTGGGGAAGGTTACACTTATTTTAACCGAGAATCGACTTGGATTTCCAGCTCGGTGGAAAAGAAATCGCGAAATCGTCCCCGAGATCAAGCCGGCCGGAAGGCAGCCCACGGGGCCGCCCCACTAGCGCTCAAACAATTTCGTCAGTTCCTGTAGCCGGCCGGCCATCTCCGGCGTCAGCGCTCCCGGCCGGATCCGCCAGCGCCAGTTGCCGCTGGCCACCGCTGGAGTGTTCATGCGAGCCTCGCTGCCTAAGCCGAGAATGTCCTGCGCCGGGAAGAGCACCGTGTCGGCGACCGACGCCATCAGCGCGCGAATCAGCGTCCAGTTCATCTCCCGGCCATCTGTGTCGAGGTATTCCCGGGCGCGCGCCTTCTCCGCGGCCACATCCTCAGGCTTGCGCGTGCTGTCACCGCCCTCGCTGCGCCACCAGCCAGCCACAGTATCGTTATCGTGCGTGCCGGTGTATGCTACCAGATTGCGGACATAGTTGTGAGGCCTGAAACTGCGCGCCTGCTCGTCCTTGCCGAAAGCGAATTGCAATATCGCCATGCCGGGAAGCCCGAATTCGTGGCGAATCGCCTCAACCTCCGGCGTGATTACGCCGAGGTTTTCCGCGACAATTGGCAAGTCGCCAATGGCGTCTTTCAGCGCGCGGAATAGATCGGCGCCGGGCCCTTTGATCCACTGACCGTTGACCGCGGTCGCCTCGCCGGCCGGCACCGCCCAATAGGCTTCAAAGCCGCGGAAATGGTCCATACGCACCAGGTCGAACATGCTCAACGCGGCCACCATGCGATCGATCCACCAGCGATAACCATCGGCCTTGATACAGTCCCAGCGGTAGAGCGGATTGCCCCAAAGTTGACCGGTGGCGCTGAAGTAATCGGGTGGAACGCCGGCGACAGCGTCGAACTGGAATAGCTCGTGGCGCCCCCAAACATCGGCGCTGTCGAAGGCAACATAGATGGGCAGGTCGCCCATCATGCGGACGCCGCGAGCGGCGCAGTAATTCTTCAACGCGCGCCATTCGCGAAAGAATTCGAATTGCAGAAACTCGTGGTAGCGCACAATTTGCGGGTCTGGCTCCGCACTCGGCAATGAACTGGGCCCACCGGGCGACGTACCGGCGTCCCACTCGGTCCACATCCGGCCGCCATGCGCCGCCTTGAGCGCCATGAAGCGCGCATAGCCCGGCAGCCAGGCGGCGTGCTCCGTAAGGAACTGGTCTAATTCCGGGTCGTGGAAGCGCTCGAAGGCCTTCCACAGCAGCGCCTCTTTCCACGGAATCACGCGCTCAAATTCCACCCTATCCGGAGGAAATTCGGGAGCGGACGCCAGATCCGCGGCGTCCAGCCAACCGCGTTCCACCAAGGCATCCAGGCTGATCAGCGACGGATTGCCCGCAAACGCCGAAAAAAGCTGATACGGCGATTCCCCGTAGCCCACCGGCCCAAGCGGCAGCACTTGCCAGACGCGCTGTCCGGCGGCGGCCAGCCAATCGGCGAAGCGGAAAGCCTCCGGGCCAAGGTCGCCAATGCCATAACGGCCGGGCAGAGATGTCGGGTGAAGCAGAATTCCGCTGGTGCGGCCAAAGGTCACATCTTAATTGTGTGAGAATCCGGCGTCCGCCGCACTATTCGTTTAGCGTCATTTGCGAACCGCCGTACGATTCGCCGTCGCCGCCGAGTTCCACGGGGCCGCCGCTACTTGACCGGGCGGGGGCGAGTGGAGAATACGGCGGCCAGGAGGAACGCCGATACCAACAGTCCCGCGGCGATCTTCAGAACAGTCGAGCCTCCAGCAGGAACCTTGCGCGATTCAGCAGATAAGGAATGTTCCACCGTCACAGACTGCACGGACCCTTGCTGGTATCCCGAAATCCGATCCCACTCTTCGGTGGCGAGCAGAGAAGTATCCAGGGGGAACTCGAGGAAAGGAAACTCCGATATCCGCCGATGGCCGCGGGAGAAAAAGAAAGTCGCGTTTGGAGGGGCGAAGGCGCTGGGCTGAATCAACAGGAAAACGTGATAAGGCTTGCCAAAGAACGCTTGGAACAGTGAGAGATCGTTCTCATTCAAGCGAAGCGCGTCTCCCTGCTCGGATCGGTAATATCCGATCAACAAACGCTCTCGCGACTCGGCCGGCAGCGCGGCAATGGTTTCCGGCACGTTGCGCCTGGAAACTGGCTGATACTCGAAAATCTCGATTGCGCCTGCCAGAACCCGGCCGAAGAGCAGTCCCTGTTCCGCTATGCCGACGCCCCGATCCCGAAGTCGCTCTTGCAGCCCGTCAATGACGCAGAGGTCCAAATGCACCCTTACCGGAGAGCCAGGGAACCACCAGATGTAGTGTTGAGAGTCGGTCGACGCGGTGGTCGCGGTAATTGGCATTTGTCAGCTTTGAGCGGTGCGTAAAATCCGAAATAAGACCCAAAGACTAGAGTCGGACGTGCGGTGAGATCCACGACGGGATCAATGGAGCAATCCGAATTTCTCGGACAGGCGCTTCATGAAAGAGGAATTTGCCTTTGACGGGCCGTAGGGCGCCACTCTGGGAAGATTGGATTCGTCAAAAGGCTCGTTAGGGAAGATATTTGGCTGGGACGGCAGTTCCACCAGTTTCGGAGAACCCGGGAGTTTCTCGCTTGAGGACACAGTTATGGGCGCCGGAAAGGTGGAAAGAAGGGGGAGAGTCCCCGGCGTCTGAATCAGGCCCAAATTAGCGGCTGCATCCCGTACGTAATGTGCGCCGACGACCGGAGATTCGTCGCCGAAGGCCATCAGAAGCGAGCTATCGCAGAGGGAGTTAATCAAACGAGGGATGCCCTGCGACAATTGAGCGATCAGGGTCTGGGCTTCCTGGCTAAATGGCGGGGAGTCTTTCGCGCCCGCTTTGGCCCACCGGACCCGAATGTATTGTTGGACTTCCGCAAGAGTCAGGGGATCGATGTACAGGCGCAGGCCGATCCGCTGCTTGAGTTGCCGCAAGTCCCTGCGGTTCAGGAGATCGTCCAGCTCGGTTTGGCCCAGGAACAGAATTTGGAGAAACTTCTCGGAGGCGCTCTCATAGTTCCCCAGCAGGCGGATTTCCTCGAGGACCTCGAGGCTCAATTTGTGGGCTTCGTCGATCACCAGTACCGCATATCTGTTCTGATGATGGACGTGCGCCAGAAACTCCTGCAATTTCCAAAGGCGCTGCGCCTTGCTCGCGGGGACATCCGGAATGTCGAAATCGAGCATCACAATTTCCAAAAATTCGGATGCTGTGAGGGTTGGATTCAGAATGAAGCTGGATTCGACGCGCCCGGCGGGCAAACGGCTCAAAACGCTGTTGATCAGGGTTGTCTTGCCGGTGCCGGCGTCACCGGTCAGAACCGCAAAACCTTTTCTTTCCAGGATTGCATAGGTCAACCCCGCGAGCGCCTGGCGGTGCTTCGGAGGAAGAAACAGAAACGCCGGGTCGGGAGTGAGGTTGAACGGCAGCTTCTGCAAGCCGAAAAAGTCTGTATACATGTACGGAACCAACCAGCCGTGCGCTGGCGATAACTCTCTTAAGAATAGCAGGTGAAGCTATGCATGAGCCATCATATGCAAGCCTGGCGGCCATTCATGCGGGCCAATGAGTCCTATTACCCTAGTGACGAATCAGAACCAGATTGTTTTCAGATTTTAATTTCAAGTTCGTCACAGAGCGGCTGGGGATCCCGCAAAGCCTTCAGAATCAGTTCGTGTGCTCGCTGAGTCTCGTAGTACCGCCGTCTCCGGTGTATCTTGGCCGAAGCCACGTGAAAAAGCCGGTGTGAGGAAGGATGGTTTCCTGAGATCATCCTCCCCACACCGGCTGTCACTCAATTTCGCGAATCTCTCTAAGCTCTATAGTTACTCCTCCGACAAGTCACCCAAGAGGCAGCGAGACGCGGTCTCGATATTAGATATACTTACCGCCAGCGGCGGCCATAGAAGCCCCCGCCGAAGCCGAAGCCGATGCCGACCGAAGGTCCCCAATAGTAAGGATAGTACCCCGGATAATAACCGGGATAAAAACCGGGATAGTAACCCGGGTAGGAATATCCCGGGCCATAGAGATAGTTCTGCGCCGGATATCCGGGAGGCCGTACATTCAAGCGCGACGTCATGGCAGGCGGCCGTTCGTAATCCTCAGGACCCACATAACGGAACGCCTGCGGCGCGTTAACGGTAGAGACCGTGACCTGCCCAGTGACCTGGAATGTCAGCGGCGTTTCGGGATAGAGCAGCGCGGGGTGGTTCCGCGTCGCGATCACTCCGGCGATTCCAATCGCGGCTCCGGCGCCAGCGCCGATGCCAGCGCCCGTTCCGCCGCCCGCAATAGCGCCAACTCCGCCGCCCACGGCAGCGGTTCCCACTATGGCGCCGGCTTGCGCGCCCGCGGGAGTTGTGCCGCCCTGAGTGGTGGCAAGCTGCGATTGCACCGGAACTTGAGAACCGTCGGCCAAGGTGATGCCGGTCAGTTCCAGCTTCAAGAAGTGCGCGCCGTCCTTACCCTTGCCTGCATCGACGACTCGGCCCACCACGGTCTGGCCGCGCTGAGAGATCACGATGCCATTCACCACCAGCGGCTGCGCCAGCGAGGCAGTGAAGAGATCGCCGGGCTTGTTCTTGTTCGAAGCGAGCATGGTGTTGGTACGTACGGTGAAGAATGTGCCGGGCTTCAATGTCAATTGGGCAGGCACCCCATACGCGGGGCGATTCGACGCCTGCGGCGCCGGAGCTCCCGGATTTTGCTGTGGCGCGGGCTGATAAACGTCGCCGTTCTGACCTGTGGGAGCTTGACCCGTTGGGACTTGTTCTACCGGGGCTTGTGCTACTGGCTCCGTGGAATCGGCGGAGCCTTGGGGCGCGGGAGTATTGGCTTGTGGAGTAGCGGGCGCCTGATCGCCGACGTGCCGCCACCCGCCGTTAGCGGGCGCCGGGGTCTGTGGCGGAACAGGTGGCTGGTCCTGCGCCAGCGCCAAGCCGGAAGTAAGCAGCAGGGCGGCCATGCCAGAGCGAAATAGGTGATTTGAAATTCGTGTCATAAGTGACCTCATAGGGTTCGACGTACAACAGACATGCATCTGTTTCGCCATTTCGATTTCACCTGTAAACTATTGAAAATAAAATGGCGGGGCTCCCAATAAGCTTGGCCGGAAAGCACCGTGCTGGTGGTTTTCAGCCAACCGCACAGGGCTGGGTTGGGACATGGGCCCCGCGCCATTCGGGTTTTCAACGCGCATCGAAAAGATCGAGGCGCTCCACCACCGGAGCTTGTATGCTTTCAAACGTTAGCGATTCTTCCAACTCGCCGGCCTCGCGGGCATCGGCGATGCGGCGGCGGTTCCAGAACCAGGCGCCGGCCATCGCTACAGGAACCAGCAGGAAATTCCACGGATGGCTCAACATCCGCAATTCCAGGCGCGCGCCGAGTTGCGTGAATAGCGAAAAGCCGACGATTTGGATGACGCACAGAGCCAGGAGATTATCGCGGAAGCCGGGCATGGGGCAGGTGAGCGGAATCTTGCGATACCCGGCCAGCAGCACGGCGCATAGACACAGCGAAAGCGCGAGCACATACAGAGTGTGGATCGCGGCCACGCCGAACCCCCACTGCCGCCATGCGAGCGCGAACGCGGGCGCAAGCACCAGGGGAACCAGGAAACTCAGCATCACGCGCACGGGGGCGCCGATGGTGGGACCCTTCCAATGATCCGTCGATTGGTCCCGCGAATGGTGTGCGCGCGGGTCGAGCGTGGCGCGGAAGACCCAGTTCGCGGCAACCCCGGCGGGGATTTCAAAAGCGATACGCAGGCCGAGAATCAGCAGATAAGCGGCAGTGAGCGGCGCGGCCAGTTGCGAGGTTTCCGATTGAGCCGACATCTGCTGCACCGCGAGCAGCCAGCCAAGCCCGGCGGCCACGCCAATGCACATGCGGTGCGGCTCGCTGCGCAGCATGGCGCGGACGGTGAAGCGGTGGCAGGCGCGATCAAAGCCCCCGGCGCGCCTGGAAAAGAGATCGAGAAACGCGAGTACGGTTGCCAGGATGCGCTGCTGCGAGGGTGGGCGTCCGCTTTCCAGTACGCCCGCAAAACTGCGGCGGTAAGCGATGGCATAGGCGGCGACCATCAGGACGAATGCGGCCGCGAAGGCCCACAGCGCGGTGTGCGCGAGTTGCAGGATCAGCGGAGTGGGGCGCCCCTGCAGCGTTTGATAGAGGCCGAAATACCATAGCGAGGGAAGAAAGCGCGCCGCCGAATCCGGCGATTTCGCCAGGCCGCGCAACAGCGCCGGTCCGGTAGCGCTGGTAAACAGCAGCATCACCGAAGCCAGTAACGCTGCGCCGCGCACCCACGACGAGCAGGCCCGGAACGCTTCCCGCGGCAGCACCACGGCGAGAGATCCCAACAGCGCGAAGATGGAGCAGAAGGTGAAGAGGCAGGCGAGAGTGACGGAGACCGCGTGCGCGGCCGCGAACAGCGCGATGGCGCCGGGCCCCTGATGCGAATAGGCGGTGACAATGGTTGGGAACAGCACGGTGGAGGCGCCGTTGACATCCACGGCGAAGACCACCACGGCGATCGCGATCGCGGCGGCGTTGGCGAGCAGAATGGTGCGTGGGCGCACGGGTAGGGGCGCGAGATTCAGATAATCCTGCGCGTCGGGCAGGATCTGGTCCCACTTGATGGCCGTCACCACGCCGGCCACGGCCATGGCGAGGCAGATGAAGAAATACTTGTCCGGAGCGGACATGGCGTCGACGTTGGGATGGCGGCGTTGAAGGATGAAATCCTGCAAGGTGGAGTATTTCTCGAAGAGGACCAGCGAGCAGAACGCGCCGGGAGCGGCTAGAAGGCCCAGCAGCGGGCCGGCGCCGAAATCGAAATCGGCGCTTTCGGTTTCGTGTCCACCGCGGACCAGGCGGGAGAGGAAGTGCACCACCAGGCGGATGAACGAGCGCTGGGCGGCGCGCTGTAGACGGTCAGGCATAGGGTACCGGCTTGGGCATGGTCGGAGCGTTCACACGAGTGTGAACGCTGCACGCAGAAGTGCGTGCGCCACGAAAGAGTGGCAGGCCCATGCTAGTGCGCAGGCGCGAGAGCGGCGGCGGCGATGTTTTCCGCAATGGCTTCGGCATCCACCTGTTCCGTGAGTTGCATGAATCCTGCTTCCAGGCTTTGGCCGGCGAAGCCCGCCTGCATTTCGCCGATGGGTCCGGAAGCCACTACCGATCCGCGCTTGAGCACCACCAGATGAGAGCACATCTTTTCCACCTGCTCCAGCACGGGCGATGAGAAGAAGACGGCCTTGCCCTTCGCGGCCAGCAATTCGATGACGAGGCGCGTCACCAGGGCGGTGGTGACATCCAGGCCGGAAAAAGGCTCGTCGAGCACCAGCAGCTCGGGGTCGTGCATCAGCGCCGCGATGAGTACGATGCGCTGCCGCATGCCCTTGGAATACGATGCGATAGGGCTGTCGCGGTGCGGATAGAGGGTGAAGCCTTCCAGCATGGCCGCGGCCTTTTCGCGGAAGATGCGCGGCGGAATCTCGCGTAGCGTGGCAACCAGGTCCAGGTATTCCCAGCCGGTGAGGAAGCCGTAGAGATCCGGCTGTTCGGGCACATAACCGAAACTGCGCTTGTAGCGGGCCGGATCGGCCTCAATGCGCTCGCCGCGGGAAAGCACGTGGCCGTGCGACGGCTCCACCAGGCCGGTGATCATTTTCACGATGGTGCTCTTGCCCGAACCGTTGGGACCGAGCACGCCCAGGGTCTCGCCGGGCCGAATGGAGAAGCTGATATCGCGCACGGCGGCGACCGCTCCGTAGCGCTTCGAAAGGCCGCGGGCTTCGAGAACGGGCTCGCCCATCTTCAGGTTGACGCCGGATGGGCGGAAAAGTTCCCAGCAGCGCGGAGTTGGCCGGGACAGGCGGTAAGCTAACACAATGGGACTGCTATTCGACGCCGCGCACACTGCTCTGGTCGCGATGGATTGCCAAGCGGGTATCGTGTCGATCTATGCGAAACCACAAGAGGAATTCGTCGCGCGGGCTTCGAGCGTCCTGCGAGCCGCACGAGGTGCGGGGATGCCGGTGATCCTGGTTCAGGTGGGGTTCCGACCGGGATTACCAGAGGTCAGCGGTCGAAACAAGCTCTTCGGGGCGATCAAGTCGTCTTCGCAGCACCAGAAGCTGTTCGAGGGAGCAGCAGGCGCAATCCACCCGGCGCTTGGACCCGAGCCCGGCGACATTCTCGTGACGAAACACCGCGTGAGTGCGTTCGCCGGAACGGATCTTTCAATGCTCCTCCGCGCGATGGAAATCGACGCGATCGTCCTATTCGGCATCGCGACGAGCGGCGTGGTGCTATCGACTTTACTGGACGCCTGCGATGCCGATTACCGGATCGTCGTGATCGCGGATTGCTGCGCGGATTTGGATGCGGAGCTTCACGGAACGCTGATCGGCCGGCTGTTCCCGCAACGCGCGGAAGTGATGACAGCCAGTGACTTTGTGGAGGCGCTGCAATCGGCAGTCCCGCCTTTTGTTCCCGCGGAATCCGGTCTGGAGACTTGATCCTGGCGTTATGGGCTCGTGTTTACGAACACCACTCCGCCGAACATTTGACCGTAAAAGTTCAGCATAAGCTCCCCGGAAATCCCCGGCACATTGGTTAGCGGCGAAGGAATCTGAACGTCCACCTGTACCACGAACGGAGATGCCTGGACGATGTTCGTTACCTGCCATCCATTGGACGCGGTGAGCTGGATGGGACCGTTATTGACCTGCGGGTCCGGCGCCAGGCCATTCACAAACACCGAGACGACTGAGCCGGGCTGCGCCAGGTTGGTGGGAGAATTCATGGAGCCATCCGCGTTGAGCGCCAACGCAATCGGCTCTGGCGAATTGGCGCTCGCCGCGAGAGTCAGCGGGATATTCAAGAACAGGGTCGGATTTTGGTAGGTCAGGGAAAGCTGGCGCGGCGGACTGAACACGCCGTTGACCAGCACTTGCACTAACGATGAAGACTGGCTATAGGTAACCAGCGGCACAGCGAGGTTGATTTGGTTTGCGGAAGCGTACAGTATCGGGGCGGAGAACGCGCCGAAGTCGACGCTGACTCCGGCGAGTGAAAAGGTTGAATCGTCAGTGGCGCTTACTCCGGTTGCGGGGCCAAGCCCGGTTCCAAAGATAGTCAGTAGCTGATAGCGAGTGGCTGGACCAATCGGCGCCAGATTCGCCGCATTGACAATGCAGCCGATCTGGGGCGTTCCCGCGGCCGGCGCCGGCTGCGAAAAGTCCACCGCGCCCAGGTAAGCGCCTGGCACCGGGCCCGCTCCTGGATAGGGGCCCTGCAGAGGAATCGAACTGAGGAACTCGACGGTAAGAGCACCAGGCGTAAGAGGGATATCGGGCAGAGTGGTCGACCCGGCGATCCAGAGCGTCGAACCAGTGAGCGCGACGGCGGCGCCAGTGAGTGCGGAACCTCCGATGAACTGCGTGCCCAGTACGCTGCCGGAGGCTCCATCCACCTGAGAGACATAAGCCGAGTTCTGGATGTTCACGCCGTTGGGCAGACACTGTGTGAGGACGCTCGCCAGCGCCGGGAGGCTGGCCGTGACGGCATAGTCCTCGAGCACCTCCGAGCCGATCTCCCCGCCGACGTACACGGCCTCCGTGGAATCCACCTGCACGCCCGCGCCGCCAACCGGGACGGAAAACAGCAGCGTCTGTCCCAGCGGATCCAGCTTGGAAAGGAACGGCAGCGCCTCATATACGGTAGCGATGACGCTACCCGGGGGTATGACTGGCGGAGTGACAGTGTAAGGGTAAGTTGCTGCGGCATACCCGGTGAGATAGGCGTTCCCGGCGGCATCCACGGCCAGGCCCGCATTGACTGTGTTTCCACCGCCCGAAACAGCCGTCGAGTAGATCAGCTTTGAGCCGGTAGCGTTGACCTTCGTCACATACTGATTGGCTCCCTGAGAGGACACTTGGCAGAGCAGAAGACAGGTATAGAAGGCAGGGAACGTGGCCTGATAAGCTCCCGGCGTGGTGGGATAATCCAGCAGATAGGTAGTGCCCGCCACGTAGATGTTACCCGATGAGTCGACCGCGATGGCGCTGCCGCCGATTCCGGTCGCGGAGAAAACGGTTTTCGTGCCGGTGGGGTCCAGCTCGATTAAGTAGGGATGATTGGCTGTGTTGGGGACGCTGTAAGCGCCGGTGGTTGCTGGAAACCCCGACGCTGCGCTGGCGCCGCTGACCAGAATCTGGCCTGCCGCGTTGACGGCGACGGCTTGCGCGGCGCTCGATGTCGAGCCGCCCAGCAGATCGGAAAATACGACGTTGCCATTGGGATCGAGCTTGGTGACAAAGGATCGCTGGTCGGTCGCACTCGTAGGAGCCGTCCCCAGGCTGCCGCCAGTGGTGACTGGAAAATCCGGCGACACGGTGGATCCGGCGATATACGCGTTGCCGGCGCCATCCACCGCAATGGCGTTCGCATAGTCGTCAACCGATCCGCCCAGGTAGCGAACATAGAGGTATTCGCCGGCCTGCGGGTTCAGCTTGATCACCAGCACCGCGGTCTGCGCAGCCGCTGGATCGACAATCGCGTATCCGGTGAGGTAGACATTGCCGGAGGAATCCGTAGCGATCGCTTTGGGCGTGAAGCTATCGCGCAGGTAGGTGGAGTATGTCAGCGCCGGGAACGTGGCCGCGGAAGCCGCTAAAGCGAGGCCGGCATACAGAGAGAGCGCACGAACGAACATAGGGGTCTCCTGCGGACGCGGATCTTCTCAGGGTATCAGGAGCGTGGCGGGGTGGGATTGGCGGATTTGCCGGCAAGAATCCAAAAACGAAAAAAGGTCTTAATCACCCGTAAACTTTACTTGCTGGGCTTGTCAAGCTTTCCGAATTCACGCCCGCGCGTGTTTGAGCTTGCACCGAGCGGCGTTCGGCTCTCTGCGGCCTTTTGGATAGCCTCCACGTCCGCCAAATCCTGCCGCCTTCCAGATGCGAGTTCGGCGGCGATAAGGTCGTCGCGGGAAAGAAAATTCGCCGTTGTGCCGGTCGATTGGTCGATCACATCTTCCACGCCGCGTTCCCATGCTGCATCGAAATCGACGCCGGGAATTTCCGAAAGAATGTCCACGGCAACGGGTTCGCGTCCCATGCGGAAGAAAGAGCCGCCTTCCGCAAAGTCCGCAGGGGTCATGCCCTCAAGCGGTGCGCCGAACTGCGCCAGCGCCGCGTAAACCGCTCTCGCATTGTCGGCGTCGGGCTTTACCAAAAGGTCCATATCCTTCGTGGCCCGCGGCTGTGCATGGATAGAAACGGCGTAGGCGCCGAAAATGAGGTACCTTAACGCGGCCGGCGTTCAACGCGGATAAGAGTTCTTTGAAGTCCGGATACATACGTCGCCTCGCCCTTCATGGCGTAGTGTTCTCGGGTAAGTTCAGAAACCGCGTCCGTTCGCTCATACACGGGCCGACTCTGCCAGTAACGGTATTCGTCGGCCTTCATTTCGTCGAAGCTAGTGTATTTGCGAATAGTCTTGTCCATGGCGGTTCATTTATGGCATGCGCGGCCCAATGTTCCACGCGCTTTTCGCTCGGCTCCCTTTCTAAGCATACAGTTATGCCGAGGTCTGTTTCGACGATCTGGGCCGCCTATGAGACTTCGCCGAACTTGGGGTATATAGTCATCGACGGCAGGCATGGTAACCGATTTAACAACAAACTGGAGTTGCGGGGAAGCGGGCGGGCGTTCCAGCATTGCTGCTATCCTGGAAAATCTCCGAATCGGGCGAATCGGGAGTCCGGATTCATGGCAATAAAAGATAGGCAACCAGCAGTTCGAAGGGTTCCATCCGCCGCCGATCCCATACTGGGGGAAGTGGTTGGCCGGCTGGTGCGCCTATCAGCCGGAGAGGGTTTACCTTTTCGGTTCTGCTGCCCGTGGCGATGCCGGACCGGATAGCGATTACGATATCGTGGTCGTGGTTGCCGATAATTCGCCGCCGACTCGGTTGGACGAGGGGACGGCATATGAGGCACTGGTGGGCACGGGAGCCGCTGTGGACGTGCTCGTTTACAGGGCCAGCGATTTTTACGGGCGCTTGCCCCTGAGCGCATCGCTTCCCGCCGCGGTGGTTCGAGAAGGGAAGCTGCTGTATGCAGCCTGACGATCTTCGTCTCAAAGACGCGCAGACTGGCTTGCGAGATCCGACTAGGATTTGAGAAACGCCGAACATGATTTGACGGCTGCCCCGCCGTTTATTCGGGACGCTCTCTTCCACGCTCAACAGGCGGTGGAAAAGGCATGCAAGGGATTTCTCGCCTGGCACGATCGGCCTTTTCCCAAGATCCACAATCTGGAGGAATTGGGGTCCCTGTGCGCTGCGGTGGAGGATGAACTCGCCGGACTCGCGGGGCAAGCGGCGCCGCTCAACAAGTACGCGGTTCGGTTTCGTTACCCCGGCGAGCCGTATTCGCCCACCGTCGAGGAGGCGCATGAGGCTTTGGCGCTGGCGGGGCGCGTGGTTGCAGACCTTCTTGCCAGGCTGCCAAATGAAGTGCAGCCCCCTCGTAGACGCGATTGACGGCGCTCTGGCGAAAAAACTTCCCGGCAGCGCGGGCAAATCCGTGGCAGAATGGATGGTTCGGGGTCCGGTCAGGCTGTGTGCGTCGTTTAGGTTGCGGAAAGTTCGCAAGCTAGCTAAAATCAACGCGTTCACACCTAATCCCAGGAGGAATCATGTCGGTAGAGCAAAAGGTGAAGCAGATTATTGTCGAGCAACTCGGCGTCGATGAGAGCCAGGTGGACATGAACGCGTCGTTTGTCGACGATCTGGGCGCCGATTCGCTCGACATCGTGGAACTGGTGATGGCCTTTGAAGAGGCCTTCGAACTGGAAATCCCCGATGAGGACGCCGAGAAGATCACCACCGTCAAAGACGCCGTCGAGTACATCGAAGCCAAGACCAACAAGAAGTAGGCGTCGAGGAAAACAAGATTGCCGCGAAGAGTGGTAGTGACCGGCGTCGGTCTTGTGACGCCGCTTGGAATTGGGACAGCAGTGTCCTGGGAGGCGATCCGCGCCGGAAAGTCCGGCATTGGACCGATTACCCAGTTCGACGCGGCCGCATTTTCGTGCCGTATCGCCGGCGAGGTGAAGGGCTTCAACCCGGGCGACTACATCGAGAAAAAAGAGATCAAGAAGATGGGGCGCTTCATCCAGTTCGCCGTTGCGGCGGCCGACTTCGCCCTGAAGGACTCCGGTCTCAAAGTAACGCCCGAGGACGCCGAGCAGGTGGGCGTCTATATCGGCAGCGGCATCGGCGGGTTCGAGGTGATCGAGCGCGAACACCGGACCCTTCTGGAGCATGGGCCGCGGCGCATCTCACCGTTTTTCATCCCCGCCACGATTATCAATCTGGCGTCGGGATACGTTTCCATCCGCAGCGGCGCCAAGGGGCCGAATTCGGCGACCGCGACGGCCTGCACCACCAGCGCGCATTCGATTGGCGATTCGTTCCGGCTGATCCAACACGGCGACGCCGTGGCCATGATATGCGGCGGCACCGAGGCATGCATCACGCCTATGGGGATCGGCGGATTCGCGGCCATGCGCGCGCTTTCGACGCGCAACGAAGAGCCGGAGCGCGCCTCGCGCCCCTGGGACCGCGACCGCGACGGCTTCGTGGTGGGAGAAGGCGCGGGCATTCTGGTGCTGGAAGCCCTGGAGTTCGCGGAAAGGCGCGGCGCCAACATACTTGCCGAGATAGTGGGTTACGGGATGAGCGCCGACGCGTTCCATGTGACCTCGCCGCCGGACGATGGCGACGGGGCGTTCCGCGTGATGCGCAACGCGCTGCGCGACGCCAGGCTGGAGCCGGAGCAAATCGACTACATCAACGCGCACGGGACTTCCACCGAAGTGGGCGACCGCGCCGAGACGCAGGCCATCAAGCGCGCGTTCGGCGAGCATGCCTACGAGGTTGCGGTGAGCTCGACGAAGTCCATGACCGGGCACCTGCTGGGCGGCGCCGGCGGCTTGGAGGCGGGGATTACGGTCATGGCGATCCGCGACCAGGTGGCGCCGCCGACTATCAATTTGGATAATCCGGACCCGGTGTGCGATCTGGATTTTGTGCCGCACCACGCGCGGCCGCTGAAGATCGAGCACGCGCTTTCGAACAGTTTCGGTTTCGGCGGCACCAACGGGTGTCTCATATTCAAGAAGTTTTAAATGTGGCGCCGGGCGTATGGGAAATCCCGTGGCCTGCGCCGACCCTCATGAAAATCATCGTAGCTATCAAACAGGTTCCCGCGCGCGATTCCCAACTGCGCATCGCGGCATCGGGCAAATGGATTGAAGAATCCGATGTCGCCTACGAAATCAACGAGCCGGATGCTTACGCGCTGGAAGCGGCGCTGCGGCTGAAAGAGGCGCTGCAGCTCCAAGGAACGCCCGGCGGCGAAGTGATCGCACTCTGCGCCGGACCGGAGCGGGCATCGCAAACCATTCGCGAAGCGCTAGCCAAAGGCGCCGACCGCGCGATACACATTGAAGAGGACATGACCGCCTTCGATCCGCTGGCGGGCGCGCGCCTGCTGGCGGCGGCGATCAAGGCCGAAGCGCCGGACCTGGTGCTGACCGGGCTGCAATCGGACGACCTGGGCTATGGCCAGACCGGGGTGATTCTGGCGGAACTGCTCGGGCTGCCGCACGCCACGCTGATCATGCAGGTGGAAGCGCAAGGCGCCGGCATCCGCGTGAAGCGTGAACTGGAAGACGGCTGGTTTCAACACGTGGAGATGCCGCTGCCGGCGCTGCTGACGATTCAATCGGGCATCAGCAAGCTGCGCTACGCCACGCTGATGGGCATCAAGAAAGCCAAGACCAAAGAGGTCAAGCGCCTCAGCGCTGCCGGCCTGGTCGCCGCGCCGGGCGCGCCCAGTATAACGCTCGACCGCATCTACCTGCCAGAGCGGGCCAAGCACACGCAATTGTTCGAAGGCACGCCGAAGGAAGCGGCGGCGAAGCTGGTGGAGAAATTGAAATTCGAGGCGCGGGTTCTATGAGCATTCTCGCGGTGATGGAACAGCGGGGCGGCGCGTGGAACCGCATGTCGTTTGAGACGCTGGCGGCGGCGCAGCAATTGGCGAAGGAACTGAATACCACGGCGAGCGCGGCGGTGGTTGGCGACGGCGTGGGCGGCTTGGCGGCAGAGCTGGCGGCGAAGCAACTGGAAAAAGTCTACGCGGTGGAGAATGCCCTGCTGAAGGATTACACTCCGGACGCCTATTCCATCGCACTGCGGCAGTTGATCGAGCATGCGAAGCCGTCGGTGGCGATCTTTCCGCACTCGTATCAGGTGCGCGATTTTCTTCCCAAGCTGGCGGCCTCGCTCGGCAAAGTTGCTGTCAGCGACGTGATCTCTCACCGCGTCCAGGGTGGCGAGATCGTGCTGGTGAGGCAGCTCTTTCAGGGCAAGATCAACGCGGACGTACGCTTCTCTGGCGATGGGCCGCATTTCACCTCGCTGCAGGCAGGCGCATATCGCGCGGACCAGGTGGCGGAAGGTTCGGCGCCGGTGGAGAAGTTCGCGCCGCAGATTCAAGCCGCCGATATCCGCACCAGGCCGCTGGACCTGTTCCGCGAATCGCAGCGCGCGGTGGATCTGAGCGCCGCGGCGATTATCGTTTCGGTGGGACGAGGCATCAAGGAAGCGGACAATATCGCCCTGGTGCAGAAGCTGGCGGACGCGCTGGGCGCCGAACTGGCGGCCTCGCGGCCCATTTGCGACGCAGGCTGGCTGCCCATGGAGCGGCAGGTGGGAAGCTCCGGCCAGACGGTGGCGCCGAAGATGTATATGGCCATTGGAATCTCGGGCGCCATCCAGCATCTGGTGGGCATGAAGGGATCGCGAACCGTGGTGGCGATCAATAAGGATCCGAACGCGCCCATCTTCGAAGTGGCGGATTACGGTATTGTGGGCGATCTGTTCCAGATTGTGCCGGAGCTGATCGAGGCCGTTAACAGGGCGAAATAACCCGGCGGATCACTGTGAGCCTTGGCCTTCCAGCAAGTCGGCGTCATTTAGATCGATATGGCGTCCGGCCGCGCGCTGGTTTCGGATCAACTCATCCCGTCCGATAAACCAGGCACGCTCGGACCCGATGTCCGATTCGACACGCTGCTGCCATGCCTCATCGAAGGTAACGCCCTCAATCGACATCGGAATATCGATCCGGAGCGGCGGCCGTCCAAGCTGGTAGAAAAAGCCCTCGTGGCCGAAGTCGTCCGCCGTGAGTCCTGCCAGCGGGGCGCCAAACGCAGCGAGCGCGGCATGACCTTCGCGGCGTTTTCGGAAGTAGCGGCAATCCAAATATCGAGATCCTTCGTGTAGCGAGGCTCGGTATATAGCATGACCGCGTAACCGCCGACGATCAGGTACTCAACGCGGTTGGCGTTGAAAAGTCTCCATAGATCTTCGAAATTTGAGTACATCGGAGCCGCCGGGACGGCGCGAGTGGGCTTCGACTACCATCTGCCATGCAGCTTCAAAGATCGCATGCGGTCCTAGACGCTGCCAGTAGGCGATGTCGAACGACCGGTCCATATCCCGCAAGCGGCCGTAACGTTCCATGTGGAACGAGGTAGGTTCGTGGTCCACAGATGTCGGAGTCAATTGTAGCGCGGGCCATCTGCCGATCCCACGAGGTGCATACCGGACAAGGCGACACAAGGCGTGCACCGAATTTGACATTTCCGCGCCTCTCGCGGTACCATTACCAAGCCGCACGACCCCCCAAGAGAGCTATGCAACTTTTGGCGGAGTGTCTGCGTCTTATCCGTATCCATCCGAAAGGCCGGTGGATCCGGCAACTAACAGAAATGACTAAGACAATGAAAACGGGCCCCAAGCCCAAGTTCGCCATTTATCAAAAGACGCTGGAACGCAAAGCGGAGGAGGTCCGTAACAGCATGTCCGCCCAAAAGGCGGCGCAGGTGGTTGCGAGGCTGGATATTCCTTCGGATGAGGGCGACCTCAGCCAGCAATCGCACGAAGAGTGGATCTTCCTCAACCGCAACACCATCGACATGAAGCTGCTGCGCGAGATTTCCGGCGCACTGCACCGCATCGAAACCGGCCAGTACGGAACTTGCATGCAGTGCGAAGAACCCATTTCCGCCAAGCGGCTCGAAGCCTTGCCATGGGCGCGCTATTGCGTGCCTTGCCAGGAGCAGATCGCGACGCGCATCGCTCAGGGAGAGCGCGAAGAGGAGTTCGAGGAATCCGCGCGATGAAGCTCACGGATCTGCGCAAGCTCACCGTCAAGAAGCGCCTCAGAGTCCATTTCCATTTACAGAATGGGATGGAGTGCATTGTCGACGAGCATGGCTTGGCGCAGATTCCGGCGCTCCATAAGGTACCCGATTTCAATCTGGAGCAGGAACTCGTAGCGGTCACCGAATTCGTGATCGAGATGCCCCAGGAGACGGATAAGAAGGGCATTGCCAGGCGTCAGACGCTGGGGCGCGAGCAGCTCGCGGCGATGACCAGCGCGCCGGCGGGCGGGGCTGCGGCCGAACGCGAAGAAGAATAGGACAGGTTGCTTGTGGGGCAGGTTGTTCAACCCGGTTGTCAACCTGCTGCGGATTGTCAATCCGCCTGGCCGGAGTCACAGTCAGGCAACCCACTTCATTTCGCCGATCGATTGACCTGCACCTTATCCTTTGCGCGGATATCGTCGGATGAGCTCCCGACCATAATGTCGAACACTCCCGGCTTCACCACAAACTGCTTCGTCGCGACGTCATAGAATGCCAAATCGCTTGCCGGCAGCGTGAACGTCACAGGCTTCCTCTCTTTCGGATCGAGACTGATCCGCTGGAATCCGCGGAGCTCCTTGATGGGCCGCTTGACGCTCGCCTCCCGCTCGTGAACATAAAGCTGCACCACCTCCTCGCCGGCGCGTGTTCCGGTATTCTGAACCTCAAGACTCACAGTCACTTTGCCATCCGCGCCAACGCTCGCCGGCGTCACCTTCAGCCCGCTATAGCGGAACGTCGTGTAGCTCAAGCCGTGCCCGAAAGCGAACTGCGCCTTCCCGCCGAAATACAGATAAGTGAACCCCTTGGTGACATCGTATTCGTCCTGGGGCGGAATCTGGTCGAGGGAATCGTACACTGTGTAGGGCAGCCTTCCAGCCGGGTTGTACTCGCCCGTCAGGACGCTCGCCAGAGCCGTGCCCGCCTCTTCTCCCGGATACCACGCGGCCAGAATCGCGGGGATGTTTTCGCTGGCCCATTTGACCGACACCGGCCCGCCGCTCATGATCACGGCGACAGTTCTCGGATTGGCCTTATACACGGCTTCGAGTAACTGTTCCTGCGAGCCGGGCAAATCGAGGCTCTTCCGATCGCGTCCCTCAGCCTCCACCTTCAGGTTCGTGCCCAGAAAGAGAATCGCGACGTCCGCTTGCCGCGCCAGTTCCACCGCCTTTTCGATTTCGCCCGCTTTGGCGGGTTCCACGATATCGCAGCCGGCGGCGTAATCCACTCTCACGGCGGAGCCCAATTTCGCGCGAATCCCCTCCAGCGGACTCACGATGCGAGGCTTCGCGCCGAAGTAGTTCCCGGTTTCAAAAACGTCCGCCTGCGGCCCAATCACCGCGACCGACTTCAGCTTGCTCTTGTCCAGCGGCAAAAAGCCGTTGTTGTTCCGCAGCAGAACCATGGATTCCAGCGCCGTCTTCAGTGCCAGTTCCCGGTGCGGCTGCGATTCGATCACCTGGGCGCCAATCTTCGAGAACGGAACCGCTTCCGGCGGATCGAACGCGCCCAGGCGGAACGCCACGCGCAGTACCCGCGTCAACGCCTGGTTCACAACTTCTTCGGAGACCAGGCCGCTGCGCACAGCCACCGGCAGATTCTTCTCGTAGAAATCGTCGTCCAAGTCACAGCCAGCCGCAACGGCTTTGGCCACCGCGACCTCAATCTTGTCCGTAATGTGGGAGCCCTGCACCAGGCTGTTATTGACTCCGCCCAGGTCGGATACCACGAACCCGTCGAAGTGCCACAAGCCGCGCAAGACATCTGTCAGTAAATAGTGATTGGCGATGTTAGGCACGCCGTTGAGCTGGTTATAAGATGCCATCACCGATTGCGCGTGACCTTCCACGATGCCGGCCTTCCAGTGAGGCAGCCAATACTCCATCAGGATTCTCTCAGGCACGGTCGCCGAGAGCGCGTGCCGGTCGGTCTCCACATTGTTCACTGCGAAGTGCTTCAGCGTCGCAGCCAGCTTCAGGTACTTGGGGTTGCTGCCCTGCAGCCCCTGCACATAGGCGACGGTAATGCGGCCAGTCAGGTATGGGTCCTCGCCGAAACACTCCTGGATGCGTCCCCAGCGCGGGTCGCGGCTGATGTTGATCACTGGCGACCGGAACACCAGTCCGGCTTTTGCGCGCGGGCCGTCGGCGCCAATGTTATACAACGCGCGCGCCTCATCGGACATAGCGTCTGTGATGGTCTTGATGAGCGCTGGGTCCCAGGTGGCCGACATGCCGATGGCGGTAGGAAATAGCGTAGTAGGCTGCTTGGACCACACGCCGTGCAGCGTCTGGTTCCAGCCTCCCCAGGCGGGAATATGCAGCCGGTCGTTGCGCGACGAAAGATGATTCATCTCCGCGGCCTTCTCTTCCAAAGTCATTTGCGAGACAAGATCGGCCACGCGGGTTTCGATCGGCTGCGAGGGATCGAGATAGGCGGGTCTGGCATTCTGAGCCTGAAGAATCGGCGCCACGCCCAGCCAGAAGATCGCGGCCGCAGCAGTTATCCGTAAGTTCATCATGTTCAATATCTCGACGCAGAGGCGCAGAGATGCGGAGGTTCGCAGAGAAGACATATAAGAGATTTCTCCGCGTTACCTCCGCGTTACCTCCGCGTCTCTGCGTCTCTGCGTCGAATCCTTTCTCTCTTCTCTCTGGTCTCTCTCTCGCCCACTCCCGTAAATCAGAAACTAAACTTCAGCGCTCCCTGAATATTCCTCGGCGCACTCAGCGTGCTGGTGACCACGCCGCCCGACGAGGTATCGATGTTAGTCCCCGGCGGATTGAACGTCGGGCTGTTAGTCAGATTGAATGCCTCCGCGCGAAACTCGATACGTACGCGCTCATTCACCTGGAATGCCTTGAACAAGGAAAAATCCAGGTTCTTAAACCTGTCCGCCCGCAGAATATCCGAATCCGAATTCCCGTACGTGTAATTGGCCGGAACCACGAATGCCGCCTTATTAAACCAGTCGGCGATGGTGGGATTGGATAGCTGGCCGGAGGCGATGCGGTTGGGCAATTGACCGCCGATGCCGGTGTTCGACACATCGCGGGAAATCGTCGGCGTGAACGGCAGGCCGCTGTGCAGCGTCAGGATGCCCTGCATCTGCCAGCCTCCCAACACAGAGTTGGTGAAGCCGTTGGTGTTCGCCAGATACCTTCTGCCTTTCCCGAACGGCAGTTGATAGCCCGCGCTGACTGTCAGATTCTGCGGTATGTTGAAGGACGCCAGCGCCTTCTGGTACGCGTAATCGCCGCCTGCGGCCGGCGTATCCTGCGTGAAGAAGTTTTGCGAATAGGTGTACGAAACCAGGTACCAAAAACCCGCGGCGGCCCGCCTTTCGTATTTCACCTGCAACGCATTGTAAATCGAAGATGCGTCCTGCGCGTTGTAAGTGAGCGCTCCGAATATCGGGTACGGGCGGCGCGCCTGAACCGCGCCCGGGCCGGCCGGAGGATCGTTAATCGGGTCGGCTTCGTATAGATTCACGCCCTTGTTGCCGACGTAATCCACCTCAAGCACTGTGCTGTGGCCCAGCCCCTGCTGCACCCCGAAATTCCAATGTTGATCGTAGCCCTCATTCATCTTCGGCAGACCGCCTTCCAGAGACGGATTGGTGCCGGCCGCACCAAGTTCCTCGCCGAGAAAGTAATTCGCCATGGTTCGCACGCCGCCGGTGTTCAAGACGGTTTCACTGAGCAGGTACGGCACCATGAAGCGATTCACGCGGTTCCCGCTGCTCTCCGGCTCATAAAAGATGCCGTACCCGCCGCGAAAGACGGTGCTCCCGCTGAACGGACGCCACGCCAGCCCCACTCGCGGCGCGAACTGCCTGTAATCGGTGCTGGTGCAGTTCGCCGCCAGTCCGGCGTGCGCGCAGGTCTGGATCAGATTCAGGCCCGATGGGCCGAAGTCGGCATAAGCAATGGGCGCCACGCCCTGAGCGTTCAGATCGATCCCCTGGACGGCAATGGGTTGCGGCGAATGCGGAAGAATGGTTCCCACCTGTCCCAGGTATCCGTTTAACCACGGCGAATATTCGTAGCGCAGTCCCAGGTTGAGAGTCAGCCGGTCACTGACTTTGAAATCGTCCTGTACAAAGAAGTGCCAGAAATTCGCTTCCCCGCCGAAGGTGTCGCCGGGGTAGGTGCGGGCCACCGAATAGGGAATGCCCAGCATGTAATCGGCGAAAGCGTCTCCCGTGCCTCCGGCGCTAACCGGGTTCTGGGTCATGCTCCCGTTAAAAGTCCATGAGCCCTCGTAGATGCCGCTGTCGGTAAAGAGCGGCAGCCAGTGCCGGAACTCCACACCGTATTTCACGATGTGGCGGCCTTTCGCCCAAGTCAAGCTGTCATCCACAATGTAGAGTTTCAAGTTCTGGGTTTTGGGACGCTGGTCGAAGGTGGACCCGCTCATCGATGCATAGCCGCTCCAGGCGAAGTCGGGAAACGATCCGGCATCGCCCGGACGATGGCCGGTCTGTTCGAACCCGGTGACGCCCGCCTCCGCGTAGAAATCTGTGCCTTGCAGAAAGGCCAGCAGGTTGAGCGAATTCGGCATGTAGCTGAAGAGCAGTTCGTTGACCAGAGTGGGCCCCAGGTTGCTGATGAGGGCGCCTACCACGTTGTCGCCCCGGCTGTTCATGGGCGTGAAGCCGAGAGCCGGGAACGCGTTCGGGTTCGACTCGTTGTAGTTGATAAAGCTCCAACGCACGAAGGCGCGATTCTTGTCGTTGATGGTCTGGTCGATGCGGATGGTGAACTGGTCCTGATCGAGCGACTGCGAGGGACCGAAAATCGCGTGGTTCGCGCCCGAATTAGGATTGGGTATGTACGCGGCGAAAAACTGCGCCGGCGCGGAAATCCGGTTGGCCGGAATGATGTTGCCTGGAAACGGCGCGCCGCTCAGCGGATCGTAGATCGTGTTCAACCCCGCCCCGCTGAAATTCCCGTTCTTCTCGGCCACCGTCGGCACGATATTGTTAAACACCTGCCCGATCCGCTGCCGCCAACCTTCGTAATCGACGAAGAAAAAGGTCTTGTGATTGCCGGCGTGCGGCAACGGCAGCGGGCCGCCGATCCGCCCGCCAAACTGGTTGCGCTGCGTGGATGCCCGCGCCAGCGAGAAAAAGTTCCTGGCGTCGACATCGGTGTTGGTCAAAAAGTCGAATCCGCCGCCATGAAATTCGCTGGTTCCGCTGCGCGTCGTGGCGTTGATCACCCCGCCCGCATTGCGGAACTCGGCGCTGTATTCGCTCTGCTCAACCTGAAACTCCTGCAGAGCGTCAATCGACGTCTGGATCAGCGTGCCGCCCTGGTGGTGATCCGTGATATCCGCTCCGTCCAGGTAGAACGACGTCATAGTGCCCTTCACGCCGCTGATTCCGGTCCCGTTCTCGTTGTTGGCGCGGATGGGGATCGTATTGCCGGTGGGAGGCAGCGCGGTAGACCCCGGCGTCAGGCTCGCCAATTGATAAAAGCTGCGGGTGTTTAACGGAAGATCGACAATCTCTTTGTTGGTGATCTCCTGGCCTAGCGTGCCGGACTCGGTGTTTAAGAGCGGCGCTGCGGCTGTGACGTCGACTCTTTGCGCGACATCGCCGATCTTCAATTCCAAGTCGACGCTGGCAGACTGCCCCACCAACACTTCTACCCCGTGGACTTCCGACGTGCCGAAGCCACTGGCGCTGATCGCTACATCGTATAGGCCCGGTTCCGCGGGCGTCAGCACAAACTCGCCCACGCGGTTGGTTGTGAGATTTTGAACCTGGTTTGTTCCGGTGTTGGTAATGACCACCTTCGCATTCGGAATCACCGCCTTATTCGGGTCAGTGACTGTGCCGACGATTCGCCCGGCCTGAACTTGACCCAATAGATTTTGGATCGGGACCAGGGCAAACAAAAGGAGGCTTACGGCGACCGTGACCTTCGACGCAACAGAGCGTTTCATTTCGACACCTCTTCACCCTATCTAAGGCATGACGGACATCAGACAACCGGATGTCCAGATTACCAATAGAGTATACGGGCCGGAAATCGATGTCAATGACAAACTTAAACCGCACATTTGTGGTGCATGCACTCCAGAAACCCTCCACCCTGGTGTCGATTCTGATCGACTTGTGGGGCAGGTTGGCAACCTGCGGCCGATTGGTAATCGGCCTCTTGTGGGGCAGCCAATCCTGGCTGCAGCCGGCTTTCAGCCGGCTCTCTTCGCCTCGCGTTACGTTGGTTTCCGCCGCAAGAGACGCCTCCCCAGCGACCGTCCCCCTGCTCGTGGGAACGCGCTTAAGTTCACGGCCGGGATTGAAGCCCGCCTACCTACTCAAGCGCAACTCACCGGCCGCCACCTTCTCAAGCAGCGAAACGGCGTGCATAAACGTCTCCAGATGATCGCGCATAGCCTTGCGGGCCTTCTCCGGTTTGCGCTGAATCAGGGCCTGAAGAATCGCCTGATGCTGCTGATGGGCATTCAATCGCAGCCCGGGGAACTGCTGCGATTTCACGATCCACTCGAACACCAGATCGCGAATGGGGTTCATGAGTTGCTGAAGCACCGGGTTCTTAGAGCTGGCTGCCAATTGCAGGTGGAACTCCAGGTCGAGGTCTTCAAAACTTGAGTCCTCTGCTTCCAGGTGCTGGCCCATTCGCTCCACCAGCTCACCGATCGCAGCCAGTTCGGAATCCGTAATTCGCTCGGCCGACAAGGCCGCCAGTTCGGTTTCCAGTATGAGCCGCGTCTCGCAGACATCGGCCACGGCCTTCTCGGAGCGAATCAGACCTTTGGCCAGAATGCGGTCCAGCAAGTGCTCCGTCCCCTGGGCGACAAAAGTTCCTTCCCCGTGGCGCATCTGCACCAGACCTACGAAGGCGAGAGATTTCAATGCTTCCCGCAGCGTAGAGCGTCCGATATGCAGAGTCTTGCAGAGCTCCATTTCGGGAGGAAGCCGCTCTCCCGTGCGCCACTTGCCGGATGTCACCATAGCGGCCAATTGAGTAGCCACCTGCTGCCCCAAGGTTTGGCGGATTACCGGCTTCAGGCTCTCCATAGATTACAGGGATTCTCCCGGTTCAATCTAGCATAAACCCGTGTCGGTTGTCTGACCTCTTCTTCAAGTAGTTAAGGACCCCATCCGGCCACGCGAATCGGCGCTCCCAGCCATCCAGACCGCGGATTACGATCCCGGTTCGAGGCTAACTTCTGGATTAGAATGGCAGGCATGCTGGAGATTCTCCTTCAGGATATTCGTTACGGCCTGCGAACACTCGCGAAGAGCCCGGCATTCACCATTGTAGCGGTGGTCTCGTTGGCCCTTGGCATCGGCGTGAATATCTCGATTTTCGGCTTTATCAATGCCGCGCTTTTTAAACCTGTCGCCGTAGAGCGGCCCGGAGAGTTGGTGTCCCTATACCACCGCAATGAAAAAGGGGCCGAGGAGTTCTTCTCAAGCTCCTATCCGGAATACGAGTTTTACCGTGATCGCAATACGGTGTTCTCCGGCATGCTCGCGTACCTTCGGGTGCCCATGGTTCTGGGGAGCGGCGGGAGCGCGCGGCAGATCTCGGGCGAGCTGGTTAGCCCCGATTACTTTACAGTGTTGGGCGTCCGGCCCGCGGCGGGGCGATTCTTTCGCGAGGGCGAGCGCGATTCGGTGACCGTGATCAATTATGCGCTTTGGCGCGACCAATTTGCCCGCGACCCTGGAGCGATTGGCAGCACGATCCAGATCGGCTCCGGGAGGTTCACCGTAATTGGCGTCGCGCCTCCGGCGTTTCGTGGAATCGTGTTGGACTGGGCCGATCCACCTTCGGTTTGGACGCCGGTCCAGCAGTATAAGCAGGCGGCGCCCTTCTTCCCGCTCGATATCGTGCATGCCTGGGGAATGGAGTCTTATCTTGTGACTGCGAGACTGCGGCCGAGCGTGACGGTGGAACAGGCCAACGCTCAAATGGCGGCGCTGACTGCGCGGCTGCGTGAGACGCAGGGCCGGAGGCAACAACAGCGCGCGGTGCTGTTCCCTCTACAGGAGGCGCGCTTTTGGCCGAGCTACCGCGGTTCCATCGTCACCTTTCTGGGCGCGTTGATGACTATCGTCGGAGTGATCCTGTTGATCGCCTGTTGCAATCTGGCAAACCTGTTACTGGCGCGAGCCGCCAACCGCCGCCGTGAAATCGCGATGCGCCTGGCGCTGGGCGCCGGCCGGGCGCGCATCGCGCGTCAGTTGCTGATTGAGAGCCTGCTGCTCGCGGCGATGGGCGGCGCCGCCGCACTTGTAGTTGCCGCGTGGGCGTCGAGTTTCCTCGCGCAGTTCCATCGCGCGTTCCGGATTCCACTGGCAATCGATGCCAGTTGGGATGTGCGGGTGCTGGTTTTTGCGATTGGCGTATCCGTTGTCACCGGGCTCCTGTTTGGATCGGCGCCGGTGCTGCAAACCTGGCGGGCCGATCTGACTCACGCGTTGAAAGCGGGCGCCGCAGCCGCCGGCAACCCGCGCTCTCGCTTGCGAAGCGTTCTGCTGATCGGGCAGGTGGCGCTTTCCACCGTGCTGCTCGCGGGCGCGGGGCTGTTTGTGCGGACGCTGCACAATGCCCGCGCGCAGGACCCAACCATGGGCGCCGACCGCCTCCTTCTGGTAAAGCTTGAGCCGTCGGTGAATGGTTATTCGGCCACGCGCGGGCAGTCGTTTTATGACGACGCGTTGAGGCTCGTCCGCGCCGTTCCCGGTGTGAAGAGCGCCGCCCTGGTGTCCGTTGTGCCATTCGGCGGAATGCGCGGCGGCACGGACATCATCGCTCCCGACCAGACCAAGCGGCAGGTCGACTTCAACGTCATCTCACCCGGGTATTTCCAGACCACCGGGCTTGCCCTCCTGCGCGGCCGGGAGTTCACGGAACGCGATCACGCCGATGCATCCCCGGCGGCGGTGGTCAACGAGATCCTAGCCGCACGATTTTGGCCCGGTGAAGATCCGCTGGGCAAGCAGTTTCGCATGGTCAATTCGCCGCGAACAGTGACCGTGGTGGGAGTAGTGCGCGACGGGAAATTCCGAGGCTATCGGGACGCGCTCCGGCCAGGTTTCTATGTGCCGGTCGCGCAGCAATACCGCGGCGAGATGACGCTGGAAGCGCGTACCGCGGGGGAGGCGGCGCCATTCGGAGCCGCGGTCCGGCGGGAGATCGGGACGCTGGACGCGTCGATGCCGCTGACCGAAGTCCTAACCATGAAGGCCCGGCTGGACGATGTCCTATCGCAGGAACGGCTGATCGCCAGTTTCGCGTCGGGGCTGGGGCTGTTGGCGCTGGCGCTATCGGCGATCGGGATTTACGGCGTGCTCTCGTTCGCAGTTTCCCGGCGTACGCGCGAGATCGGCATCCGCATGGCGCTGGGGGCGCGGCCTTTTGAAGTCTCTCGCATGGTCTTGCGGGAATCGGCGGCGCTGGCAGCTTGCGGCTTCGCAATTGGCGGAGCCGGCGCCGCGATGCTGGCGCGGATGGCAAAGCTTCTTCTCTACGGCGTCACGCCCACCGATCCGGCCGCATTCGGATTTGCGCTCGCGCTGCTGATTACGGTGGCTTGCGTTTCAGCGCTAATTCCGGCTTATCGGGCTGCGCGCCTGGACCCTGCGGCGACGCTACGGAGTGAATAAGGAGAGCCATTAAGCGGATCGGCGCCAACAGCCGTCGGCCGGAACCGCAGATCATGGACGAGCCAAAGCCCTTGTACCGATCGCTGGCGTGCGGCAGCTTCAGCCTACACGCCGCGCTAAGCCAGCGCAACCAGACCGGCTCATCGTGAGGTGCTTTTTCCTGGCGACGCGCTCGACCTCAGTTGCCAGTTGCGCGGGAATAGTAACACTCTGCCGCACGGACGAGGGCTTGCGCGCACGAGTCTTTGACGCCCTTTCACAAATGCTAGCGGACGCACCGGCCTGGCGCACCAGTTGCGTCGGCTGTCATGCGCCGCATTAGGAGCCCAAGCTTGGGACACCTTTCAGACGCTCGTTGGTACGGCCAAAAAGTTGGGTGTGAACTTCTCCATTACTTGCGCGACCGCATCGGCGGCGCCCACTCGATCTCCGCGCAATATTGAGAAGACACGTAGCGCCGAATCTCGCGGTCGCGGCGCTACCATCGCCCGCGGCGTTGGGGGTGCGGCGGCGGCGTGGTCTTTTGATCGTCTTGCGAGACCAGGACACCCATGCCCTTCAGCCGCTTGATGAGCGCGGGCCGCTGTTTGCCTGGATCTTTGTATGCCAGCACGGTTTCGTTCAATTGCGTTGCGGAGCCTTGCGCCAGCCCCATGATTTTGAGCGCCGTTTCGCGGTCGGGACAGCGGATCAATATCGCGGATTCGAAAGTCACCTTCCGGCACTGCGCAAACCAACCCTGAATCTCGCGGCGGACATTGGCGGGCGCGGCCTGCGTGCAGACCCGATCCAAGATGTCGAGGACGGCGTCCGCCGTCAGACCGGCGTCCGCGGCGGCGAAGATGGATTTCCGCGTGATTTGAAACAGCGCGCCCAGGCCGCGGCTGCGCCGTTCGGCGAACTGCGCGATTTCGGCTTCGGCGGCGGGCGATTCGCCGAGGAAAGTCACGTCAAAATTGGGCTGCACGATCACTTGCGGAACCGTGTCGCCCGGACTCTGCCATTCCTGCGACTGGCCCAGGAAGTAGCGGCCCACCGGTGTTATGGCGATCAATATTCCTTTCTTGCCTTTGCCCAGCCGCACGGCGCCTACCGGCAAAAGCCGGATGCGAACAAACTCGCTAACCACCTGGACCCAAGCTTTATGCAGACCGGCCGCATCGGAGCGGGCCTTATACAACGAACCGGCCCAAAAGTACGCCAGCTTATCGCGCCGGAAGATTTCGAGCAGCGGGTTGGTTTCCGGACGGCAATAGGCGAGAATCTCTTTGAGCGGATAGAAGCTATCGCCTTCCAGTTCGCGGAACGGGAGCGTGGTGGCGGCGGCGAAATCGGGCAGCGGCGTCGCGGTAGTTTGAGCGTACGCCTGCGGCGCCACGGCGCCGACGTGCGCGCCTTCGAAATGCTGGAACAATTCAACCGACTGCCGGCGGTCCAGAATGCCGTCCGTCAGCACGCGCAGGCGGTCGCCTGCCGGCAGAGCGAGCCACTTCCGGCCGAGCTCGGTTACCGTCAGGCGTGGGGGATTCGCACCCTTCTCCACCGCCAATCCGAAGGTGCGGACGTAGGAACTGGTGGTGCGCAGGCGGATCTCAGGATTGAATTCGAAGGCGCGGTCGACCCAATCCGGCAGAGGCTGGATATGGGCCTCCAGGTCGCGCACGGTTTTGGCTAAGAACTGGTTATCGTTGGCTCTCAGGGCTGGCGGATTGGCCGCGCAGGCAATTAACAGGGCGGTCATATCTTCCATGAGGAACATGGGCGAGAAGATCTCCGCGGGCTCCGTCTTGCGCGGCGCCACAGCGGCCGAGGCTGCGATGTAGGCCGCGGTTGTGGGCCATGGGCCAATTACCGGGTCCGCGGCGTCGCGATCGAGCGATACAAACAGCAGCGCATAGCGAATGCATGCCGCCATAGCCGCCGTCAACGATGCGGAATCCGGCTCCCAGGCGGGCAGATCACGCCATGGCAAGGGCTGGCCTGCTTCGATCGACTTGCGGCATAAGCGTTGCGCAAGCCGCAGAACGCCGGGGTTTGCGAATGCGAGCGGTTCTTCCGTATCCCGTTGCACCGGCCCCCACTCCGTGCCCTTTGCGCTCAAAAAACCCTGCAGATAATCGGGGGAAGTGAGCTCGCGAAACATGGCGGCGTTGCGCTCCCAAGCAGGCAGTTCATCCACGAAAAACGCCTTCTTCTCGGCTGGCGTCAGATGGTCCGCAATGTAGGCCGAAAACGAGTCCTCGCTGGGCCACTGAAAGACCCAGCGGTCCTGCAAAATGCGCAATAGCCGCGCGAAGGTTTGCCGCTCGGGCGGAACCCGCCAACGATCCGGAGCGGCCGCGGGCTCAAGGAAGCCCGCATCGACGAGCGCCTGGAAATGACGGTGGTAGTCGTATTTGGAGCCGGTCTCGGATGGGTTGTGGATGGGCGCCAGTTCCTGGCGAACCGGAACCGGTAGAGGTTCGTAGACGGGGAGCAGTTCGAAAAACGCCCGGAGATTATCCGCCGTGAATTTCATGCCGCGGGAACTCCCCGTTCATCCACGTCCGCGATGGAATACGAGTATCCCTGCTCGCACAGGAATAATTGCCTTTGCAGCGCAAACTCCTGCTCCACGGTATCGGCGGTGACCACCGAATAGAAATGCGCCTGATTGCCGTTACGCTTCGGACGGAGAATCCTGCCGAGGCGCTGGGCCTCTTCCTGGCGCGAGCCGAACGTGCCCGAGATCTGAATGGCCACGGACGCTTCGGGCAAATCCACCGCGAAATTCGCGACCTTGGAAACGGCCAGCACGCGGATGCGGCCCGCCTTGAAATCGGCGAACAGCTCATCGCGCTTGCGCTGAGGCGTGGCTCCGGTCAGCACCGGAAGGCCCAGCGGGGCGGCGATTTCGCGCAGTTGGTCCAGGTACATTCCGATAACCAGCGCGGGCTCGCCGGAGTGCAGTTCCAGCAGCCGGCGCACTACCGCCAGCTTGCCCGGGTTCTCGGATGCGATGCGGAACTGTTCGCGCTTTTCGGCCACGGCGTAGCTCATCCGCAGGTCGTCGGGCATAGGCAGACGGATCTCGGTGCAGAGAGCCGTGGCGATCCAGCTTTGGCTTTCCAACACCTTCCACGGGACGTCGGCTTTCTTGGGGCCAATCAGCGCGAATACGTCGTCTTCGCGGCCATCCTCGCGGACCAGCGTGGCAGTGAGGCCGAGGCGCCGCCGCGCCTGCAAACTGGCGGTTACGCGGAACACGGGCGCCGGCAGCAGATGCACCTCATCGTAGACGATGAGGCCCCATTCGCGGCTATCGAACAGCATCAGGTGCGGATAATCGGAATCCTTGTTGGGGCGCCAGGTCATGATCTGGTAAGTGGCTATGGTGACCGGACGGACCTGCTTCAAATCGCCGCTATATTCGGCGATCTGATCTTCGAGCAGCGAGGTTTTGTCGAGAAGCTCGGCCTTCCACTGGCGCGCGGCGGTGACGCTGGTGGTGAGAATCAGCGTGGAAGTCTGCAAGCGCGCCATGCAGGCCATGGCGGCGATGGTTTTGCCCGCGCCGCACGGCAGGGTGATGACGCCGGAGCCTCCACGCTCAGTGCCCGCGGCGTGGAAAGCGTCCGCGGCTTCGCACTGGTAGGGGCGCAGCGTAAATGGCTGGCCGGAGCGCGCAGTCTGGCGCAAAGTGAAAGCGAGGGTCTCGCCTTGAGAGTACCCGGCGAGGTCTTCGGCTGGGAAACCGGCCTTGATGAGCGCCTGCTTGATTTCGCCGCGCGCCGCCGCAGCAATGGCGAATTCGAGCGGCGACAAGCGGACGCCGAGCCATGGGGCGACGTGCTTGTTGCGCGAGATCTGCTCGGCAAGAAACTCGTCGTTGGCCTCTAACACGAGTCCGCGCGGATCGCGCAAAAGCTTCAATCTTCCGTAGCGCGATGCATAGTCGCGGATCTCGATGAGCACGTGCTCCGGGACCGCATACTTGGAGAATTGAATCAGCGTTTCGGCGATCTCGGCGGCGGCCACCCCAGCCGCGCAGGCATTCCAAATGGAGAGAGGCGTGAGCCGGTAGGTGTGAACGTGCTCGGGCGCCTTGACGAGTTCGGCGAACCGGGCGAGCGCATCGCGGGCCTGAGTGTAGAGCGGGCTCGCAACTTCCGCCAGGATGGTGTGATCGCCCTGCACGATGAGCGGATTCTCTGGCTGGTAGCTCATGGGTCGCGATGAAATTTCAAGAGTACCGCAGTTGGCGGATCCGCCGGTGGGTGGCCGATTTCCGACGGTAGAGTAGGAGAGAGGGCGAGCACTGAGATGCCGTCCCACTCTCCCCTCGTCGAACCGGACATGCGGCCTTTGATCTGCCTAAGGCGAGAGCATCCGGAAGCAGTCGCGGGGTACTGGCTCACAGATAAAGCATCCCATGTGCTGAAGCTGTTCATAAGTAAGTTACTCCCCGGCGCCCGGAAGGGCCGCTCGCGGGCCGCCGCCCCCCTCGGGACGCACTTCAAGCATTTCAAGAAACTTACAAAGAGGCAGTACATAGGTGGAATAGTTCTGGAGTAAGTAGGGTTACATTTGAGAGTTATCTAAAGTTAGTGGGCGCTCTAGCGCAAGCGGTGTTACTATTACCTCAGCCGATCTATCTGCCAAAGTAAGCTTCAGTAGAACTGAGCATACACTCGCAGCACGAAAATTAAGGATGAAACGTTTATGCAATCCTCTCAGTATGGGCTGTTGATTTCTTGGCGCGCCGCCGCCACCGCCCTTTGCGCCGTGATTCTTGCGGCGAGCGCCGCCACTCGGGCCGAAGCCACTACGATCACGCTGGACCTCAACGAACTCGCGACTGGCGCATTCACGGCGCCCCTCAACATCGATGGTTTTGTGCTGACGCCGCGACTTAGCGGATCAAGCACACCCGAGATTGAAAATTTCGGCGGAACGAACGTGTTGAGCAGCACTGGCAACATAGGATCGGCTGGCGCAGACACTTACTTAACGATGGCGGATGGCGGCAGTTTCTCGATAGTTTCTCTCTCGATGGCGGATAACTACTCGGATCTGATCGGTGTTAGCGGCGGGGGGGTAGGTTTAACTTATGGCCGGGCCCTCGCGCTATATCCTACCTTGACCGTATATAGCTATTCGTCAGACTTTCAGGACATAACCTCGATCGATCTCGATCCCCTGACCGAAGGCGGGAACCCGGTCATCGGAGACATAACTGTGTCTTTCACACCTTCGACGCCGGAGCCTGGCGGTTGGGCTTTATTGGGCCTCGGGCTGGCCGGATTGGTTCTTGCAAAGCGTTTCAGACTGAATTCCTTCACCCGCGCGTAGCCAGCGGCCTTTCGCTCCGCTTACGTTCGAAAATCTCCCGCAAGTGAAGGAATGTGGTATAGCAGTATGCTTCAGTCTGCGGTTGTGGGTCTGATTCCTTCGCAAGAACGCAGTCTGTGGGAACGCTTTCGACGGAACGCCGATAAGTACAGATAAGAGCTGAGCTTTATTATCGGCGTTTATTCGCGTTCCGGCGGCCCTAACTAACTGGCTGTCTTGGGAAGAAAGCTGTCCGAGCAGAATCGGCACGCCGGCAGTCGCAGGCTTTCCCGTCCCGGCCCTCACCGGATATCCCGCACGAACGTGCTTGGCGCGGGAGATCTGCTCGGCCAGAAACTCGCTGTTGGGCTCCAATACCAGTCCGCGCGGATCGCGCAAAAGCTTCAATCTTCCGTAGCGGGATGCGTAGTCGATCTCGATGAGCACGCGCGCCGGGACCGCATACTTGGAGAATTGAATCAGCGTTTCGGCGATCTCCGCGGCCGCCACCCCGGCCGCGCAGGCATTCCAAATGGAGAGGGGCGTGAGCCGGTAGGTGTGAACGTGCACGTGCGCCTTGACGAGTTCAAACCGGATGGTGATGCGGGTGGCTCCCTAATCTGCCCGATAAACTGGACGACGCGGAAGCCGCCCAAGTCCTCAGGAAGCTTCTGGACCAGCATTGCGAGCTCCGCACCGATTGCCGAAGCCGTCGTCAGGGACATGTTGGCCGGGATCTCACCGACCTCTGCCGCGGGCGAGGTTGAAGATGCCTTTTTCTCATCACAAGGCGCCGGTTCGCCAGTACCGACGCCGCGTGTAAAGATAGCGGAAGCGCCTATCCCCGCCCTTCATATTTCGCGCGAAATGGGCCTATGCGGAACAGAGCCGCCGACGTATGGACGACCCCGCTTTGTCGACGCCCTCCTACCTTCCGGAATCACTGGGGCTACAGACCGCCGCCAGCCGCCGGGGGCGCCATCAGCGGCATATTGGCTCCGCGATGGCACGTGTAGCAACTGACATGTACTTTGCCATCGGGGAACTTGGCGTTGATGTCGTTCACCATCTGGATCATGAAGCGCGCCGTGGCCTTCTTCGGATTTTCGTCGCTGGCGAAATCAGGTGGCACGTGGCAGAAGCCACAGTTTTGACCCAGACCAAGCGCGGCAGTGTAAGACCGCATGGTCGGAATCAGATTGCTATCCGCGGGCAGGATCTTCAGGTTCTTGGGAGCCGGCATCCCTTTTTTCTGCGGTGGATTCTGTGGCGCTGCAGCCAGCAGAAGCAGGGGTATGGCGAGCAGCAAAGTCGGCAATATTCGGCGCATTTGGAAATCATACACTGGTCCGGATGATTTTTCCAACAGTTCAGCCGACAAAAATTTGTAACACTTCCAAGGCGCCCAACCGTGCGGCGAGCCACGCGGCCGCGACCGTCCAAAGCGCGCACGCCACGCCATCGGCAATCCGTATGGGCCGCGTGGCGCGCTCTTCCAGCGCCAACCGGCGGCGCAACTAGGCGCGCCACCACACCGCCCCAACGGATGTGACCGGCGTGCTAACTTCGGCGTTCGCCAACTGCTTCATTAAGCGTCCGGAAGCGCGCCGGCCGTCGATAAAGGCCGATGAGCCAGATCACAGAAATACGAAATGGCGGCGTCAACAGCCGTGCGGATGATTCCTCCGTGTAACCCAGAATCGCCGCGACCGTGCAAAGCACGCACGCGACATCCCGACAATGACCAGCCTTTGTGCTGGATATGCCGAGGCGCCCGCCTGTGTCCGAGGCGGAGTCAGCGAGGCGGCTTCGGGGCTTCGGGCATCGAATGATACGGCTCAATGCGTTTCGTCTTGGGGCTCCTCCGCCGGCTCAATCTCCGCTGCCGCCTCAGCTTGTGCCGCAAGCTCTTCGTCGGAAACCCGGCTGTCGAGAACTTCGCGAGCCTGCTCCAACAAAGATGGCGAGACAGACAAGCGGAATCCGCTTGGGACGCTCATATTCCCCGGCAGTTTGGCGTCAGTCGCCAGATACGACGGAATCTCCGCGGATGCTAGCAAGTCCCGCGCCAGCCTGGCATCGTCTGCATCCGTGAAGGTGGCGATTTCGACCAACCTCCACGTCGTAGCACTGCTGCGCGACTTCCACTAACTGATCCCGATTCACCGCCAGCAGAGCCTAGTCGTTCAAGCTTTCATACACTCGTCGAAAATCATCCGCGTCTACCACCTTCACGATGCGCCTCCGCGTCTATTACAATGGTCTCCGCATTCAACTCGCGGCGTATTCCTCGAAGTCCGCGATCACAGCCCTCTCCATTTTCTTCGCGGCGCGATACAGCCGCCCGCGCGGGCACGCGCTCAGATCGGCCGCCAGTGTGCGCGCCTTGGCCGAGCCCAGATGCACGCCCGTGGGTTGGAGATTTTACCGAATCTGTGACTGCCGCTAGTGAAGACGCGGCCAAACTGTATAGCGATGCGGCTTCCGAACGGCGCGCCAGTACTATGCCTACGTATGGGAAAAATGATTCTATGCGGCTCCGCCAATGTTCTCAAGCTCTTTAACTCCTACTTCGGGGGGGGCCCGCTCAAGTCCCCGCGAAGATTCTGCGAACTGCCGGCGCCGACAGAAATATCTGCCGAAGAGGCTCTTCCGCTGCGAGCGAGTTCGCCAATTTCAGGATGGTTGCGCGGCTGAGTTCACGGTGATGACCCGCAGCGGGGTGTCTGGCGGAATCGCCGTCCCCTGCACGTGCGTAAAGGTCGGCAGCAGTTCCATGGACCCGCCAGGCAGCCAATGGAGCTTCAAATCCTTCAATGGCCGACAAGGCTTTGGAGACGCATTCCTCCGCGCGGCTCCACTCCATTGCGGACATGGCGACTCGCGCATTTGCTTCCCATGCCAGCGCCTGCCAGGTGTGTTCCGCAGTCGCCAACGTAGTCGCCAGAAACGTTTCCGCCTGCGGCTGCGCCTGGGCCAGATCGCCTTTCACGAGCCAAAGTTCCGTAAGAGCGGACTCAACTGGCATGCGCCACCACCAGTCCCAAACAACCTGAGCCCGTTCCATCTCAGCCTGGGCTGCCGATAAGTGCTCCAGCGCGCTCTCATAGTTTCCTAACCCCGTGGCGGCTGAACCCGCCAGAAACAGGAGCATGCGGAATTGTATTGGATACGGAGCTGGATGGCCGGGAGCAGGGCGAAGCGCGGGATCTCTAACCAAAGGGAACGCCGAGTTGCAAATCTCCAACACGCCGGCGAAGTCCATTGCATGTAGATGTACAAAGGCCCGGTCGAGGCGCATTCGCCGGCTCCAGTAACGGTCGGCGTTCTTGTCCAACATGGCGACTGCGTCATCGATCTCTCGCAGCGCCTCGCCCCAATCGCCAAGGAACAGGAGACTGAGGGGAAGGATGGCGCGGCGGCCTATCAGATAGGGGAAACTCAAATAGGGGCTTTCCTCTACTGTCTCGAATTGGATAGTACGGCTTTCGTTCAGGCTGCGGCGGGCCTCGCGGTATTCGGAGCAGATCCAACTGATGAAGCCAGAGTCGGCCAAGTAAGGGGCGAGTATGCGCCGATCGTTGGCGCCGAGAATCTCCGCGAATGCATGGCGGAACTCCTCGGCGTCCGGCCAATTCCACTCTTGCCACAAGCGCAGCGCGAAGCCGCGCGCGCGCGTTTTGGCCCGTAGGAGCGGATCTTCAAGCCGGGCGCTAAGGCGCAGCACCCGTTCCAGGATTTCGAGCGAACGCCGGGAACTGGTCCATGATACCGGCGTCGCCATGTCGAGGAGAGCGCGCACCTCCACATCGATTCGTCCACCTTGAGCCGCACGCGCTGCTAAAGCTTCATAGCTCTCGATGGCGCCGACGTCGTCGATGAGCATCGTGTGAATCGCAGCCAGTTTCTCCAGAATCTCGATTTCGCTCGCCGTTCGCTCCGTCTCGGGCAGTTTGCTTGCCACTTCGAGGGCGTGGTCCAGAATCGCCCTGGCTTCCCGATAAGCGAACCGCCGTCCGGCCGTATCCGCGGCCAGGTGCAGATACTTGATGGCACGCAGCCAATCTCCGCTCTGTTCGAAGTGGCCCGCCATTGAGGACGCGACTTCGTTCAATGGTTCCCGGTGGCTCTCAGTCCACTCTCCGAGCCGTCTGTGCAGTTTCACCCTGCGGCCCGGGCTGATTCGCTGATAACACACCTCGCGGTAAAGGACATGTACAAACTCATAGCACGCTGTAACTGTCCCGTCGCGCAGCTTTTCCGAGCCCGCCGGACGCACAATGGAATGCCGCCGCGACAACCTTTCACACACGTTTTCAAAGACTTCCGGCTCCATGTCGCCGATCGCGGCCCTGGCGGCGACGGTGAACTGGGAGCGGCCGCCGCTTGGCAGGCCGGCCAGTTCCAGCACGCGCTGCTCCTCCTTGCTCAGCCGCTCAATCTGAGCTTCGATCATCTTGCGCAGGCCCTCTGGCACGCGCAGATCGATCCTCTCCGGCGCAGCCCTCAGTTGCCAGCCCTCTTGCTCGCGGGCGATCAAGCCTCTGTCGACTAAGTGCTCCAGACATGCCACCATGAATAACGGATTGCCTTCCGAGCGGCGGTATAGCAGTGCGGCCAATGCCTCCGGGGGCTCGGTTCCGGATGCCTCTCTGGTCAGGTATTCAGTAATTTCCGCTTTGGTCAACGGCCCCAATGCCATCTCACGACACAAACTGTGAACCACCAGTTCCTCGGTGAGTCCCTTGAATGGATGGTTTGCCAATTCCACTTCGGCCGGGCGATAGGTACCGAGGATCATCAGCCCGGCGCATCCGCGCCGCCGCGCCAATGCGGAGATCAGATCGACCGTGGAGCGATCCACCCACTGCAGATCTTCGAAGACTAAAAGCAGCGGACTTGCCGAAGCGATCGAATCGAGCACGTCCCCGATCTCGCGCAACATCCGCTCACGCGTGGCCCCCTGGATTTCGCGTTGCAGCATTTCGCGATATTCGCGCCTGATCAAGGCGGGAAACTGAACCAACCAGGTGGGAGCTTGCGCGGCCAGTGTCCGGACCACCGACTCTCCATCCGAACCGCGGCACAGTTGACCCAGCGCCTCCAGCATCGGGTAATAAGGCTCCTGGCTGCCGTAGCCCTCGACGCATTGTCCGCGCGCGATTCGAAGACCCGGCGCCCCGGCCGCTGCCTGGCGCCGGAACTCGTCAGCCAGGGCGGTCTTACCGATGCCCAGCTCGCCGGTGACGAAGACGAATTGACACCGCCCTCTCAATGCCTTCTCAAGCGAATCCCGCAACTCGCCAAGCTCTGCCTGGCGTCCGACCAGTACCTCGGGTTGCGAATCGCCTCCAGGGCTCCCGCCAGCCGCGCTGTCCCGGACAGGAGCGATAAACCGGTACCCTCGCCGGGGCAGCGTCTCAATGAAGACAGGGTTCTTGGGAGGATCCCCTAAGGCACTGCGAATGTTCAGGATTTGATTATCCAGGACGCCCGGTTCTACGGCAGCGCCGGGCCATACGGCATCCAGAAGGTCGTCTCGCGTCACCAACCGTCCGGCGTGCTCCACCAGATGGCGCAGGACCGCAAACGCTTTGGGCGTCAAAGGAATGCGTTCGTTGTTTCCGGTATCCACGCGACGCCATAAACATTGGTTTAGGGTGTCCAGCCGGAATTGAGCGAACTCCTTCACGATTCGGGTCCGATTCCCCGTTTTCCGCTTGTTGCGTGCCCGGACGGAGCGAAAACGTAGTTTAGATCACAATATGACTGCTATTAGATCACAGTGTGATCGCAAGATTAGGGCCGCGTGAGGACGTATACAGTAAATTCCCGTAGCCTGTGACTTTAGCGCACAAAGAGGAGGGAGCCAGCGGGCGAATAGAAGGACGCCGACCGTTTCAGATCGACCCCCGCCGCGGATGCAGTTTCCCGCGTTGCCATCAGACGGCCTGCGTCGGTCTGGCAATTCCAGGGCCTCTCTTTCATACCGATTACCTTCACCATGCCCGTCGACAAGCCGCCCGGGGAACGACCAAGGTCTGCGCGAGCGCTATGAATACATTCACCTCCTGCTCGATTCCGCGGCCGAGGCCGTGTTGCCGTCCAGTCGGGAGCGCGGGGGGAAGGAAGGCGGAAAGAGCCCAGCCGAATGACTAAAGAGAACGCGATCGTTGCCAAGAACTATAAGCGCTCCTTGGATGTCGAACGCGCAGAAGCGCGGCTGGATGAGGCAGTCGCCCGCCTGAAGCGCCAATTCGCGGCTCTCGAAGCCGCAATCGAGGATCTCAAGCGATGCCACCGGCATCCGGCGCCTTCGCCGCGCCGGCGACGGAGAGGCAAGAATGGATGAAGAAGACATCGTGGCCCTAGCCCGAATGCTGGTCAAGCGCTTGTCGGATTCTCCGGATCCGCATTCGAACGGTTGGCAGGAAGTTGTAAACCAGGCGATTCGCGGCGTTCGCAAGTTTCTCGGCAAGAGGCCCGATCCGCCTACCGCCGTACCGTGGCAATGGCTGCTCGTCGCCAGGATTCGCACGCTCCCGGAGCACATCCAAGAACCGCTCCGGCGCTATTACGTCTTTCGGGAGGCGGAGGAAAGCATTTGCCTCTCCCTAAGGACGCGCCCCGAAGAGTTTCGCCGATTTCTGCGGGAAGCCACCGACTATATCCTCCTGCGGCGGGAGCGCTTGCCTGAATTCGATCCGCAACGGCAGTCTCCCGGAAGGCAGGGCGCATGACCGGCGTTTCTCCACGTTCGGCACTGCACCACTCCGGGCCGCTACCCAAAAACATCGCGGGCGGATTGCTGTCCGCCAATATCGAGTTCACCGCCAACGAACTGGAACCGCAATCGGCGGCAGTGCGATTTCCTTTTGCGCCGCGCGCTTAAGTTGCGAGCGGCCCCGGTCACGTCGTCAGGGGCGGTGCGTTCTGAGCATATGGTGAAGGACGCCCAGCTTGGCTGACGCGTTGCCGGTAGGCAGGATCGGATCGAGAACGCGGCGCCAAATCGCGGCGCAGTAGCGCAACAGGAATTACCAAGGGGGCAAATAGAGATGGAAAGACAAGCAAGCAACGCCTGGCGAGTACCTCCCGGTTGAAATTCGTCTGCCGGCGCCGCCGTTCTGGACCACCGTAAACTGCAGCGTCGGGCAAGGTCGAAGACTTGATCACGCAGACGTATATCGGCGACCACGAAGAGATGAAGCTGGCCGTCGACAACATAGCCAAGGCTTGCAGATGAAGATAGCGCGAGTGACGGAGGCATCCCGTGAGTCGCAACTCGCGCCCAAAGTGCGCCATAGAATTGGGGGGCGTGTCGAGATAATCCCGACACGTGCTGGCGCGAGGATCGAAGCGCGTTCACACGAGCGACAGACGATCCCTTCGGGAGCGTCTCTTGCGGCAGAAACCTCGTTTTTTTTGCCACCGCGCCGAAGTGTATTTCCGTGCAAGGCCAAGATTCCGTGCTGGTTCGGTATAGCTTGGCCGGTCCGCGAGGTTTCTGGGAAGTGTAAACGCTGCACGCAAGTGCCCCAGAGGCGCCCAGTGCGCCACGTCCGCCTTACTCTTCTCGGGCCTCATCCTCAACTGGCTCAATCTCCGCGGCCGCCTCAGCCTGTGCCGCAAGCTCTTCGTCGGAAACCCGGCTGTCGAGAACCTCGCGAGCCTGCTCCAACAAAGATGGCGCGACAGACAAGCGGAATCCGCTTGGGACGCTCATATTCCCGGGCAGTTTGGCGTCAGTCGCCAGATACGACGGAATCTCCGCGGATGCCAGCAAGTCCCGCGCCAGCCTGGCATCGTCTGCATCCGTGAAGGTGGCGACTTCGACCAGTTCTTCGCTGGCCGCTTCCGCGCTGGCTAGCGCCGGACCGGCGGCGGCATCGGCGCTCGCCGTCAATCCGCGCTTGGCAACCTCCACGTCGTAGCACTGCTGCGCGACTTCCACTAACTCATCCCGATTCACCGCCAGCAGAGCCTCGTCGTTCAAGCTTTCATACACCCGTCGAAAATCATCCGCGTCTACCTTCACGATGCGCCTCCGCGTCTTTTACAATGGTCTCCGCATTCAACTCGCGGCGTATTCCTCGAAATCCGCGATCACAGCTCTCTCCATCTTCTTCGCGGCGCGATACAGCCATCCGCGCGGACGCGCCTTCAGATCGGCCGCCAGGGTGCGCGCCTTGGCCGAGCCTAGATGTACGTTCGCCGTCTCCCAACCCATGGCATGCAGCAAACGCGTTTCGTCGCGCTCCTTCGGCAGCGCCGATAACTCAATGCGCGAACAATCCGGCGCCAGGCGCCGCACAATCCATCGCTTCTCCAGACGTACAAACGGATCGCGGCAGCGCACCGCGCAATCGAGAATCTTCTGGTAGAGAATCGGCGCCGTGCCCTTGCCCTGTTCCGCCCACACGCACGCCGAAGGCGCCAGCGCTTTCGCCTCGCGCGCCACAGAACCCCCGCGCCACTCGGCAACCGCCACGTAGCGTTCGCGGCCCAGGCTGCCGAGCCCGGCCACGCGATGCGCCACGTGCCAGTGCAGTCCCGTCTCCGGCATGTGCCGCGCGATGGCGTTCAGCGCGGCGGCCGGCGGCTCTTCCGTCACCTCAGGCAGCGCGTGCAGCTTTTCCCAAAAGGCTTCGGGTTCGTGCAGCCGCGCGGTGGCCATCTGGCGCAAGACGCGGTGATGCTCCGCCAAGGCGACGGGACGCCCTCCAGTTTCGAGCGCTTCCAGATACCCGTTGCGGATGGCTTCCATACCGAGCTTCTCGTCGCACTCCATCCTGGCGAGCAGCGCGCTGGTGGCGAGGCGTATCAGGTCATTGGTGTAGGGCAGGGTCCAGGTCTCGTCGAAATCGTTGATGCCCCAGATCAAGCGGCCTTCGACGTCGCGCCAGGTGCCGAAATTCTCCACGTGCAGATCGCCCACGGCCAGCGCTTTGGGCGCGTGCGCCGCTTCGCCGCACACCTCTTCCCAGATTTGCGCCCAGCGGTAATAGGTGGCGCGCAGAAACGGGAAGACGGCGGAGCGCATCTGTTCGTGCTTGATTGCCAGGTCTTCTTGCAGGATGTTTAAGTGGCGTTCCAGCCAGGCTTCGTAGCGGGTAGTGGCTTTAGCGATTTTCATTGGATTAGCTACGTCTTAGGATTGGCCATGTCTTAGTTTAAGGCGATGTTTAAGGCGATCCGGCGAAGCGCACCCTCCGCCTATGACAGCGCCGCCGTCAGCATCCATTTGAGCAGTCCGTGCGGCTCCGGTCCGAAGTGTTCGCAATCTATCCTCGCCAGGGCGCCTTTTTTCATGTCTACCTGCAAGGTTGGCGAGGAAAGCAAAAATGCGGCCAGGGAACTCATCAGCGGTTCGTGGCTTGCCAGTAGAATGGCCTCCTCGGTGCGGCGCGAGCAGATTTCCTCCCATGCGCTCTGGGGCGATGCGTTCGGAACCAGCGCCTGCGTTTTGACAATCTCGCCGCGGTATTCAAGCAGCTCGGCCGCCGTCTGCGCCGTCTCCACGGCCCGCCGGTATGGGCTGGCCAGAATCACGCCCGGCCGCACTCCGGCCACACTTGCCCGCTTAAGCACACGCCGCAGCTTTTCGCGGCCTTCGGCGGTCAGCGCGCGGTCGGAATCGCGCCCGCCGGCGCGGCCCTCCTCCGCTATTCCATGCCGCAGCAGGTAGATTTCCATCGGTTTGAAGCTGCCATTGTACCCCGTCCGCCGTTTTACGGACATTTACGAATCCAGTCCGCAACTCCGCGTATTGGCAAGGTTTAATACAATCAGAGGATTTTGATGCGCCACCAAGTACTGATCGCGCTGGCTTCCGCCGGATGTCTAGCCGTCTTCCCAGGCATCGCCGCCTATGCCAAGAAGAAGAGCGCCGATGAAGCGCGTCAGTTCCTGCAGCAAATTCCTAAGGATCAGCGCATCGAGCAAGCGCTCAACCGCCTCACGTTCGGGCCGCGTCCGGACGATGCCGCGCAGGTGAAGGCGATGGGCTTGAAGATCTGGATCGACCGCCAGCTTCACCCCGATCGGATCGCGGAAAATCCGGTCCTGTTAGAGAAATTGAAGACGCTGGACACGTTGACCATGACCAGCGATCAGTTGGTGCGCAACTATCCTACCCCGCAAATGGTGAAGCAGATGGTAGCCGGCCAAATGCCATTCCCCACCGATCCCGGTAAGAAGATGATGATCGAGAAGCTGGCGGAGCGCTACGAGAAGCAAGGTCAGCAGCCGAACGGCGCCGCAGATCCCGCCGCAAATCAAAATGCTCCGCCGGACCCGGCCGAGTTGCGCAAAATGCTTACCGGCGATCAGATCCGCAGCCTGCGCCAGGGCACGCCGGAGCAGCGGCTGGCATTCTTCCAGAGTTTGCCGCAAAGCAAGCAGGATTACGTAGTGATGGCTATGCCGGGCGTGCGCCAGGCCATCTCTAGTGTCGGCTCGCCGGAGTTGCGCCGACGTATCGAGTTGATCGGCGGGCCGCAACAGGTGGTCTACCGCGATTTGGCCGAAAGCAAAGTGTTGCGCGCCATCTACAGCAACCGGCAGTTGGAAGAGCAACTGGACGATTTCTGGTTTAACCACTTCAATGTGTATCTCGACAAGGGCGCCGACCGTTACCTGGTGACCGCTTACGAGCGCGACGCCATTCGCCCGCATGTGCTGGGCAAGTTCCGCGACCTGCTGGAGGCAACGGCCAAGAGCCCCGCGATGCTTTTCTATCTCGACAATTGGCAGTCGGTTGGCCCGAACGCGCCTCAGCCGCGCGGGCAAAACAACAAGCAGAATCGCGGCTTGAATGAAAACTACGGCCGCGAGTTGATGGAGCTGCACACGCTGGGCGTAGATAACGGCTATACGCAGAAGGACGTCACCGAGGTGGCGCGCTGCTTCACCGGTTGGACCATCAATCAGCCGCAGCGCGGCGGCAAATTCGTCTTCAATCCGCGACTGCACGACAACGGCGAGAAGGTGGTTCTGGGTGTGACCATTCCCGCCGGCGGCGGAGAGAAAGACGGCGAGAAGGTGCTCGACATTCTCGCCCGTCAGCCTGCCACCGCGCGCTTCATCTCGAAGAAGCTGGCCATGCGCTTCGTGGCTGACGATCCGCCCGCCGCGATGCTGGACCGCATGGCGGACACGTTCCTCAAGAGCGATGGCGATATCCGGCAGGTGATGCTGACCATGATCGATTCGAAAGAGTTCTGGTCGGTGGGCGCATATCGCAGCAAGATGAAATCGCCGCTCGAAATGGTGGCCAGCGCGGTGCGTTCGGTGAACGGCAATGTGGATTACGCCACGGCCCTGATGCAACAGGTGGCGCAGTTGGGCGAGCCGCTCTACCGTAAGCTGGAACCCACCGGCTATTCCAACTCCAGCATGGAATGGGCAAACTCAGCCAGCTTGATGGCGCGCATGAATTTCGCGCTGCAACTGGCGGGCAACAAGGTAGCGGGCGTGAAAGTGGAAGTCGCGCAGGCGGCTACGCCGGGCGATCCGCTGGCGGGAATTCCGCTGGGTTCGCCGGATTTTCAGAAACGTTAGCAAGAGGTTGAACATGACGAATCGCCGCATCTTTCTTCGCAACTCGGGCCTGGCAATGGTCGGAATCGGCACGGCGCCGCTGTGGCTGAAGCGTGCGCTTTATGCCGCCGATGCGCCTTCGCCGCGTAATTCGACGCGCAAGAAGATACTGGTCGCGATTTTCCAGCGCGGCGCGGCCGACGGCTTGAACGTGGTTGTGCCGCACGGCGAGAGAGCCTATTACGACCTTCGCCCCACAATTGCGATCCCGCGGCCGTCGGCCAGCGGCGAAAAATCCGGCGAGACGGCCCTCGATCTCGACGGTTTCTTCGGGCTGCATCCATCGCTTGCGCCGCTGAAGCCGCTCTACGCGGCGCAACACCTGGCGATTGTCGATGCGATCGGCTCGCCCGACCCCACGCGCTCGCATTTCGACGCGCAGGATTATATGGAATCCGGCACACCCGGCCGGAAATCCACGGATAGCGGCTGGATGAACCGCGGGCTGCCGAGGATAGAAGGCAAGGAATCGCCGGTGCGCGCGGTGGCGCTGGGCGCGCAACTTCCGCGCGCGATGCGCGGCCGGGAGCCGGCGCTGGCACTGCAAAGCATCGGCGGATTCCAGGTACACGATGAAGCGGCGGCCATGCAGTTCGAACAGATGTACATGGCGTCCAAAGACCCCATGCTGCAAGCCGCCGGCCGCGAAACGTTCGAGGCGATGGCGATGCTGCAATCGATTCAGAAGCAGCCGTATGTTCCCGCGGCGGGCGCCGACTATCGCGGCCCCTTCGGCAACAGCCTGAAGCAGATCGCGCAACTGATCAAGTCGGATGTAGGAGTGGAGATGGCCTTCGCCGATATCGGCAATTGGGATCATCATGTGAACGAGGTGGCCCAGCGCTCCACCGAAGGCCAGCTCGCCAACCGGTTGCAGGAATTCGGCGCGTCGCTGGCCGCATTCTGGCTGGATATGGGCGACCGCATGCAGGACGTGGTGGTGGTCACCATGTCGGAGTTCGGCCGCACCGCCCGTGAAAACGGCGACCGCGGCACCGATCACGGCCATGCCAACAGCATGTTCGTCATGGGCGGCGGCGTGAAGGGCGGCAAGGTATATGGCAAGTGGCCGGGCCTGGAGCGCGAACAGCTTTACGAAGGCCGCGACCTGGCATTAACCACCGATTTCCGCGATGTGCTGGGCGAGTTGGTGTCGCGCCACATGGGCAACCCGTCGGTGAACGGCGTTTTCCCGGGCTACAAGCCGAATTTCCTGGGCTTGGTGTAGGTTGGCTTGGTGTAGGTTCCGATACAAATGAGAAACCGGCGGCCACCCGGAGGAGTGCGGCCGCCGGTCTTCGGCCCGCGGATTCTTAGTACCGTCCGCAGGACATCCGTCAGATCCCTACATTCGTCAGGACGTTGCGGGTGGGGTTTTGGTTGCAGGCCCAGTGTGCGCGGTATCTCGTTTGGCGATTAAGTGAGCCCGCTGTGGCGGCCACGGAGCGGGCCATCGGGAATGAGACGACTTGTGCCTCACCAGTAAGACTCAAGCCACAACCGGAGCGTCAAGTCGTGTGGAGCCTCGTGAGCCGCCAGGTTCGGACGAAGCTCGCGGTAATAGCGCTCACTTCAGGATCTCTGGTTTCAATCGGCCCGCACGTGCAAGCTGCTGCACGTCGTCGCGATCGCGCTCAATATTCCGCTCTAACTTGGAGAGGGCTAAATCATGGGCCTCAAGCGCGAAGAGACTGAGGCGAGGCCAGGCGCCTGGAAACATCGGGACAAGCCGGTCCTCGTAGTTTTCGGGCGGCGTGGCGACGGAGACGGCATCCAGGTAGACCTTATGCTTTCGGTGCAAAACGGAACCCTTGCCGGCGATATCCGTCAAACTGCCTGCTACGTAGGGCACCACGCCCAGGAAATCAACGTCGCTGGTGGTGCGCGCGACGCCGTAGAGTTGTGTCACGACGAAACCGCCGCAGCAATGCAGTTGAACATCCTCGGCGAGCCGGGCATCTACCTCTGCGAAGAAGGATCGCCACGGCTCGGGCGGCTTTTCAATGCGCGGCATACGGCAACTGCTCCGCCGAGAGGCCGGTTAGAAGCCCCCAGTGGGCCGCGGCTTCCGGACGATTCGTCCTTAACCAGGCGCGCTCGCTCTCAGGCATGGAGTCGCGGCAAAGCGTACCTTCGCGGGCGAGACGGGCCTCTTCAAGGTCATTTTCCCACCGGGACAAGACTGGAACGGCGCCTTGGCGCTCCGGCAAAGCCCGCGCTGTTTGCTTTGCGAGATGCACCAGGTAACCCAATCGATTTTGAGCGTTCTGCAATTTGGCGCGGTCCCGCAGCCATTCCCAATTCAGATCGGTATATGCGCTCAGGACCCAGGGCAGCGCTTCCACCAGGCGCGTGTCCAGGTCCCGTTTCACGACGGCGCCGAGAACTACTTCGGCAGGATTGCCGATCGCCTTGGAACGAACATGCTCGAAGCCGGGGTAACCGAGAGACGCAAGTTTTCGCTGAAGATCATCGGGCTGAACCACCGGAACGTCGAGGGGCACGGGCAAGGGGAGAGCGGTGGGCGAAAGTCTATAAAGCTTCGCGGCTCGTCGAGCGAGCTCGCCACCGGCCAGCCGCAACCCTGTTTCGAGTTGAGACAAGTATGGCTGCGACACGTGCAGCGAACTTGCGGCCTGAACTTGCGTCAAGCCCGCTTTCTCGCGTCCGGTCTTCCATTGCTCTGCGGTCATGAGGTTACCTGAAAATAATATAGCACAGTTAGCTATATTGGGACAAGACAACTTTGGACGTCAATGGAGCGCACCGTTCCGGTCTAGTGTCCGTGAATTCTAGCGATACAGTCCGCCGGGATTGAACAGTCCGCTTTTTTCTACCCGATCGCGCCGCCTGTGGCAAACTAGCTGAGTGCCGTTACGCTCCTCGCTCTGCCTGATGGTCCAGATGGTGCGCGACCGCGCTGTTTCGCCCGTGGAACTGGTGGAGGCGCACCTTCGGCAAATCGAAGCGCGTAATCCGGCATTGAACGCATTTGTGAGCGTGTTCGCCGAACCTGCATGCGCGGAAGCGCGCGAACGAGAAGCCGCCATCGGGCGCGGTGAGACGCTCGGCCTGCTGCACGGCGTGCCGCTCACGGTTAAAGACAGCTTCGATATCGCCGGCCAGTCTGCGGCTGCCGGCTGCCGCTTTCGCGATGCCCATCGCGCCGCAAATGACGCTGCCGCGGTGGCGCGTCTGCGGGCTGAAGGCGCTATCCTGCTGGGCCGGACCAATACGCCGGAGATGCTGGCGAGCTACGAAACCGACAACTTCGTCACCGGACGCACCAACAATCCGTGGGACCTTGAACGCACGCCCGGCGGATCGAGCGGAGGCGAAGCGGCTGCCATTGCCGCATTCTGCTCGCCGGGCGGGATCGCGAGCGATGGCGGCGGATCGATCCGCGTGCCCGCGCACTTTTGCGGAATCGCCGGTTTGAAGCCTACGCCCGGGCGCATTCCCACCACGGGCCACTATCCCGCGCTCGGCTACCCCGGCGGCCTCACCACCGTCGTGGGCCCCATGGCTCGCACCGCGCGAGACCTGCGGCTGCTCTTTTCCGCGCTGGCATCCTTCGATGCGCAGGACCCTTTCTCGGTACCTGTGCCGCTGGCCGCGCCCGCATCGCAGCCCGCCCGTATCGGCGTTTGGGAGCAGTTCTATCAAATACCGGTCCACGCCGCTATCCGCAACGCCGTGCGCAAGACCGCCGGAATGCTCGCCGGGCTCGGACTCGCCGTGGATGAGTTCCAGCCCGCCGGACTTGAGCGCGCGCCCAACGTTTGGGGATTTCTCTTTGCGCAATGGCCGCAGATCGCCACACGCAAAATGTTCCAAGGGCGCGAAGAGGAGCTGCACTGGACGTTGCGCGAATCCCTGACGCAGGATGAGCCCACCGCCGAGCAGGCGCTGTTGAATCTGGCTGCGCGCGACCGCATGCGAGCGTCGCTGCTGCGCCAGATGGAAAACGTTTCCGCGATACTGATGCCGGTATGCGGCGTGCCCGCGTTCGCGCATCGGCAGCGCAAGTGGGAGATCGACGGCAAATCCATCGGCCTCTTTCAAGCTATGATGCCGGCCGTGCTGGCGAACGTGCTTGGCCTGCCGGCGGTCACGATTCCGATTGCCGTGTCGGAAGAGGGACTGCCGGTAGGCGTGCAGTTGACAGGGCGTCCGTATGAAGACGAACTATTGCTGGATTTGGCGGTGCGGCTGGAGGAAGCGCGCGGCGCTTGGACTGGGCCACAATAAAGTAAGATGGTTTCCCGGTTATCCCTATCGCTATCCTGCGCAATATTTGCGGCTGCCGCGCAAACCCCGCCGCAGAAGATCTTCCCCTACGCTTATACGCAAGACGACCTTCCGAACGGGCTGCGCGTGGTGACCGTTCCCACCGATTTCCCTAACATTGTGGCGGTATACATTGTGGTGCAGACCGGCTCGCGCAACGAAGTGGAACCGGGTCACACCGGCTTTGCGCACCTCTTCGAACACCTGATGTTCAAGGGCACCGAGAAGTATTCTCAGCAGCGATACAACGACGCCATCAAGCGCATGGGCGGCGCATCCAACGCCTTCACCACGAGTGATTTCACCTGTTTCTACACGGTTTTCTCGAAAGAAGATTTGCCCACAGTACTCGCCATGGAGGCCGATCGCTTCCAGAATCTTAAGTACTCGGAAGCGGAATTCAAGACCGAAACGCTGGCCGTGCTCGGCGAATATAATAAGAACGCATCCAGCCCATTCCAAAAGTTGAATGAAGCGCTGCTTGATACGGCCTACTCTACCCACACCTACAAACACACTACTATGGGCTTCCTGAAAGACATTCAGGACATGCCCAATCAATACGAATACAGCCAGAAGTTTTTCAGTCGCTACTACCGGCCGGAGTATGTCACCATCGTTGTGGCCGGCGATGTGAAGGCGAAGGCAGTGCGCGACCTGGCGGTGAAGGATTGGGGCGCGTGGAAGCCAGGCGATTACAAGCCGGGAATCCCCGTCGAACCGCCCCAGGATGCGCCGCGCACCAGCCACGTAGCCTGGAACGGCCGAACGCTGCCGCTTCTTGCCGTTGCGTATAAAGGGCCGGCCTACGACGATTCCACAACGGATACGGCTGCACTGGATGCGCTTTCGTATCTCGCGTTTTCGGAGAACTCGGAGCTATATCAAAAGCTGGTCATTCAAGAGCAGAAAGCCGACGCGCTATACGCTTCCTCACCCAACCAGGTGGACCCGTCGCTGTTTCAGGTTCTGGCGCGAGTCAAGAAGGCCGAAGATGTGGAGTATGTGCGCGGGCAGATCCTCGCAACCGTGCAACATTTCCAGGACAAGCCGGTCGACGGCTCGCGCCTGGACGCCGTGCGCAAGCATCTGCGCTATGAACTGGCCCTGCGCATGGATAACAGCGAGACGGTGGCGCAAGTGGTCGCCGGATACGTGGCTCTGCGGCGCACGCCCGATACAATGAACAAGCTCTTCGAGCAATATGCGCGTCTTACTCCTCAAGATGTGCAACAGGCGGCCGCGAAGTATCTCACCGAGAACGCGCGCACCATAGTTACATTGGATGCCGTGGGGGCCGCTAAGTGACGTGCCAAGTGAAGAGCAAAGTGAAACGCCTGGCAAGCCTGCTTCTGTTCGCTTCGGCCGCCGCCGCGCAAATGCGCGTGATGGCGCTGCCCACCAACTCGCCGCTGGTCGCGTTCCGGATCGTGTTTACCGCCGGCTCCGCTGACGACCCTCCAGCCAAGCCCGGCCTGGCATATCTGACTGCGATGATGCTCTCCGATGGCAGCACCAGAACGCAGACATACCGGGAGATTGAAGACTCGCTGTTCCCGATGGCCGCATCGTTCAGTGCGCAAGTAGATAAGGAGATGTCCACATTCATCGGCGAGACTCATGTTGACAACCTCGAAGGCTATTACAAGCTGGTACGCGGCATGTTACTCGAGCCCGGCTGGCGCGAGGAAGATTTCAAGCGAGTGAAAGACGACGCCATCAACGGCATCAAATCCGGCTTGCGCAACAACGATGAGGAGTTGGGAAAGGAAGTGCTGTACAGCGAGATCTACCAGGGCATGTCTTACAGCCACTATTCCATGGGAACGGTGACTTCGCTTGAAGCCATTAAGCTCGACGACGTCAAGCATTTTTACGCCAGCCACTACGCGCAAGCGAAGCTTATTTTGGGCATCTCCGGAGGTTATAAGCCCGCGTTCCTGGAGCGCATGAAGAAGGATTTTCGCCAACTTCCGGCGGCGGCCGGTTTTCAGCCGCGACGCGAAGAGCCGAGGCCAATCGACGCGACGCGCGCCGTGATCGTCGACAAAGATACGCGCTCAGTGGCCATTTCTCTCGGGTTTCCCATCTCATGCACGCGTCGGAATCCGGATTATGCGGCGCTGCTGGTGGCATCGTCGTATCTGGGCCAGCACCGCATGAGCGGCAGCGTGCTCTACGATGAGATGCGCGAGAAGCGCGGCTTGAACTACGGGGATTACTCTTACATCGAATACTTCCCGCGCGGCATGTATCAGATGGAGCCTAGCCCCAACCTTGGGCGCCGCTATCAGATTTTTCAGATTTGGATCCGCCCGGTGCAGCCATCCACCACAAAGTTCGCGCTGCGGCTGGCGACCTACGAGCTGGATAAGTTGATTAAGGACGGTCTATCCCAGGACGGCTTTGCGATGACGCGTGATTTCGTGACCAAGTACATTAACGTGCTAATGCGCACACAGAGCGCGCAATTGGGTTTCGCCATCGACGGCTTATATTACGACAGGCCCGATTTCGCCGGGAAGCTCAAGCAGGATCTGGCTAAGCTGACTCTTGCCGATGTGAACCGCGTAATTCGGCGATATCTGCGCGTGGACCGGCTTATGATCGCGGTGGTTTCCAACAACGGCGAGGAGTTAAAGCAACAGCTCGTGAGTGACGACCCATCGCCCATGATCTATAATTCGCCAAAACCAGCGAGTGTCACCGATGTAGATAAGATCGTCGAAAAATGGCCGCTGCATTTGAAAGCGGATGCTATCAAGGTTGTGCCGGTGGATCGGGTGTTTCAGTAAGAGGGATCGCGCGCGGACGAGGGCGTCCGCCCCACTATTGACCCACCGGTCACCGCGTCTCAGCGTCGGTCTTCTCCACCAGCCTCTCCACGTGAATGCAGTAGAGCGCCGGTTTTCCATCGCGGTCGCTCTGGAAGTAGATTCGCTGGCTGTCGGGCGAGAATTGCGGCGCGCACAAAGCCGGCTGGCTGGCCTTGTGTTCGCATAGCGTCAATTCCCGGCGCGTCAGGCGCAACAGAATCAGCACCGTTGGCGAGGACGCGTTAGCGCTCGCGCCCACGAAAACCGAGGTATCGCGGTTGAAATTGAAACTCGCGAATTGGCTGGTCTTCGCTACCAGCTTGTCGGTATTCGTGTCAGGCGTCAACTCGCGAATGGTATTTAATTGCTGTTTGTCTTCGGGAAGATTCAAATAGAGGAGTGTTTTTCCGTCCGGCGACCAATTGGCGCAGACATTGCGGCCCGCGGCGAGCTTCAGTCTCCGGTTCTGCTGACCATCCGCATTCACCGTCCACAACGCCTCATCGCCTTGCCGGTAAAGGACCTGCGCGCGCAATGGACGGGGCAAGGGGTCTGCCATCGCAAACGGGATTTCGACGACAGTGCGCGCCACGCCTTGCGCCAGCGACACCATGCGAAGCCGCGACCCTTCCCCCTTCTTCTCTGCGAAAGTGGCATGCGTGCCATCGGGGCCGACGCTCAATCCGGCGCACCGTTCCCAGCCTTCCGGGACCTGGTACAGCTCACGCTCATGCAGCGTCGAAAGGTTGGAGATCCAGAGCGAGGGCCCGGCGAAAAAGCAGAACGACCGATTGTCGGGCGTCAGCGTGAGCGAACTGGCGTCGAGATCGTGCACATCGGTGAGCTGCCGCGTCTGCGCGGTTTTGAGGTCGATACGGAATGCCTGCGGCGATCCACCGCGGTCGCAGCAGAACAGAAGAAAGCCGCTGTTTCGGGCGATGCTGCGGTTGTAATAAGCGGGCATCGTGCTTGAAAAGGCCGGATCCGTGAGACGAATGACGTCGAGTTCAGTGGTAGGGTCGGAATAGTGGTGCGAACCGGCGGGGAAGGACTCGCCCTTCTTATCTTGGGCGAACGCTGGTAAGGCTGCGCACACAGTTGCCAGGAACGATCTGCGCGTGGCGTTTCGCGCAAACAGCGTCATAAACCGATGGTAGCAAGACCGCGGGTTGGCAGGCGGATTGCATGTGCAAATTCCGCTATAGCGGGGGTTTTGCCCGTTGTGACCCGCGAATCGCTGGCCGGAGGGAAAGGCCGTCAGGCTGGCGAATAGCGATGTAGAGACCCGGCGGCGGCCGGCGCGGCAGACTTGCATGGTGCAGCGGGGTTTTTGCCTTTTCCCCCAGCTAACGAACCTACGGGAGCGTTAACCCGCTCGGCAGAACGGACCCGTCGGACCGGCATCAAGTATGCGAGTGCTGCCGGCATGGCCGCCAGGGGTTCTTCGTGCTGCGCTTATCCCATGACATCCCTATGGTAATCATGAGGAGTAGCGCTGACGGCAGACGACTGGCAATTCCTGAAAACGCTGTTATCAACGCCTGGATGATCGGCCAGCCAGGAGACGCCCTTTAATGAGTGGATCTACGAATATGTCGGCGGCGACGGTCCCGCAGCGAAGTTCTGGCGCAACTTACCGCGCTTCATGGCGTTGGCGGCGTGGATGCGGTGACGACCCGGTTGCGCCCGGCCGCTTTCGCCTGGTAGAGGGCGCTATCGGCGGCGGCGATTAAGTCGGTGAGGACGCTTCCGTGGGTGGGGTAGGATGCGACGCCGACGGAGATACTGATGTCGCCGAGGTGTTGTCCGCCGTGATGGACGGTCAGGTGGTTAACCTCGGCCCGTAGTTGTTCGGCGCGGCGGACCGCGTCGTCAACGGACGATTCGCAGAAAAGGATGCAAAATTCTTCGCCGCCGTAGCGGCACGCGATGTCTTCTTTGCGGAGGCGTTCTCGCAGGAACTGTCCGAAAGCACGCAGCAGGGCGTCTCCCCCTTCGTGGCCGAAGGTGTCATTGAAGGTTTTGAAGTGGTCGAGATCTATCATGGCTAAGCCCGCGGGTTTTTTCCCTCGCGCCATGCGGTACAGTTCTCGTTCGCCGGATTCTTCCAGGTAGCGGCGGTTGAAGAGGCCAGTCAGCGGGTCGCGGATGGACTGGACGCGGAGGGTTTCTTGGAGGTAGAGGTTGGAGAGGGATATGGCGACGCTTTCGGCAGCGGTAAGGGCGAGTTGCCGGTTTTCGGAGTTGAAAAATTCCCCCGGGTTCTGTGCTTCGTCGCGCTGCCGGCTTTGAAAGTACAGGATTCCCAACCCCGTACCTTGCGCCATCAGGGGAAGGCAGGCGTGTCCGCCATGGGCGTCTTTGAGGTGGCGGCATGGCGTGGCGAATTGTCCCGGGTCAATGATATATGGCTGCCCGCGGCGTAAGGCCCAGCAGTCGTCGGGTTCAAAGGCTACATCGCTGACTTGGGGTTCGTTCCAGGTGGCTACGCTTTTGACAAGGTTGCGGGAGGGGCCAAAAATGTAGAGAACTCCGGCGTACGCCGGGAAGAGGTGTGCGCAGAATTGTGCGACGATGCTATAGGCTTCGCTGGAACTGGAGCATGCCTGGAGCAGATCGATCATATTGCGGAGGATGGCGGCTTGTTCCTTGCGCCGTTCCAGTTCCTGCAGGGACTGTGTGAGCTTCGCATTGGCGAGCCGGAGGCTCTCCTCCACTTGCTGGCGTTCGGTTACGTCCCAAGTGACGCCGGTAAACCGCATTGGCTGTCCATTTTCACCGCGATAGACCTTTCCACGGACAGACAGATACCGTAAGACTCCATCGCGGTTCACGACGCGGAAATCCGTATCATAGTCCGCACCGCTTTCAATGGAAGCGGCCGTCTCTTGCAAGACCCGCTCGCGGTCGTCCGGGTGCAACAGCGCTGCAAACTCTTCACCCGTCTTGACGAACTGGCCGGGCGGAAGGCCGAAGACGGCCGAGCAATTCTCGTCGGCCGTGACAGTGCTTGTCGCAATATCCCAACTCCAAACGGCGACTCCCGAAGCATGCAGCGTGAGGCTTAAGCGTTCCTGACTCTGCGCCAGTGCTTCGCGGGTCTGCTGGAGTTTCCGAATGAACCGAAGAAACAGGAGAACTGCAATTGTGGCCGCAGCAACGACAAGAACGGCGCCGACAACGGGGATGACGGTCATTGAGAAGCCCAAGTATGCTGAAGGAGCGACATCGACATCTCATGTCTTCTCCCGGTGTAAATCGCAGTTTCCGATAGTTTGCCGGAACTTTGCTCCGGCCTACAAACTAGTGTACGCCCAAGGGAATCGCCCAGACGCGCAGGCCGCCATGCATTCGGCGATAATCCGTACCCCGAACGACGTAGTTGGCCGGTCCTTGTGCTTCAGTTACGCCCTGCGCCCAGCGGCCAAGATAAGGCAACCAGCCGCCGGCAAAGTTTGGGATGAGTACCCAAGTATCAGTACCCATACTACCCACAACTCCTCGCTACTTAAGGCCCATAAAGTTAGCAATGAAAACGTGCGGAATGCCATGCGCGATATCAGATCCGATGGAGCGAGCTTCTTTACAATTCTTGGGGATTGCGGTAGCAAAGTAACAGCTGCACGCGGCGGCTTTTCTATCCGACTCACAGCATGCTCCCGCCGGAATATAGGCATCTGGTGGAGGAAGTCAACGTCGCGCGCGCCGGGTGCGCAATAGCAATAGCGACTTTGAGGGAATATCGGAGAACGTCTACGTTGGGGACGGTCGTGTCCGCTTTCGGCGCCCCCGCGAGGCTCCTCACGCAAGACCGACGCCTCCCGGCGGCAGCCGGATTTAACGCCGCGCGCTACCAGTTGCCATCGACCTGTATAAGACGATTCAAGACCTATAAGTTGGCGTGGGTGATCGCTTCGATCGAGGGGCTGCAACCCGCACGCGCAGCAAGCAGCGCCGCGAACGCAAGTATCTGGAAAACGAGGAGACACAGGAACTCTCGGAATGGATGAAGATATACTGACAACCGCAACAGCGTCGCGAGTTACTTATGCGTGATCCAATGCGTCAACGGGTTGACAGCCTGTCCCACAAACGCCGCCTACTTGTGACCTGGCTCTACAATGTGGGCCAAACTCAGGAGCCGCGAACTGATCTGGAGCTTCTCGCGCTCCGCCGCGTCCACGTTGATATCGAAACGAACCTTACCTTCGTCCAGCTTGAAGTTGATCACCACGCCATCTGCGCCCGAAGCATCCGATTCCCCAACCGTCAGAATGCCGGGTTTGATATCCGCAAGCATGGGGGGAGAGCGTTTGTGGTCCGCGGAGCCAATAAAAAGAACATGGCACCCGGCGACTTGTTTGACGGTGGAGATATGGCGGACTATCAGCGACCGGCCCTCGATTGCCCGGCCGGCTACCGTATCTTCCAGCGAACGACCGAAGGGGTCCTGGCCAAGCACACAGATGGCGATCGGTTCACTGGCGCTCTGAAAGGCGTCGGAGGGCCATTGTACGAACTTGGCGAAGTTGTAGAGGAAGGCCGCCTTCACCTGATACTCGTCGAGCGGTTGCTCTGCCGACGCGGTGGCAAGAGAGAACCGCAGCGCCATCGCCAGTCCAATCGCGGCTATGCGACCCATCACCCATCCCGCACGCCGACGGAACGGGGTCCCGAGATGGCTTAGAATCTCCATGTGATCTTGCCAAGCAAGCTACGCTGTACTTGTGTATAATCCACGCCATATGTGTCGCCGAATTCCATGTGGCGCGCAGTGAGAAGGTTTTGCCCGGTTACGCTGAACTCGATGGATTTCCGGATATGCCATTCTATTTGCGTATCCAGCCGGGTATAGCTGGGGACTTGTTCGTCACTTACTCGCCCAACGAAGTATAGCGATGTATCCCAATCGAGGTTAGATCGCAGCGTGACGCTGGAACGAACCTGAACCTGGTGTTCGGGCGCGTTACCCGTGACCGCAGCCGAGGCCTCACTCAACGGGTCCTGAATTATATTCATACGGAGGAGACTGTAGCCGGGACTGAGCCGCCATCTGCCGGTTACGTTCCAGGTAGCGAAGAGTTCGCCCCCATAAGTGCGGGCGCGCGCGGCCCCCACGAGGTTGAAGGGAAAAACGAAGTGCGGCGGCCCCGGCGTGTCCACGAAGTAAGGAGTCGCGGGCTCTGAGGTCTCAAGGTGGCGATAGTAACTGCGAAACGCGGCCACATCCAGAGACAAGCGTTTGGCGATTTGTGCTCGATAGCCCACCTCATAATCGCGAAGCTGTTCGGCCTTGATATTCTTGTTACCTTCGAACTGCAGGACCCCAAAATTGTTGCCTGCCAGTGGAATAATGGCCGCGTCAAATTGAATGTCGGTGTCCTGGCGAGCGGGTTGGCGGATGGCTTGCGAAGCCGATAGCCAGATGCTTTGGCGGGCTGTTGGCGCCCACACGAATTGAGCGCTGGGCTCATATTCGAATCCGGTATAGGCGTTATGCTCCAGCTTGGTCCCGACCGTGAACCACGCGGACTCCGCAAGTTTGATCTCATCCTGCACAAACCCACTGTAAAGACTGTCGGTCCGTTGCGGTGGGAACCACATATTGTCGAACCCCGATGTCAGCTTGTCGTCAGTTACACGATAGCCAAGCCCCCACACAACGTCGTTTCTGGAGTTGAGCGCGAGGTGATGCTGGAAGTCGATATCGAAGGTGTTCGAGTCTTCAACCAACCCCTGGTCAAGGCGATTGACGTGATTGTAATAGACGTTCACGGACATGTCGGAGCCGTTATCCAGCGTGTGGCTCCAGCGTGCCTGGAGGTCGCCGCTGGCGACGGTAATCGGGTCGTTAAACGTCGCCACGGCAGGCAACTGTTGTGACAATACCGTGGTCAGAGTCTGGCCTTCGGCCGATTGGTAAACGTCACCCTGCACCATCAACGTGTCTTGCGGCGAGAGCTCCAGATCGGCCCGGAAGCCTCCATGGAATTCATGCCAGCCATCCGCCGCCGCACCGCCGGCGGGGCTCATAGAGGAATCCGTGTTGGAGTACCTGCCAAAAGCGCGATAGGTTCCAGCGGCGCCCGCTGTTCCTCCGTATTGAACTAGGCTCCCGCTTTCTTGAGAACCTGCCTCAGCGACGACCAGGGCGCCTTGTGTGGATTTCGAGCTCATGGTGATGATGTTGATCACTCCATTCACCGCGTTGGCTCCCCACACTGTTCCGCCAGGGCCTCGAATGACTTCAATTCGCTCGATGTCTTCAAGCGGTACATCGATCTGGTCCCAGTAGACGCCGGAGAATGCGGGTGAGTATATGGAACGCCCGTCAATCAGCACGAGGATCTTATCCGAGTATCTGCTGTTGAAACCGCGAATGCTGATGGCCCAGGCGTTGGCGTCGATCCGAGCCACGTTGACTCCGGGAGCCATTCGCAGAACGTCTGGTATGTTGGCGGCGCCCGAGCGATGGATATCGTCTTGAGTGATCACAAAGACGGCCGCGCCGGTTTTCGCCAGTTTTTGCTCCTTTCGCGACACGGAAACCACCTGAACATTCATCAGGTCTTCCAAGCTGAGCTGAGTGAGGTCGGGCGCCTTAGGAACCTGTGCGAAAGCCGCACACGGTGCGAATACGCAGAAGGCAAGAGCGGTCTCAAAGCACGTCCGTGAGGAGCGTTTCGAGCACTTCACGCAGCTTCGATCCTCTTCACGTCCGCGAGAAAAGGCTCCATGCGATCAGGCTCGGGCGGCCTCGAACTTCCTCCCGCCGGCGCGGAGTTGGGTGGAATGCCGCGTTGCAGCGGGCTCTCGTCTCGAACCAGCCGCCACGCCCTTTCGGCATCAACCGGCACTGAGAAGAAATTGCCCTGGCCGAATGAGCAACCCAACGCCATCAGGAGGTCAAGCTGATTCTGTGTCTCCACGCCTTCCACCACCACATCCATCCTCAAATAAAGGGCTAGCTGCAAAATGATTCTAATGTATTGGCAACTGTCGTCATTCTGCCCCAGTTCCTTCGCAAAAGAAGAATCGATCTTGACTGTGTCGAACGGAAGCTGGCGCAAGTAACTCAAGGAGGAATACCCCGTTCCGAAATCGTCAATTTCGAGACCGATCTTCAGCTCCTTGAATCGCCTGAGCGTAGCAAGCGCCATTTCGGCATTCTCCATGACCGAGCTTTCGGTCATTTCGAGTTTGAGACTATTGGGATCCAATCCCGTTTCGGCAAGAATGAGCTCCACATCGGCGGCAAGAGTTTTCTCAGCCAGTTGCTTGAACGATATATTTACGCTGATCGAGAGCGCGGGCTCGCGGACCAAGCTTTTATGCCAGGCGGCCATCTGACGGCAGGCCTCTCGCAGCACCCACCGGCCGAGGGGAACGATAACCCCTATGTCCTCGGCGACCGAAATGAACTCGCCTGGGTTGAGGAGGCCGCGCTTCGGATGATTCCAGCGGACCAGGGCCTCGAAGCCCGTGATATGCCGATCGGCCAGCGATACTTTCGGCTGGTAGAGAACCACAAATTCCCCAGCCTTGACCGCCCTTTTCAGATCCGACTCGATTTCCATGCGCGCCACGGCGCGATCGCGCATGCCCTGGTTGAATACTACGAATCCACCTCTGCCGTGAGCCTTGGCGCAATACATGGCCGTATCGGCATTCCGCAGCAAGTCTTCGGGCGTGTCACCCGAAGAGCTCATGGCTATGCCTATGCTGGGAGTGGTAAACACCTGACGGCCATCGAGGTAAAAGGCGCCCCTGAGGTGTTTGAGTATCCGCTCCGCGACTTTCGCAGCTTCGTCCTGAAAGCGAATGCCTTCGACAAGGACTGCGAACTCATCGCCGCCCAGCCGCGCCACGGTGGAGGCAGACTCACCTAGCCTCCCAATCCGGCGCCGTCCAAGGACACTCGACCGCAGACGCTGGGCGACCCCCACCAGTAACTGATCGCCCGCCGCGTGTCCGAAGCTATCGTTAATCACCTTGAACTGGTCCAGGTCGAGAAACAAGACGGCGAAGAGAGTCCCGGCGGGGTTCCTTACTTCCTCGACAGCGCTTTCGCACTTATCCAGGTCTAGAGCCAAGACCGCAAAGAAATTCGCTTCGGGATTCTTGGTTGCCTCGATAGCGCTTTCGAGCTTGTCCATAAGGTAGAGACGATTGGGCAAGTCGGTCAAGGTGTCGGCGATTTTACCCTCAGTGATGTCGGTTTGAGAACCGGCTATGCGGACAGCTACTCCATCTTTATTGCGGACCGCGATTCCGCGGCTCAACATCCAGATATAGGAGCCGTACTTATTGCGGATCCGGTATTCACTCGAGAATTCCAATGCGGAACCCTGACAGTGCGCGGCAAGCTGGGCGCGTACGCGCTCCCGATCCGCGGGATGGATACGGCTGAACCATGCCTCCGGATCGGTCCATATTTCGGTACCGGGATAACCGAGCATGTGGATCCACCGGGGCGAAAAATAGATCTTGTTGGTGTCGAGTTTCCAATCCCACAGGCCGTCGTTCGAGCCTTGAGCGGCGAGGGCGTAACGCTCTTCGCTCTCCCGCATCGCGTCTTCCGCGATCTCGCGGTCCCGCTGGCCAATCTCGATTTGCGACAACATTTCGTTGAAGGAATCGATCAGCACTCCTATCTCGTCGTCCGCGTCCTTCTTGGCGCGGATGGAATAGTTCTTTTCAACCGAGACCAGACGAGCTACCGCCGCCAGCGCGGCGATGGGTGCGGATATGATGCGCTGAAGCCTGGAACTGAGCAGCAGCGCCAACCCCAGAGAAGCCAGCAGGACAATACAAAGGATTCCGAAGTAGCGCAGCAGGCGGATGTATGCGTCAATCATATCCGCCCGCAGATAGATGGAGCCAATGCGCTCGCCCTGGAGCAAGATCGGACGAAATATCGCTAAATCGCTATTGGCAAAGTAGAGACCGTCGGGCCGCGGCTGCGCCGGAGCGGGGAGTGTCTTGGTATTCCGATAAGTTGCGAAGAGGCGATTTTGCTGGTTGTAGACGGCTGCTGCCACGATCCGCCGGTCACCGCGAAGAGAGTTCAAGGTTTCGTTCGCAGCCTGCTCATCGGCGAAGCTCAGGGCAGCGGCGATGCTTTCGCTTTCGATGCCGGCCATGGTGGTCAGCTCGCGCGTCGCCGCGGTCCGGTACTGGAAGGCTTCATAGCTCAGGGAAGCGACGCCTGCCAGCAGCAGGGCGAGACTGCTGTTCAGCGCCATCAGAAGCAAAAGCTTGACCCGAATGGAACGGTTCCTGAGTGAGTTTGTCGGTTTCATACGTTTGGCGAGTTCGATCCGGTCTCACGATTAACTTGCGGCGCGCTTTTCGGTCGGGTCTCATTGCGAGCCCCCGGGCGGTTTTGCCGCCGCGGCCGGCGCGCTCTGAGCCGGCGCCGCTACGGGGTGCAAGCTTTCGATCAGTTTCTCGATGGGAATGGCCGCGTCCGGCGGCTTGACCGGTACGGGGCCTGTAACATTTTGGCCAGGAGTACGCATCTCCGTGCCCGTGTTCGGTTTAAGAAACGGACTTGTAAAGTTCAACTCAGGCGCGGGCTGCCCGGCGGGGATCGGGCGGACCAATTCCGGCGTCACAATGACGATCAGCTCCGTGTTTGTCTTTGAAACGGACTTAGATTGGAAGAGCTTTCCCAGAATCGGAATGTCTCCGATGAAAGGTATCTTCTGGAAGGTTTCTGTCACGCGGTTATCGAGAAGTCCCCCGATTGCGAAGCTTTGTCCGTCGTTTAATTCGACCTGCGTATCCATCTTGCGCGTGGTAAGCGCCGGAACATTGAAACCGCTTATCTCCAATCCGTTCGAAAAATCCAGGGCGCTCACTTCGGGCGCCACTTGCATATGAATAGTTCCGCGCGGCGTGATGGTGGGAAGAAAGGTCAGACGAATGCCATACTCGCGGAATTGAATGGAGACCGTCGGAGTGCCTCCTGTACCCGCACTCACACTCGGGAAAGGAAATTCTCCGCCGGCGAGAAAACTCGCTTGCACGCCATTCTCCGCGAGGATGTTCGGCTCAGAGAGAACCTGGAGCAGCCCTTTCACTTCCAGCGCTTCGATGGTCGCTCCCAGATTCAGATCTGAGCGGAAGAAGAAGAGGTTGAGAGCATCCGAAAGCGACGCCGCGATCGGGCTGGTGGGGGGAGAACCGGCGAAGCCTGGAGGAGAGAATTGTCCCGTGGTTACAGAACCAACGGTGTTAGCTGCGCCCGTACTGATTATATTCAACCCCAGTTGTGTGCTGATACTCCGGTCTATGCTCGCGAACTTGACCTTCAATAGAATTTGCGCTGTCGGCGGCGGTACGTCCACATACAGAAGATTTACGGTTTTTCCCAGAGTGGAGGCGATTGCGACCGCGCGGTCCGCACTGGTCACATCCTTGACTTTCCCCCGCAAAAAGACGGTCCCATCCTGGTAGCTCAGATCGACATGCTGCCCGGGCAGCTCCGTTTCTATTTCACGCCTGATGTCATCGACGCGGCTGTCCGCTTGGGAACGGCTGGCCGCCACCGTGATATCGAAGAACTCCCTGCTCCCTCCCTCCTGCCAGATGATCAAGCTGGTCGCTCCCGCCGCCTTGCCGTTCAGGAGCAGTTGGTGCGGGCCGATCACCGTACCCTCCGCGAAGTCTCCAAGGCCTACGGAAATGCGCTGCAGCGGAAGCACGGTGTCGATGATCACGGACTTTCCGACAATCAGCGAGAGTTTGGTCGGCGGTGGTGGGGGCGGCGGCGGCGGAGAGTCCTCGCGGAAATGCGCGGGCGGGGCGGGTAAGACCGGCGGCCCGCTATCCGCCTGCTGGCCGGTGGCGGCGGCCGCGAATGAGGTGGCAAGCAGACATGCAGTCCGCGTCATCGCGACGCCGCGGGACCACCGCCAGGTTCTCACTGCTTCCCCACCGGTCGGCTGAACTTGGCTTGGCTGCGCACGGAACCATTCAACACATCGACGGTATACATCAGAGGAGCGGCAGGCTCGACGACGACCGGCGGCGCCGGATGAATGGCCGGCGGCGGACTCTTTGGTCCCGTGCCCGCGGGGTGGTCGGATCGAACCGGCGCCGGCGCATGCGCACCATCATAGAGATCCGAGAGTATCGTGCCCGGCAGCCCCGAGATTTGATTATCCATGGGGTTTCGCAATACTAACTGAATGTGTGTTTCGTTGCTCGCCAGACTGAGAAGCTCGGCTTGGGCCGGCGTCACGAGCAGATTTACGACCTGCGCCTGTTCGGGTTTGCCTTCCTGATCCTGCTGGAAATTCGTGCCGGCCGAAAGGACCTGAATGTTCTGAAGGAGCGTCCGTTCCTTAGGCCCCTCGATCGAATTTCCTCCGGGCGGCACCCCCGAGATAAGCACATCCACGCGCATTCCGGGGACGACGAACCCGGCATCGCCAACCACTTCATTCACCTTGACCGCGCATGCCCTCATTCCCGGTGGAATGGTAGCAGCCAAACCGCCTCCGGACCCTTTCGGAGCAAGGCGATTGTCCGTAACCGGCTCACCTGCGTAGATCGAAGAAATGACGCCTCGGTTCGGATAACCGTCGCGCGTGAGGATCGCCCCCACCGGAACAGGACCGAGCCAGGCGGCCATTTTCACGTCGCCCTCGTGAATCAAGGTTCCAACCGCAAGATCCCGGGCGGCCACGGCGATCTGCGCAGTCGGCGCGGGCTTGGCGGCGCTTACCTTGGCGCCAACTGCCCGGTAGACAAGATAGCTGGCGCAGACGGATAGTACGAGGGCGCACGAGACAATAAGCAATATTCTTCGGTTCATTTAAGGGATGCCCTACGCCCCGGCTTCCTGCCGCAATTCGGGAGTGCAATTCGCTGCCCATGATTACGATGACGCTCCTCTTATCAAAGTCAACCAGTTACATCGCCAGCCTTATCCGATGGTGTCGCGAACTGACTACAGTCATTCAAACATAGCATCTCAGTGCTGACACCTTGGAGGCGCGATATGTTGGAAACCTCACGCCCACTTGGGTTCTATTTGATCTGTAGGCATCCATACATAGGTCATCTTCCTGCTTGACGGTGTCGATCTTATAATGATATACATTGAATTGGGGCGAATGCCGCCAAAGTAAGGTTTTACCGGATCTGGTGGCTTTGAATGATTCGCCTGATGTTATATTCGCAAGATATCAGCCTGCAATCCCTATTGGCGCCGACGCTAGGCAGTGAGTTTTCACTCCTCCTCGATCGGCGTATGGACAGAATACGGGAAATCATCTCGCGCGGGCAGTGTGATGTTCTCATACTGGATCTTGATTCCAGTTCATATCCCATTCAGGAGCAACTTGGATTTTTCGACGAAATCCGTGATTTCGGCGTACCAGTGGTAGTGATGACGGATGACGACAGTCGGGCGACGGCAATGGACTTGGTTCAGCGCGGCGTCTACAACTACATCCGAAAGCCGCCGGTACTGCCGGAACTGAAGATTGTGGTTCGCCGGGCACATGAATATGCCGTTCTAAAGCGGGAGCTCGAAAGTGTGCGTCAAAGGATGCCTCTTTCGGGGTGCGATCAGTTGATCGGTTCCAGCGCGCGCTCCCAGGTAGTGTACGATCTCATCCGGCGGGTTGCCAATCTGGAGGCGTCGGTTCTCATCACCGGCGAGAGCGGCACCGGCAAGGAGTTAATCGCCCACGCGATTCACAACCTAAGCCATCGCAAGGACCGCCCATTCGTCGCGGTCTCCTGCGGGGCCATTCCAGAGACGCTGATCGAAGCGGAGTTATTCGGCGCCGAAAAGGGCGCGTTCACGGGTGCGGCTACCAGGCGCAAAGGATATCTGGAAGAGGCTGGAAACGGGACGCTGTTCTTTGACGAGATTGGGGAGTTTACCGCCCACACACAGGTCAAGCTACTGCGGGTCCTCCAGGAAAGAGAGTTCAGCCGTCTGGGCTCCAGCCAGCTGATCCCACTCCAGGCCCGGCTGCTATTCGCGACACACAGAAACCTGCTTGAGATGGTGGAGGAAGGAACGTTTCGCCAGGATCTCTATTACAGAGTGAATGTTATGGGAATCAAGTCTCCGGGGCTCCGGGACCACACGGAAGATATTCCGCAACTCACTCAGCATTTCTTGGAGAAATACTCGCGGCTCTACCAGAGATCGCCGATCAGGATCATGCCGAACGCTATGGCGCTGCTGATTCAATATGAGTGGCCCGGAAACGTCCGTGAACTGGAGAACGTAATCCAGGGTGCGATCATCCTGAGCGATGACAATGCCATCCATCCGAAAGATCTGCCCAACGCAATGCAGCACCCAGACTTGTTGGGCCTGGGAGACTCTCTTCCTGGAGGGTCTTTCGAGGAACAAATGCGGGATTACAAAATAAGGCTGGCGCACGCGGCCATTCAGGAATGCAAGGGCAACAAGACGCTGGCCGCTCGCAGCCTCCACATCTCCCGGACCTACCTGCATCGCCTGATCAAAGGTCCGGGGGACGATGATGATGATTCCGTGCCACCGTCCGCAGCCAACTAGCTCGAGACGTTCATTATGCGCCGTTTTCGCCTGGCCGCGCCGCATCTCGTGGAATCTACGTTCGGACCCGCCGGTCGAGGACTTAGAGGAGCCGCCCAACGGTCTTGATAATTGGGTGCACTGTGAAATGTAAGACGGATGAATAGACATTTTGAGGGAACGTCCGCGAACATCGTGGTTGGGGCGGTGCTTCTGCTCATTGGAACGTCCCTGTTCCAGCAGGTGCGGCAAAGAGGTCAACACGATTTCATGGCCTTCTATCTCGGGGGTGAAGTCGCGGCTTCCGGACAAATCGCGCACATTTACGATAAGCCCGTATATCAGCCTCTAATCGCTCAGTTACGAAATGAAGGCGAACGCATGAGCGCGTTCGATGCAAATTACTTCATACGCCCTGCATTCGAAGCCTTCTTCTACGTTCCTTTCACCTGGTTTTCATACAGGGTAGCTTCAACTATGGCGCTAGTAGGAAATCTTGGTCTCCTCGGGATACTGGTCTGGAAGCTTCCCACCTGGCTTGCTGTCCCGTCGGCCATTCGTGCAGCGGTGCGAATCGGTCTGGCAGTGTTCTATCCCTTCCTCTGGTCCATTATGCTGGGCCAAGATACCCTCCTGCTGACAATCCTCATCGGCTACGCGTTTTCCAGAAATGTTGTTGGTGGCGACGCCGCGGCTGGATTCATAATCGGTTTGTGTGCCTGGAAACCGAATTTGATAGGGCTGCTTCCTTTCGGTCTTATGGCCGCTCGCAGATGGAGCATGGCAATATGCTGTCTGATGACGAGCTCTGCTCTTTTGGCTCTGTCATTTGGACTTGTGGGTTTGCGGGGATTTCGCCAATGGGTACAGCTTGTGCAGGCGCCATCTTCCGATATTACTCCGTCCTTAATGGGAAATATCAGGGCGTTAAGTATACACTTCGGCCTGGTATTCGCCGCCATCGCTCTGGCGGTGACATTCGTGTGTGTTTACATCGTGCTGCGCCATGGCTCTTTTGCCGACAAAATGTCGGCATCGCTTCTTGCCGCTTTGCTCATTAGCCCCCACACGTACTGGCAGGACTACTCATTAGCGGCCGTCGTCGCCATGCTTGGGATCAACCCGGCGGCGCGACTAGTTCTTCTTTTACCGTGGCCCTATCTCTACAACCGCAAGGACGAGCTTCCGATGATTTTCATTTCGCTCTCATACCTGATTGCGCTGGGCGTGAAACAGGCGCTTAGATCCGCGCCCGATCTCGAAGCGCGCTCCGCAATTCGCGAAATAGCGGAAGTCTGATGCAAGACCGCTTGGCGCCAGCTCGGCCCCAGGCGGCTAAACGCGTGTGCGACCAATGCATGTAAAGTCAGGGCTGCAGCGAGCAGTATCCGCCGCCAGTCTATTAGGGTCGCTGTTGGCCGTCGTCATCGCCTTACTTTGGGTGATCGTCTACAGAGATCGTATTGCCATTGTCGAGGGTTTGCTCGTGCTGGCTTCGGTGGCGGTTGCGCTGACGCGGCCGAAACTCGGCGCCCGAGCGCTCGACGGCTTCGATGCACTTCTCGGACGCATCGCACGGAAACCTCAGTGTTCCGTATGGCTGGTTGGAATTCTGTCGCTCACCGGCCGGGCGGCACTGCTTCCGATCTTCCCGGCGCCCACACCCAGGACGCACGACGAATTTTCGTACTTGCTTGCAGGCCAGACTTTCGCCTCTGGGAAAGTCACGAATCCCACTCATCGGTTATGGATGCATTTCGAGAGCTTCCACATTGACCAGAAGCCGACGTATATGTCAATGTACCCTCCCGTTCAGGGGCTTTTTCTGGCGCTCGGGATCATATTGTCCGGCAATGCCTGGATAGGCGTGTGGCTGAGTGCGGGGCTGATGTGCGCGGGCATCTGCTGGGCGCTGCAGGGATGGTTACCGCCGCGTTGGGCATTGTTGGGTGGTTTGTTGGTCGCACTGCGTCTAGGCATTCTAAGTTATTTTGCAAACAGCTATTGGGGAGGCGCCCCCGCCGCTCTCGGTGGCGCTCTGGTGATTGGAGCCCTGCCGCGGATCAAGCGGTCTTGCCGTGTCCGCGACTCGGTCCTTATGGGTTTGGGCCTCGCCCTGCTGGCCAACACTCGGCCCTATGAGGGCTTTCTGATCGGCGCTTCGGCCACCCTCGCCGTGATTACCTGGACAAGAGGATGGCCTGGAAGAATCCTGATTCTGCGCCTGATTCTGCCGCTTGGCGCTATCACAGTACTTACAGCGGGAGCCATGGCTTACTACGATGCGCGTGTATTCGGAAAGCCGTGGATTCTGCCCTACCAGTTGAACCGCGCAACCTATGCCGTTGCCCCACTGCTTCCGTGGAAGCCGCTTGCCGCCGCGCCGAAATATAACCATAAAGTCATGCGGGATTTCTACCTGGGCTGGGAACTCGATGACTACAAAAGCGCCCGTTCCATAGCGGGGAGATTCGAGCAGACGGTATGGAAAATGATATCGTTCTGGCAGTTCTTTGTTGGCCCAGCCCTTACTCTTCCCTTTCTGATATTGGCAGGGATATGCGGAGATAGAAACGTTCGCTTTCTCCTAATTTGCGGAGGTATCTTGATTGGCGCCCTTGCCGCCGGGATATTCTTCAATCCGCACTACGCCGCCCCCGGAACCGCTCTATTTTTTATCCTGTTAGTGCAGTCCATGCGCCGGCTGCGCCTCTGGAGATGGCAGGGAAACAAGACGGGCATGTTTCTGGTGCGCTCCATCCTTCCGATATCCATCGTGATGCTGTTCGCCGTCGCCTGCGCGCCCAAAGTATTTGCCAAGCCCTGGCCCGAGTATAGCTGGTACTACTTCATGCCGGGCCAGACACCGCGCAGTCGCATACTGGATCGCTTGAACAAGATGGCCGGACAACATCTGGTTATCGTGCGTTATGGCGCAAATCACAATCCGTTCAATGAATGGGTGTATAACGATCCCGATATCGATCATGCCAAGGTTGTCTGGGCAAGAGAGATGACCTCGGAGCAGAATGACCGGTTGATCATCTATTTTGGCGGCTGGAACATCTGGCTCGCAGAGCCGGATTGCAACCCACCCCGTCTTACAGAGATGCATGGAAAGACCGCTCTTGGCGAGGGCAGCCGTTGAGAGCGGGGGCAGGGTCCGTTCCGAAACAGTAAAGTCCGCCCATTTACTGGTTGATAGATGAAGGGATTGTTTCGGGAATAATGGCTGGCGACGCCACCGGGAAGTCGACAACATACGCGTACGTAAACAGCGCCGCCGGCCATAACTGTAGCAGCAAACGAGCCAAGGACCATGCAATTTGCCACGACAATTCCACAGGCGTAATCAAATAGATGAAGAACACTCCCGCACACATTCCCGTGAGGATGATTGCAGCCGATCGAGCACCCCGCGTCTCTTTACGTTTCAACAGGAACAGCGCCGCGAAGAGGGGAAGCAAGGGATTCAGGTGTTGGCCTCCGAAGTTTATCGCTTCGTAAATAAATCCAATCGCGATCGTCAGATAACGCGATGGATCTGTCACATCCTGAAATAATGCAGTCCCGGTGTTTTGCGTCAGATAATCCGGCGGAGCGAGACTTAGCTTAAACATTGTAAGTAGGGCGAGGATGCAGAACGCCCCGGATAAGAACCTGCTCACGGGCTCCTTTGTGCATTTCATCACGATCAGCAAGAGCACAAAGAAGAGCAGCCCTTCATTCTTCGTCCAGGCTGCCAGCGCCGCCGATGTTCCCGCCAGGATCGTCCCGGAAACCGGCAGGCGATCCCGCATGCAAAGCAGCAGGATGCTAGTCAGAAAAAAGAAACCGATGGGCACATCAGCGTACTGTGCAGCCCCCAGCTTTATGAAGGACGAGGTTCCCAGCAGTACGATCCCCGCCAGCAAGGCTTTTTCGCGATCGCCAAGCGCATATAACCCCGTCGTAAGGACTCCAACGGTCGCAAACGTGAATAGCGCCGCAATTCCAATCGGTACGTTTCGAGTCTCGGCGCCTGTATAGATCCAGGATCTTGCCACCAATCCAGGGAGCAAGAGGGGGTAATCCGGGTGCGACCAGAATAGAATCCTGGAAAATGAGGTTCGCCATTGCTCACCGCCGCGGAAAAGAAACCTGGCCCTCAAGTTCCAGATAGCCCACGCATCGCCTTGACCGTCGGGATGAATGCGAGACTCAAGCGCGAAGGACATGCAGGCAAGCAGAAATATCAAGACAAATACAATGACCAATGGATGCGTCCATCGGGAGAGCGTTGTCTTTGGAGCCATCGGCGATCTACAAAGACGACAACCTGTCGCTCTGGACACCGCGAGCGCCCCTAGTATGATGGCTAACCCGAGTTCAACGGAGATGTAAAATACGTGGACAGATCCATATACGAGCAGCCAAACGAAAAAGGCGCAAGAGCAAAGGCCAAATCCGACTCCGACTCCAAGACAAAGCCTTAGCCAATCATGACGGCACAAATGCTTTTCTCCGGGTATGCAGGCACGTACGAATGCGAAACCGATAATGATCGGGACCAACAAAGAAATGAGTACTGCGGCGGAAGGCATCACTGAGGCGCGCAGAACAGAAACCCGTTACCAAGAGTTTCCACAACGCGCAACCGGTATTGCGTGAGAGCGATAGGGATATTCGCTTTGCGTCGAAAGTCTCCGATTACAAATCGCCGGTTGGCTGTGTTTTCTACAATTAGAGGAGCGAGGCTGTAGGATAAGCCGTACAGTCTTTCATCGACTGCTTCGACATCGTTCCGATCGGTAATAAACCCGAGCGTCTCGCCGCGCGGGACAATTTGCCGCAGACTGGCTAGGTCGACATCCAATGCCCCCACAACCTGAGGGGTGCGATGGACGTACCGCAGGCTTGCGTCTCTGAGCAAAGCGACACTGGATGCGGTGGCGAAAGCGATCATCAGAATGGGGGCCAACAGCAGGCCGCGCATTTTATCGACGCCTCTCTTACGATCCAAGTATATCCAGCTTCCTCGTCACCATTTATAGCTAAGCCTTCATCACTGTATGGAGCCTTACTCTAACGTTGTCGTGGATACGGCGAGATCTTGGGGGGTTTAGAATCCGGTTCCACAAGCCAGACCCTACGGTCACGGAAGTATTGTAGAAGATCCTGGCTACTTCCGGTCTCCATCTCACGCGCCCATACCACTTTGGATTTATCGATGTCCGCTGCGTTGTAGACCCAATCGTCGAACGGCGCATGATCGGGAGCATATCTGACGATTGCGAGCTGCGGGCCAGGATAGCCCTCCAGTTCAGCCAGAACGTTGCCGCGGGCAAGACCCAGCGGTTCCGTGCCGTACCACATGGCTGGCCAGCGAGGGATGGAAAGTCTCAGCGGCTCGGCGTATAGCCGAAGTCCGGCCAGGGTCAGACAGAGGACGGGGATGACACGCACCAGAGCTACGCCCAACGGCCGGTTTTCCGGACGCCACGCGCGCAGATGCCGCATAGCCTGCAGAAGAAAGGCATAAATTGCGCATGTAAATGGGGCCACATAGTGCGGAAATAGCCATACATCGATACTCAGACCGAGCCCGAATACAGCCCCCCCGGCAACCAGAAAACGCAACCGGCGATCCAGGAGTACCCTCGGTATCATGATCAGGGGTGGGAACAGCGCGAGGCCGAAGAAGAAGAACAGCACTGTTCCGAGCTTCTTCGCCGTTCCATGAATAAACCCGGTCAGTGTCCGTGCATACAGAAAATCGCCCAACTCCGATTTGGAATAGAAATCGCGCATCACCTTGTACCGATAGACGGGCTCGGACCTAGGTCGCTGCCAGGGAAAGTACGGCGCCGAAGCATAGGTCGCTCGATTAATCTGGTAAGGAAGCGTACGGGCGTCGCCGAATACGCGGTAATTATAGTAGGCCATCATTCCGGCCACAACGAGCAGCAGCGCTATCGGGGCTATCGCGCGGCGAAGAAGAACGGAAGTGGAGGGTCGCGCCTTCGTAACGGCCCACCAAAAAAGGGCGAGAGCTACTGGGGTGCATAGCAGCATGCCTTCGTAGGGACGGCTGTTGGCGAGGATGGCAACGCCCAGAGCCATCCAAAGCCCGTCGCGAATCCGGGCCGTGCGCATGATGCGCGGCAGGGCCCCGAGTACCAGCGCGCCGCCAATAGCCGCTACCGCGCCCCCGTGGTACGCATCGACCCAGTAACTGAAGAGCGCCAACCGTATCATTGAGAGCATTCCGCCCAGCAGGGCCCAACCTGGGGGCAGCCATCCTTGCAGCATCCAGCAAATTGCGGAGCACATTACCCCAGCGCTAAGCCAGACGCCGAACCACGCATCGCCCTTCAACACCTTCCCCAACGCTAGCACCAGCCCCTGCGCAGGGAAATACATGGACATGTAGGTCGGTTTTTGAGTGATGTGAAAGCTTTCAAAGTACATCCACATCGGGGGAGTTAGGTTCGTCAGCCTGCCTGAGGCGAAAGTGTCCGCCGCAAGCAGATTCGCGAACTCGTCATGAATGAATGGTTGCGGAATGGGCGACAACGGAAGAATCGCCAGCCTGATCAGAAGCGCCGCCGAGCCCACTGTCACAATGGATAGTCCGCGCCTCTGCGCCAGGCGGCCGAAGCATCGCTCCACCTTCGATAACCACCTTGTCCCTACTGCCGGCCAACAAGCTGCGGCCGCAACGGATATCAAGGTGGCTCCGGCTTCAATGACCAGGAGCGAAGGCCCGCCGGATACTGCCGAGCTTGAAACTGCAATCATGCGCGTGATCTCAAGTGGTCCGCGCCTGGGATTTGGTAATAAACGCCGGGAGTGCGGCCCTGTGCTCTCACCGGTCAGGTGGTATAAGTCGAGAGTGTATTTCCGACCTTGCTGAAGACGTTGCCAATGCTGGCAGCGACCGTTGACAGGCCGGCGGTGGCTGCCAGAGCGATGAGCGCCATTACGAGTGCGTATTCGATCAAGTCCTGCCCGCTCTCATCAAGTAGATCTTTGGCACTTATTAAGGTTCCGATAAGGCACACGCTTGCTCTCGACCGGCCCAATTCTCCGTACGGCACAGTTCGTAGCGAAGCACTTGGAATGCCACTTCGCGCATCCGTATCCAAGGAATCCTCGGATCCGCCACTTATGGCGAATTCACGAACCATTGGCTGTTAACGGCCGTCTACTAAGCTTTGCCTCACAGTCACTGTCCGTACACAGGCGATACGACCGAGGGCGCAGCAACAGGAAAAAGAATTCGGAGGTCCGCGACAGGCCCGATTGCAAACTCACGGCCGCCACGCACGACCATACGCAGCTCACCAGGAGGAAAGCGCTTTCGTACCGATGCCATATAACCGCTATATTCGCTGTCTCCCAGCGGCAGCGGAAAAAGAATAAAGTCGCGAAAGGGAATGACCGGGAGCCGGCTCTCCAGCCGGGTATCGCGATCGTTCATGGCAAACACCCGGATTCCCGAGGTGAGTTGTACCCCCGGGAACTCAACAGTCAAGTAGCCGGGCAGGTAATATCCAGCGTGCCGATAGCCAAGAAAGTGAGAATCGAAACCGACGATCATGGTCTCCTTTGAAGATGCGACTTGCGGCAGAACCCGGATTATGGTCTCGAGTTCGTTCTCAAATCTCCGAACCTCACGGTACGAGCAGTACACAGGAGCGCGGATGAAAATCGTGGTATTAGCAGCGGCACAGCCACTGATCGCCAAGATCTTCAGAGCCCTGCTTAACCGAAGATTCGCGTACCAGGTTGAAGCCCACAGGCCCATCCATGCGCAAACCGGCGGCGCGAGCGCCAAAAGATAGCCGCTGTTTACGAACCTCAGATAAATAAACGTGAAGAAGAGCAGGCCCGGCGCGATCCACACCCACGTGAACATGGTCTTGCGCCGGCCGATGGAAGAATCCCGCCCGACTGCCTTGAGCGGCAGTAGTGCGGCACAGCCGAAACAGAGAAAATAGATACCCACGATCACACAGGCGCGGGCAACGGAGTTCAACGCGGAGGAATTGAAAAGCATCTCCCTCGATGGTACGGTAAGCCACAGTGACACAAGAGATGAGATATAAGCTTTCCAGCCGCATATCTCAATCATCGGGATGAACCATGCGAGCAGTGTCAAGGTCAACGCGCCGATCCCGGCAGCAGCCCGCTTGCGGCTTGCGTTGCTAAACGAAAAGAGCAGGAGAGGACCGAGCAGCAGCAGCGAGGAGGGACGGAACCCGGCCGCGATGCCCACCACAGCTGCGCCGGGGAAGATCAACCCGCCCGCGCCGCAATAGATGCGCCAGCAAAGATATCCTGTGAGAGCCGAGAAGAAAGCTTCGACGATATAAGTGAGGGCAACCGTACCATGAAACCACGCTAATGGGGAGAACACAAAAATCAGGCCGGCGAAAAAGGCCGCTTTCCGCTCGAACCAATTGTCCGCCAACGCGTAGATCATCACCGCCGCGCCACAACTAAAGACAATGCTGATCGCAACGAGAGCCGTGTTTGCGTCGAGAAAGACCAAATTGGCTAAGCGACCGAGATACACATATAAGAAATATCCTGGCGGATGCGGTTGATGGACGCTCGGATCGAAGCGCTTCAGCGCGAGCGCGAAGTTGACCGAATCGATGTCATAGAGGTAGTGACTTCTAAACGCGAAACGCGTCAGCGCTGTCGCGACGACCAGGATGGCCGCGTCCAATGCCTGGCGGGAATTCATGCCACGCCTGCCAGACACAAAGCCTGCGTAAGGTCCATTAAAGCCTTGGCTTCCCGCTCAGCAGTACGGCTGTCCGGTCCCGATAGAGTTCCTGCCAGCCATTGGCTTCTAGGGCTGGGATCAATCGATAATCTGGGGGGAGCAGTGCGTGCGTAAAATGCCAGCGATTAAATTCATCGCGCCAGCCGGTCTTGAGACCCTCCAGGCGTGAATACCGCCGCAGGAACTCGACGCCGTAAAAGTCGCTGCGGCCATCGAAGAACACCTTGCGTTCGCCGTCGAACCGGTAGATCAGATAACCGCCGAAGGTGTCCGGTGCAAGAATGCGGGCGTTCGCCGGTAGGGACGCGACTATTGCGGAGGCTGCGACTGGCAGCAGGTTGGCGGGAAACCCGGCGCGAGTCCGAATCGAAGCAAAGATCAGAATGGCGACGAGCGGGACAAACGCGAATCCGCGAAAACGCCGGTCGATCGCCTGGAGGCGGCCGCCGTAGTCAAGCGCGGCATCGAGTCTGTAGCGCAATCCCGTCGCCAGACTGGCAGCTCGGGAAAGAACCGCCGTAATCGAGCCGTTGGCAAGCGGCAGAAGAAGCAATGCGGCTAACGGCAGCGCGCGCACTGAACGCAGCGCTAATGCCGTTAGCAACATGGATAGCAGGAAACGTGCGGGCTTCTGCGCCGCCAATGCCGCAAAGCCTCCAGCGAAACATATAGCGATGGTGAGCATGACCTGGAACGCCCCAGGCGTAAGAAAATCGAAGGACTGAAACTCGCCGATGTGATCGGTTATCCGGGAATCGGAAAGATAGAAGAAAACATGCTGGTGCAGCCTCCAGCCGTTTGGGTTAGCGAGCGTACCCGCTGCAGCCGCGAGGGCAACCCAAATGTAGCTCCGTACACTGCAGCAGCCGCGGGTTTCCGGAATCGGAGGGGTTCGAACCTCCCAAATCAGGGGCCTTAGGTACGCGCCCGCCGCATAGATCAGCGCGATCAGCGGACCGAAGAAGAAGCTCGCGTGAAGGTTGGCCCACGCAGCCGCCACAATCGCGACAAGCGCGAGATGGCGCCACCGCAGACGATGCGGCATTCGCTCGCACAACCACACTGTCCCCAGCATAAACAGCCAACTGAAAATGTGGGGCCTCGCCAGCCAGTGCAGCGTGGTAGTGGTCAGCGTGGGGACGAAGAACAGGCCTGCAAGAAGGAAATTGCCTCCGGCCACCTGGTTCAACCGGAACCACATCCACACGGAAGCGCCAATACACAAGCCGTACATCAACGCAACGCCTCCGAGTCCGGAAACGCGACACACCGCTCCCATCAGGACGTCCGCGCCCCATTCCCACGCCACCCATGGTTCCCCACCCTTCGTAAAAGAGAATGGATCGGCGTGCGGAAGCGAACCGGTTGAGATGATCCGCTCGCCGTTGCGAATATGCCAGCCGGTATCTGAATCCTGGAAGAGAGCGGTTGCGCCTCCGAAGATAAAGAACACCGATAGCAGAGTCATGAGTCCGGCTATCAATGCCAGATCCGGAGTGAGCCACGAAATGAGTACGCGGACACACACGGCCGGTCGGGATTCCGTTGCCCCTGTGACGCCCATCGGGATGGGCGTAACCAGCGTCTGACCGGAATTCATCATTGGTTTAGCCGCACTTGAGAGGCCACTTGGCAAGTGTTGCCAAAGGCTTCAAAGACGTAAGGTTGACGATTTCGCGTGTCGAATGTTCTCCCTATTGTGGTGGAGTCTCCGTCCCCGGCGGTTAACCGCAGTAAGCGGCTGTGTATACTACCGCTTACTATTCGTGCTCAGGACAATCGCCGCCATCTGCCTAAGCTGCTGACGTGGAAATGATCTACGCTCACTCTTCAAACGGCTCTTCGAATGCTTTAGCAGGGCAGGAGAACAATCACTCAGGAATGGCGACGGCCCCGGTTCCAATTCCCGTTCCGTCGAAAGTAGGGCTATCTCGCCGATGGCTCCGGACTATCCTCATCGCCGCTATCCTCTCGTTTGTCGGCAAGGTGGTCATTGCGTCCCGAACATTCGGCTCCACAGACGCCCTTCTGTGGGAAGCGAACCTACAGGAGTTGCGGGAAGCCGGCCCGGTGGCGCTTTATGAGAACGGGACCGTCCTGCGACGCAACCTAGTTCCCTATCATGCCGAGGTGTTCAACCATCCGCCTTTCACGATCCGTCTATTATGGTTGGGCGGCTGGCTTTCCAAGCATACGCGAATGCCGTTGCGCTTCTGGCTTCGCGCCGGGTGTGCGGCGGCAGATCTGGCGAGCCTGATACTGATATTGAGGATCGTTAGAGGAACGCGGTTGTTCGTTTCCCCGCTGGCATTACTTCTCGTTGCAGCTTCGCCAATCTCGCTGTTGATCTCAGGGTTTCACGGGAACACGGATCCGATCATGATAGCGTTCCTGCTACTCGCGGCGTACTGGGTGCATCGAGAGGATCCACTGCGAGCAGGCGCCGCCTTGGGGTTAGCCGCTGGCATTAAGATTGTTCCGCTGTTATTCGCGCCCGCACTCGCGCTCTGCCTGCCCGGTAGGAAACGAGCTGTATTCCTGGCCGGCGCGGTTGGAGTGTTTTTTACCGGATCGCTCCCCCTCATAATAGATCATCCGGGATTGATCTGGTCACACGTCTTTGGCTACACTCCACAGACCGGCATTTGGGGCATTTCGCGTTTCGTCGCCGCGCTCGGCGCCGAAACGCAGGCGCTGACATATGCTCACTTCGCGAAAGGCTTCCTGCTCGTTGCCCTAGGTGTGATTTCCGTGTGGCTCAACCTTCACAGGCCGCAACCGCCCATCGTCCTTCAGTGCGGGCTGCTGGCATTCGTTCTGATCTGGCTCGCGCCAGGGTTCGGGGTGCAGTATCTGGCGTGGTTGGCGCCGTGGGCGTGCCTGCTGAGTGGAAGACAGGCCGCCGCGTTTCAGGGCATCGGCGGCCTCTTCCTGACCTGGTATTACACGGAGGGCGCACATGGATTCCCCTGGTATCTCGCCAACTCGGCGGCCACCCAGGTCTGGCATGGCCCACTGATTTTCGTCGGACTTCTGTGCTGGCTGGTGATCGGCTGGCTGACATTTGCTATCCTCCACCGTATAGTGGATCTTACCGAACTTGAAGCGACGCCGCTGTGTCCGGGCAACTGCAATCTGGGCGCCTCTGGATCGTCGTATCCAGCAGCTGACTTACACGCCTTTTCGTTTCGCCGGTGTCGCTGGAGGATCACCCGTTGAATGCGGGTGTAGACAACCGCTTACTATTGCCCCCTCACGAAATCGCAACCTGATACTTAACCTACTGACCTGAGAGGACCTACCCGCCTGTCTTCCAAACGGTTCTCCGAATGCACTAACATCGGCGGGAGTACCAATTACATGAGAGACAGCCTTTTGAAGGTGTATGTAAACATGCAAAGTCTGAAAGATACGCTGATTGCGGACCAAAGTGGGCAGGACCTGATTGAATACGCGCTTGTGGTGGCCCTCATTGCACTAGCGGCTACCGCCGGTATGGGAACGGTCGCAACTGCCATTAGTAACGCCTTCAGCAAGATCGGTAGCAGGCTGTCGGGTTACACCAGCTAATCTGTCGTGAAACAAGAGTTCGGGCGCGGATGCGCGGTCCTCTTTTCTTTTGCGGACCCTCACGTATATGCAATCGACTGCCTGGTGGCCTCTTCTAACTCTGCTCGTGGCGGCTACGGTTATGGATGTCCATAGCCGGCGCATCCCGAACTGGCTTGTGCTGCCATTTCTAACCGCCGGAGTGATAGTGACCACGGCTAGTCACGGCGTTAAGGGTCTGGGACAAAGTATGGGCGGGATAGCGCTTGCGGTGGCCGTCACAGGAATACTCTGTTGGCTCCATGGTATGGGTATGGGTGACTTGAAGCTATGCGCCGCCGTTGGCGCGTGGATCGGCCCGGCGCAACTCGGCACGGCGCTGGTGGTAACAGGTATAGCGGGCGGCGCGCTGGCCCTAATCTGGGCGGCGTGCCACGGATCGTTGCGGGAATCGCTGGATGGTTCGAGCGATTTGATTTCGAGCCTTTGGACTAACGGTGTTCGTCCCCATCCCGTCCTGGTTCTCGATAACCCTTCCGCGCGGAAAATGCCTTACGCGCCGGCAATCGCTATCGGAACACTGTTTTCGTTTTTTGCAACCTGAGAATAAGTCTTGCGAAGTTACTTGCTCGTAAACAGATCCCACTATGCCCGATATTCCGAAACCCACAACATCGAAAGCTCTCTCCGTCGCGCTGATGGCGCCGGATGCCGGGCGGCGCCGGTCTCTGGCAACGGCGCTCGCCGGCTCGCACTTCAATGTTGCCCGCGAGTTCGGCGCCTACCCCTCGCCAGCCGATCTAACGGAAATCGCCCGGCTAGCCTGCGACGTAGTAATTGTGGATCTGGATGCCGGTGTCGAGCAGTCGATGGGTGTGATCGAAAGTATTTGCAGCCGCTATCCTGCCATGACCGTGATGGCTTACTCCAGCAAGAATGATGCAACCTTGATGCGTCGATCCATGCAAGCGGGCGCGCGCGAATTTCTCATCGAGCCGCTCCTTCCGGAAGCGCTAGACGAAGCGTTCATTCGTACCTCCTCCCGCCGCCCAAACCAGGAAAAGGCCGCTGGAAAGATGCTGGTGTTTGCCACATCCAAAGGAGGCGTGGGCGTCACCACTGTCGCTGCCAATTTTGCTTTGGCTCTCGCCAAGGAATCCGGGGCCCGGGTTGTAGTTGTGGACATGGATTTCCAGCTGGGTGAAATTGCCGCCGGCCTTGGTCTGACCGCGACTTTCTCGGTGGTGGACGCGCTCATGAACGCCGCCCGGCTCGACCGTGAGTTTTTGTCTACTCTCCTGATCCGGCACGCCTCCGGACTCTCAGTACTGGGCGCGCCGGAAGACTACAGCTTCTTTCACTCCCCCGTCGACGAAGGTGCGAACAAGCTGTTCCGGATTCTGCGCGATGAGTTCGACTATGTGGTGGTGGATATGGGCGCCTGCCACGGCCACATTCAGGAAATGCTCTTTACAATCGCGACTACGCTCTATCTCGTCACGGAAATGACTTTCCCCGCGCTGCGCAACGCGCACCGCTTGATCTCATATCTTTCCGCCCGAAACCCGGACCGCCAGTTGGAAGTGATTGTTAACCGGTTCAACTCCCGTCACAGTAAGATCGACGAGAATAGCGCCACGAAGGCGTTGACCCGGCCGGTGAACTGGAGAGTCCCGAACACTTACGCTGCAGTCCGGGCCGCGCAAGACAACGGTGTTCCACTTGTCATGGAGAGTTCGCCCTTCACGCGCGTAATCGTGCAGATGGCGAGAGCCGCCTGTGGCAGCGGCGTCGCCGCCAAGAGCGAGACTGGTAAAGGGTTCCACCTTTTCGGTCTGCGAGGAGTGCTGGATCCGGTGCACACGTAAAATGGAAGTCCTCGATTTTGAAAAACTGAAAACCGCGCTGCACGGTACACTGCTATCCAGGATCGACCTCGAGAAGCTTTCTTCAGTCGATGACGCAAAAGCCCGTCGCGCCGTCGGCAACATGATTCAAGAGATTGTCGGCATCCAAAAAATCCCCCTGAACGCCGGCGAGAGGGAGCGGATTGAAGGCGACCTTCTGGACGAAGTCTTCGGGTTGGGACCGCTGGAGCCCTTGTTGAAAGATACCACCGTATCGGACATTCTGGTCAACAACAGGAATGTCGTCTATGTAGAGCGCCGTGGAATTCTTGAGAGGACCGGCGCAAGATTTCGGGACGACCGGCACTTGATGCAAGTCATCGATCGCATCGTGTCCCGCGTAGGCCGCAGAGTGGATGAATCCTCGCCTATGGTCGATGCGAGGCTTCTCGATGGCTCTCGAGTGAACGCCATCATTCCTCCGCTGGCGATCGACGGCCCGTGCATGTCCATCCGGCGCTTCGGCAGCGGGCCGGTCGCGGCGGACGCTCTCGTCAAACTCAAGAGCATTTCCGCGGAGATGATGCAAATTCTGGCCGCCGCCGTGAAAGCGAAAATCAGCATCCTGATCTCGGGCGGCACCGGAGCCGGTAAGACCACGTTTATGAACATCCTCTCCAGCTTTATTCCGGAGACCGAGCGGATCGTCACCATCGAAGACGCCGCCGAATTGCAACTCAAGCACGAGGATGTCGTGCGGCTAGAGACCCGGGCTCCAAATGTGGAAGGGTTGGGAGCCGTGCGCCAGAGACAACTCCTGATCAATAGCCTTCGCATGCGGCCCGACCGGATCATCATCGGCGAGGTTCGCGGCGAAGAAGCCTTCGACATGCTGCAGGCCATGAACACCGGTCACGAGGGTTCCATGACCACCATCCACGCGAATACCTCCCGTGACGCACTCTCAAGGCTGGAATCCATGGTCGCAATGGCGAATGTCAATATGCCGGAAAGATCCGTCCGCCAGCAGATTGCCTCCGCCATTTCAGTGGTAGTGCAGGTGTCGCGCATGAGCGATGGCACTCGCAAAGTGGTCAATATCTCCGAGATCACCGGCCTCGAAGAAAACATCATTAGCATGCAGGATATTTTCAATTTCGTCAGGAAGGGCATTGGACCTGACGGCAGGGTCATCGGGTCGTTCCAGCCTAGCGGTATCCGTCCGAGCTTTCTCGACCGGTTGCGGGTTGCAGGCATTCTGTTGCCGGCTGAAATCTTTGAGCGCTCAGTGGAGGTCGGTTGAGAATGCGGCCTGGAATGCCAGGAAGGGGCGGGATATGTTGCTGATCGTTATGTCAGTCTGTCTGGGCATCTTCGCCATCGCGGCCTTAGTAGCGATGACCGTAGGAACAGGTACATCGAAACGCGCAACTCTACGCCTCGCCGCGTTGGGCCAGGAATTCGCTCCTACCAGCCACGAGGAAACCATCACCGATATTCGTAAAGAGCAACAACATTTAAGCGCGATTCCCTGGCTCAACCAATGGCTGACCAAACTGAACCTGGCGACGGCCTCCAGCCTATATCTATACCAGGCCGGCGTCACCCTGTCTATTGGAACCCTTCTGACGACATCCGTCGCGGGCTTCGCCGTCCTGGGATGCATATTATACCTGCGCTTCGGAGCGACGCTCCCGGCGCTCCTGCTGTCCGCCGGCTTTCTTCCGCTGCCTTTTCTATACGTCCACCACAAGCGTACCAAGCGTCTGTTTAAGCTGGAACAGCAATTACCCGAGGCGCTCGGGATGATGGTGAGCGCACTCCGCGTGGGCCACAGTCTGATTGCAAGCCTGGGCGCCGTCGCCCAGGAATCATCGGAGCCGATTGCCGGAGAAATGCGCAAATGCTTCGATGAGCAGAACTACGGCATCGACTTGCGAACCGCGCTTATGAATCTCACGGGGCGGGTTCCCGTTCAGGACTTTCGCATTTTTGTTGCGGCCGTGCTCATTCAGAAAGAAAGCGGTGGGAATCTGGCGGAAGTATTGGAGAAGGTGGCGGGGACTACTCGCGAGCGGTTCCGCTTGAAAAAGCAGGTCAGCGTCCACACCGCACAAGGGCGGATGACCGGCTGGATACTGTCGTTTCTTCCTGTTATTCTCGGCACAGCCATGTACTTTATGAATCCGGACAGCATGAGTGTCTTGTGGAAGCGCGATATTGGGTTGAAGATGCTATACACAGCCTTAGGCATGGACGTTGTCGGCGGGCTCATTATTAGAAAAATCGTTGCGATTCGGGTCTGAAAGGCAGCTTATGCAACTTGCGATATTCGCGTTCTTAGCGGCATTCCTGTTGATATCAAGCATCGGTATCTTGATTTTCTACCGGCAGACCGCTCTACGAAGACTTTCGCAAGTAGTGTCGCGTGCGGCGGACGCCAGTATATTGCGCAGCGTCGCGCCAACACGAGGGGCCAAAATCGAAAAGCTCGTCAAGCCTTTTGAAAAGGTATTGCCGAGAAGCGCGCAAGAAGTCTCAACCGTTCAGAAGCGCCTCATTCGTGCGGGTTATCGCGACAAAGCCTATCTCAATATATTCTATAGCTCGAAGGTGCTCGTTCCGGGTTTCCTCTGCCTTCTTGCCACTGTCACGCAGATTTACGCATACTCTCCGCTCTTCGTATATGCATTAGCGGCTGGACTCGGGTATCTCGCTCCGGATTTCTGGCTCAGCAATCGCGTTCGCGCCAGACAGTTGCAACTCCGTCTGGGCCTGCCGGAAGCTTTGGATCTCATCGTAATCTGCGTGGAGGCGGGCCTCAGCATGGATAAGGCGACAATGCGTACGTCCGAGGAACTGCGGATCAGTCAGCCGGCCATCGCCGATGAGCTGAATCTTGTCTCACTGGAACAGCGCGCCGGCCGCCCGCGCTCTGAGGCCTGGAAGCATGTTGGGGAACGGACCGATGTCGATACCATTCGTTCTCTGGCATCGATACTCATCCAGGCGGATAAGTTCGGCACCAGCATTGGAAAGACTCTGAGGACCCATTCGGAAACGTTGCGTACGCGGCGGCGCCAGGACGCGGAGGAGCAAGCGGCGAAGACTACCGTGAAGCTTATTTTCCCGCTGGTGTTGTTTATCTTCCCTTCGCTGTTCGTCGTAACGCTTGGACCCTCAATGATCATCATGTTCGACGGTTTTTCGAAGTATTTGAGTTGATCCGGCCTCCGGCTGCCTCAATTCGAAGGAGAGGAGAAAGATTATGGACACAGCAACTGTTATTCGCCTGGTGGCGGCCATCCTGTTCGTCATCGGCTTAGTGGTCTTGATTCAGCGCCGCCGCAAGAAGACTGTTTAACTGAGGGGTTGCGGTAACATCGACCGAGAGGGGATTCTCGGAGGATGGCAAGCTGATGGCGTATGTTTGGAAGCTGTGCCGGGCCGGCGGGGGCGAGGGAATAGTGGGGTGCCAAAGCCATGAGACGGACTGTCTGTGTATACAATCGGAATCGCGAATCGTTCTTGGGACTTCGCGTCGCTCCTGCCGATACGTGGCTCATGCGCATGAAGGGAGCGTTGGGGAAGCTTGCATGGAAACCTGACGATGGCATCTGGCTGATTCCCTCCCGCGGGATACACACGATCGGAATGCTCTTTCCGATCGATCTGGTTTACCTCGATGCCGCGAGCAAGGTGATTCATTTAGTAGAACACCTTGGGCCATTTCGAATTTCCCCGATCAGAATCAAGTGCGCCAGTATTTTGGAATTGCGCCCGCGGGCAATTTATGCTTCGAACACCCGAATCGGCGATCAATTACTTATCTGCGCACCCGAAGAGATGACACAGTATTGCGACCAGAATCGAACACAACCCGTGTTCACGGACAGGTAGGGTTTAACGTGGGATTGATGTATCGGCAGGCCTTCAGTAAGATCAGAGCGTGGCTACTCCAGGAGAATCCGGAGCCCCGGCGGGCTCCGAGAAGCAGGGAGCCGGAGGTTGTCGTGCATTACTGGGATGGATCCGTCCCGGAGGGACGCCAGATCCGCGACATGAGCGAGACCGGCGCTTATATTTACACGCCTGAGCGCTGGTACCTCGGTACGATCATCCGGCTGACCCTACAGGGGTATAAGACGGTCGTGCGCGAGGATGGCGCCAAAGTTCCCGCAGCGTCGATCACCGTACGCGCACAAGTTGTCAGGCATGGATCCGACGGAGTTGCCGTTGCGTTCGCCTTTCTCAATGAAGAAGAAGAGCAGTCCTTCCGGACATTTCTGGGCGCAATTCCATCCCAACCGGCAACAGAAGGATCCTCCGTAGGGGCGTCGGGAAGGGATGGACAAGCCCTTATAGAGTTCGCGTTGATCATACCACTAATGTTTCTTCTGGCCGTGAACGCCCTTAATTTCGCCGGCTTTCTCTTCGCGTGGATTACTGTGGCCAACGCGGCCCGCGACGGCGCACAATATATGGTGATGTCCAGCGCCTCCCCGGGGGCGCCAACCGCCGCCACGCTGGCGCAAGTCACCGCGCTCGTTACCAATGACGTCACATCGCTCATGAACCGCTCGAGCGTGGTCGTCGAAACATGTACTAATGCCAATAACACTATGGCGCCGGCAGGGTGCACTACGCTTTCGGATCCCGAATCGCCCCTGTATACTCTCGCTACCGTAGACGTGACCTACACCTATAAGCCCTTCATACCGTTATTCCCGTTCCCAGGGTTGCATATTAACGCTACTCTGCCGTCCAGCGCGATTCACCGGAAGGCAGTCATGAGAATGCTTAAGTGACCCTGGGATTGCATGACCGCGGCGGCAAAGCCAGCCTGCAATCTCGCGGTCATGGCACTCCGCGGGCGGCCGGGCGTCGCGGTCAAAGCCTTGTGGAATTTAGCGTGGTTACGCTGCTGACGGTCATGATGCTTCTATTCGTTGTCGAAATGGGCCGGATGCTGCTGGTGTACACCACGGTTGCCAACGCCGCCCGTGCCGGCGTGCGTTACGCGATCGTGCACGGCAGCACGCGCGCTGCCGGCGCCACGCTAAGTAGCGCCAGTGGGCCGAGCAACACCGCTCAGGTGGTGACCGTTGTGACGAACTTCGCGAGCGCGGGTCCGTTGAACATGAGCCTGTTGACCGGAAATATCGCTGTAACCTATCCAAACGCCTCCAATGCTCCCGGCCAGCCGGTGAATGTCATTGTCTTGTATCCTTACGATCCACTGACATCGTACTTCTCGAAGACCGTGATCCTTGGCAGCGCCGCGCAGGGGATCATAGTATATTGAAACGCTCCGCCATTCATGCGGGCAACGAAGCCGGGCAGGCTGTCATCCTCGTGGTAGTAGCCATGAGCATTTTCCTGATCGCGGCGCTCGGGTTGGCGATCGATGGCGGCCAAATGTACGCTCACCGGCAGATGGCGCAGGCTGCCGCGGATGCTGCCGCCCAAGCCGGGATCATGAGCATTTATGACGGAACCAATGCTTCATCGGCGTATCCGTTTGGCACCGGATCTACGCCAATAGCTTCGTCCGCCTGCACTACCACAGACCTTCGAACCCCCTGCGTCTATGCGCGCTACAACGGTTTCGGCGGAACAGCCTCGGACACCGTGACGCTGAGTTACCCGGCCACCGTTTCGGGCGTCACTCTATCGTCGGCTACCGTTCCGGCTTTTACCGTCACTGTGCAAAGAACCCTGCAGACGGGATTGATACGTCTTCTGCCGGGGGCTCCGGCCACTGCCAGTGTCACAGCAAAAGCCACGGCCGGACTCGTTGGCACGGTTTCGCCTGACTGCATCTACGTGCTCGACCCGTCTGCGGCGAATGCATTTCAGGCAGGCAACGGCGCCACTGTGGCGGTAATCGGATGCGCGGTTTCAGTAGATTCCAGCAACGCCGCTGCCGCGAGCGTAACCGGGGGAGCCAGCGTCAGTGCCTCGGCGATTAACGTCGTGGGAGGAGTCGCGATCAACAATGGCGGAACCACCACGCCTGCCCCGGTAACCGGGGCCACGCCGGTCGCCGACCCATTAGCCTCATTGCCGGCGCTTACTCCCGGGACCTGCCTCTACGCCACGACTTATAGCCCACCCTCCGGGACGACCCTCAATCCTGGAACTTATTGTGGCGGAATTAATGTTAGCAATGGCGTAACCAACGTTACCTTCGCCCCCGGTAACTATATTATTAATGGCGGGGGAATCACATTCGGCGGGGGAACAACTTCCAGCGGCAGCGGAGTAATGTTCTACCTTACGGGTACGAACGCGAACTACGCTTCAGTTACAATCGCCAACGGCGTGAACGTTGCCTTCTCGGCTGAAACCTCCGGGCCGTACCAAGGGATACTGTTCTTCCAGAACCGGTCGATCACGTCCAGCAGTAACGCAACATTTGCCGGTGGCGCTTCGATGCAACTGAGCGGCACTTTGTATTTTCCGACAACGGATGTTTCTTTTTCGAATGGGAGCACCGCGGAGGCCAACGCCACGGCGATTGTGGCGGACGAGGTGTCGTTCACCGGCGCCGCAAACATTAAATACGATTCCACCGGGTTGAAGACCGGTCTCTTCTCGAAGGCCGTAGCGCTGGTGCAGTAACTTGGGCTAGGCCCTTTCGGGGCCTTTTGATTTTCCCGGCGATGCGTAGCTGGCGCTCATGAGACCCGGCCGTCCGGTTAGCCGGAACCGGCCAACTGGAACTCCGCCAGATTCCATGAACCTCGGGCGCTTGTGGAATCCTACGTGCTTAACTAATCACTTGAAAGTGGGAATCAATGAAGACTGAGAGTCTTGCAAAAGACTTTTTCCCCGTCGTTTGCATCGGTGGTGCGGCCAGTAGCCCCGACGACTATGTCGAGTTGATACGCCGCCTTCCGGACGATCTGGGTGTTGCTATCGTCATCGTCAATCACCTGAAAATGATAGCCACCCTGCTCCGCGATACTCTCCCCCGCTATACCAAGATGCCGATTGAGGTGATCACCGAACAATTGCCCATTCAGCCCAATTGCGTATTTATCCTCGTAGCGGAGCGCGATCTGCACGTTCTTGATGGTAAGTTCCGTCTAAAGACAACATCAAAGCCTAAGGGATGGCCGGATGTGATTACGGTCTTTCTGCGTTCCTTAGCTCGGCACTGGGACGGGCAACTGATCGCGGTGATTCTTTCCGGCTATGATGGAGACGGGGCAGGAGGGTTGCGCGACGTAAAGGACGTAGGCGGCGTTACCATCGCGCAGAATGTCGAGACTTCCGGACAGCCCGACATGCCTTTGAGCGCAATCTCAAGCGGTTGTATAGATTTGGTTCTTTCAGTTGACAGTATCGCTAAGGAAATAGAACGGGTTGCGCGCGGGGTAAAGGCTGAAATTCTCACGGCTAGGCACTGAGAAGACGCTAGCAGCGTGTAAATGCATGGCGAGCTTTTCGGTTCAATTCGGATAAGGCATCTCGTAGGGTCGGCGTTGGCGGCATTCGGGCCAAGCGAGATCGACGCAAATGGAAATAACGCGAGCTTGAACGTCAGTGACCGAAAGCGGCTGCGCCGATAGCAACTAAATTCCAGCCGACAACCAACGAATAGCCCGCATTAGCCCGTCGGAGAAGGGTCATCCGTCCGCTGCGATAACAGTATTGACCGATAAACGCGGCCATCAGCTTGGTTGCGACCAAACCGAGCCATGGCGCGCGAGCATGGGACAATGCCCAGCTCATCAGCGGGTTGCCCTCTGGCACGCCCCTGTTGAGGAATACCAGTGTCGTAAAAACGTCCAGGCATTGTAGAGCGATGAAGAATTGCAACGCCATTATTGAAGTTCGATCCGTTTAGATGAGAGTCTTGTCGAGCCGTCACCGCTGTCGAAGCCTGCTAGCAATTGGCCTATGATGTTGACTTCCTCTAGTTTGGGTTTCATGTTTTCTTCCGTTCGGCGGCCGGCGGTTGGCTTTCGCAAGGTCCCTATTGTTGGTTTCCTATGAAGCGATTATGGTGGAATGCGGCGGGTTTTTCAATCCACTAATGACAGGATCAGAATTGATAACTTAAGAGAATTATTGATAAATAATAACTGAACTGCCCCCACATGGGGGTGAAGTCAGAAATGTGGGGGTAAGCCACGCGGAGGTTGGCCGTCCTGTTAGTTTACTTCGAGCGTCGCCGGCTCGCGAAGCAGGGCAGGCTCCTCCCTAACCTGCTGAAGTGTCAGGATGTCGACCCAATTTGGGGTTCACCTCCAACGCCCGCGCCGCCGTTCGGAAGGCCGGATCGAGGAACTGGAGAGGAAGGTCGGCCAAGAGGCTCTGTAAATCGGCTTTTTGAAGGGGTGCTTGAATTGCACTAAGCAGGAGCGCTGCAGGAGCCGACTGGAAATCCGCGGTCTACCGGAAGGTGAAGCATCCGGCTGGGGCTGGTTCACCGTTCCGACCGCGGTTCGCAGTACGCCAACAACGCGTACACCGATTTGCTGCACGACCATGGCATCGACATCAGCAAGTCGCGGAAAGGAACAACGCGCCCTGCGAATCTTCATGAAAACGCTGAATTACGAGGAGGTGTTCCGCAAGGAATATCGCGACCTGGCCGCGGCCCGCCGCTCCATCGAGATCGCGATCATTTCGCGCGGACGGGCGCTTCGGCGCCATATCAGCTTCCATGGGAGTGGCCGTGTACCCGAAGCACGGAGGCGCCGTGGGGTCGCTGATACGGACCGGCGACGACGCTCGTTACAAGGCAAAAGCCCTCGGACCCGACTGCGTCATATTAGCCGCAGCGCCCTGGCAGCAAGGTACTAAACTAAACGGCGGAGCATTCGCCCCTGCCGGCGCGCGTCTCCGGCCGGGGCCGTGATTCGAGATCAATCGACCCGACTTCCGGAGGCCTTCGCGCATGATCCGTAGCAAAGAACGCTCGACGATGCCGGCGAATGCACTCGCGAGAATGCCGTCCTGAAGGATGGGCCTTTCCGCCAGGCAACGCCAACGACATCGGCAGACGAAACCGGAGAGGATCTCTTCGGCTTCCGCCGGCGTGATTTTGATTCTCCGTGTCGTTCAGGAGTTAACAACGTCGTTATTACTCTGAAGGCGGGCGGGCAAACTCGACGACGCCTCAACCTTGGGCGACTCCCCGGCGGCCTCAGTTCTCACCTGCACGCACTTCTGGATCCGATGTACGCCATACCGGGGGAGAACACAACCGTCATCCGAACAGCAACTGGTGCGAGAAGTAGGCGCATCGTACAACTGCAAGCGCTGGATACCACGAACTAAATAGGCTCACTCCGACTCTTCCTCCGAAACTGTGAAACAGCTCTCGAAGGCCCGATTCAGGAGATCCTCCGTTAGAAGATACGGCAGGCGCAGAAATTCGATCATATCGGTCACGTGAAGAAGAATGTCTCGAGGTTGACAGCGCCTGAACGGCTTCTTGTCGCGCTCATAGCGCTCGTACAGGAATTTGTCGAGCAGTCCGCTCGGACAATCCAGTCCCTGTTTCGACGAATACATCTGGAAGATCTCGCGGAACTCGGTCAGGCTCGGATTCTTGACGAGCATCTTGTATTTGATGCGCCGCAGAAATGCCTCATCGCCCAGTTCGGCGGGCTTAAGATTGGTTGAAAAGACCAGGAATATCTCGAACGGCATCGCCATTTTGCCGCCCGATGCGAGTTCTAAATGATCGATCCGGCTTTCCATCGGTACGATCCATCGATTTAACAATTCCGTCGGTGTGACGCGCTGTCTGCCGAAGTCGTCGATCAGATAAATCCCGTTGTTCGCCTTCACGTGGAGGGGCGCATCGTAAATCTTCGTTCCTGGGTTGAGGCGCAGTTCAAGCATGTCCAACCCGAGCTCTCCGCCGCTGGCTAGGAACGGTCGCTGGCACTTTACCCAACGCCCGTCGTAGCGTCGCTCTTTCGAAATAATGCCTTCGATGAAATCGTCGGCCGTCGATCGCTTGTGATACAGCTCATCGAAAACCTGAGTAATCGTGCCGTGGCTCTCAACGGCGTACGGAATGAACACTTCGGCTGTCAATAGATTGAGCAGAGCCTCCGCCATATAAGTTTTGCCGTTTCCCGGCATTCCATATATCAGGAGGGATCTGCCTGAATTCGCCGCGGGGCCAATCTGTTCGAGTACGCCAGGTTCGATAACTGCCTCCTTGTAAGCGGCTGCCAAATTCTCTTTTGTCAGCCAGCCCCTCTTAAGCCGCTGGCTCACGACAGCTGTGCTATACAGATCAAGAGTAACCGGGGCGGGACCGACATACTGATTGATATCGAAATACTCTCGTGCTCGTTTCCTCCCCATTTCCGATAATGCGAACAGGGAAGATGCCAGGCCAAACCCTTCAGAGCTCTTGACCTCGACCGCATGACGCGCTTTGAGATCACTCATCAGCGCTTCGATGGCTTCGAAACCAATCCCCAGGACATCAGCAAGACCTCTCCCGGTCATCGCGCCACGGCTGTAAAGGGTATTGAAGATTAGATGCTCGAACAAAGCATTCGAAAGACCTGTCTCGGCAACCGTGCGCGGCACTGGCGGGATGAAGGCTGTGGACAGATCCGGCAGAATCGAAGATGGGCTGAGGTCATCGGCCGGTTGAAGATGATTATTGGCAGCGACGATTGTTGATTCGGCGACGGGAGTGGTAGCGGGGGTGTTCATGCGAGCGGCCTACTAGGCACATAGGGAAGAGCTGTTTCTCGGTAAGAATGCGCGGCGGCGCCCGAACCTGTCGGCATCTGGGCACTATGAGGATGAGGGTGTACGCCATGCAGCAATTGCGCCGCGACACGTCATCGCGGGCCGGTGGTTCCGACTTCGCAGCCACTCATTCTTCCATCTGCGGATTCCGAAGAGCGCAATTCCTGCGCCCAGAAGAGCGAGCGTGGAGGGCTCTGGGACGCCGGCAGCAGCGCCGCCGATTACCTCCGTCCCTGACACGCCAGTAAACTGCGGCGGAGTAGGGTTGAGGTTGAGGTTGGTAGTCCAAACGGCTTCTCCGGCAGACGGGCCAGCGCAGTTAGCAGTCGCAGTTTCAAAACACATACCTGGGTTCCCATCGCCCGTAATTGGGCTTTGAATTAAGAAAAAACCATCATCCGTTCCGCCGAAGCCGAACAGCAACTCGGTCGTGGTTGCCGACAAATCGGATCCGCTGACAGCGAGTTGCGAATTCGCGCCGCTCAGCGGCCCAAGCAGATCGAATGTAGTCACGCCGTCATTCAGGAGCAGATTCCAGTTAAGAATATCGGCTTGGGCAAGAACCCCGACTGTCCCATCGGTCTCGATGAAACCAGTCACGCCGCCAATGCCGATGGTCTGGGTAGTGTCGTAGGTTATATCGCCGGCGCTGCAGAGGGGTGCAGCGCCAAGTATCAACGAAAGGACAATGAGCCTTCGTGCATTAACAGTGACGGCTGTCCGAAATATGCGCATGTCCGTGTTTTGTTCCTTTCAGCCACCACTCGCGTGGATTCGATCAATCCGGCTGCGAACCGGCACTTGGCCCGGATGGCCAAGCTGTCGCGTTGACCAGGCGGAATTCCTGCATCACCGGGTCCCTTGCAAAGCGGGGGGCGGCAACCTGTAAGGCCGTATCCCAGAACGGGGCTTGGAGTATTCGCTCGCCCACGATGGAGCAATTATGATGCCAAGCGTTCGTCCCACGGACGTGGTAGACGCGCCGAACAGAAGCACAAAGACGGCCGAACGATGAAGGGTTTGTTGAGTTGCCTCAGGGAATTCCTCACCGTGTCACTAGGGCGGAACACCCGTGCACGTGCCCTGCACCTCATGCGGATCGCGACATGCCGACAGTCCGGAAAGCATCGGACAAGAACCGATCCTGGAAAAACAGAGTCCGGAGGCTCGCCCGAAACGAGGTGTTCCACGACGTTTTGATCCGGTGTAAGCGTGGTGTCATAGCCACAGTTGCTGCCCACTCGCGGGCGCACCCAGAGAACAACTGTTTACTGCTACATCCATCCTGGGCGGTTAGGCCGTTGAAACCCCACTCAACCAGTCATACGACCGACGAGTCGCTTCCTCAATTGTGAAGCCGGCGAGACTGGTCTGGATCGGACCCTCAATTGCGACTCAGTTTGAAGTATGAGTAATGCAACCCGGGGCGCGCGTCGGACGCCCCATTGAATGCTATTGCCCAATAGCCGTCCGCAGATCGAAAGATGAGGTGGTCCATCGTCAACACTGATCGGCCTCATTTGGTCATGTGACCACATATAGTCGATGGCCCGAAGTCCTCCGTTTATGCCTGACCATTGACCGCGTGGTGGTGCATTGGATGAAATTGGCATCTGGCGGAGAGCGAGCATTCGTGCAGTCGGTGCGACATCGGCTGCGGGCGAGGGGGACCATCACAACGGCCTTTGAGATGCAAATGAACAACCACCTGGACCGCTTCGATTTGGTACAAGTTGATTGTCTACAAATGTCGCATGTCAACTCTGTTACTCGGCCGGAGTGACGATCCCCTCGAGGAGCATCCGCGCGTGATTCGCCATCGCTTTGGGGAACCGGTATGGAGTGCAGTGTATCCGCCGGCACGCAGCGGCGCTGTCGCCGGTGTTATGTTCAACACTGGCTTCCGCAGGCGTGCGGATCTCTGCGTCATGGACGGCGTTAGCCTCTCCTCCGCGATGAACGCTAAGCGCACTGGCGCGGCTCGCGTTGACCTGCCCGATTCGTTACCGCCGGAAAGAGCCGCTGGCCCGCCGGAAGCCAAAGAGTCATCGGGAATGCACCGCGAATAATATGGAAAGCGAAGCGAATCAGTCGAATCCTGGCGTGGTGGTGTCGGTACGCGGCAGCGTCGTCGATATGCGCTTCGAAAAACATTTGCCGCCCATCTACACGGTGCTTCGGGCAGGGGACAAAGGTCAGATCGTTATCGAAGCGCTGGCGCAGCGCGATGCCCACTATGTGCGTGGAATTGCGTTGACGCCCACCCAGGGCCTTGCCCGCGGCATGGCGGTTGAGGACACGGGCGGACCCCTGAAAGTCCCCGTGGGAAAAGGCATTCTCTCGCGTATGTTGGACGTGTTTGGCAACACAATCGACCGCGGCGCCGCTTTGTCCGATGTTCAATTGCGTTCCGTGCATAGCGCTCCGCCGCCGCTAACGGTGCGGTCCACCAAGTCTGAAATCTTTGAGACTGGCATCAAAGTCATTGATGTGCTTATGCCGCTGGAGCGCGGCGGCAAGGCGGGGCTCTTCGGCGGCGCGGGCGTGGGTAAAACCGTGTTACTCACCGAAATGATCCATAACATGATCGGCCGCCAGAAGGGCGTAAGCATTTTTTGTGGCATCGGCGAGCGTTGCCGCGAAGGCGAAGAGCTTTACCACGACATGAAGGAAGCCGGCGTCTTGCCGAATATGGTCATGATATTCGGCCAGATGAACGAGCCCCCAGGCGCCCGGTTTCGTGTGGGCCTGGCGGCGCTTACAATGTGCGAGTATTTCCGCGATGTGGAGCATCGCGACGTGCTTTTACTCGTCGATAACATTTTTCGTTTCATACAGGCCGGCATGGAGGTCTCCGGTCTGATGGGGCAAATGCCGTCGCGCCTGGGCTATCAACCGACCATGGGCACCGAGTTATCCGGATTGGAAGAGCGTATTGCCAACACCGATACCGGCGCCATCACGTCCATTCAGGCTGTCTATGTGCCGGCCGACGACCTGACCGACCCGGCCGCCGTGCACACGTTCTCGCATCTTTCCGCGTCCATCGTTCTCTCCCGCCAGCGCGCGAGCGAGGGACTGTTCCCGGCTGTCGATCTGTTGCAATCCAACTCCAGTATGGCAACGCCCGGTATCATCGGTACGCAGCATTACCTTCTGGCGCAGGAAATTCGCAAGACCTTGGCGCATTACGAACAACTCAAGGACATCATCGCCATGCTGGGGATGGAGCAACTGTCTCCCGATGACCGCAATGTAGTAGGCCGCGCCCGCAGGCTGGAGCGATTTCTCACTCAGCCGTTTTTCGCCACCGAACAGTTCAGCGGCATCAAGGGAAAAGACGTCAGCCTGAAGGAGTCCATCGACGGCTGCGAGCGAATCCTTCGCGATGAATTCAAAGACTACCCGGAGAGTGCGCTCTACATGATCGGCAAGGTGGATGAGGCGAAGGAGAAAGCCAAGACCGTCAAGCCGGAGTCCGATTCCAAAGCTAAAGGTAAGTCCGAAAAGCCGCCGGCGCCCGCGGCGAAACCTCAACCGGAGACCAACCATGCTGCCGGCACTCATGCATCTTAAAGTCCTTTTGCCGTTCCAGATTTTTGCCGACGAAACCGGCGTGTCGCGCATCGTCGCGGCGACGCGCGAGGGCTCGTTTGGACTCTTGCCACACCGACTCGATTGCGTCGCCGCGCTCGCCCCCGGGATCCTGATCTACGAAGCCGAGGCGGGGAAGGAGGTCTACGTGGCCGTGGATGAAGGAGTATTGGTCAAGACCGGCCTGGATGTGCTGGTGTCTGTGCGCCGGGCGATAGGCGGGGTGGATCTTGGCCGACTGCACGATGCGGTGAAGCGGGAGTTTCTGACCCTGGATCAGCAAGAGCAAGACGTACGCTCGGTAAACGCAAGATTGGAGGCTGGATTTCTGCATCGCTTAGCAAGGTTTCAAGGTGACTGACCAACCAGCCATGAAACCATCGAGAGACGAGCCCACTTTCGCGGAGCAGATCGGCGCACAAGCGGCCCGCAAACTCAAGGCGCGCCGTAACTCCACGCCGGGCGTCAGCTTCGGCTTGGGCATGATGGGGCTTATCGGATGGTCGGTAGCCGTGCCGGCGCTGCTCGGCATAGCGCTTGGTATCTGGTTGGACCGGCGCCATCCCGGAACTCACTCCTGGACTCTGGCCCTGTTCTTTGGCGGTCTCGCGCTTGGCTGCTTCAACGCCTGGCATTGGGTCACGCAGGAAGACAAGACGATGAATGACGAACAGGATGGCAAGCATGAATGAAACTATGGCCCTCGCGCTGGCGTGGCTCGCGGGTACGGCGCTGGGCGCTATTTTCTTCGGCGGCCTTTGGTGGACGGTTCGCAAGGGCCTCTCGTCCCAATTGCCGGCATTTTGGTTCGCCGGCAGCCTACTGCTGCGGATGACCATAACACTGGTTGGATTTTACGTAGTCATGGGGGGCCAATGGCAGCGGCTGCTGGCGTGTTCCCTTGGATTCTTGATGGCGCGCCTGGTGGTGACTTGGCGCACCCGGCTGCCGGATGACAATCAATCCGGTCAGGCAAAGCAGGCGAGCCATGCGCCTTAGTCCCGATCAGTGGATCTTCTGGCAGCACGGGTTTCTCAAACTCAACGCCACCATTGTGTTCACCTGGGGCTTGATGCTCTTGCTGGCAGCCGGTTCGAGACTCATCACACGCAACCTTTCCTCAGATCTTACTCATTCCCGCTGGCAAAACCTGCTGGAAATCGTCGTCACCGCCATCGAGAAACAAATCGAAGAAGTCGGACTGAGCCCAGCGCGAAAGTATGTCGGCTTTCTGGGAACGCTTTTTCTTTTCGTAGCAACCGCCAGCCTCTGTACGGTCATTCCCGGGTACCAGCCGCCAACGAGTTCGCTATCCACGACCGCGGCGCTTGCGCTGTGCGTGTTTGTGGCCGTGCCGCTTTTCGGCGTTGAGGACCAGGGGGTGGGCGGCTATCTCAAGTCCTACACGCAGCCAACGGTGATTATGTTGCCGTTTAATATCATCGGTGAATTCTCGCGCACGCTGGCCCTGGCCGTCCGTCTCTTCGGCAACATGATGAGTGGAGCGATGATTATCGGGATACTGCTCACTATTACTCCCTTCATCTTTCCAATTTTCATGACGATGCTCGGTCTTCTCACCGGGATGGTCCAAGCCTATATCTTCAGCATACTGGCCGCCGTATACATCGCGGCCGCCACGCGCTCGCGCAAACCCGCGCCTGAGCCAGCGCCCAAAACCTGAACGGCAATGAAACGACTAAAGGACACATTATGGATAGCAATACGCTCGTAGCAGTCGCCTCAATTGTCACTGCCGGTCTTACTACCGGTGTGGGGTGCATGTGCCCGGCGCTGGGTGAAGGGCGGTCAGTCTCCACGGCGCTCACTGCGCTGGCACAGCAGCCGGACGCCTCCGCCACAATCACCCGGACCTTATTCGTGGGTCTCGCGATGATCGAATCGACAGCCATCTATTGCTTCGTGGTCTCTATGATTCTCATCTTCGCCAACCCGTTCTGGAGTCACTTCATCGCGCAGGCGGCTGCTAAGTGAACGTATGCTGATCGATTGGTTCACGGTCTGTGCGCAAGCGCTCAACTTCGTCATCCTTGCATGGTTGATGAAGCGCTTTCTTTACAAGCCGATCCTCGACGCCATAGCTGCGCGAGAGAAGCTGATCGCCGCGGAACTCGCGGACGCCGTCGCGAAAAAAGCCGAAGCCCAAAAGGAGCGCGACGAATTCCAGCGCAAGAACGAGGAGTTCGACCAGCAGCGCGCCGCCCTTTTAAGCAAGGCTACGAACGAGGCGAAAGCCGAAGCGGAGCGGTTGCTCGACGAAGCGCGCAAGGCGGCCGACGTCTTGACCGCCAAGCGGCAGGAAGCGCTGAAAAACGAAGCGCATAACCTGAGTCAAGCCATCGCTCGCCGCACTCAACAGGAAGTGTTTGCCATCACTCGAAAAGCTCTGACGGATCTCGCCACCGCCAGTCTGGAAGAGCGCATGGGCGAGGTATTCACACGCCGCTTGCGAGAGCTGAACGGCAAAGGGAAGACATGCCTCGCCGACGCCCTCAAGACATCATCCGACCCCGCGGTGGTGCGCAGCACGTTTGAACTGCCCGCGGAACAACGCGCGGCTATACAAAATGCGCTTAACGAAACCTTCTCGGCTGCAGTCCGCGTCCGCTTCGAGACTGCGCCCGACCTGATCGGCGGGATCGAACTTACCACCAATGGGGAGAAGGTGGCATGGAGCATCGCGGATTACCTTAGCTCGATGGAAAAGGGCGTCGGCGAACTGGTCGGAGATGTGACAGCCAGGCAGATCA